>VOFF01000369.1_pt1 | contig 64043 bp, 99 predicted proteins | sample 5384061 | NCBI WGS metagenome assembly VOFF01 (sample SAMN12384725, study PRJNA508395) | human gut metagenome | isolation source: healthy gut E | host: Homo sapiens | reverse complement strand
ATCGGAAGAAGGTAAGGCTCTTTTGAAAAAAATGGGGCGTGGAAGGTGATTATGAAGGCATCGGACACTGCGTGCTCGGATATCCGGCCGGAGATGTGCCGAAAGCGAAGCCTCGTAAAGAGAATTATGTGTATCATGTAGATTAAATGAATAACGAGAACAGAAAAAAGAGGAATCCCGGATCAATGTGATCTTTGGGATTCCCTTTTTCTTCGAGCAGCGTATTGTAAATCTGCTGTTTGATACTTCGGTATGTATGGTCTTATGCGTCCTTCCATACCTCTTCTGCGATTTCTTTCACTAATTTTAGTTTTGCCCACTGTTCTTCTTCTGTCAGTTTGTTACCAATTTCACAGGATGCAAATCCGCACTGCGGGCTTAAACACAATCTCTCAAGTGGAATATATTTTGCTGCTTCATAGATTCGTTTGATTACTGTTTCTTTGTCTTCAAGTTCCGGTGACTTAGTTGTGATCAGTCCCAGAACGACTTTCTTATCTTCTGAAACCTTTGCCAGCGGCGTAAATCCGCCCGATCTTGCATCATCATACTCCAGGAATAAAGCGTCTACATTTTCTTTTGCAAATACATAGTCTGCAACTGTATCATATGGACCACTTGTGAAGAATGTAGAATGATAGTTACCTCTGCAGATATGTGAAGTAATCACCATATCTTCCGGTTTTCCTTCTAATGCAAGGTTATTCACTTCCAGTAACTGTGCTTTTACTTTGTTCAGATCCAGCCCCAGTCTCTCATATCTCTGCTTTGCGGCATCTCCTACGATTGCGCCCCATGTACAGTCATCTAACTGAAGGTTACTGCACCCCGCTTCATAGAACTGTCTGATAACTTCCTGATATGCTTTTCCGATGTCCTGAATCAATTCTTCGTTTGTTGCATAATATTTTCTTGTATTCTCAAAGTTTGCCGGAACAATCATCTGCTGGAACATCTGTGCCGGTGCCGGGATTGTATATTTTTGCAACGGTGTTCTCATCTTCGAACTGTTTTTAAGAATTTGAATCCTTCTACAAATGGATGTGCTTTTGCCTTTTACTTTTCCTGTCAGGTAAGTATCTTCTACTGCTGCCATCTCTGCATTGAACTGTACGCCGGCTCCTGTCTGTTCGTGGCCAACACCTTCAAACCCACATGAAGTCCAGGTGCCAGTAAGTTCTTCTGAATTCCCCCATCTGTAATGATGTGGAATCCCAACTCTTTCTGCTTTGCAACTACTTCTGTGACTGCCTTATCAACGATTGCATCACATTCTTCTTTTTGTGATCTTTCCTTCGCTGTAATCTGCTTTTGCCTGTTTTACTTCCTGTGGTCTTAAAAAGCTTCCCACAAAATCATATCTGTATGGTGTCTGGTATTTTGCTCATTTTCTATATCCTCCTGTGCTTTTTCTTCCTGTTGTTTTTTGTCTGGATATAGAGAGTAGCATGATTTGGATGATTTGGATAATACATATAACCTTTGTGTGTTGCTATAGCTTTAAGCTATAGCAATTAAAGCATCTATAAACCATATATCGCTGACGTTTTTACAAATACCAAGAATTACACTCTTTGACATAAAAAATACAGTACCTATATCAGATACTGTATCATTCAATCGGAGTGACGTGATTCGAACACGCGACCTCTACGTCCCGAACGTAGCGCTCTACCAAGCTGAGCCACACTCCGATATATGCAATTTTAAAAAGTAACCGGACACTTTCAAAAGCATCCGGCGCCCCTGCCAAGGAACTACGGATAGAGGACTCGAACCTCTACTAACAGAGTCAGAGTCTGCTGTGCTGCCATTACACCAATCCGCATCAGTGTTATGTTCTGCATTGTTCAGCGAACAAATACTATTATACTGATTTTTAGAAAAAAGTCAATAGGTATTTTTGATTTTTTTCATACATTTCCGACAATATGAAAAACCGGATACTTCTTAATGAAGTATCCGGCATTGTAACTACGGATAGAGGACTCGAACCTCTACTAACAGAGTCAGAGTCTGCTGTGCTGCCATTACACCAATCCGCATCAATGTGACTTTTTCTCTGCTGTTCTTAAGTTGTCCAGCGAATATTAATTATACTCGGATACAGAGAAAGTCAATAGGATTTTTTAAAAAAAAGTTATTTTTTGTCATAATTTTTGGTTCTACCGTTTTATTTTCAAAGTCTATGAATAACTGGAACGCATATCCGTCATCACTGGTATCCCAGACTTCCACATACTTTGGCTGTACTTCAATCAGAATCTCTGTATCTTCATGGCTGTATTTGTTATAACTTTCCCAGAGATGTTCTTTGTATACCTTTTCAAAACGTCTTCCCGGTTCTTCGACAACCAGGCCTTTATTCACAGCAATTCCTTCTACCTGCACACCGCTCCAGCATAATAATTGTGATTGCAGTAACATCATCTGCTAGATTTCATCTATATTCCTCTATGCTATATATGTAAATATTTCCAATTGAAATATTTTATCATTTTTCTCTTTTTCCTGTACCACCGATAAAGCCCCAGTGCCAGCACCACACAGCAGCTCTCCGCAATCACCGGTGCCCACCAGATCGCTTCTCCTCAAATACTGCCGTAAGGAACACCAGACTGATCACCAGTGCAACCAGACTCCTTGTAAGCGAGATCATCGTTGCAAATCCGGCCCTTTCTACAGAAGTAAAATATCCGCCAAGGACCACATTGAGTCCCGCAATCAGGAAAAAGACAGGATAAAGATACGGAACACCCTTACGGAATACTTAATCAACGATGCTTCACTTTCTTTCAAAAACAGTCTTACAATGCCGCCTGCTCCCATATAACATACGACAACTGCTCCTACGGAACCCACAAGAGCCGCCGTGATTCCATATTTCAAAAGCTTTTTATATTTACCCGGTTCATTTTTCCCATAATAGTAGCTGATCAATGGCTGTGATCCCTGTGCAATGCCTGCCATGGACATGACAACGATCGTATTCACATACGAGATGATCGTATAACTTACCAGTGCGTATTCTCCGATGTACTTCAGGATTGCCTGATTAAAGAAGAAGATAATGATTCCACTTGAGAATTCCGTCACGCCGGACGACATACCATTGCGAATCTGACGCCAGATTTCTGACGGCATCAAATGGAACTTCGAAAATCTTATCGTTCCTTTCGGTCCGAGGAAATGCCACAGATACAAGAGGATCACTGCTGCCTGCGAGATTCCCGTAGCAAACGCTGCCCCCCAGACACCTTTATGTAACACCATGACCAAAATATAATCCAGGATACAGTTCAGTACGCTCCCGGACGTTACATAGATTGTCGCAAGTTTTGGATAGCCATCCGTCTTGATCAACGTCTCAAATGAATAAGAGAGAATATATACCATGGAAAAATGGTGCAATTGTTCCAATATATGTTTTCGCATAAGAGAGAATATTATCAGTTGCTCCCCAGAAATCTGGCAAACGGCTCTAGAAACACTATTACAAGAATTGTGATCAGAACCGATAATGTGCAAAAGCAGCACAACATTCTGGGTAAACACTTCATTTGCACGTTCTTTTTTCTCCCTGTCCCAGAAGAATCGCCACGATTGTCGAATTTCCCACCGCAAACAGGATAGAGATGGAAAACAGCCCCGTTGTAAATGGCATTGAGATATTGACGGCAGTTAATGCCACTTCTGACACTCCTCTTGCCACAAATATTCCGTCTACCATGGTATAAAGCGAGAATACCCACTGGGCAATGATCGATGGGATAATAAAACGTAAAAATCACTTTTTTTAAAGACTTTCCCTCAAGTCTCATTCATAAAACCTCATTTCTTTTTTGTTCTTTTCTTTCATTTATAGTTTAAACCTTGGTATAATACTAAGGTCAAGTATCATATTTTCATATACACAGGAGGTTTGCTTATGAATATTTTAATTTTTAAACGGAAGTGCACATCCAAATGTTACAGCTTCACAGCTTCGTTCCGCATTCGAAGCAGGTGCACTATCTCTTCCAAACAGTAATTATATTGAAGAAGCCGAAAAAAATCAGGCGCCTCTCTTTCATAGTTCCATCGCACAAAAACATATGAAGCAGTTTTACAAAATTAATGAAATATCCAAACTATACAATATCGGACCAGATTCTCTCCGCTATTATGAAAAAGCTGGGCCTTCTGGCACCAAAACGCGGGAAAAAATAATTATCGGCTATATCCTCTTGATGACCTGTGGCGACTGAACATCATCCGCGATCTGCGTCGTCTGGGATTCCCTATGGAAAAGATCCGGGAATATATGGACAACCGAAGCGTAGAAAATACACGTAAACTACTCACGGAAGAGCTCGATGCCATTCATCATCAGATTCAGGAATTAAATCGCCTGCAGAAAAACGTTGAAGAACGTCTGCAGACATTATCCGGTGCCGAAGACCAGACATTACTTAAAATCCGGCTGCAGACGTTCCCTGACCGCTATTGCCATACATTGAATACACCTTACCATACAGATGAGGAGATGGATCTTCTGGTAAAACAGTTGTTGAATAAAAATACGGAGAATCTTTATATTATCAGCAACCATAACATTGGCTCATTCCTTCCGCTTAAGGAAATCAATAACGGGCAGTATGAAAATTATTCCGGTGTATTTATCATCGATAATTACGGAGAGTATTGTCTCAGTGGCGGCACTTATCTTACATTCACCTACGCAGGGGATTACCGTCAGAATGTTACTTATATTCCAGAACTTTTTAACCTATGCAGCCCGTCACGGTCTGGTTCCGGATGGACCTCTTCTGGAGCTGATCTGGGTAGACAACCATCAATCGGCAGATATCAGCGAACATATTACAGAACTTCAATTACGAGTATATCCGAAAGACTGATTTCAAATCTTTCTGTATGAATTGTAACCGCATGTGCCGGACACTATCGCAATAAAAAAAGCGGTCAGTATTCGCATGCTTTTATTTTTTCAGCATACGAATACCGGCCGTTTTTTTATTTCATATTTTTCTTATGCTATAACTTTCAAGATTTACACCGTAAATGCTTCCGGATTATTACATCTTCTTAATTCTTTCAATCGCTGCAACCGTATTCTCATATGTTCCGAATGCAGTCAGATCCAAATCCTGATCCAGGAGTACCTACTACATTCGCCTTATCAAGCAGGTAGTCGAAGAAATCCCATGAGGTCATTCCCTTAGGGTGTCTCAAGCCAGATGTATGGTGCATTGACACCGCCTGATACATTGTATCCGGCATCTTTAAGCCTTCTTTTGATGACTTTTTGCATTGTTCATGTAATAAGCAACCTGAGCGCTTAATTGCTTCTTTTCCTGCGTCAGAATATACAGCCTCTCCTGCTTTCTGGATAATGTAAGATGTTCCGTTAAACTTTTGTACCGTGACGTCTTGCCCACAGAGAATGTAACATCACATCTCCTGGATTTTACATCTTTTGGAATTACAGTGGCACTCAGACGCACGCCTGTAAATCCTGCATTTTTAGAGAAACTTCTGATCTCGATTGCACAGGTTCTTGCTCCGTCATTCATAGATAGAATGCGGCACTTCTTTTTTCTGAAATATAAGCCTCATACGCTGCATCATAAATGATGACTGCACCAACTTCATTTGCATAATCTACCCATTTCTGCAGCAGTTCTTTTGTAATCGTAGAACCTGTCGGGTTATTTGGGAAGCACAGATAGATGATATCCGGTGTCTCTTTCGGAATCTCCGGTGCGAAGTTCGTCTCTTTTGTACAAGGCATATAGATGACATTACTCCATGTTCCTGTAGCAGCATCATATGTACCTGTACGTCCTGCCATAACATTTGTATCTACATAAACCGGATATACTGGATCACATACAGCGATCTTGCTGTCCTTTGAGAAGATTTCCTGGATATTACCGCAATCTTCTTTTGCTCCGTCGGAAATGAAGATCTCATCTGCATTGATGTCGCATCCTTTTGCCTGATAATCGTTCTTAGCCATTGCACTTCTTAAGAACTCATATCCCAGATCCGGTGCATATCCGTGGAATGTCTCTGCATGTGCCATCTCGTCAACTGCTCCATGAAGAGCTTCAACGATTGCCGGTGCCAGAGGCTGTGTTACATCACCGATACTTAACTTAATAATCTCGGCTTCCGGATGTGCTGCCTGATATTCACGCTGTTTTCTTGCTACTGTTGAGAACAGATAGCTTCCTGGTAACTTCAAATAATCCTGGTTTACTTTAAACATCTTCTTACTCCTTTATCTCTGTAATGTCTATCACGCCGTCGAATACAACTTTTGCAGGGCCTGTCATAAATACATGATTCTTCTTCTGGTCCCATTCGATTTGCAAGTCTCCACCTAATAATTTTACCGTAACACGCGTATCTGTCAAGTTATTTAATATACTGGCTACGGCTACGGCACATGCTCCTGTGCCACATGCAAGTGTCTCACCCTAACCGCGTTCCCCATACACGCATCTCTACTGTATTCCGGTCAATGCAATGTACAAATTCTGTATTAATACGTTTTGGGAATCTCTCATGATTCTCGAATTTCGGTCCGATCTTTTCCAGATCCAGATTCTTTACATCATCCACATAGATGACTGTATGTGGATTTCCCATAGATACACCTGTCATATGGTATACCTGTCCATCTACTTCGATTGGCTCATCAATTACTTTTTCATTTTCTGATATGATAGGAATCAGATCTGATTTCAGTTCCGGTTTTCCCATGTCTACTTTGACAAGTACCACTTTTCCATCTTCTACGGTAAGATCCAGATATTTGATTCCGCCAAGTGTCTCTACAGAGATCTGTGTCTTATCCGTAAGTCTGTAATCATAGACATATTTTGCCACACACCGGATCCCATTTCCACACATCTCACCGCGGGAACCGTCTGCGTTATACATCTCCATCTCAAAATCAGCTACTTTCGGACGGATTGATCATGATCAGTCCATCCGATCCAATTCCGAAATGTCTGTCACTTACATATCTCGCCACCGCCGGCGGGTTTTCTATCTTTTCTTCAAAACCATTCACATAGACATAATCATTGCCCAATCCCTGCATCTTTGTAAACTTCATGCATTTCTCTCCTTTTATTGTCTCACATATTACCCTCTGCCATAATGCTCAGTACCATCTCTGCTGTTTCAACCATATTCGTCCCGCTGTCCATGCTGCTTTTCTGAAGATACCTGTGTGCTTCTTCCTCCGACATATTATTACGTGTCATCAGGAAGTTCTTTTGCCTTTCTTATCGTCTCCCTGCTGCTTCGGATCTCTGTTTTTCAGTTCTTTCCTTCGTTTCTTACGTCTCCGTCCATGGATTGCAGCATCATATTCACAGTATTCAGAAGATCATATACTTTAATCGGCGTAGAAAGGCCTACGATTCCTTCCACATCACCACTGCTCCATTTGTCCTGTGATGCTACCAGAAGCATTTCAAATGACTCTGGTAAATATTCACGAAGCTGTGTATACATCATATCTTTCATCCGATAACCGCAGACCACGATCCCATCGTCTACAGTATCTGCATAATGCATGGCCTGCGCACCGGTGGTACACACACCAATTACATCCATGCCTCCTCTGGCCAGCAGGTTTCTGATATTGGTTGCATTATCTTTATTCGGGAATACAACAATAAGCCCTGCCACTTACGCCACCTCCTGTCAGATACTCTTTTGCCCGTTCCTTTTTTGTGCAAAATCTGTATTACAGTAAGTGCAGGTATTTTTTCAATTTCCCAGTCTGTAATCTGGATTCTGTAATCCTGATACTCACTGATGCCTTAGCTTCTATATACTTTCTTGATAGGTCTTCCTAATATCTCCTGGATAAATGTATCCTTCTGAAATTCTTTTGCTGCCTCTATTAAACTTCCCGGCAATTTTTCAATTCCAAAAATCTTGCGCTCTTCATCTGTCATCTCATATACGTTGCGGTTTACTGCCTTCGGCGGCATCGTTCCTTCCTTGATTCCGTCCAGTCCGGCTGCCAGGCATACCGCCAGTGCAAGATATGGGTTAGCCGACGGATCCGGGTTACGAAGTTCGACTCTTGTATACTCCCCTCGGTTCCCGGAATACGGATCAGAGGTGTACGGTTCTTTGCAGACCATGCAATATATACCGGTGCCTCAAATCCCGGGATCAGGCGTTTGTACGAGTTAACACTTGGATTCGTGATAAATGTCAGTGCTTTCATGTGTTTCATAATTCCGCCGATAAAGCAATATGCTTCTTTACTAAGTCCATATTCATCACTTCGCATCCTGGAATACATTGATTCCGTCCCTGCTAATAGACATATTCAGGTGCATACCAGAACCATTGATCCCGAACTTCGGTTTCGGCATAAATGTAGCATGAAGCCCGTGACGCTTGGCAATAGTCTTTACGACTAGTTTAAATGTCATAATATTATCCGCAGTTCGTCAGCGCCTCATCATAACGGAAATCTATTTCATGCTGTGCCGGTGCCGCCTCGTGATGGTGAAGATTCGATCTCGAATCCCATATCCTCCAGCGTCAGAACCATATCACGTCTTGCATTCTCACCCAGATCTAAAGGCCCAAGGTCAAAATATCCGGCACTTTCATGTGACAGCGTGGTCGGCAATCCGTCATCATCTGTATGGAACAGGAAGAATTCCAGCTCAGGTCCGACATTAAATTCGTATCCCATCTCTTTTGCTTCGGCCATGACCTTTTTCAGAATATATCTCGGATCACTTTCATAAGGCGTTCCATCTGGTTTATACACATCACAGATCAGTCTGGCAACTTTTCCCTGCTGCGGTCTCCATGGAAATATCTCAAATGTATTCAGATTCGGATACAGATACATATCGGACTCTTCCACTCTTGCAAATCCTTCAATAGCCGAACCGTCAAACATAATTTCATTATTCAGGGCTTTGTCTAACTGACTTGTGGTAATTGCAATTTTTCATGGTTCCGAAAATGTCTGTAAACTGCAGACGGATAAATCCTACATCCTCTTCTTCTACCATTCTTAATATATCTTCTCTTGTATAATTATTCATTCTACTGACCTCCACTCGATATACATCTTTTTATGTGTCATGACTTCTTACATTGCATCAATAATCTGCTGTGCAAATGCATCCAGGTTTTCTTCCTGATCTGCTTTTTAATGTCGATTTAACAGATAACTTCTGATCGAGTACCGTCATATTTTTCATCTCTTCTAACTGTTTTACGATCTGCTTTCCTGCTGTTGCAGCCCAGGTTCCGTTATCCATAACAGCAACCGTTCTGTTCTGTACAGCCAGTGCCTTCATGTGCGCCAGCAGATTTTCGATCGGTGGATAGATACCTCCGTTGTATGTCGGGCATGCAATTACCAGATGGCTTACCCGGAAGATTTCTGCGATCAGTTCCGACACATCTGTTTTTGATGCATCGTAAACTGCAATATTTTTCACGCCTTTTGCACCAAGCTTTGCTGCCAGCGCATCAGCTGCCTGCTCTGTATTGCCGTAAATCGAGCCATAGATAATGGCAACTGCCTGCTCTTCCGGCTCGTATTTGCTCCACTTATCGTGTTTCTCAATAAAGTAATTCAGATTATTTCTCCATACCGGTCCGTGAAGCGAACAGATCATCCGAATATCCAGCCCTGCTGCTTTTTTCAGAAGTGCCTGTACCTGCATACCGTATTTTCCGACGATATTGGTAAAATATCTTCTTGCATCATCGATCCAGTCTTTTTCAAAGTCCACATCATCATTGAACAGGTTACCGTTCAGAGCCCCGAATGTTCCGAATGCGTCTGCAGAGAACAGGATCTTCTCCGAATCTTCATAAGATACCATGACCTCCGGCCAGTGTACCATCGGTGCCATCACAAAATGAAGGGTATGATTTCCAAGTTCCAGTGTATCTCCTTCTTTTTTACTACAATCTTCCTGTCTTCCAGATCTACATCGAAAAACTGTCCGATCATCTGCATGGTCTTCGCATTTCCGACTACTTTTGCTTCCGGATATAATTCCAGGATTCTCTGGATATTGGCACAGTGATCTGGTTCCATGTGCTGCACAACCAGATAATCTAAGCTTTCTCCGTTTAATGCATAAGCCACATTTTCGATAAACTGCATGGATGCAGATGCATCTACAGTATCCATCAGAGTATTCTTCTCGTCTTTAATTAGATAAGCATTATAAGATACCCCTCTCGGAACCGGAAATAAATTCTCGAATAAATTTAATCTTCTGTCATTTGCTCCTACCCAGATGATATGATTTGTTACATTTCTTGTACATTGCATGATTGATTCCTCCTGTCAGTTTCCTGTTTTTATTTTTTTTTAATGATTCAGGTTTTTCTTTTTCCTGATGAATAGATTACATAGGTATTCCGTCCCTGTCTCTTAGCCTCATATAACGCTTCATCCGTTTACTCCTTTTATCTATACGCTTCCCGTCACATAATATCACATTTTTTTAGCACATTAACGCACAAACTTTTAAAGTTTACGCATTAAATTTCATACAATATTATAAAACATTCATTTCTGATTACAATTTCAGTATAGCATAGTTCTAATAACGTTTTCCACTTATTATATTTTTTTTCTGATGTCTCCGTTTTGTATTTTTATGGTACAATAAACATATTATATCTTATATTTTATATCGCATACATTTGCAGAAAGGAGTCCTTTTTGAAACATACCGCACCGACAACTACACTTGAGTCCCGGACATTATGGCACAATATCGTATCTACCATAATCATACTGGCCATTGCAACCATACTGGCATTTTCTTTTTTTCATATCACGCAAAGTGACCCTGCCAATATCGCATTGATCTATATCCTTGCACTGATCATAATCGCAAGAATCACTACCGGCTATTTTTTTTCGGAATTATTTCTGCTTTTTTTTTTTGCGTGATATTTATCAACTGGTGTTTTACCTACCCATATTTTAAAGTAAGTTTTGCAATCAGCGGATATCCTGTAACATTTGTATTTCTTCTTACCATCTCCATGATCGTCTCTACCCTGACTACACGATTAAAAAGCAGGATAAAATGATCCTTGACCGGGAGCGTGCGATCAATGAAGCCGACAAAGAACGTATCCGTGCCAATCTTCTGCGGGCTATTTCACATGATCTGCGCACTCCCCTTACATCCATCATCGGATCTTCTGATTCTTTTTACTGAGAATTATGCAGCCCTTTCCGATCAGGAAAAGTTAGATCTCGTCTCCTCCATTAACGAGGATTCACACTGGCTTTTGAACATGGTAGAAAATCTGTTGTCCATTACCCGGATCCAGGGAGATACCGGAAGAGTCCGAAAAGAAGATGAACTGGTAGAAGAAGTAGTATCTGAAGCGATCACCCGTATAAAAAAGCGGATTCCGGATATTGAGATTCACGTAACTGCGCCCGATAACATACTGATCATTCCAATGGATTCTCTGCTGATTGAGCAGGTGCTTATGAACCTTATAGAAAATGCTTTTGTCCATTCCGAAACTAACCGGCCGGTTGAGTTGCAAATATCAGAAGAATCTGATACTCTTACATTCCATGTCATTGATTACGGAAAGGGAATTGATGAACAGACCATTCCTCTGATATTAAAAGGGGAATATCATGTTCCCAAAACATCGGATACACACCGTGGTATGGGAATCGGCCTCTCCATCTGTAATACGATCGTCCAGGCTCATGGCGGACAGATTTCCGCTCATAACCATGCACATGGTGCGGAATTTTTATTCACACTACCGAAAGGGGATATTTAATTATGATTGACAATTATTCCATTCTGATTATAGAAGATGAAAAAAAACATACTGGATTTTATGGCAAGAACTTTAAGATCCAATGGTTACAAAACCATCACCTCCGAAACCGGACAATCCGGACTTTCTATCATCAACTCCCAATGCCCGGATCTTATCCTTCTGGATCTCGGTCTCCCGGATATGGATGGCAATGACATCATTTCATCCGTCCGGAAATGGACAAGCTGTCCGATCATCGTAATCTCTGCAAGAGCCGGAGAACAGGATAAAGTTGCCGCTTTGGATCTCGGTGCCGATGATTACATTACAAAACCTTTCGGTACGTCCGAACTACTGGCACGTATCCGTACTTCTCTGCGTCACAGTAACCGTATGGCTTCCAATTCTCCTCTTTTTATCCGGCCATACAAATGTCAGGGACTGATGCTGGATTTTGAAAAACGTATGGTTACTCTGGATGGGAAAGAAATACATCTGACTCCGGTCGAATACAAGATTGTAGCCTATCTTTCAAAGAACTCCGGAAAGGTTATGACCTATGCTTCTGTCATGGAAAATGTATGGGGACCGTTCACGGATAGCAACAATCGTATCCTGCGCGTAAACATGGCGAATATCCGGCGGAAGATTGAACGGAATCCATCACAGCCACAGTTTTTATTTACCGAAGTCGGTGTCGGTTATCGTATGTGCGAAGATGAGAATGAGATGTAAGCTGCGGACTCTGCACCGTTAAGAAGGTGTTAAGGAATCTTCACATATCTGTACATTCAGATCAGATATGTTATTATAAGTGAAGTGGCATATCGTAAAAGAAAAGCCTCATTCATTATTCTCTCAAAAAAAGGATGCACGTGCATGCATCCTTTTTGTTACTTTTTCTTCTGTTTTAATTTGAATGAAGCTTCTGAAAGAATCTTACATTTTACACATGCCAGATATCTCTGTTATACTCGGTGATCGTACGATCTGATGAGAAGAATCCTGCTTTTGCAATGTTCACGATCATCTTCTTTGCCCATGTCATACGGTCTTCGTAATCTGCAAATACTCTTTCTTTTGTCTGAACATAATCCTTTACATCCAAAAGTGTCATAAACCAGTCTTTCTGAATCAGTTCTGCATGAATCTCAAGAAGTGTACGTACATCACCGATCTTCATCATCTCAGGGCTGATGATGAAATCTACCCACTTGCGGATATCTGCATCATTGATATAGTAATCTGCTGCCACATAGTCTGATTTTTGCATAGTGCTCGATTACCTGGTCGCTGCTCTCTCCGAAGATATAGATATTCTCGTCCCCGACAAGCTGATGGATCTCTACATTTGCACCGTCCTCTGTTCCAAGCGTTACTGCACCGTTCAACATAAACTTCATGTTACCCGTTCCACTTGCTTCCTTCGATGCCAGTGAAATCTGTTCAGATACTTCACATGCAGGAATCAGTTTTTCTGCCATTGTTACGTTGTAGTTCTCTACCATTACAACCTGCAGATATGGTGCCACTTCCGGATCATTCTTGATCAGTTCCTGCAGACACAGGATTACATGAATGATGTCTTTTTGCAATAATGTAAGCAGGTGCTGCCTTGGCACCGAAGATCATTGTAATCGGTCTCTTTGGTTTATTTCCGGCTTTGATGTCCAGATATTTGTAAATGATATACAGGACATTCATCTGCTGTCTCTTATACTCATGGAGACGTTTGATCTGGATATCGAAGATTGCGTTGTCGTTCAGTACAACTCCGGATTCTTTTTCCAGATATTCTTTTAATGCTGTCTTATTCTGCTGCTTAACATCCAGAAGTGCGTTCAGAGCTTCTTCATTGTCAATCTGTGCAAGAAGTCCTTCCAGCTTTTGGAAGCATCTTTACGGAATTCCCCCGACTCCATATTTATCCATCCATTCTACCAGTTTCTTATCACAGTGCATCAGCCATCTTCTGAATGTGATACCATTGGTCTTATTGTTGAATTTCTCCGGATAAATGTCATAGAATGGCTTCAATTCTACATTTTTCAGGATCTCTGTGTGAAGTGCTGCAACACCATTGACACTGAATCCGTAATGCATATCCATTCTCGCCATGTGCACGCGGTTCCACTCGTCGATGATCTGCACATCTTTGTTATCATATTTTGCTGCCACTCTTGCTGCCAGTTCACGGATGATCGGCATTAAGTGCGGAACAACCGCCTCCAGATAGTCGATCGGCCATTTCTCCAGTGCTTCTGCAAGGATCGTATGGTTCGTGTATGCACAGGTGTTTGTCACAATCTCAATTGCTTTATCCATAGAGATTCCTCTTGCTGTCAGAAGACGGATCAACTCCGGAATTACCATAGAAGGATGTGTATCATTGATCTGGATTACAACGTGTTTGTCAAGTTCTTCCAGTGAATAGCCCTTTTCTTCACATTCTTTTAAAATGAACTGTGCACCATTACTTACCATGAAATACTGCTGATAGATACGAAGCAGTTCGCCCTGTTTGTCACTGTCGTCCGGATAGAGAAACAGCGTCAGGTTCTCACGGATATCATTTTTGTCAAATGCGATTCCGTCGCCTACGATATTTTCATTTACAGATTCGATATCGAATAAGTGAAGTTTGTTGGTTCCATTTTCATATCCGGTTACATCGATATCGTATAATTTTGAATGCAGGCTGAAATCTTTGAACGGTACATCGAATCCGATTCCTGTATCAGTAAGCCAGCTTGTATTCTGGATCCATGGGTTTGGAGTCTCTTTCTGTTTGTGATTTTCAAATACCTGTTTGAACAGTCCAAGGTGATAGTTCAGTCCGATTCCGTCTCCTTCCAGACCGAGTGTTGCAATGGAATCTAAGAAGCATGCTGCCAGTCTTCCAAGTCCGCCGTTACCAAGTGACGGTTCCGGTTCTACTTCTTCGATCTCGCAGATGTCTTTTCCATTTGCTGCAAGAAGCTCTCTTACTTCATCGTATACGCCAAGGTTGATCAGGTTATTGGATAACAGTTTTCCGATCAGAATTCTGCTGATATATAATATACTTTCCTTCCGATTTCCGAAATATTTCTTCCTTTATCTGCCGCAGCTTCTTTTACTGTTGAAAGAAGTGCTGCGTAGATCTCTTCATTTGCCGCATCTTTGATTGATTTACCAAGTGTCTGCTGTAATTTTTCTGAGAAATTCATAATTAACCTCCTGAATCTGCACTGCCGCATCATTATCCTGAATCTGTGTCTGATTCATTTCTATAATTTCTTTGTTTATCAGTTTCCGTTTGCTTTACACTGATATTATAATCAGATTATAACCATAATCTCTTGCATCATAGTAGTAAAAAGTAATACAATACTATCAAACAAACAACTTTTGACAGTAGAAAGGACTCCAGTATCTGATTATGAACACACTCACCTACGAAAACCTCCACGAAGTAAAAAAACACGTCAGCTCCCAGTTTCCATACAACACCTATCTGTGCTCCATTCCATTGGACTTCACACAGGTTCCGCTTCACTGGCATAATGACGTGGAGATCATTGTAATAAAAAAGGCTGTGGTATCATTTCCGTTGATACCGAGCCCAGAGCTGTGAAAGCCGGTGACATCATCCTGGTCCGACCCGGGGCAGCTTCACTCCATCTCCCAGCATGGGAAAAGACTGTATGGAATATGAAAATATCCTGTTCCAGACCAGTCTTTTATATTCTGCGGATTCCGATCCCCGGACAGTTGGATATTTCCAGCCATATTTTACACTGGAATATGAACTTCCATGGCTCTTTGACGATACCTGTTCCTCCCATGAAGCACTTTCTTCCTGTATTGATGCGATCGATGATCTCTGCGCTAAGCGTCCGGACTATTATGAATTATCAGTAAAAGGACATCTCTTTCACTTCTTTTACCTGTTATTCTCCTCCCAGGGATCACCTGTCACTTTCAGCCGCAGCAAATCTCTGGATAAGGTAAAACAGATTGTTTCCTACATTGAATCACATTATACAGAACCGATTACCATTCAAAGCGCAGCAGACTATATGGGATTCTCCGAATCTCATTTTATGAAATTCTTCAAGCAGCATCTGCACACAACATTCACCAGCTATCTGAATGGCTACCGGCTTACCATTGCCGCCAGGCTTCTGCTCACGGAAGATGACAGCATCCTGTCCATCTCGGAACGCACAGGATTCAATAACCTGTCCTATTTTAACCGGCTGTTCAAAAAAGAATATCAGACGTCACCAAGAGCATACAGGAACCGTTAGTAAACAAAAAAGAACAGCGTCTGAGATATTTCCCTCTCAGGTTCTGTTCTTTTTTTATTTTTATAAGATAAACTTACCTCTGTCTTACTTATATGCTCTTATGCAAATCCTACTCAACCTCTTCCGGTTCCATACTTCTCATATGTTCCCCGTCTTTTTTAATCTCATATTTCTGATTATATTCATTCAGATAAGTTTTATATTCAGAACTGTCGGAAGGATATACCTTCGAATCATGAATATGTGTATCCATATTCTCTTTATCGCTGTTCATAAGTGCAACCATCGCACTTGCACAGTGTGCCGCAATACGGTTAAAGCTGTTCAGGATATCCGAATATACCGTCCCTTCTTCCAGACCGCATCCACCACTGCTCATACGCTCCACATGACGCATCTTCAGTTCATCACACAAGTGTTGTAATAACCATACCAAGCGGTGCTACTCTCTGCGCCATCTCTTTATCATTCTCAAGGAATGCCTTGCATGTAAGATTGATTTCTTCACGAACTGCTTCCATAACTACATTCAGCTCGTCCCATGCTTCTTCGGAAAATTGTGTTTTATTCTCATGCATTTCACTGGACATATAGGCAATGTAGGATGCATGGTCACCGATTCTCTCAAAGTCATTGATGGTATGAAGATAAAGGGATGCCTGTCTTGTCTGGGCACTATTCATCTCATGCTTTGTGAGCTTCATCAGATATTCCCCAAGACGGCTTTCGTATTTGTCGATCAGGTCTTCTTTTCTCTGAACCTTGTCAAACTTGCTCTGCTGATACTCATTCAGAAGGTTCATTGCACGGTTGACATTCTTACGAAGCTTCTTCGCCATGCCACTCATTGCTCTGTGACACTGTCCGATTGCCAGTGCCGGATAATCCAGAAGACGTTCTTCCAGAAGATCGAAGTCCGCTTCGTCTTCCAGTTCCTCTGCACTGTCTTTTACAAGCCAGCATACCAGTTTCTCAAGCTTATTAATAAACGGAAACAGAATACATACCGTTACCAGACGGAACACGGTGTTCAACAGGGCAATCGATACCGGCGACATAATATTGTCCAGAAAATCAAAATGGACAAATGCATTGATCGTATAGAATCCGATCGACCAGATCAACATTCCGAAGGTATCATTTAATAAATACACAGGTGCGGTTCTCTTACCATTCTTATTTTCGCACCGATTGCTGAAATCAGAACCGGACAGGCAGCACCTACACCGATACCAAGAACGATCGGGAATGCACTTGAGAATGTCAGGATACCTGTTACCGATAATGCCTGTAATACACCGACTGTCGCAGATGCACTCTGAAGGACTGCCGTAAATGCAATACCTACCAGGATACCTGCGATCGGATTCGAGAACATCGTCAGCATATCAATAAATACTTTACTTTCTCTCTTAATGGTGAAACCGCACCGCTCATTGTCTGCATACCTGTCATCAGGATTGCAAAACCAAGCATGATATTACCGATGTTCTTGTGTGTCGTTCTTTTTTACAGATCATCCGCATGATCGTACCAATTACCGCCACGACAGCCGCTATCGTTGCAGAGGATAAAATTTTCGCAATTCCGTTGTTTCCGTCTATATAAGAAAGACAGAGGATCCAACCGGTAATACTGGTTCCGATGTTGGCTCCCATGATAATACCGATGGCCTGTTTCAGTTTCATCATACCTGAGTTTACAAAACCAATGACCATTACTGTTGTGGCAGAAGAAGACTGAATAACACTGGTAACACCCGTACCAAGTGCTACTCCTTTGAGCGGTGTGTTTGTCATTTTATAAAGGAATGCTTCCAGTTTGTTACCGGCAACCTGCTTCAGCCCGTCTCCCATCAGGGGACATTCCGAACAGGAACAATGCAACTCCGCTTAACAATGACAATACCATAGAAAATATTTCCATAATTTTCTCCTTTGTTGTCAGCTTATTTTACACTCACTTAACATTCTTTTAAAATATTCTTAACCTTTTCCTTTCTTATTATGTCACGTTAAACGTTTGATTACAATCGTATATTTACCGGAAATTGTATTTTTCACATCACGTAGAAAAATGAATCCCGTCAATTCCTTTTTTTTCATCAATTTATCCAAAAATTACGTTCTTATTTTATCATTCTTGCCTTGCACTCAACCTCAGAATAAGCTATCATTTTGTCTATATGGGTAAATGTTTATACGGAGGAATATATTTGTGAGAAAAAAGAGAACAGGAACACCTGATACAGACCGTCTATCCGGGTTCTATTGCTGAAGAACTGGAAATCGAATCCGGCGATGTACTGTTAAAAAATAAACGGACAGAAAATTGAGGATGTCTTTGATTATCGTTATCTGATGAAAGATGAATACGTCGAAGTACTGATCCGCAAGCCTTCCGGGGTAGAATGGCTTCTGGAGATCGATAAAGACTACGACGACGAGCTTGGGGTAGAATTCGAGAACGGACTGATGAGCGAATACCGTTCCTGCAGTAATAAATGCATGTTCTGTTTCATCGATCAGATGCCTTCCCGGGCATGCGTGAGACGCTGTATTTTAAGGATGATGATTCCCGCCTGTCATTCCTTCAGGGAAATTATATCACCATGACAAATATGAAGCAGGCAGATATTGACCGCATCATCCATATGCAGCTCGCACCGATCAATATCTCTGTACAGACAACCAATCCGGAGCTCCGCTGTAAGATGCTGCATAACCGGTTTGCCGGAGAAAAGCTAAAATTTCTGCAGGATCTGTATGAAGCACATATTGAGATGAACGGTCAGATCGTATTATGTAAAGGCGTAAATGACAAAGATGAATTAAAACGTTCCATTGAGGATCTTTCCAGCTATCTTCCTTTTATGAGAAGTGTATCCGTTGTACCTGCCGGACTTACAAAATACCGTGAAGGTCTCTATCCGCTGGAACTCTTTTCAAAAGAAGAAGCCGGTGAAGTCATTGATATGATTGAAAGCTATCAGCCAAAATTCTATGAAGAATATGGTCTGCACTTCATACAGGCAAGTGATGAATGGTATATTCTTGCCGAACGTGATTTTCCGGAAGAAGAACGCTATGATGGATATATCCAGCTGGAAAACGGAGTTGGCATGATGCGTCTTTTAAAGACAGAATTCCATGACGCTCTGGAAGCTCTGAAGCAGAATGACAACTATGAGACCTGGAAAAATGAGACCTGCCGTACACTTACCATTGCAACAGGCAAGCTTGCCTACAGTACCCTTGCCGGATTCGCAGAGGAGATCATGAAAGCATTTCCATATATTAAGATCAATGTATTTGCGATCCGCAATGATTTCTTTGGCGAGACTGTTACCGTATCCGGTCTGATCACCGGTCAGGATCTCAAAGCCCAGCTTCTGGAAAAGAAAGCCTCCGGCACCGATCTTGGTGACACACTTCTTATCACATGCAATATGTTAAGAAGCGGAGAACAGGTATTTCTGGACGATATGACGGTACAGGAACTGGAAGATGCATTAGATATGACTCTGGTCGCCGTAGAAAACCAGGGACAGGAACTTATTGAAGCTATGCTCAATCATCACTATACGATGCAGCGTGACAATGATACAGACAGCTTTGTATATGTAAAAGGTTATGACTCATAGCACAAACGAAACCGTACTTTCATTAGCCGGATTAAATTTTTCAGACAACACCAACAAAGAAAAAAAAATACCGCAGCTTTTTCAAAATTTGAAAGCTGCGGTATTTTTTCCATTATGCCGGATTTACATGAATCATAATATGCTTTGTATTCGGAAACTTCTTTTCTACATTGTCGTGCACATCCTCTGCAATTGCATGCGCATCTTTCAACGAAAGTGTTCCATCTACTGCAATCTCTGCATCGATATACACCTTGTTGCCGAACATTCTCGTTCTTAACAGATCCAGTCTTTCTACTCCCCTGCTCTTTCTGATATAGTCTGCCAGTTTCTCTTCATATTCTTCACTGCATGAAGTATCCAGCATCTTATCCAGTGCATCTTTGAAAATATCAAATGCTACTTTCAGGATAAAAATACAGATAACTACACTTGCCAGCGGATCCAGCACAGGAAATCAAACATTGCACCACCTATACCAATCAGTGAACCAACGGAAGAAAATGCATCTGATCTGTGATGCCATGCATCTGCCATGAATGCTGCGGAATCTAGAATCTTCGCATAATGTCTGGTATACCAGAACATCCCCTCTTTTGTAAGAATCGACACGATAGCTGCCACAAGTGCGATCGTTCCCGGTGCCTGCAAATGACTGTAATCACCGGCTATGATCGTCTTCACACCACTCATTCCAATACCAATACCCGTTGCAAGAAGAATGGCTGCAAGCACCATCGATGCTACACATTCCAATCTGTCATGACCGTATGGATGTTCGCTGTCCGCCGATTTCTTAGATAATTTTACCCCGAGAAATGCAATGAATGTGGCAAACACATCCGATAATGAATGAACCGCATCGGATATCATGGCTCCCGAATGTCCGATAATTCCTGCCAGCAGTTTGAACGCTGTCAGAATGACATTTCCAAGAATTCCCACGGTTGATAAATGATTGATCATTTTCTGTTCATTTAATTGTTGTTTTTGACTTGTCATAAGATAACCTCCATTTTTAATAATGTCATGTCTCCTATGGCACCTAAGGTGAGACTACTGTTCCTCCGTATTCTATTTACAAGACTGCTTTTTGCAAAAAAATACACCTGTGGAACTTTCTACTTACTGTCCCACAGATGTATGATATATCGTCTCATCTGCTGCCGGTAATCGACCGGCCCGGCATGCACATCATTTTTTCTCGGTTTTATTCTTATAAAAAATGAATGTAGCCTGATCAGTTTGTACTGTTATCCCTTATCCGTATTGGATATATTCAGTGCAAAGAGATTCTATATATAATATTCGATTTTCATGAAAAAGTCAACTGCTTTTTCCGGTTTTCATTTCAGTAAAAAATAATAATTTTCTGATCTGCTTGAATCTATTTATCAGATATGCTATATTTAAGACACAAGAGGGAAAACCGCAAGCGGCTACCCGAGTATAATTGTTAACTATTTATATAGTCGTCAACTATTCGCAGTAGTTGGCGGCTATCTTCGTTTTCCCTTGAAAATCTCATAACAAAGACTTACAAAGGGCAACAATGAATATACAAAACTGAATCATGTCAGAATATGTAACCATCGCATCGCCTCCTTTCTTTCGTCTGGAGGTGTTTTTATCCCTCCAAAGTTGGAGGGTAGCCGCCTGCTTTTGGTTTCCCTGTCCGTATCATATCACAGCGTCATTAAACAATTAACTATATTAATTCTATTAGTATAGTTTCATCCAGTCCTGTAGCGTTTTCAGATTATTTATATCCTCTTAAGCTCTTCTTAAGATTTTTCCGATTTCTTTAAGGAATTTAACATACTTTAGACATATTTGTTTTTATAATAAATTCAGATAGTTGAGAGAGACAAAATCAACTATCTCCCCTCAAAAGTAGCACACCGGGAATCCGGTGCAACACTTTACTCTCATTCCTTTAGATAACTATAACGACAACGAACGCCACGGGCCGGAAGGTTTGTGGCGTTTGTCGTTTCTTTTTTCTTTCACAAAATATACTGCTTAAACCTATAACAAATCATCCTGAATATCTTCCTCCAGCATCCGTATCCCCGCAACACTGGTCACCGGAAGCGAGAACACTATCGTACGTTCTTTGCTGTCGAGACCGGTCTGCTCCATGATCGCTCTCATGATCTGGTTCTTCTCCCTGCTCTTTGTTACGATCAGGATGACCTCTTTTTCTTCCACCAGTGATACCCCGAGATACTTTTTTTGCAAGTTCCATCCCGGTTCCTTTTGCATGGATCACAGTTCCGCCTCCGGCCTTTGCTGACCTTGCCGCATCCATGACCGTGTCGATATATCCCTGATTTGCGATTGCTACCAGAAGTTCATAATCTGTATCTTTCATCGATGTCTCCTCCTCTTTTTCAAATTCCTGTTCATTTACAAGAAACTGCAGTGTCTTTCTTCCGCCCACGCTGCTAAGCGGCACAATGAACGATACCCCTGTCCCCGGTACATCGATCAGCATCTTCGTGATCAGTCCCCGGCGCAGCTTTTTCCACGTCTCTCCTGTAACGATTGCAAGAAATAACAACTTTTCCGATTCTTCCAGGCCGAAATAATCCAGCACTTCACTCTGTGCCGTCCCCCTTCCGATCGTTTCCAGAAATACAGGAAGTCCGTACTCTTTAAAAAATGTTCGGAAATCTTTTCGTTTGTTTCTGTTCGTGATGGTCACCATCATATATACCTTACTCATAAATTCTCCCTTACAACTCTATGATATCCGCATCCCCATATGCCTCCAATGGCAGTACTTTGACCGGCTCTGCGAGCATCTCGTCTTTATCCTTCTTACGCTCCTGATACTGATACACCACACCCAGGATTTGTATCGTGATAAGCGGTGTCATTGCTACCATTGCTACCACTCCAAATGCATCCGTTACCACATTTCCGCCAACCGCTTCACATGCTCCCTGTGCAAACGGAAGTAAAAAGGTTGCCGTCATCAGTCCGGATGCAACACCGCCGGAGTCAAATGCGATCGCCGTAAATATCTTCGGCACGAATAACGTCAAGATTAGTGCCAGTGCATACCCCGGTACCAGAAACCACAGGATCGAGATACCTGTCAGCACACGTATCATCGCCAATCCAAGGGAAAATGCAACGCCAAGCGACAGGCTATATCCCATTGCTTTTCCCGGTATTGCTCCGGAGGTCAGCTCTTCTACCTGCTCCATCAGCACATATACCGCCGGCTCTGCCTTTACGATAAAGTAACCGATCAGCATACCGATCGGGATGATCACCCAGCGGTAAGGAAGCCCTGCAATCACCTGTCCAAGATAATTACCTACCGGCATAAATCCTACATTTACCCCTGTCAGGAATAATACCAGTCCAATGTAGTATACAGGATACCGACCAAAATTTTGATCAGCGTTTTTCTTTTTTAATTTCAGGGATACCACCTGAAAGAATGTGAAGAACAGAATGATCGGAAGCAGTGAGCCACCGATTTCCTTCATATAATGTGGGATTCCGGACTCGAATAATTTCCATAATGCTACAGATGTCTCTGCATCCGGTATTACAGTCTCGGAATAGCTGCCACCCTGTGGATGATAGATAATACCAAGAAGCAGTACCGCCAGCACCGGGCCGATCGAACACAACGATACCAGACCGAAGCTGTCCGTCTCTGCGTATTTATCACTACGTACCGCAGAGAATCCGATTCCCAGTGCCATGATAAACGGCACCGTCATCGGTCCGGTCGTCACGCCGCCCGAATCAAATGCAATCGCCAGAAAATCCTTCGATACAAAAAAAAGTCAGGATGAACACCACCGGATAAAAGATCAACAGCATATAGGACAGCGGTTTTGAAAATAACATACGCAATACAGCGGCCACCAGAAAAATTCCGACTCCCACGGCAACCGCCAGAATCAGTGTCATATTTGATACCGAAGGTACCTGCCCGGCCAGCACCTGCAGATCCGGTTCCGATATTGTGATGATAAATCCAAGTACAAAACACAACCCGATGATCACCGGCAGCCTTTTTTTTTGACTGTGCGATCCGGGTTCCGATCCTCTCTCCCATTGGTGTCATCGACATCTCCGCCCCCAGTGTGAAGAACATCATTCCCACCACCAGAAGGATCGCTCAATAATAAAAGCCATCAGAATGCCCGGCGGCACCGGTGCGATCGTAAAGCTTAAAATCAATACGATCACAATGATCGGCACCACCGCTTTGATGCAGCCCCACAAAAAAGCTGTGCCTTATCGCATCACCAGTGTCGTTATTCAGTCCGTGTACGATATCATCGGTTGCCTTTTTGCCATTGCTGTCTTGGCGCAACAGCCTGATTCAGTCCGTGTACGATATCATCTTGCCTTATTCTGTGCGATATACCACTTCCGATTCTGCAAATACGGTACACATACTGGAGATTGTAATATCTTCCTTATATGACAGACCTGCCTTTTTCCCATATCGTCCAGACTCATTTCCATGGTTCTTGCCATCATCTCCAGGAATCTTCCTGTACCTGCCGCACATTTATCATTCATGACGAAGTTGGCAACGGCTCCATTTTCATCCAGGCGGATGACCTTACTATCCTGTCCTCCGATATCAATAACGGTACGGACTTCCGGGTTCAGGAAATGTGCCCCTCTTGCATGACACGTAATCTCTGTGATACTCTTATCTCCATCTGAAATAGCCGTTCTTCCGTATCCGGTTGTGACCATTGCATCGATGTCTTCTCTCTGAAGTCCCGCATCCTTCAGTGCTTCTTCCAGTGCACGCTCTGCTCCGATTGCTGCTCCCGCACCTGTCGGCAGGATGATCCCTGTCACGATATTTTGGTCTTTATCAAGAATTACTACATCTGTACTTGTTGATCCGCTGTCTATTCCGGCGAAATATCCTTTTCCCATCTTCAGTTCCTTCCCTTCCAGTTCTTCCATATTCATGCTCTCTGCAAAAGCTTCCAGTCTGGTAAGAAGCTGACCGCTGCTCTGAATAGTATAATCTGATTCGATCTTCAAAAGTGGTACGGTCACATTCTGTTTGATCTGTGCGTATTCAAAACTGTAAAAATCACAGAATTTCACCGTATGATAAATAATCCCCTTTAATCCCGGGTCATTGTATAATCTCTTTCTTCCACTGTGATCCATCATACGCATACATGGAATCTGTCCGAGAAGTTCTTTCGCATACCATACCATCAGTTCATCAAATTCCAATTCCTTTGGCGGCTCTGTCTCGCCCACCGAACGGTTGTTGACACAGGTATCATTTTCCACCGGATACGGCATACTCTTCTGCACCATATCAAAAAGTTCATTTCCCATACGTGCACCCAGCACACTGATATGCGGCTTTACAATGTGTTCCGGCTTCTTGAATGCCTGACGGAACTTTTTCTTCATCAAATGTTGTGCCTTTATATTCTCCATATGCTTTCGCAAGACCTTTTAACTGCACTGCTGTACGTTCTCTGCTGCACTCTGCATCACAATGAAGCACATCGATCATATATAAGAAATCCAGTTTTCCACTGTCTTCCAGAATATCATAGACACTCCGGATCGTATCACAACAGTTGACCAGCACCAGTTCCTTTACCTTTCCGCTCATCACAGCTTCCAGAAGAGCCTTGCCGAATCCGCAGATGTTCGGATGCGCTATCTGATCCGCATGGTCAAAGCCCTGCGGCATCTCATTCAGGTTCTGACATTCCCCGCCGAACGCTTCTAAGAGTTCGATTGGGGTATATTTACAGACATAATATGTTTTATTCATCGTGCGATTCCTCCTGTCTGTCCGTATTTTCATCCGTTTCTGTATTCAGCATCTCTAAGAATGCCCCCGAGTCTGGTAGATGTCTGCCCTTCTCCGCCATGACTTCTGTCGCATCCATCGCCGTCCAGGATCAGAAGCGGGGCTCCCTGTTCTTCGAATTTGCGCTTGGCAAGCTGTGCTGCTCCAAGGGTATGCTTACATCCCCAGTGTCCGAACCAAACAACACCGTCTGCTCCTGTCTCCTTTGCATGACAGATTCCTGCTTCGATTCTTCTGATCGCACTTCCATTTAATGCATGATACACCATACGTCTCGCCATCGCTTCATAAGGCTTCTCCGGATCAAAATCCGGCTCACAGACACGGCTCAGTTCACATCCAACGATCTGCGCTTTTTCCTGAAAGCAAAGTTCATTCTTCACCGCATCTGACCAGAACGGAATAGTGTGCATCCAGTAAATCTTCTTTCCCTTTTTTGCCGGGGCCTTCTTCACATCGTTCAGGAGACGGTCACATACGTTTCCTCTTCTTCTGTTCCCAACAGCAGATTATTTGTCATACCTGCATAGAGTGGCGTAACAAGGTCTGCAGGGATATATCTGTCCGCACTTTCCTTTTCATACTGTGCGAATTTTTCCAGCGTCCGCTTGCTTCTTCTCAGTCGTTCTGTTAATGTCTCATCTGTAATCTTTTTGCCTGTGCATTCTTCTATAAAGTCTTTCAGTTTACGAAGTTGGTCTGCCACATACTGTACATTGTCTTCGTTCTGCTGCATCGGCACATCGATAGCAAAGATCGGTACATCATACATCTTTGCCAGCTTCTTAAATGTCAGAAGGTTTGCATCACAGGTCAGATTCGTGTATACAATACACTTTGGTTTCGGAAGTACTTTCTTCTGCGCCGCTCCGATAAATGTCTTGTGATAACTGCAAAGTGTCTCGGATATGCCCGTATTCTCCGCCTGTTGTAAAAATGCTCTTTCTGCCTTAGATGCAGAAAGATAGCAGGAAAAAAATCCTTCTACATTGTATGGATGTAATCCTGCTTCCTGTAAAATTTCACAAGGAGTAAAGATACTGACAATTGCACTTTCTTCCGGACGTTCCAGCGGTCTTATCATCGTATCCATCATAAGCCTTGCCAGATACTGCTCTGCCGGCATCAGTCTTTTGTCCGGTGCGAACCGGAACTTCAGATTCTGTGCCTTCCATCCGGTCTTCAAAAGCCATCTTGCTCTGCCCGGATTTTCATTACTCCATTTTTCTATATAGTTTCCATATGTTTCTATGATCTTCATGTTCTCATCCTCGTCTTGCCCTGTTGTCTGTTTCGATGTTTTCTTCCGTATTTAAGTATAAAAAAACATTTAACATCATACTCTTCTTTGTTTATAAGATGCAAAGTATACAGCAGTGATTTTCCACAAATCTGCTGCTGCATATAGATATCATCGTATCATTACAATACAACTAACAACACGAATACGACTATTCCAATCATTGAAAATACTTTTCATCCTTCTGCGGCACTGCATAGGTAAATATCTTATTTTCATTATAATATACATGATCTTTCGCACTTAGTTTGTTACGGATTCCGTTGATCCAGACTGCCACATCCTTATTCGGATGTGCGTTGTCCACCCGGAATCTTAAAAAAAAGAATCTGTTTCTGCCCCTCTTGCTGTATCGTTTTCTGCTCCGCTCCACCTGTAGTTCTATTATTAGCCATTTTCAGACTAATCGGCTCATAGGCTGTCATTATGTTCTGATCTGAAGATTCCGTATGTTCTCCAACAACCGCATATTCCAGAAATGCCGTCTGATTATATGGAAATGCAAGTTTGTTATATTCTTCTTCCGTCATCACACGATCTGTTGCATACATGACCGGTGCCGCGTCATTATTCTGATATATGCCGGTTTTGTTCCACATTTCTTAACCAGAGCATATCCCGTTACATCAGAATCTGATACGATATACCGCACTCCCATCATCCGTTGAAATACCGGATTCTTCGATACCGACTGCATCATCACATTCCGAAACGGTTCTTCCAGTCCGAATGTCTTCTGACGAAATGTCTGATATTCAGATTGTATGCCGATGAATAGATTGAAGTAATATTCTGCTCCACATCCCAGATCCGGTTTAAATCTGCTGCATTTTCATCATCACTTCCCATCTGTTCTGTACGGTAATATCCATCATCCTTTAATGCTTCTTTTACGGCCTGTCTGTTCTGTTCTCCTGTAACATCCCGGTACAGTTTGCGGTTGACATATCTGTCCGGCTTCATCTGATAAAAAGTGTTCATCGTGACTGCCAGACATATCACCGACGGCAGAGCCAGCATCAGAATCTCTTTTCGTCTCTTTGCAGTAGCTCTTCATTGCACAATAAAGCACATAACATATCAGGAACAGAACACTTTCTGCAAGCAGGACTTTCCATATACTTTTCCCTATGCCATTCGAAACAAACTGATTCCTTGCTATATAAACGAATATCGTTGTTATGATATATGGAACGATTCCTGCAATAAAAGACAGTTCTCTTTTTTTCTGCACTTTTCCAGATAAATGCCAATCAGATAACAAAGCAATGGCAGAAACGGAATAAAGACTTTATCCCTGATATATAGTCCGCCATTCAATAAGTAAGCAAATGCCGGAATGACAAGCACGATCACACATCCATATGTGAGTACCTTTTCATACACTTTCCGATACAACAATCCCGTGAGCAGAACTGTGATCACCAGCGTCGTAAGTCCGATTCCATAGATGCTGTAAGCAAATCGTTCTACCGTGATCTGTGGAACAAAAAGGTAGCAAGCGATATATTCTGTCCTTTACTTCTCCACCCTGTCAGTGCAAGTACCGTCGGTACCAGAAAGAAACTGCCCATAAGTACTGCCAGAATCATTGGTCGCACGAAACACAATCCATCTATCAAAAAAGTGCTGACCGTGACTCTGCATCCTTCTCTTTGTTCAAAATACCGGTGCAGTCCATAAAGAACCAGTACCAGCATTCCGCCAATACTGAAATAGAAACTGGTCATGATCATCAGAAATACACTAACTGTAAAAAGACCGCTTTTTTTCTTTTTCAAAATACCGGTCCACACCTATAAGTGCCAGACATAAGAACGGCATATAATCTACGAACATGATCTGACCGCTGTACTGTCCGATCATCGGGCCCGCCAGCAGGAACATCAGCGATATGATAAAAGCAACGCCTGTATCCATCTTTCTGCTTTTCAGCCAGTAATAAAAAGCAGTACCGAAGCAGTCAGACCTGTTATGCTGACCGCCATGATGTAATCCGACATTTTCACAAACGGAAGCAGATATGACGGCAGAATCAACGGACTATATAGTCCGTAATAAGCAAAATGATAAATATTCTGACCGCCGCCCAGATTCGCCGCAAATTCGGGAAATAACTTTCCGGTTGCATAAAACTGCTGCCGGAAATAATCCGGCAGCACACTATGCTGACTGAGCCAGTCTACCTTTGCTCCAAAGATTCCATATCTGCCCACAAACATCCGGCAAAAAAAGAGTGTTAAGCCTGTAAGCAGCAGGTAAGGAATGTATCTCTTAACCTTGTCCATAACTCTTCCTCCGCATGTTCTGTGATAATGGCATCATCATAATCCTCTGTTCTTCTTTACTGGAATCCTTTAACAGGTATACAGGCCGGTTCTTTACTTCCAGATATGTCTTGGCAAGATACTGTCCCAGAATTCCGGTACACAGAAGCTGTACACCGCCCACACCGAACAGGATACAGACCAGCGACGGCCATCCGGCCACCGGGTCTCCCCAGATTAATGTACGGACTACGATTGCAACGATCATCAGGAATGATAATCCGCAAAACAGAACTCCCATATACGATGCGATCGACAATGGCACCACAGAAAATCCCGTAATCCCCTCCAGAGAATAAATGAATAATTTCTTTACATTCCATTTTGTTTCTCCGGCAGATCTTTCGATATTCTCATATTCCAGCCATTTCGTACGGAAACCGACCCAGCCGAAGATTCCTTTTGAAAATCGGTTGTATTCACTCATCTCCAGAACCGCATCTACCATCTTACGGTTCATCAGACGGTAATCTCTGGCACCGCTTACGATCTCTGTCTTGGATATCTTATTGATCACATTATAAAATTCTTTGGATAAAATGACCGGATCTTTGGTTCTCCCTTTCTGGTTGAACGTCTGGTTGCCACACTGTCATATGATTCTTCTTTTAAAATTCTGTACATATCAGGCAGCAGCGACGGCGGATCCTGCAGATCTACATCCATGATTGCAGCATAATCACCGCTTGCGTTTTGAAGTCCTGCATAGATCGCAGCTTCTTTTCCAAAGTTTCTGGAAAAGGATAGGTACTGACATCTTCCGTCCTTTCTGTGTAAGTCTTTCATAATCTCATATGTTCTATCGGATGACCCGTCATCTACAAATATCAATTCGAAATCGGTCTGTTTCTTCATGGTGTCCATAACTTTTTTCATTTCGGTATAATAAATCGGCAATGCTTCTTCTTCATTGAAACACGGAATGATAATACTGATCTTGTCCATAACAATAAGCCTCCTCATCTTTTTCTTGAAGTTATTGTAGGCTTGATTTCTTAAAGACATACGCAAATAATTCTTAAGATTTCTTAAAAAACTTCTGTTATTTTTTAAAATATAAGTTCTATCTTCGTACCTTCACCCAGTTTACTGTCCACATGGATCTTCGCCCCATGAAGCATGGCTCCGTGTTTTACGATTGACAGTCCAAGACCAGTTCCGCCGGTTTCTTTGGAATGGCTTTTATCTACACGATTGAAACGTTCGAAGATACGATCCGTTTCATTTTCCGGTATTCCGATTCCAGTATCTGTGACACAGACCTTTTCTTGCCCTGCAGGGTATTGCCTACCCAGACGGTTAACTTTCCGCCTTCTTTGTTATACTTGATCGCATTTTCACAGATATTGTAGATCATCTCATCCAGGATCTGGCGGATTCCCACGTATTCTACCGGTTCTCCCGTCACCTCTACATGCACTTTCCGCTTCGCTGCCTGTGGTGAAAGTCTGGTCAGAATCTCCCTCGTCAGCTTATAGAGATCTACTTCTTCTTTTTCCAGCTGCACATTGCCCTCATCCAGTTTTGATAACTTGATGATATCTTCTACCAATGTGATCAGACGCTTTGCCTCTTTATAGATTCTTTCTGCAAACCCTTTCATATCTTCCGGCTTTACCAGTCCGCTTTTCATAATTTCTGCGTAACCTGAAATTGACGTAAGCGGTGTCTTCAGTTCGTGAGATACATTTGCCGAGAATTCTTTTCTCATATTGGCAACCGCATCTTTTTCTTTATTCTGCTTGTCGATACTCTGTAAAAGTGGTGTTAATTCTTCGTACACGTCATTCTCCAATGGATTCTCAAGATCAGTCTGTTGATCGGGCGGATCAGTCTCGTTACCTGCCATTTTACAAGGATTCCCGCAAATGCCAGCATGATCAATGCGATCAGCCCCATCGCCGGGAAATACCTTCATCGCTGTCCGGAATGCAGTATCTACCGTCTTTGATACTCGCAGGATATCTCCATTTTCCAATTTCACTGCATAATAGAACATCTCTTTATTCAATGTATTCGATTCACGGATATCCTGACCACTTCCGTTTTTCTAGCGCAGCTTTTACTTCCGGCCGGTTCTTGTGATTCTGAAGGGTTACATCATCTTCTTTTGAGTCATATTTCACCTTACCATCCGGATCGATCAGGGTAATTCTTGTATCCTTATGCACCTTATCCATCGTCTTCAGATAAGATTCTCCGGAGGTATCGATTGCTACATTGATATAATCCGCCTCCTGTCTGACTTCGCCTTCCATGATATGGATCGTCTGGCGATATACGACCAGTGTAGTGATCGCATAGGCTGATCAATGTCAGCGCAATCACAAGGATCATACTGCTCTGGATCTTTTTTCTCATACTTTGTTTCATATTATTACCTGCTCATACGGTATCCGACTCCCCGCGGACCGTCTCAATCTGTTCACCTGCATCTCCGAGCTTCTGTCTTAAGGTTCTGACATGCACATCCACGGTTCTCGTCTCCCCGATCGAAATCATAACCCCAGATATCCTCCAGAAGCTGGTCTCTGGTAAGCACAATGTTCGAATTCTTCATCAGGCGCTTCAGTAATTCATATTCTTTCTAGGGTCAGATTCACTACTTCTCCATGAACGGTCACTTCATGTTTCTTTGGATCTAACCGGATCTCTCCGATCTCAAATGTATCTTCACTGGATACACTTCCCTTCGCACTGCGTCTTAATACCGCCTTGATACGTGAGATCAGTTCCATCATACCAAAAGGTTTCGTCACATAGTCATCAGCCCCGGCATCCAGTCCTTTTACTTTGTCATATTCTGCACCTTTGGCCGTAACCATAATAACAGGAATGTCTCTCGTTTTCTTTGATGCTTTTAACTTTCTCAAAAGCTCCATTCCGTCTTCTCCCGGCAGCATAATATCAAGCAAAAACAAGCTCTGGCGTCTCTAATGCCAGAGCTTCAAGGAATGAACTTCCATCTTCGAATCCGCGTGCCTGAAACCCTGTACTTTCCAGGGTATACACCACCAGTTCCCGTATATTACCGTCATCTTCTACACAAAAAAAATCATTCCTCATTCTCCTTCTTTATACTACAGATGATTTGTGGATTCCTGTAATTGAGAATTCCACCCACTCTGCGATATTCGTTGCATGGTCTGCAATACGCTCCAGATATTTGGCAACCATAATCAGATCAATCGTCTCTCCCCCCTTGCTCCCTTTATTTTCAGCAATGAAATTAATCAATGTCGTCTTCACTTCCTCAAAAAGTTCATCTACCACATCATCATTTTCCATTACTTTTCTGGAAAGTTCAAGGTCTTTTTTCCACATATGCATTGACGCTGTCACGCACCATCTTTCCGGCCGCTTCTGACATTTTGATGATCTTTGGAATGTCCTGTGCTTCCGACTTCTCCTCTGTAATGATGATCTCTGCAATATCCGAAGCCTGGTCCCCGATACGTTCCATATCTGTGATCATTTTCAATGCCGCTGAAATCTGTCTTAAATCTCTTGCTACCGGCTGCTGCTGAAGAAGAAGTCTTAAACAAAGTCTTTCAATATCTGTCTCCGCCTGATCGATCTCTTCATCTGCCTCGATCACCTTCTGTGCCTGTTCCATACTTCCTTCTTTTAATGCTGTTGTTGCTTTTCCGATTGCAACTTCACATAATTCACCCATACGTGTAAGCTGCTCATTAAGTAACTCCAACTGTTGATCAAATCGATTACGCATATCTTAACCAAACCTCCCTGTAATATAATCTTCTGTTCTTTTATCCGCCGGAATGGAGAATAATTTTTCTGTTTCATTATATTCAATGACTTCTCCCAACAGGAAGAATGCGGTATTATCAGACACACGTACCGCCTGCTGCATATTATGTGTTACCATAACAATAGTATAATCTTTTTTCAATTCCATCGCAAGGTCTTCTATCTTAGATGTCGATATCGGATCCAGAGCGGATGTCGGCTCATCCATCAAGGAGCACTTCCGGCTGCACTGCCAGTGCTCTTGCAATACAAAGTCTCTGCTGCTGGCCGCCTGACATTCCAAGTGCGCTGGTCTTTAATCTGTCCTTGCATTCATTCCAGATTGCCGCATCTCTTAAAGATTTTTCTACCAGGTCATCCAGCTTTGCTTTCGAACGGATTCCGTGTGTTCTTGGTCCATAAGCAATATTATCATAGATACTCATTGGAAACGGATTCGGTTTCTGGAACACCATTCCAACTCTCTTTCTTAATAAATTCACATCGATATCACGGAAAATATCCTTGCCATCCAGAAGAATCTCTCCGTCAATCTTACATCCCTCTACCAGATCATTCATCCGGTTGATGGATTTTAACAATGTAGATTTACCACATCCGGATGGTCCGATAAATGCTGTGATCTTATTCGCTTCTATCTCAAGATTCACATTTTTCAGAGCATGGAAATCACCGTAATGAAGTTCCATATTCTTGATACTTATTTTACTCATGTATGATTCCTTCCTGTTTTTTCTGATTTATCTCTGTACATCTGCTATGCTTTTGTAATCCGTTTGGCAATCATGCCCGACAGGGTATTGATCACAACTACCAGCACCAACAGTACTACAGCCGTCGCATAAGCCTGATTCATATAAAGGCCTTCATTTGACAGATTGTACATGTGCACTGCCAGGGTTCTTCCGGAACCCAAAACCTTCGTCGGTACCTGTGCAACAGTACCTGCTGTATAGATCAGCGCTGCTGTCTCTCCGACGATTCGTCCGATCGCCAGGATCACACCTGCCAGGATTCCAGGTATTGCCGATGTACGATCCGGAATACTGTACGTAATTTTCCTGCTCCCAGTCCGAAACTTGCCTCTCTGAAGGAATCCGGAACTGCTTTTAACGCTTCTTCTGTTGTTCGCATGATCAACGGAAGTACCATGATCGCAAGGGTAAACGCTCCTGCCAAAATCGAAAATCCCCATTTACAGGTATTTACAAAGAACAGCATACCAAACAGGCCATATACGATGGATGGAATTCCCTGCAATGTCTCTGTCGTAAGTCTGATGACTTCTACGAATTTGTTTCCTCTCTTTGCATATTCCACAAGGAAGATCGCTGCAAAGATACCAAATGGAACAGCGATCAGAAGTGATAACAAAGGTCATGATCACTGTGTTGATCAATGCCGGCATCAGCGAGGCATTTTCCGATGTATAATGAAGTGAGAAAATGGATGGTTTCAAATACGGAACACCATGCGCCAGCACATATACGATCAGAAATATAAGTACTGCAAATGTCATAATTGCAGAAAGCATGACAAGAAGCATTACGATCAGCGATCCAGGAGTTCTGGTATATGCTTTTTAACTTATCTTTCCATGTTACTTCATTACTACTCATAATTCTTCCCCCCTCTTCAAAAGTGCTACACAGAAGTTCAGAAGAAGGATAAATACGAAGAGAACTACGCCGGTTGCAATCAGCGCTTCCCGGTGAAGTCCGGATGCATATCCCATCTCAATTACGATATTTGCTGTCAGTGTTCTGACTCCTCTGAAGATTCCTTCCGGCATTCTCGGCTGATTACCAGCCACCATGATAACTGCCATGGTCTCTCCGATGGCACGTCCGATGCCAAGAACAATAGCTGCCACTACTCCAGATTTGGCTGCCGGTAAAACAACTGTAAAGATTGCTCTTTCATGTGTTCCGCCAAGTGCCACAGCACCTTCGTAATACTGTGTCGGAACTGCTCTGAGTGCTGATTCTGTCAGACCGATGACCGTTGGCAGGATCATCATTCCAAGCAGAATGGATGCAGTGATCATACTGCTTCCGTTCCCCCCTGATGAAGTGTTCTTCCGATTTCTCTTACCCACGGTACCAGAACGACCAGTCCGAAGAATCCATATACAACGGACGGAATTCCCGCCAGAAGTTCCGTAGCCATTTTCAAAGGTCTGTAGATTGCTTTCGGACAATAGAAAGCCATAAATACAGCTGTCAGAATTCCGATCGGTACACCAATGATAATTGCGCCGGCCGTTACATACAGACTTCCAATGATCATCGGAAAGATTCCGTATATGTCATTCTTTGGTTTCCATAATTCACCGGTCAGGAATTCCCCGAATCCAATTTTACTCATTGCAGGAATTCCATTTGCAAACAAGAAAATACAAATGAGTGCAACCGCCAGTACCGAAGCGCAGGCGGCAACTGCAAATATTACCTGCATGAATTTTTCCGTCCATGCTTTTGATTTCATATTATTTTACTACCTCATCCCAGGCAACTGCATTGCCTGTGTAAATTGTCTTTACCTGATCGCTGCTCAGCTCATCTGTTGTGTTGTTTTTATTCACAATAACTGCGATACCGTCTGTTGCGATTGCCTGGCTGTCAAGTTTGTCTTCCTTCTTCATCCTGTAATTCACGAGAAGCCATTCCGATATCATAACTTCCATCGATTGCTGATGTCATACCTGTTGTAGAGTCTGTTGTCTGAAGTTCGATCTCTGCTCCTGTGTTGACTTTCTTATAAGCCTCAATCAGTTTTTCCATAACCGGTGATACAGAAGAAGATCCACCGACTACAACTTTTCCGGATGGTTTTGTTCCTGCATAAGCTTCTGCTGAATCATCTCCGATATATCCGTTATCTGAGATTACCTGCTGTCCTTCTTTACTCATGATATATGAGATGAAGTCTTTTGCCAGTTCATTGTCTGCACCTTTCTTTGTTGCAATGTTGAATGGTCTGCAGATCTTATATTTTCCATCTTTGATGTTCTGCTCTGTTGCTTCTTCGCCATCGATCTTTAAAGCTTTTACAGTATCATTTAAAGATCCGAGTGATACATAACCGATTGCGTAATCATCTCCGGCTACTGTTGTAAGCATTACGGATGTGCTGTTTGTGATCTGTGCATCATCTGTTGTCATGTCTACTTTTTTCGCCGTCTTTCTTTTTCTTCAATCCCGAAAAGTTCGATGAATGCTCCTCTTGTTCCTGAGCCATCTTCTCTGGAAACGATTGTTATATCATTGGAAGAATCCCAGTCACCTTCACTCTTGCTGCTCTTGTCATCAGAAGAACCACTATCTGAACTTCCACATCCAACTGCAAGTCCTGCTGCCATTGTTGCTACGGATAAAACTGCGATAAACTTTTTCATTTTCATAATCATACTCTCCTTAGATTCTCATCTTTTTTCATTCTGCTGATTTTTTCCTTGTCGCTTTCGACAATAGCTATCTTAAAGACGTATGTTAAATCCAAAATCTGCGAATTGTTAAATGTGTGTAAAGTGTATGCGAAATTTTATAGAAATGTAAAATCACTTTTTTCACAGCCGGATTTTATGACTGTACGCTTTCAAATTGAATTTCTTAATTTTTCATGCTATAATTCCTCTACAGGACTGTCTGAAAATGCTTTTTCTGATATGTTCTTATTACTTATTTACAAAAATGTTCAAACAGAAAATTTACAGTATAAAAAATTTGAGAAAGAGGATTATAATTCTATGTGGATTGCAGATCAATGGAAAGATTATGAAGTAATAGATTGTAGTAAAGGTGAGAAATTAGAGCGCTGGGGACAGTACACTCTGGTCCGTCCTGACCCGCAAGTTATCTGGGATACTCCGAAGACAGAACGCGGCTGGAAACATATGAACGGTCACTATCACCGCAGTAAGAAAGGCGGTGGGGAATGGGAATTCTTCAGTCTCCCGGAACAATGGCAGATTCATTATAAAGAACTTACATTCAACCTGAAACCTTTTAGTTTCAAACATACCGGTCTTTTTTCCGGAACAGGCAACAAACTGGGACTGGTTCTCTGAGAAGATCAGAAATGCCGGAAGACCGGTCAAAGTGCTGAATCTTTTTTGCTTACACAGGCGGCGCTACCCTCGCAGCCGCGGCAGCAGGAGCAAGTGTTACGCATGTAGATGCTTCTAAGGGAATGGTTGCATGGGCAAAGGAAAATGCAGCTTCTTCCAGATCAGAAGTTATCCCGTGTCAGTCTTCCAAATTCTTCAAACGGAAAATCTTCCCGGATGTATTTTCTGAAATATTCATTCCGGCCTGTGCGGTTCATTCCAAGTGTGTGATAGATGACATCCCCCATATGTGGGATTTCCAGTTCATCACCTGCCATCTCCCAGGAGCGCTGTACAATTCTTTCGGAATCAAACAACAGACCATCCATGTCAAATATAAAAGCTTTTATATCCATCCTAGAACTCTATGCCTCTTCCAAGTGCATCCTTCAGATAATCTGCAACTTCTTCTAATTTATGTACGGCCTCCATCTTCTCTTCAAACTCGTCCCCGACAGATTCTTTATTAATAAGTGCCTGTTGGATTTTCTTTACATCTTTGATCAAATTCTCTGTCATATCAAAAAGCCCCCTTTTTATTATCTTGCAGGAAATTTACTTTCCGATAATCGATTTATCCTAATGTATATATTATGATTATAGCATAATTTTTTTTTACTATTCTCTGAAATTATGTTACAATTTGATTAATTTTTGCAAATTATTATCTTTTTTCAGATTTGTTCATGCATCATTCGAACGAATTCCTCCATTACACGTGTTTTATATTTGTGTGTCTTGTAGTAAAAGAAGACTTTTCTCTTCGCTTCTTCTCCGTCTAATTTGTAATACACCAGATTTTCAAATGTCGGGAGCTGGCTTACCAGGATATCGCTGATGAAGGTTGCTCCAAGCTGCGTAGACGAGGCCATATATGCTGTCGACTGCTGATTGAATTCCAACACAATATTGGGCTTAAATCCAACATTTCGGCACAGCCTGTCTCCTCTGGTTCTGGTATCATTTCCCTGTGTCAGCATAATAAACGGAAGATCTGCAAATCTCCCTAACGGAACTGCCGGATATTTCTGGTTCAGATAATTTTTATTTTTGTATATTCTTATAAGAAAGCTGATACATTCCCAGTTCTTCATTTACGGCAAAATGTTTTGGAACCGCAAGTAATATATTTTCTTCGCAATATAATTCTTTATTATATAGAATACTGTCATAGTGATAATTATCAATGACAAAATCCAGCGCATTACTGCCCAGCATTTCTTCCAGTTCGGCTGTATTTCCCTCTATCAGCTGAATATGTACATCCGAAATTTCTGATTAAATTGGGTGATCAGAGACGGTACCACATATGCGGCAAACAGCGTACTTGCTCCTACTGCAAGATTCCCCGTCTTCAGACCCGCCAGGTCATTGATGTAATTCTCTACCCGCTGTTCGATCTGGGTGATCTCCTCCGCTGCCTCAATATATACTTTTCCGACCTCTGTAAGCTGGAGCGGTGTTGTACTTCTGTCAAATAACGGTTCCCCGATAATCTCTTCAATCTTTTTAATCCTTGCACTCAAAGACGGCTGACTGATGTACAGATTCTGTGCCGCTTTGGTAAAACTTCTTTCTTTATACACTTCATAAACATATTTTTTCCATACAAACATACACGTAACCTCTCATATCCTGCTATCATCTGTTTCCTCTTTTCACATGACAGCTATAGTCAGACTCTTATAATTGTTATAACACTATAAGTATTAGATTCTCTGTCCACACGGACGTATCATTATATTAATGAAACAATTATTCCAATATGAATTTGGGGTTTATTGGAATAAAAATAAAATAATAAAAAGCGGGGAATAAAATTATGAAACCAATCGTACGCGCCGGGCGCATGAAACCAGTACACTCTGATATCCGTGGTCCATTATTCGTAGAAGCCATGAAACGCCAGAAACAGGGAATCGATATCTTAAAATTAAATACCGGAAATCCTGCAACCTTTGGCTTCGGGCTGCCTGACAGCATTAAAAAAATGCGTTGATGGAACACATGCAGGACGGTGTCGGCTACTGTGACTTCAAAGGGAATGCCTCAGGCAAGACAGGCAATCTGTGATTATGAGACCAGTAAAGGGATCAAAGGTATCACGCCGGATGACGTATTTATCGGTAACGGTGTCAGCGAAGTTGTATCGTTCGCTTTAACACCTTTGTTAAATGATGGAGATGAAGTCTTAGTTCCTTCTCCTAGTTACTCCCTCTGGGGCAATTCCGTATATCTCGAAGACGGTAAACCGGTCTTCTATACCTGTGATGAACAGGCCAACTGGTATCCGGACATTCAGGATATCCGTTCCAAGATCACAGATAAGACAAAAAGCAATCGTTATCATCAATCCGAATAACCCGACCGGTGTACTCTATCCAAAGGAACTCCTTCTTGAGATCATCCAGATTGCAAGAGAATCCGGACTTCTGATCTTTGCAGATGAAATCTATGACCGTCTCGTTATGGATGGCAAACAGCACATCTCTCTTGCTTCACTGACAGAGGATGTTCCGGTCATTACATTAAACGGTCTGTCCAAATCACACTGTCTGTGCGGATACCGCTGCGGATGGATGGTCATCAGCGGTCCAAGAGAACTAACCGAAGATTACAGACAGGGCATCATCCAGTTAACATCTCTGCGTCTGTGCGCCAATACCATGGCACAGATCGTCATCCCTGCAGCTCTTGATGATATGGAGACACCTGCTTCTATGGTTCGGCCGGGCGGCAGAATCTATGAACAGCGTGAAGCAACCGTTCGTGAACTTGAGAAGATCGACGGTCTGTCATTTGTAAAAAATGACGCTGCATTCTATGTCTTCCCGAAACTGGACGTGAAGAAATTTAACATCACCAATGACAAGCAGTTTGCCCATGATCTGCTGGATGTCACCAATATCCTGCTCGTTCCCGGAAGTGGATTCGACTGGAAAGATCCGGATCACTTCCGTATCGTCATGCTTCCGCAGGCAGATATCTTAAGTGATGCGATTCGCCGGATGGGAACATTCCTTGACGGATATAAGCAGAAATAATATGAGCAGCAGCCATCCTTAAATAGTACATAGATAAAATACATTCCCGGTAAAAATCCAATCTCTCTTTTTTTTCGTCGATGTTTCAGTTATCCGGGAATGTATTTTTATCTGCTTTTCACTGTATTCCAGGCTCCGACTACTTCATTTACGGTGCTGACTGTCACAAATGCATGTTCATCTGTTTCGTGGATGAAAGATAATAATTTTCCATATTCATTCTTTTTCTAATATCGTTACAACTTCTACATGCTCTGCATGATCCAGGCCTCCATATGCCGGATAAATCGTTGCACCTCTGCGTAATTCCTTCACAATATAATTCTGAATTTTTTCATGCTCCTTTGAAAGAATGGATACTTTCTTACGCACATGGAATCCATCACAGAACCGGTCTAATACCTGACCGTAGATCAACGTACCAACAAGACTTATTACCATTGTCTCCCGATCATATACAAAGATCGCTGCCATCGATATGAGCACACCTATGATCGTAATACTCTGTCCTATTTTAAATCCAAGATACTTATTGATCAACTTCGCAACAATATCAATTCCCCCGCTGGATGCATTCATGTTAAATAAAACGGCCTGTCCTACGCCAACCACGATCATGAAGCATACCAGATCGATCACGATATTCCCGGACAAGGATTCCACATGCGGAGTCAGTATCTCAAAAATCCTCAGATACATCGGAAGCATAAAGTGATGCAAGAACAGTCTTCACACCGAATTCTCTGCCGATAAAAATATACCCTATGACCAACAGTATCATATTTAAGACAAATGTAATTGTCGATACCGGTAACGGAATGATCTTTACCAGAACAAGAACCAGTCCTGACAGACTTCCAAGCACCAGATTATTTGGCATCATTTCATAATATACAGCTGCCGACATTAAGAACATGCCGCCCAGCATCATAATAAATTCTTTTTTTGTTATCTTCATTTCATTCTTCCTTAATTCAATATTTCTGCACAAAGATGTACTCCTCTTTTTTTGTGCAAAGAGGAGTACATCTTTTTCTGAAGGGTGTCTATGCCTAAATCTGTTTCAGGCATATCTATACAATTATCATTGTTTTTATCCAGCACCCGGCGGTTAGTCCACCAATGCCGATAATTTCTTGTCCAGAGCTATCATGATCAGCGCCGCTGCAAACGATACAACCGCAACTCCGATACATGCTACTTTGAATTCAATCTTTCCGCCAAACAGCAGTCCATATACCGGACCATAACTCTTTGCTGCGATAAATGTTGCAAATCCCCATACTGACATCATAACAGCCAGATAACGGCTCGGTGAATATTTACTGATAAATGAATGACCCAGTGGTGAGAAGAACATCTCTCCCATTGTCAGAAGGAAGGCAAATACGATCAGCCATAACACACTTGCCTTTTCCCCACCACGCATGATATCAATTGCTGCGTAGAAGAGATATCCGACACCGATGATCGCAATTCCAAGTCCGGTCTTTCTGAACAGACTCATATCCCCCTGCGGTCTTGCCGCCAGTTTCTTCCATAATGCCGCTGTTACAGGTCCCAGGATAACACAGAACAGTGAGTTGGCTGCATCAAACCATGTAGACGGTACCTGATAACCTGCTACTACCCAGTCCATATTCTCTGCCCAGTAGAAATATACCGGCATATATCCCAGATACCAGAATATCCAGAATACGATGGAGAATAACGAAGCTACAAAAAGATTGCACCGATACGTTTCTTCTCGATCGTTGTAAGCGGCTGCTTTGTTCCTGTCTCTTCTTTTTTTCTTTGCCTCTGCTGCTTTTTTCCTCTTCTGTCAGAGTCTTCTTGAATGGAAGCTTTCCAAGATCACCTAAGAATCTCCAACACACAAAGATATACCAAAGTCCTCCGAGAACCATCATCAATGCTGCCATCTTAAAGCATGGTGCAAATCCAAGCACACCATCTTTTGCAAATACATCCTTATACAGGATTCCCACCAGGAATGTTCCGATGAATGCACCCACATTTACCAGTGTATAACGCATCGAAAATGCCGGATCCATCTGTGATTTGTCCGTGATAACACGTCCGATGATCGCACCGTTTTTTGAATAATGCAAGTCCCAGGCTTACCAGGAAGATCATCGCATATACTCCGGCAGAACTCTTTGCGATTCCTCCGGTGAAATATCCTGCCGCAGCAATAAACATACCAACCGGTGTCGTATATCTCGCACCGATATACTTATCTACGATCACTGCCCCAAACAGCGGAAGCAGATAAGAAAATGCGGTCAGGTTTGACTGCATATTGGCAGCCACTGTATCCGAAAGTCCGAGTCCTCCGGTTGCAACCGAAGCAGTTACAAAAATCAAAATCAGCGAACGTCCCAGATAATATGCCAGACGTTCAAAAATCTCTGTACAGGCACATACCCAGAACGCTGTCCGGAAAGCCTTTCTTTTTTGTCTCCATATTCTTTTTCCCCACTTTTTTCTAAATTCAGTTCTTACTTTTTTATGTACTTTTTTTTTTTTTCCTTGTTTTGTACATATATCCTTCTTTGTCTTATTTTATATCTTTCAAGAATGCTTTATATCCTCTGTAAGCTTCATAAATATCAGCCTTACTTGTCACCTCATACGGTGCATGCATAGAAAGTACAGCAACACCGCTGTCAATGACATTCATGCCATAATTTGCCATGATATATGCAATGGTTCCGCCGCCCCCAAGATCGACTCTTCCCATCTCCGCTGTCTGGAATCCGACTTCGTTATTGTCTAATACCTGACGCACTTTTGCGATATATTCCGCATTGGCATCGTTACTGTTATTTTTCCGCGGCTTCCGGTAAATTTATTAAATACCAGACCTCTTCCAAAGTATGCTGTATTCTTTTTTCTCAAATGCATCTGCATACAATGGATCAAATGCTGCACTCACATCAGAAGAAAGCATATAAAGAATTTCTCAGAGCTCTTCTGACTTTTTAACGGATTGCCATCTTCGGTAAGTGCCATCAGTTCTGCCACATAATCTTCAAAGAATCTGGAATGCATACCTGTTGCCCCAACACTTCCGATCTTCTTTATCTACCAGAATACAACAGCTTGTTCTTTCCGGATTCTCTGTTTCCAGCATTGCAAATAATGAAGTAAAAGCACAGACCCTGTCATCCTGTCCGTATCCGATCACCATACTTCTGTCCAGTCCGCAGTCTCTTGCCTTTCCTGCCGGAACGATCTCCAGTTCTGCAGAAAGAAAGTCTTCCTCTTCCATATCAAGATTCTCCTTTAAGAACTGTACTACGGCTGCCTTTACCAGCTCTTTTTTCTTCTTTCTCTAACTCATCATTGCCTGTAAGCGGCTTTGTTGCAACGAGGATATCCAATCCTTCTCCTTCGACTACCACGCCCGCCTTTTTTCTCAACCTGCTGCTGTGACAGATGGATCAGAAGATCTGAAATCACAAGTACCGGATCATCTTCCTTTTCCCCAATAATAATGTCCTGCACTGTTCCGTCTTTTTTTTTTGCAATCGTTCCATGGATTGCAAGCGGAAGTGCAACCCACTGATATTTCTTGATTCCACCATAATAATGCGTATCCAGATATGCCATATCACTGTCTTCATATAATGGATTCTGCTTTACATCTATTCTTGGTGAATCAATGTGTGCTCCAAGAATATTCATACCTTCTTCTAACGGTTTCTTACCGAGCTGGAACATTACAAACGCTTTCCCCATGCAGTCTGCATACACCTTATCCCCGGCTTTTAAAGTGGTTCCCTCAGAAATACAATCTTCCAGATTCTTATATCCCCATGTATCTGCCATCTTCTTTCCGAGCTTTACACATTCACGCTCTGTCTTTCCGATATCCAGACATTCTTTATAGCGGACACTCAGCTCTTCTAATTCTTTCTGCTGAATTTCTGTGTATTCTTTCCACATATTTTTTCGCTGCATCTTTTCGCTCCTCCTTTTTTTTCCTTCGCAGTCTTTCTATAAAAATAGTATCTCCGTTCACAGAATATATCCAACAAGAAAAGCGCATGTACTATAAGAAAATCTTATATTTTTTTCATTGTTCTGTCAAATATAAAATATATATTTTCCCATTATAAAATCGCAAAAAATTATCGATCGTTTTTCACAATCGATAATTTTTTCTTATGAATTCACTACATTTTTAATTTCTTCCAGAATCTCTTTTACTTTCTTTTTGTTTCTTTTTTTTCTGTAGAATGCTTTGATCACGCACTCTCCTTCATATCCCGGAAGGAGCAGCATATCTCCATCACTATAGGAGAAATACTGACTGTCTGCCAGTGCATATCCGTCGTTAAATTCTACCTTTAATTTCATGGTATCCACATTGTCAACCAATTCTATTCCTTGTGTAAGCAACTGCGGATCATTCTTTTGTCCATTCATCATACTGCATAAATATGACTTTGTTCCATATCTGGTATAACGCTCAAGATCCTTTGCTTTAAACTCCGGCTGCTCATTTATCGATGATTCCAGTCCGATATATGCTCCGATCCGGCTGGATATCAGCGGTTTTTCTCCTCTTTCATCCGGCTGCTCCAACTCATTTCGTCCGTATCCAATATAAATATCCAATGTATTTTCTCTCAGCATCCGGCTGCCTATGTAGGAATCCAGTTTACTGAAGCGGAAGTCTGCTTCGGAATGCTTATCATTAATCATCTTCTGCATCTTTGCCCAGAACAATTTGTTTATAGAACTATCGATTCCGATACGGACTACGCTGCTTTCTTTATATCTTTCTATCTCATGCAGCATCCGTTCGTGCGTCTGCACCATCTCCCTGGCATACTCATAGACAATCTCCCCCTAATTCTGTCAGGCAGATCTCACCATTGCCTCTCTCCCAACAGGGTACCCTCCCGCCATTTTTTCCAAAGAGGCGATCTGCTGACTTACTGCCGTCTGTGTTACATAATTTCTTGCTCCGGCCTTTGTAAAACTCTTGAGTTCCACTACATCCAAAAAATATTTATATTTCCAAAGACTCATTTTGCATACTTCCTTCCGATGACTGCTTCAGATGATATATTTTTCTTTTATATCTTTTGTCGACAATCGTCAATGAGGTTGAATGTAATATACCATATATTTGTATATTTTTCAACATATTATTTGTATTTTATATCTCTTTTTGTATTTTATGCACAACATCTGTCATTTTAAAACCTGCTGTATGTTAAAAAGATCGTTACAGGCATCTCCTTACAACACATGACAATAAAAAGGAAATGCCTGTGTCATTACACCAACATTTCTCTTTTTCATCCATCATTCATTTTCCCGGAATCATGCTCTCCAAGATCCCTCTACGACTTCTTTATGAAATCAGAAAGTCCAGTGAAAACTTCGTGTCTGCTTCCGTCATTCCCTGCTCTTTTAAAAGTCTGTGGATCGTACTCATATAATGATCCGACAATACCCTGCAGATTTCTTCTTTCTTCCTGCTCTTGCATGCTTCCAGCAGTTCTTTATGTATCGGATATTGTCGTGTGATCACTGCTTTTTGTCCGATGCCAGATTATAACCGTTACGATATTCCCATAATTCAGACTTTTCCATGCCTTATACAGACTTTTTCATTCCGGTCATTCTGATCAGACAGCTGTGGAACTTATTATCATATGAAAACAGCTGATCATATTCGTCCACATTCAGATTCTTCATGTTCCAGGATTTTTCCATCTCCTGCAGCGTTTCTTCCGGTATCTTTCCTCCCAGAAGACGCACTGCCATAATCTCATAATTCGCACGCATCAGATAGATTTCAAATGATTCTTCGAATGTGATCTCTTTCACAGAACATCCGGCATTTCTTACATATTCTACCAGACCTTCGTTCTCCAGTTCGCGCAGTGCCTCTCTGATCGGCGCACGGCTGGTCTGGAATTCCTTTGCGAGTTCCTGTTCGACAATCTTCTGTCCCCGGCTGCAATTCCCTGTTAATGATCCGTTTTCTTATAATATCTACAATACTTTCACGTAATGTCTTGTATCCTAATTCTGTCATAACTTCTGTTATCCTGTCTTATTTTTCTAACTACTGGTTAATCTGATAATTTCCATCCGAATCAGCCTGGATATGCGATGCATAAAATGTCTCTACCGCTTTCACCATATACTCCGTGTCCTTTACACCGGCCGTCTCATAGGCCGAGTGCATGGCAAGCTGCGGTAATCCAATATCCACTGTATTCATGGACACCTGCGTCATCGCAATATTCCCCAATGTACTTCCACCGGCTTCATCCGAACGATTAGCAAAATACTGTAATGGTACGCCTGCTTTTTCGCAGATCATCCTGAATACTGCCACACTGACCGCATCACTCGTATATTTCTGTCCGGCATGTGATTTGATCACAATGCCGTCATTCATATAGACGCAGTTTGTCGCATCCGTCTTCTGCCTGTAATTCGGGTGTACCGCATGGGCATTGTCACAGCTCAGCATAAAGCTTCCTGCTACTGCACGGTAGAATTCCTCTTCGTTCTTTCCAAGTGCTTTGTTCATCCGCCACAATACATCATAAAGAAATGTAGATGCAGCTCCCTGTTTTGTTCCCGAACCCACTTCTTCGTTATCAAAACAGGCATAGACATTGATATTCTGTTCATTTTCCGCTGCCAGGAATCCTTTCATGGATGTAAATGCACACTGCAGATCATCCAGTCTCGGACACCCGATAAATTCACGGTTGCTTCCCCATGTGACCGCTCCCATACGGTTATACAAGAACAGATCCATGCCATAGATATCCGTATCTTTTTAATCCCAATTCTTCTGCAACTAAGGATCTTACCTCTCCTTGTTCTTTCACGCTTCCCGATAATATCGGTAACATATCAATCTGTTTATTAACAGCTCTTCCTTCATTCACTTTCCGGTCCATATGAATTGCAAGACTCGGAATCATCAGAAGATCTCTGTCCACCTTCACAAGTCTGGTTTCGATTCTTTCCCCATTCTTAACCATAACTCTTCCGGCCAGTGACAATGGTCTGTCGAACCATGTCTGGCAGATCATACCGCCGTAACCTTCGGTATTCAGTACCGTATATTTCTTTGCGACCTCAATCTCCGCATTCTCTTTCAGTTTAAATGCCGGCGAATCACTGTGTGATGCTGTCACATGGAAACTGTAGTTGTCCAGTTCTTTTCCGGCTTTTACTGCAATGATACTGGAATTATTTCTTGTTACATAGTATCTTTTCCCAGGTTTGACCTTCCACTTTTCTGACTCTTTTAATTCTTCGAATCCTTCCTGCTTCAGGATCTCTTTTTAATTCTGCAACCGCATGAAATGCTGTCGGTGCATGTTCTATAAATGTTGTCAGTTCTGATATGATATTTGTTTCCATTATATTCCTCTTCATCTTCCGTTTTGTTCCGTTCCTGTCTGACAAATGTAAACGGTTCTTTACTGTACTTCCCCATAATACAGCAGATCGTCATTACAAACAAGCACCAACCGCCAAAGAAATCCCTGTTTATTTTGCAAACATACCAACGATATCTTTTACCATCACAACAGCTTTATCCATTCCTTCTACTGTAATGTGCTCATATACCCCGTGGAATGCATATCCACCTGTTCCAAGATTCGGACAAGGAAGTCCTTTGAAGCTTAATCTTGCACCATCCGTTCCCCCGCGGATCGGCGCAACATCTGGAACGATATCCGCATTTTCTGCGGCCTTCTTTGCATATTCAATGAGCTGCATGCATGGTTCGATCTTCTCACGCATATTGTAATAGGATTCTACGATCTCAATTTCAACCGTTCCTGCTCCATACTTTTCATTCAGACTGCCTGCGATCTCCTGCATTTTTTGATGCTCTTGCATGGAATCCGTCTGTATCAAAGTCACGGATAAAGTACTTCATCTTTGTCTCTGTAACATTTCCATGAAAGCTTACCAGATGATAGAATCCTTCGTACCCTTCCGTTGTCTCCGGCCTTTCTGATACCGGCAGCATCTGGTGGAATTCTGTTCCAATCGTCTGTGAATTCACCAATACATCTTTTGCAGTTCCTGTATGTACACTGACACCATGGATCGTGATAAATGCTGTAGATGCATTGAAGTTCTCATACTGGATCTCACCTTCGGCGCTTCCATCTAAAGTATATCCGTAATCTGCTCCGAATCCTTCTACATCGAAATGCTTTGCTCCCCTTTGCAATCTCTTCATCCGGTGTGAATCCGATACAGATCTTTCCATGTGGAAGTCCTTCTTTCAGAATCTCATCTACGACAGTCAGCACTTCTGCAATTCCGGCTTTGTCATCCGCGCCCAGAAGTGTTGTTCCGTCTGTCGTGATCAATGTCCGTCCCTTTAAATCTGCCAGATATGGAAATTCTTCTACTTTGATCGTCTTTCCGCTTGTTCCAAGTACTACGTCTTTGCCATCATAATTCTCGATGATCTGCGGATGAATATTGTCTCCCGACGCATCCGGTGCTGTATCCATATGCGCGATCAGTCCCAGTGCAGGTGCATTTTTCACATCCCGGTGTTGCAGGAACAGATCCGTATACATATCCTTTCTCATCCACTCTTGCATCTTCAATTCCCAGTTCTTTCATCTCTTCCACCAGTAACTCTGCAAGTACCAGTTCCCTGTCTGCCGATGGAACCGTCTCGCTCGTCTCATCACTTGTCGTCCATACAGACACATACTTTAAAAAATCTTTCGTAAGCTTTCATCTTACTTCCTCGCTTTCTGCATTTCTTAACTTTATTGTAAATCATTCTTTTATAAATGTATATTGGCGAATGTCGACAATTTAATGTTCTTAATTTTGTTATATTTTTTTTCTTTGAATTTATGTTAAAATTCTTTTAGTTGTTCTGACAACAACTAATTTATATCATATCAAAGTGAGGTATATACATATGAAATTAATGATTGCATCCGATATCCACGGCTCTGCTTACTACTGCCGTAAAATGCTTGACGCTTACAAACGTGAAGATGCTGACCGTCTTCTCCTTCTCGGAGACATCCTTTATCACGGTCCACGTGACCTGCCAAAAGATTACAATCCAAAGGAAGTCATTGCCATGTTAAATCCTATGAAACAGGAGCTGCTCTGTGTCCGCGGTAACTGCGACACGGAAGTAGACCAGATGGTACTGGAATTCCCGATTCTTGCCGACTACTGCTTCCTTGAAATTGACGGGCGCACCATCTTCGCTTCTCACGGACATCATCACAATCCAAAGAATCCTCCGATGTTGAAAAAAAGGAGATATTCTTCTGAATGGTCATACACACATTCCTGCAAATGAAGATATGGGGGATTTTATCTATATGAATCCAGGTTCTGTATCAATTCCTAAGGAAGGTTCTGCTCATGGATATATGATCTGCGAGGGCGGCGAATTCACCTGGAAGGATCTGGAAGGAAATATCGTTGGGATTTAATTTAGAAGGCATGACTACCCGGACCTGCATAAAAAAGTAGGAAGCCGTTCCTGTTCAGGTTCCGTCGGTAGGAAATACTAAAGCGTCAAAATTATGCTAAAAACGGGCTTCCGAAATTTGCAACTCGCCATTCGGCTCAAACATATCAAATGCCTTAAGAATGAAACCTGCTAAGAAAAGTCAATAATTATTTTTATCTTTTTTTTTTTCTGTCACAAAATATATTTGCGTACCACAAATAGACTGTCTGATTGGCAGTCTAAAAAATTATTTATTTTATATAAGATTATATATTTTTATATAGTTCGGTTACTCGAGCATAATAAATGCGTAAAAACTTATTTAATCCGGCTATCTTTGCTGATTTTTTTTACTTTTACCTTCTGATTCCTTTTTTACAACATATCGGTAAACCGGATCTTCTGGTCTGGAACGCATTTTTAAACTTCTCATTGTTTCGTATCCTACTTTGCGCAATGATGCTGAACCACGTTTCGAGATTTTCCTATTACAACCTACAAATTGACCAGATTCATACGGTGGTGGATCAATTCCTGCGAATGCAACCAATGCCTTCCCGTTGCGAAATCTGCGAACATCTCCTATTTCTGCAATTAACTTTGGGGCTAATGTATTTCCCACTCCACCCATTTCTCTTACAACCGAATATTCTGGCAAAGTCTTGGCTATTTCCTGCATCCGTGATAAAATTAGACCGAGGGTTGCATCAACTTCCTTGAGCACCCGAACTGCTTCAGTCACCAGTATTTTGACCGATGAGGTTTCTGAAGGTAATGTGGGAATACTTTCCTGAGCCAGGGTGTATATAACTTTGGCTTTTTCCTGGCTTGGGACGTATTTCTTTTCTTTTGCCCAAAGTATGTACTCTTCAGTAAATTCCTGTTCAGACATAGATGTTATTACATCATAATGCCAAAAACGTTCCACAAAATCACTTCTTTTATCTTTCCGATTTGTTTCATTCCAACTTGCAAGAAGATTCTTTATTCCAGGCATGGTCAAATCTAAAAGATGGGTCAATTCAGCGAGAGATAAAAGATGAAGCTTCATATAATGCCGATATTGCTGTCCAAGCAACTTCAACTCTTCATAAATCTCTCCAGAAGTTTGAAATTCTTTCATTTTAAACCAATGATCAATTCCATAATTAGCAATGATACGGGAATCAATCTTGTCGGTTTTGGCTTTTCGCAGACTTTCGTTACGATAACTTTTCATAAGATACGGATTAATTACAGAAACAAAAAATCCTTTTTCCTGTAAATATGTAAGAACTGGAAGATGATAAATTCCGGTTGCTTCCATAACGATTTTGACTTCATCATTTAGTCTGAAAAGCATGGAAGATAATTCGCTTAAATCCTTTTTGGGTATGGGTAATATTGAAAGGCTTACTAACAATCTCTCCATACTACACTTATTATGATTCAGTTTAGTTCGTTACGCGAAAGCTCCTGCGAGTTTCAACCTGCTTAAATGAATGTTTATAATAAGGGGATGGCTGGTTTCATTCACGGATGTGAAAATCCTAATGGCAATATGTCATACCAACTACTTCCCTTATTATAATAAAATAAGTGTAGGATGTTCCTCTCTAAAACTCCTTTTATGGCAAGACTGAGAGGCCGCTTCCCAGTTAATAAATGAAATCCCAATCGACTTATTCTTCTCTATGCCTTATCTTCCGATATCCTTTCTGCAATCCTTTTACCAGAAGTGTCAGGTATCGCAGTACTGCCTCGGTTGCAATCGAGAATACTACGAATAACATGATACACTTCGTTGACATTCCCGTAATTGCGAATAATTTCGGCAGAAAAATGATACATAAGATACAGCCGGTCAGGCATCCTCCCCAGACTACACCGCGGAAGATATTGACCGGTTTACAGATATTGAACAGGATGATGAATCCTACGATCAGAAGCAACATCGTTGCTGCTGTCGAGATATCTGTAGTATTTACGCCAAATGTCTTACCGAATACGACCAGTGCGCCGACCATCAGTACATCGGTCAGGCCTGCCGGCAATGCCTTCAGGAATACATTGGTCAGGAAATGTCCCTGTATTCTTTCTTTATTTGGCTGGAACGCCAGGAAGAATCCAGGTACTCCGATCGTAAACATGCTGATCAGCGATATCTGGGATGGTTCCATCGGATAGGTAATCATCAGCACTACGGAGAATAAGGACAACAGGAAGGAGAAGATATTCTTCACCAGGAACAAACTGGCTGAACGCTGGATGTTATTAACCACCCGTCTTCCTTCCATTACTACCGACGGCATACATGCAAAGTTGGACTCCAGTAATACCACCTGCGAAGCCTGTACTGCCGCGTCACTTCCGGATGCCATGGCTACACTGCAGTCGGCATCTTTCAATGCCAGTACGTCGTTGACACCGTCTCCGGTCATTGCTACTGTCTTGCCCTGGTCTTTAAGAGCGTGTACAAATTTACGTTTCTGATCCGGTGTTACACGTCCGAATACTGTATAATTGGCAACCGCATCTGCAATCTCTGCATCACTGTGAAGAGTCGCTGCATCGACATAACGGTCTGCATTTGCAATTCCAGCTTCTTTTTGCCACTTCAGAAACGGTCAGGGGATTATCTCCGGATATAACTTTCACTTCTACACCCTGTTCTGCAAAGTAAGCAAATGTCTCCGGTGCTTCTTTTTCGAATTGGATTGGCAAGAAGGACATATCCAAGCGGCGTTACCTTGCCGGTCAGTGCTTTTCCGTCCAGTTCTCCGTCATACGTACCGAATACCAGCACACGGTTTCCTTTTCCTGCATACCCTTCAATCTCTTCTTTATATTCATCAAAATCATCTCTCAGCACAAATTCCGGTGCTCCAAGTACATGTACTTCCTCTTCGTATGTGACACCACTGTATTTGGTTGCAGATGTAAACGGAGTTACAGACCCGGCCTTCTTTCCCGTTCCTTCTTTAAAATATTCTTTTAATGCCTCCATAGTGATGTTATCACTGCTCATTGCTTTCGCAAAATCACCTAGCATTTTCGGAAGTTCCGGCATTTCATCTTTTTTTATAATTGGATGTCGGAACCACATCCTTTACACTCATGTTCGTCTCTGTGATCGTTCCGGTCTTATCAACGCAAAGCACATTAACTCTTGCAAGGGTCTCAATACTCTTCATATCGTGAAGTAAAACCTTCTGTTTTGCCAGACGCATTGCACTGACTGCCATTGCCACACTCGCAAGAAGGTATAACCCTTCCGGAATCATACCGATCACAGCTGCCACCATAGAAGTAATACTGCTTCGGAATGGATCTCCGTTAAAGAAGAAGCTCTGCACGAACAGTATAATTCCGATCGGGATCAATGCGATACCGACAAATTTTACCAGTTTGTCAAGTGAACGGATCATTTCTGACTGCTCACCCTTCTGCATTGCTTTTTTGCTTCCAATGTCAGTTTGGAAATGTAGGAATCCACACCTACTGCATCCAGTCTTGCATGACATTCTCTTGCCACAATAAAACTTCCCGACATCAGATGATCTCCCGGATTCTTGGTAATCTCATCTGATTCTCCTGTCAAAAAGAGATTCATTGACCTGCACACTTCCATGTACCACTTCTGCATCAGCACAGACCTGATTTCCTGCTTTAAAGATTACAATATCATCCAGAACCAGACTCTCCGAATTGACCCGTGAAGTCTTTCCGTCTCTGACCACTGTTGCATGTGGTGCATTTAGCATATTTAATTTTTCCAGTGTCTTTTTGGAACGGATTTCCTGTATGATACCGATCAGTGTATTAAAAATGATGACCGGAAGGAATGTCAGGTTACGGAACGAGCCTACAATCGTCAGAAGAATCGCCAGAACCAGAAAGATCAGATTAAAATATGTAAATACATTTTCCTTAATGATCTCTTCCGTTGTCTGCGCCGGAGGATCGACTGATATGTTGCCCCACCCGTCACGCCTGTGTTCTTCTGCCTGCGCCGACGTCAGGCCTTCCTCATAATCCGGCTCGTATCTGGTTGTCGGTGTACGTTCTATTTCATAATCACAGGCTTCTTCCTGCAGTTTTCGTTTTCGCCTGTCGTTTTTTTTCATAGAGTTCCTCCTTATCAGCTGCATTCTACTGTTACATTCTGATTTTATCTATTATTTGTATTTAGTATACACCAGAATATGCCAATATTGTATTAACACTTTATGAATTCTGTATGTATTTTTTGCTAAAAATGCAGTTCACATCTTCATGTAAACTGCATATGCTTCCTCTATATACTCACATTTTCATCCGTACGAAGCAACGCACTTTTCGCAAGCTGATCCGCTTCTTCGTTATAATGATTTCCTGTATGCGCTGCGACTTTGCAGAAAGATATCTTTATCTGCTCTGCTGCTTCCTGCATATGTGCCGCATACTTGCTGGTAAGCGGTGTCTTGGCCCGCCACACGCCTGTCACCCATTTTTCCACGCCTTCGTAATCATAGCGGATCTCTACTGCCGGATACTCATGCTCTTTCGCCCATTGCACTGCATTCATCGCGCCGAGCATTTCTCCTGCAACGTTCCGGATCTTCACGCCTTCCGGATCACAGCCGCTTCCGGATTTTCTGAATTCTTCTCCGGCCGGTGTAAGGATCACACAACCAAAGGCATATCTTCCGATGCTTTTTTCAAAGCTTCCGTCCACATAGGCAATCACCATATTTTCCGGCACTTCAACAATTCCTGCTGCTTCTTTTTCTTCATCCTTAGATACATTTGCAGTAGTTGACATTTGCAAGAATGCCATAGCTTCTTCTCTGTCTGTGAAGCCTCTGAACTCTGCTCCGGAGTATCCGGACGTCGCTTTCTGACACTCTGCCCAGGTCTCAAACAATCCTGTCTTATGTCCTTTTCTTACTGCATATATTTTCTTTTTTGCCATATCTATTATCCCTTTCTGAGAATTTCTAAGAATCTATCTCCATACTTTTCCAGTTTATGCTCTCCGACACCCGATACTTCCAACATCTCATCCCGTGTCGCCGGACGCATTACACACATACCGGCAAGCGTCTTATCTGCAAATACCATATACGGCGGTACCTTTTCTTCCGATGCGATCTCACGTCTGAGTTCCCGTAAGCTTTCGAATAATTCTGCATCTTTTTTCTGAAAGTTCCGCTGCCACTGCGCCTTTTTTGCGTCTGTTCTTTTCTCTTTTTTTGATTCAGATTTCTTTTCTGTCTCTTCTTTCGGAAGCTTCATGATCAGCGGTTCTTCCGTTTTCATAAATGCTTTCCCTTCCGGTGTCAGACAGATCACCGGATATTGTTCGCCATTTTCTTCCACATATTCGCGGAACTGTAATTCCCTTAATATCTGTCGTAATCTCGGAACCGTCCGCTCACTTAACACTGCATATTCCGGATTCTTATCCAGATTCTTGCCCAGGATCTTCTGACTCTTTCCGCCGTGCACAATATCGATCACCGTCGCTGCCCCGTAATTCCAGTCCAGTGCATCCAGACACCGCAGAATTGTATTCGCCTCCAATGTGATATCTACCTCTTCAAACTGTGTCTGGCAGTTCAGACAGTTTCCGCAATAAGAACTGCTCTTTTCTCCAAAATAATTCAAGATATATTGTCTTAAGCATTCTGATGTAAAGCAGTAAAATGTCATCTGTTTCAGGCGTTCCAGATCCCGTTCTTTTTACGATTTTGCGCGTCTCTTCATCCAACTCACTGTTCTCTTCTCCATTTTCAATAAACAGACGGTTCGTCCTTACATCCCTTGGCTCATAATAAAGAATGCATTCGGACGGCTCCCCGTCACGCCCTGCACGTCCGGCCTCCTGATAATAACTTTCCATGTTTTTCGGCATATTATAATGAATGACAAAGCGTACATCCGGCTTGTCGATTCCCATTCCGAATGCATTCGTCGCCACCATGATCTGACGCTTTCCGTATATATGAAGTTCTCCTGATTTTCCTTCCGTTCCTCATCCGATAGTCCGGCATGATATCTGGTTACGGAGAACCCTTCATTTCTCAGATCAAAGCTTACCTGCTCCACGCTCTTTCTCGTCAGGCAATATATAATTCCGCTGTCATCGGATGTATCGTATCCTTTTTCCTTCAGATAACTGACCAATTCCTTATACTTATCCACAGGCTTTCTTAACTGCAAAGAAAAAGATTTCCACGATCGAACCCGGTTGTTTCCACATATGGATTCTGAAGCCTTAAGATATCAAGGATGTCTTCTCTTACTTCTGCCGTCGCTGTCGCCGTATATGCACCGACCACAGGACGGTACGGCAGACGATCCAGAAAATCCAGGATTTTCAAATACCCTGGGCGGAAATCCTGTCCCCACTGTGATACGCAGTGTGCCTCATCTACCGCAACAAAAGATATCTTTACACCTGCTCAGACAGTGCAAAATCCAGAAAACTTTCTGTCTCCAGACGCTCCGGTGCCACATATATAATCTTGTACCTTCCCTGCTTTGCAAACTGCAGTGCTTTGTAATACTGTCCGGAAGTCAGAGAACTATTTAAGAAAGCTGCATGGACACCCATCTGGTTCAGCGTTCCAACCTGATCTTTCATGAGTGAGATAAGCGGCGAGATCACGATTGTAATTCCTTCCATCATAAGTGCAGGCACCTGATAACACACCGACTTTCCTGCTCCGGTCGGCATGATTCCAAGCACATCCCTGCCTCCCAGTACCGCTTTATTACAGGGATCTGTCCCTCCCGGAAATGATCATAGCCGTAGTATTGTTTCAGTATCTTTTCTGCTTCTTTGATTGCCTTACTCATTCTGCCCCGACTCCTTACATTCTGTCTTTTTTTGTCCATTTTTTTCTACTCATTACTTTTTTGATCCGCAGACTTTCCCACACCCACTATGTTTTACTATCTTATCACATTTGTCTCTATCTTTCATCCTATCTTTACAATCCCAAACTCTTTCATGGAGAAATCCTTTTGACTTTCCGATTCTTTTTCAGTATAATTGTTTCAGTTTTTGAAATAATAAAGGAGGACAAACACATGGATTTCCGTCAGATCACCATGATGCAGAAGATAAAAATCAGGTATGGATCGTTTTCGTGCCAACCACCCAAAATTTCCGATGTTTTTACGCGCAGTATCACAGGATGCGTTGGTGGAAGGAACGATCATTGAGATCAATGTGACCACACCGGAGGAAAAAAAAATATTGTACCAATGTCAAGTTGAAAGCCGATGACATGGAACTTTTTGATTCGTTAAAATCTATGCAGGGATAGTTTCCCCTGCATATTTTTTATTCAGTGGGAACATACTAATTCTGTCATAAATATATAGCAAGGAAGGTATTTATTATGGAAGAAATGTTTTGTTTCCAGTGTCAGCAGACCGCCCATAATTCCGGATGTGAAGGGCGTGCCGGTGTCTGTGGAAAGAAAAGTGACACCGCTAATTATCAGGATGAGCTTACTGGTGCGCTGATCGGCCTGTCACGTGCCGTGCGTAAAAAGCTTGCCCTGAATCCGGATGCTTCTTTCGAACATGCGGATGAACTTATCTTAAAAGGGTTATTCACCACGATTACCAATGTTAATTTTTTCAATGATACGATTATCGAACTCATTCGTGAAGTAAATGTCGAAAAGGACCGGATCTATCCGGATATCATGAATTATGATGTCCACCATATCTGGGAAGATCAGGAAGATATCCGCTCGTTAAAGTCTCTGATCCTTTTCGGACTGCGCGGCATGGCTGCTTACGCTTATCATGCTTATGCGTTGGATTATGTAGACAGAAATGTCCTTGATTTCTTTTATGAAGGACTCGAAGCCCTCGGTTCGGAAAAAAGCAGTGACGAATTACTTGCTCTCGTATTAAAAACGGGTGAGATTAATTTCCGCTGCATGGAGCTTCTGGATCATGCAAACTCCGGCACTTATGGCAATCCGGTACCGACAGAAGTTCCACTGACCATCGAAAAGGGGCCTTTCATCGTTGTCAGCGGACATGATCTTCATGATATGGAACTGTTATTAAAGCAGACGGAAGGAAAAGGAATCAATATCTACACCCACAGTGAGATGCTTCCGGCACATGGATATCCGGAATTAAAGAAATATTCTCATTTAAAAGGAAACTTTGGAACTGCCTGGCAGAGTCAGCAGTCAGAATTTCACAACATTCCGGCACCTATTTTATTTACTACCAACTGTCTGATGCCGGTACGCCAGAGTTACTGCGACCGGGTATTTACCACCTCCATCGTATCATATCCGGATCTGGTGCATATCGGAGAGGACAAAGATTTCACTCCGGTTATTGAGAAAGCTCTGGAATGCAAGGGATATCCGGAAGATCATCCAATGACCGGAATCAACGGCGGGTCTACAGTCACAACCGGATTCGCCCACAATGCTGTTCTTTCTAATGCCGGGCATATCGTGGAACTTATAAAGGCCGGTAAGATCCGCCATATCTTTCTGGTCGGCGGATGCGACGGTGCCGCTCCGGGACGCAGCTATTATACGGATTTCGCCAAAGCTGCACCTATGGACACCTTGATTCTGACTCTTGCCTGCGGAAAATACCGGTTGAATGACCTGGATCTTGGTTCCATCGACGGTATTCCAAGGATCTTGGACATGGGGCAATGTAATGATGCTTATAGCGCTATTAAAGTTGCTCTTGCACTTGCAGAAGTCTTTGACTGCACCGTAAATGACCTCCCGCTCACCCTGGTTCTTTCCTGGTATGAACAGAAGGCCGTATGTATCCTGCTTACGTTATTATCTCTCGGTGTGAAAAATATCCTGCTTGGTCCAACACTTCCTGCATTCGTCTCTGAAAATGTATGGAAGATACTGGTGGAGAATTATAATATTCAGAAGATCAGTACTGTGGAAGAGGATATGAAGAAAATCCTTGGTTAATCCTCCTCCAGATTTGCGAAGAACAATTCATAGAAATCATCTTCAGCCTCGATCATCGGCGAGTTCTCCTCCGCCATTGGTGCTTCTTTTCATTGCGGCATGGAATTCTTCTCCTGCCGCAATTAATTCCATTTTACTTGCGCAAGCTTTATTTCATAAATGCATTTACTTAAATATGTTTCCCACAGATATCCGCCAGACAACATTTCTCACAATGCGGCTTCGTCCTCGCTGTACAGACGTCTCTTCCGTGATATACCAGCCTGTGGCAGAAATCACTGCCTTCTTCCGGCGGGATGATCTTCCAAAGTTCCATCTCTACTTTCTTCGGTTCCTTGATTCCATCTACCAGACCGATCCGGTTACAGAGTCTGATGCAATGCGTATCCGTAACAATCGCCGGTTTGCCGAACACATCTCCCATGATCAGATTGGCACTCTTTCTTCCGACTCCGGGAAGCTTTAATAATTTGTCAAAATCATCTGGGACTTTTCCATTATATTCATCACGGAGTATACGCATACAGGCACTGATGTCTCTCGCCTTACTCTTTCCAAGTCCACATGGTCTTACGATTTCTTCAATCTCTTCCGGTGTTGCTTCTGCCAGTGCGTTGACATCCGGGTACTTTGCATATAATCCTTCTACTACTACATTGACTCTCGCATCCGTGCACTGTGCTGCCAGACGTACACTGACCAACAGTTTCCACGCATCGTCATAATCCAGCGTACAGTCCGCATCCGGGTATTCTTTTTTTCAGGCGGTCGATGACCACCAGTGCCAGTTCTTGTTTATCCATTTTTATTACTCCTGTTCATTTCCATCCGAAAGCTTCACTGTAATATAATCATGATGGATTTCTTTCAGAAATTTATCAAATACATCCGCTGTCTTCATCTTGATACTGGAAGTGTTCACACATGGATGACATCCGAATTCTTCCTGTTCCAGAAGTTCCTCATCCACCAGAAGCTGCCCTTTATTCTCCGGATCAAAGATCAGTCCCATGACAGTAGCTGAGCCCGGCGTTACATTCAGATATGTTTCCATGTCTTCTCCCGATGCAAAGGATAATCTCGTGGTCGGGATCTGCTGTGACAGTTCTTTTGTCTTGAGCGCTTTGTTTCCTGGCATCAAAAGCAGATAATATGACGTTTTCTTCCGGTTACATAAGAACAGATTCTTACAGATCTCCATTCCCAGCGCTTTATCAATCTCTTCACAGGCTTCCATTGTCATGACCGCTTCGTGATCCGCTCTGATGTAGGGGATATGCAGACTGTCCAGTATATCGTAAACTTTTATTTCTTTTTTCTTTTCGTCCGGATGTGTCTTCCGGGCGTCCATTGTATAACTCCATTTTATCTCTTATCCTATATCAATTTTCTTGTTCCTTCTTTTCTCACTATTATACAATTATCAATTTAGTACTACAAGTAATTTCCAGTTTATAGATTCGATTGCCACACTGTTTTGAAATGCCTGTACCCTTTATTCTCCTCTATTCCACTTTCAGATATTTCTCCATCCACACTTCTGCAAGCTGCGTCCAGCTCTGTACTTCTTTCAGCGTTTTGCGGATTCCCTCTTTCTGCTTTTCCGTCCATCTTGCCGGCTTTTTACGTCCGATACCGAACTTCACCAGAAGTTCCTCTCCTTTTTCCTTTGGAAATGGAGTCTCGCCGGCCTCGATTGCCTCTGCAAGCATCTGCACCTGTTCCTGTGTATATCTTTTTCCTTCTTCCTGTCCTATATTCTGCTCTAACCACTCTTCGGTTGCCACAGATAGTCCATGGATTCCTTCTGAAAATACATGCTGTGCAAATGGTACACCAGCCTGTGCACAAGCCTGTGCAAAGAGATAACTGTTCTCCACCGGAACTGTCTGATCTGTTACGGTCTGCCACAGGAAACATGGCGGTGTATCTTTTGGTCACATGATTTTCCAGCGACATATAGTCCAGTTCCTGCTCTGACGGCTCTTTTTTCCAAACAGTGCGACAAATGAATCTCTGTGTGCATATTTTCCTGAAGTGATGACTGGATAAGACAGAATCGCCGCATCTGGGCGGTTGGATATGTTCTGGTATGCTTCTTCCGGATCTTCTACATCCTTGTTATGTACACAAAGACTTCCACACAGATGCGCTCCTGCCGAGAATCCGCAGATTGCAACCTGATCCGGTCTGATATGGAATTCCTCTGCACGTGAACGAATCATGCGGATTGCTCTTGAGATATCGTGTAACGGCTGCATCTTCAGCGGTGCTTCATCTAACTGATTAATCGTATATTCCAGAACGAATACATTGTAACCTGCCTGATAGAATTCCATAACCGGCAAGTGTGCTTCCGACGGGGATGTTTCACGATATGCTCCCCCCCGGCGCAATGACCATTGCCGGATGCTTCTTTTCATCCTCATGAATATAGCTGAACATCACCGGTATAAAGCCATGTGCTGCCGGATAATGATACTCTTCTTTTTTCCAGATTTCGATTCTTTCATTTATCATACCTTCCATTTCTCCTTCTATCATACACTGCTCTGATCAGCTATAAAATCTCTTTTTCCAATATTTTCCAGTTCTTCCATTGCTTCCACATTTTTTTCACAAGTTCATCTTTTCCATTTGCATAATAAGATTTCTGGAATAATACATCCCAAGACAGATACGAAGCCATGCATTCAAACTGTTTGCGGATCAGTTCATACTGTATGTTGTCAGTTGGAGAACCACCAACGACAATCACTCCTATCTTTTTCTCCTTTAACTGCATTCCTCTGCAGTAACATTTATCAATGATCTGTTTCATCTGTGCAGACATTCCCCACCAATAGACCGGCGTTGTGAACAGAATCATATCCGCAGCTGCAATCTTATTGATTGTTGGATTGGTATCATCCTGGTCTACACATCCCTTATAGCATTGACAGACACCGCATCCTTTGCATGGAGCAATCTTTAATTTGTCCGGAGCAATGATTTCAATCTCATTCTTTTCAGCTGCTCCTTTCATAAATGCATGGATTGCTGTTAATGTGTTGCCTTTTCTTGCACTTCCGTTAATAATTACAATTTTCATTCATTACTACCTCTCTTTCGTAATATGCCTCCATTTATTATAATCCTCTATGTTTTCAAAAACAAATACGGATATTTTCTCATTTGTGCAAATATAATCGTTTCCACACGTTGTCTTATCTCTTCCGGATATTCTTCTGCATTTGCAAGCAATTCTGTCACGTCTTTTTTTGTAAAACGGAACTTTAGATTCATTTTATATAAAGATTCGGAAATATCTAATTGTTCATCGAATGCATTACATATTGTTTTGGGCTGAACCTTATCCATAAGTGTGTAAATATCTCCCGTCAAAGGATAATCCATCGTTGTATCTGCTAAAAGTCCTGCTCCATTATCAAAGATCGGGCAGTATGCATAATCACCTTTTCCATTCATCAAGACGGCTATGTTGTGCATATGCCGGTCTTCATTCAGGAAAAAAATGCATCTATCGTCAGCAGTTTGTTCATATATACTCCAAAATTCTGAAGTCCCGTCATTCGTTCCACCTGTTGCACTAAGAAACGTAATCTTTCCTCATGATCTGGTATTCTATACAGGCTTTTTATACAAACTTTCTCCAAAAAAATTATGAAACAACCTCTCTAAAGTTATAATCTGCCAGTCTTCACTCAGAAAATTTTTACTTTTTGCTCCGTTATAAATTACCGTTCCATATTTTATTTCTTCCAGGTCATAACATACAAATTCTTGTTCAGCCAGCGTAGATTTTTTCAGAAGATGCGATATCATATACTCTGTCAGTCCTTCATATCCTGTATAATCGGCTTTGTACCATATCCCTGCATTTTCCCATTTTAACTGATTTCCTTTTTGACGACTGACGCCTATTTGTCCTGATGTTCTGCCCAAAAAGTTCTATCATTCATTTACCTCTCTATACGAATCCAAAAATCATCTTCCGCCATCCGCCCTTCCGTCTTCTCTATGATCATGATTGGATCATAAAACGGCAGTCCCAGATCTTTCAGTATCAATTTCATCTTATCTCTGCTTTTCGGAAAACATCTCGACTCAAGAAATTCCATATACTGATTATAATCCGGCTCTTCCATAACCCCAAATGCTCGAAACATAATCTTATCTGTATAATTTTTTTATTTTTACTTTCCGTTCCCACTCATTCACATCAATTAAAGTACATACATCCTGATCATACATATACCAGATCCTGAGCGGCCACACTTTTTCCGGAACTTTGACTTCCTGTTCATATTCCGGATATTTCTGCAGCATCTTAAGAAATGGAACAATTGGTCCGCGGATAACGTCTTCACTTCTCTCCCAACGCTCTACTGTCGGTTTTGAACAGTTGATAAATTCCGCAAATTCTTTCTGTGTCAGATGCAATTCTTTCCGGATTTTCTTGATTTCCTTTGCTGTTGTATATTCTGGTGTTATAAATAGTCTTTCTTTCACAACCTCACCTTCTGTTTTTATGATACCCGTTTTTTCTTTTATTAAATCACAAACTTTATTATTTGTAAAGCAAAAAGTAATTAAAATGATTGTTTTTAATCATCAAAAAACCATTATTTTAATTGTTTCATTGTTTTTAACAGCTCAAACAAAGTCTCGAACACATAGCAAGAAAAAATACCACCAGATTCCATTCTCGGAACCTGATGGTATCTTTTCACATAATTTCGTATTCAAAGAATCTTCTACTGCGCTGCCAGCTTCAGCATCTTCTCCAGCGGAAGCGCCGCTTTCTGGCGCATCTCTTCACCGAGATTCACCTCTGGCTGCATAGTCTCGAGTGCTTCTTTTTACACCTTCCAGACGTACCATCTTCATATTCGGACAGAACTGTCTGTGCCCTACGGAGTAGAATTTCTTCTCCGGATTTTTCTGATGCAATTCATAGAATACTCCCATCTCTGTGCAGATGATAAATGTGTTATTTTCTGATTTTGTCGCATAATCAATGATCTGTGATGTACTTCCGATGAAGTCGGATAATTCCAGAATATCGCCTGTACATTCCGGATGTGTCAGGACGAGTGCTTCCGGATGTGCTTCTTTGGCTTTCTGAAGTTCTTCTTTGTGAATACTCTTATGTACATGGCAGAATCCATCATTGAAAATAAAGTGCTTCTCTGGAAGCTGGCTTGCCACGAAACGACCAAGGTTCTCATCCGGAATAAAGAAAATATCCTTGTTCGGCAGGTTTTTTACGATTTTGAGCGCATTGGACGATGTTACACAGACATCAGACTCTGCTTTGATCTCTGCAGTCGAGTTCACATAACAGACAACAGCTACATCCGGGTACTCTTTGCGCACTTCGCGGATCTTCTCCACGTCAACCATGTGAGCCATCGGACAGTCTGCATGACCGTCTGCCATT
>VOFF01000248.1_pt1 | contig 64392 bp, 83 predicted proteins | sample 5384061 | NCBI WGS metagenome assembly VOFF01 (sample SAMN12384725, study PRJNA508395) | human gut metagenome | isolation source: healthy gut E | host: Homo sapiens | reverse complement strand
ATCCCATGTGCGGCCGGAAGCCAGCTGCACCTCCGGTACGCGGCTGTGCTCATCGGCCATGTAGTACCGCGCCACCTTGTAGTGCTCCATGGAATAGTAGGCCGGCCAGTTGTTTTCGGCGGCATCGATCTGCCCGGTCTCAAACGCCGAGTACACGTCGCTGTAAGCCGTGGTCTCCGGCACCGCGCCCAGCAGGCGGATCATGTCGATCACGATCTGCGAATCCTGCACGCGGATGGTCTTGCCCTGTAAATCGTTCAGGCTGCGCACCGGCTGACGGGCATAGAACGAGCGGGCACCCGCGTCGTACCAGCTCAGCCCCACCCGTCCCTGTGCGGTAAAGTCCTGCAAAAACTCAGCCCCGATGCTGCCATCCAGCACACGCCACATGTGGTCGGCATTCCGGTAGAGATATGGCAGCAGCAGTACGTTGAGCCGGGGCAGATCGTCTGTGACCGCCGAAAGCGACACACGCGCAAAATCTACGCCGCCAATGGCAAGCTGCTCCCATACCTGCTGTTCCGAGCCGTACTCGCCGTTCGCTTTGACCTGAATGACCACCTTGCCCCCGGTCTGCTGCTGCACAAGGTCTGCAAAATACTGTGCGCCCTGTGTGGTGGGGTACCCGGCGGGCTGGTTGTCGGCATAGGTCAGCACATAGTCCGGTGTGGTCTGCGGCTTTGCGCCACAGCCTGCCAGCTGCAAGGCTGCAAAGCCCAGCCCAGCTAAAAAGGTCCGTCTGCGCATGGTCTCTCCCTCCCTTTGCAGATAGTATAGCGCACAAGACTGCCTTTGTGCAAGAGACAGAAAAAAGGCGGGGCCCGCTGCAAAGCAGGTACCGCCTTTTTAGGAGAAGAAGAATAAGAACAAGAAGGAGATGTCTCAGTTACATCAGGCCCATTGCCTGCGGCAGTGCGGTAGACACTGCCGGGATAAAGGTGACCAGCAGCAGGCCGCCGATGATGGCCACATAGTACATAAGCATGTACGGCATGACCTTGGAAAGCGAGGTGCGTCCCACCTTGATGCCCACGAACAGGGCGTTGCCCACAGGCGGGGTGATGTTGCCGATGCACAGGTTATACACGAGGATCAGACCGAACTGGATGGTGCTCATGCCAAAGCTCTGGCAGATGGGCAGGAACAGCGGGGTGAAGATGAGGATGGCCGGGGTCACATCCATAAAGGTGCCGGACACCAGCAGGATCACGTTCATGATGAGCAGGATGATGTACTTGTTGCTGGTCAGGCTCAGCAGGGCTGCTGCCACAGCATCCGGGATCTGCAAAAAGGCCATGACCCAGCCCAGAATGTTGGAAACACCCACAAAGGAACACCACCATGCCGGACATCTTGGCAGAGTCCACGATGATCTTCCACAGGCTCTTCAGGTTGATGGAGCGGTAGCAGAAAGCAAGGATCAGCGCATAGGCAACGGCAATGGCAGAGCCTTCGGTGGCAGAGAACACACCGCCGATGATGCCGCCGATGACCACGATGATCAGGGACAGGGAAGGCAGGGCGCGCAGGGTGCAGATGCCGAGATTTTTCCAGTCAAACTTGCCGGGGGTGCCTTTATAGCCCAGCTTGATCGCCAGCAGCACGCCCACCACGCAGCAGCACAGCGCCCAGATGATGCCGGGGATGTAACCGGCCATGAACAGCGCAGCCACAGAGGTGCCGCCGGATGCCAGTGAGTAGGTAATCAACGCATTGGACGGTGGGATCAGCAAACCGGAGCAGGAGGAAGCGGCATTGGTGGCAGCGGTCACGGCGGGGTCGTAGCCCTGCTCGTCGGCGCCGTCGCGGATCATGGAGCCAACAGCAGCCGCCGCAGCGGATGCAGAGCCGGAGATGGCACCGAACAGGGCGTTAGTGCCGATGTTGGTCACCAGCAGTGCGCCGGGCAGCTTGCCCAGAATGGCCATGACGAAATCCACCAGACGCTTGGCGATGCCGCCCTGATTCATGATATTGCCGGCCAGAATAAAGAACGGGATGGCGGTCAGGCTGAACTTGCTCATGCCCACAAAGGTGCGCTGGGCAGCGGTCAGCACGGCCACATTCAGATCAATAGAAGAAAGGATGGCAGTCAGGGAAGAGACTGCAATGGCGTACGAGATGGGCACGCCGAGGAACAGCAGCACCAGCAGCACTGCCAGAATTACGAGTAACGCTTGAATTGCCACAGCTTAGTCCTCCTTATTTTCCTTGTCGGCATCGGCAGCCATTTCGGCTTCCACTTTTGCAAAGTCTGCATCTTCCGGGGTATCCAGACAGATGGAGCCGTTGGCGATACCGATAATGTTCAGCACGGAATACACCAGAATGATCACGCCGCAGATGGGCATGACCCAGTAGAACACGCCCACGGCTACGCCCAGCGAGGAGGTCTGCTGTCCCATAGCCAGGTGGGACACCTGAAAACCGCCGAACACCAGAATGGTCGCGGAGAAGAGGAAGGCGATGACCTCAGCAAAGATGTGGAACGCCTTGCGCATGATGGGGTTGAACCGGTCCACCAGCACGGGGATGTTCATGTGGCCGCGCTCGCCGGAAACGATGGTAGCACCCAGCATGGTGCTCCAGCCGAACAGATAACCCACCAGTTCTTCCGACCATGTGGAGGGAGAGTTGAAGATATAACGCACGATGACCTGATAGGTGGTCAGCACCACCATGACCGTCATGCTCAGACCTGCCAGCAGGTTGAGCACCTTGTTCAGGGTATTTCTCAGTTTTTCCATGATGCTCCTCCTCAGTCCGCAGTATGGGCAGCGTTGTGCTGCTGGATCAGGTCATAAATGGGCTGCAATTCCGGGTTTGCTGCCAGCACGGAATCGTGCAGGGGAGCCATAGCCTCCTGAAACGGTGCAGTGTCCGGGTAAATAAAGTTGACGTGCTGCTCGTTCTCGGCCTTATCTTTCGCCTCAGCCACAGCATCCTCCCAGGCATCCTGCTCGGTGCGCTTCACGATCTGGAAGCCCTCTTCAAAGATCGCGCGCTCCTCATCGTTGAGCTCGTTCAGGAAGGCGTAGTTTGCCACCAGCAGGTCCGGCACCATCTGGTGCATATCGTAGGAGTAATACTTGCAGATATCACCGTGACCGTTATCGGTCAGAGCCAGCTCATTGTTCTCGGCACCATCCAGAATACCGGCTTGCAGCGCGGTGTACACATCGCCGAAGCCCATGGGCGTAGCGGTGCCGCCCAGCAGACGCATCATTTCCACGTTGGTGGGCGACTGCTGCACGCGGATCTTCAGACCCTTCAGGTCGGAGGGCTGGTTGATGGGGGTCTTGATGGTGTAGAAGTTGCGGGTGCCGGCATCCAGCCACGCCACCGTTTCCAGACCGGCCTTGGAAGTGGTCTTGAAAATGGGGTCCGTCACCTCGGGGGTCGTCCATCGCCTCGTGGTAGGCTTCTACGCTGGAGAACAGGTAAGGCAGGTTGAAGATCTGGTATTTGGCACTGAAGGTCTCCATGATGGCAGTGGACGCCACTACAAAGTCGATGGCACCGGTCTGGGTCAGCTGCACCATTTCGGTCTGGGAGCCCAGCAGCTCGCTGGGGTACACCTCCACACGGTACTTATCGCCCAGCTTCTCGTTGATATAGTTGGCGAAGGCTTCCAGTCCCAGATGATCCGGGTGGGTCTGGGATTGCACATGGCCGATGCGCACGATCTTGCGGTCGTCATCGGAGCCGGCGCCGCAGCCGGTAAGCATCATGCTGCTGGTCAGTGCCGCTGCGCCCATCAACGACAGAAACGTTCTTCTCTTCATGAATGGCATCCTCTCTTTTCGCGTTTTTCTATGATTATAGTTTAACAAACCGTTCATTTTTGCGAAACCGGATTATTTTGTGAAACGCAGTACGATTTTGTCTTTGTTGTATCCAAGTACAATTTTTGTGTTTTGCGGACCAAAGAAACTGGCAAAAATAAAAAGCACTCGTTCCTCTCCTGCTGACAGGTAGGAAAGAACGAGCGCTTCTTTTGGATCCGATTTATCCCTGTACCGCTTTTTTCGCTGCGGCCATGCGGTATTCCGAAGGGGTCTGGCCGGTCAGGCGCTTGAACACCCTTGTAAAATAGTTGGCGTCGCTGTAACCCACAGCAGCGCCGATATCCTTCAGGCTCAGGCGCGGGTCCAAAATCAGCTGGCGCGCCCTGTTCACCCGGTATTCGTTCAGGTAGGCCGAAAAGTTCACCTTAAAGCACTGCTTGAACAGCTTGCAGAAGTAGGCGTCCGAGTAGCGCAGCGCAGCGGCGGCATCCTGCATGGAGATATCCTCCCCATAGTGAGCGTCGATGAAGCGGCTGATCTCGGCACGGATGATGGCGGTGCGCATATCCTCGTCCTCTTCCCGGCGGAGGGGTTCTGCAGGCGCAGGGGGCTGTGCCGGGTGGGCAGGCAGCGGCACCGACACCTGCCGGATGGCATCCTCCACCGCGAATACCAGTTCCTGCTCGTTGTAAGGCTTGAGCAGATAGTCCAGCGCCCGCACAGAGATCGCCTGCCGTGCGTAGTCGAACTTATCAAAGCCGGTCAGGAACAGGATGGCGCAATTTTTGTCTGTTTCGCGGATCTTGCGCGCCACCTCCAGCCCGGTGAGACCTGGCATTTCAATGTCCAGCACAGCCACCTGCGGCGCTTCGCGGGCAAAAATTTCCAGAGCCTCTCTGCCGTTTTTGGCTTCATACAGGCTTATCAGATCTCCCAGATACTTCTGCAAGGTCCTGCACAGCACTTTGCGCTCGATCAATTCATCCTCTGCCACCAGCAATTTGCACTTCACGAGAGCGTCTCCTCCTTTTCTTCCGACTGCTGCGTTTGCGGTAGTTCAAACCGCACCACCGTGCCATGACCTGCGCGGCTGTACACCTGCATTTTACCGCCCGGATACAGCATCCCGATGCGGCGGGAAATATTGCCAAGGCCACTGCTGCGGCCGGTCTGTTCGCTCTGGGCAATTTTGGTTTGCACGGCGTCCAGCTCCTCTGGGGTCATCCCCTTGCCGTTGTCCGCGACCGTGAGCACCAGCACCTTGCCCTGCATCCATGCCCGCAGCAGGATGCGTCCGCCTTCCTCGCGGGACTTGAGCCCGTGCGAGTAAGCGTTTTCCACCACCGGCTGCAGCATAAAGGACGGCACCAAAACCGCCGCAGGCTGCACCCGGATGCTTTTTTTCTACGGTAATGCGTCCATCAAACCGCATCTGCTGCAGATAAATATAATCCTCCAGTCCGTCCAGCTCCTCCTCCAGAGTGATTTGCTGACGCTTGGTACGCAGGTTGTGCCGGAACAAACTGCCCAGATGCACGATCATCTGGTCGGTGGTGGAAGCATCCTCCAGCCGCGCCATACAGGAGATCATGTTCAGGGTGTTAAATAAAAAATGCGGGTTTACCTGACTTTTGAAGCACCTCCAGCCGGGTGTGTTCCAGATCCTTTTCCAGTGCAAGGTTCCGCACCTCTTCCCGGTGCAAGGCCTGCTGCGTGGTCAGCTGCTGCGCCATGGCGTGTTTCATCTGGTTGAAGGTTCCCGTCAGTCGCCCCACCTCATCGCTGCTTTTCACCGGTAGGTCCGGGCTGGAAAAATCGCCCTCGGCAATGCTGCGGGAAGCCTGCGCCAGCCGCAGCAGCGGACGCACCACCGCGCGGCTCAGCACCCGGATGAGCAGCAGCATCAGCGCGGCTGCCGTCAGGAACAGCCCCAGATACAGCCACGGCAGATGCCGGATGTGAGCCGCCGTGCTGCTGTAAAGGGCGTTTTCCTGTTCCAGCGTGGCCTGTGTCAGGCGCAGCGCATACTCGGCAAGGTAGTCTTGCAGCGCCATCACATGGTACATCTGTTCAATATAGGTATCTGCTGAGGGCGAAAGCTGCAAAAAGGCATCCCGCTCCTGCCGGTAACCCGCGTACCCCTGCAAAAGGTTCCATGTGCGGGCATAGCGTTCTTCGCCGATACGGGCGTAATCGAAGGGCAGGGCCGCAAGGCTTTGCTCGGAAGCGGTGCAGGCGGCGGTATAGGCTTGTTCGGTTTCAGAAGTAGGCTGGCGCACATAGCGCGCAAAGGCCTGTGTTTCGTCCTTGAGAGCGTTCTGCACCGTGTAGCAGACGGCGTTGTCGGCCAGCAGCGTATCAAAGGAGTGCACCGTCCATTGACCTGCCATGGTAGCAATGCCAGTAGAAAGCATGGTGACCAGCAAAATCGCGGCAAGCCATGCCGTGACCTTGCGGCGCGCAGGGAGATACCGCCCTGCGCGGTTTTGTTCCGTGCCATACGCTTTCCCTCCTGCCCTTGCAGCACCCGGTCTTTTTATAAGATAAGTATAATAATCTCCCGGGAAAAGTGCAACTGCAAAAAAGCACCGGTTTTCGCAAAGAAGCCGGTGCTTGCAGACAGTGTACCAAGCGGTCAGCGGGTCAACAGCTCAAAGTGGTTCCGTTTGGTGACCAGCAGCCCTTCTTTTTTGCAGCTTGGAAAGCTCCACCGACATGGCGGCACGCTCCACGCAGAGAAAATCCGCCAGCTGCTGACGGTCAAAGGGGATGTCAAAGGAAAGGGAGGACTGCCGGATGGATTCGGCGGACAGGTAGGACAGCAGCTTTTCCCGGGTGGTTCGCTTGCTGACATGGGTGATTTTATCGTTAAAAAGCAGTATTTTGTTTGCCAGAACGCTGACCAGATTGCGGATGAGTTTCTGGTGATGGTCGCAGGCGGTGGGGCAGGCGGTGAGCAGCCGCTTGACGTTCAGCAGCAGGATCTCGCAATCCTCCTCTGCCACCACGCTGATGTTCAGGATGGCACCGGGGGTGGCGGCGTAAGGCTCCCCGAAAAAGTCTCCGGTATTGCACTTGGACAGGATATTGCGGTGTCCCCAAAGATCCTCCTGTATCACAAGGGTGGAGCCAGACAACATGAGCCCCATGACCTCCGTGGAATCTCCGGCACGGAAAATGTAGGAACCCCGGGGACGGGTGATTTTCGCCGCACTGACGCAGTGCAGGATGGACAAGATCTCATCATCGGTAAGCCCGGTAAAGAAGGGGCAGCTCCGCAGAACAGGCAGATATTTTTTGCATAAATGCTCTCCTTGTTGGAATTCAAACATACAAGATGGCTTTAGTATACTATAATAAACCTGCAAATGCAAAAACACCCACAACAGGAGAGTATAGATATGATTCGGAAGATCATCCATATTGACGAAGAAAAAATGCAACGGCTGCGGCTTGTGCGCAACCGCCTGCCATGAGGGAGCCATTGATATCATCAACGGCAAAGCAAAGCTGGTGCGGGAAAATTTCTGCGATGGCTTTGGCGACTGCCTGCCGGGCTGCCCCACCGGAGCTATCACCTTTGAGGAGCAGGGAAGCCCCTGCCTACGACGAGGCAGCGGTGCAGGAGAACAAAAAGAAAAAAAAAGGAATTGCAGGAGAAGATGAAGCACCTCCACGAGGGCGGCTGCCCCGGCTCCCGGATGCGGATGCTGGAACAGCCGGAGACCGCTGCCGAAAGTGCAGTTGCCGCCCCTGTGCAGCCGGTCTCCCGCCTGCGCAACTGGCCGGTTCAGATCAAGCTGGCACCCATCCATGCGCCTTACTTTGAGGGTGCAAAAGCTCCTGATTGCAGCGGACTGCACGGCCTATGCCTACGCCAATTTCCATCAGGAGTTTATGCGCGGCAAGGTGACCCTTATCGGCTGCCCGAAGCTGGATGCTGTGGATTACAGCGAAAAGCTGACCGAGATCCTGCGCAGCAACGATATCCAGAGCGTGACCATCCTCCGCATGGAGGTGCCCTGCTGCGGCGGCTTGGAGATGGCGGCGAAAAAGGCGCTTCAGACCAGCGGAAAGTTCATTCCGTGGCAGGTGGTCACCATCTCCATTGACGGAAAAAATTCTGGATTAAAAGCACAGGGCAGACCTATACCGCCTTTTAATGCTTTACGCATTTCTTGCCTTGCGGTAAAATACCATAGATTCCATAAGCGGGCGACCTGAAAAAGGCTGCTCGCTTTTTTATCGTCATCGCAGTATTTTTTGCGGGAACGGCTTTTTGCCGGTAAGGGATAAAAGCGTTCCATAGAAAATAGGTGCTCTTTACAAGAAAAAATCTTGAAACGCTTCTGTTATAATGTTACAATTATGCTACATAATAGGATAGATATTCAAAAAAGCTGCTGACAGCAGAACGAGAATGATATTGCAAGCACCTTCCTGAAATCGGTGAAGTGAAAATAAAGCCGGAATGAGACCGTCTGGGGTGGAGAAAGATTGGATAAAATGAAAAACTCTGGAATGAGCGAAACCATGCAGACCTTGACACGGAAAAGCGCCTGTGTGATGCTGAGCCTACTGTTGCTACTGTCAGCCGTGCTCCCTGTGAAAGCTGCCGCGGAAACCGCCTCTGCAAAGGTTGTTCGTGTCGGCTCGTTTGAGGACACCTTCAACTATGTCAACGAGAAGGGCGCAAGAAAGGGCTACGGCTACGAATTGCTGGAGACCTTGTCCGGCTATGCAGGCTGGCAGTTCGAGTATGTGACCTGCGACTGGTCAGACTGCTTTGAAAAGCTTGAAAACGGCGAGATCGACATCATGGGTGGTATTTCTTATACGGAGGATCGCGCTGAGGAGATGCTGTTTTCGGACGAGCCGATGGGAGTGGAAAAATATTACCTCTACGCCGATCTCTCGCGCACAGACCTCTCCACTTCCGATTACAAAACGCTGAACGGCAAAAAGATCGGTGTTCTGATGGGAGCTGAGTCGGAGGTGATGCTGACCGAATGGGAAGAAAAATACGGCCTGAAAACGCAGCACGTCAACATCTCCAACAACGAGGATGTGAAGCAAAAGCTGGCAAACCACGAGATCGACTGCTTTGTTTCGCTGGAAGAATCCTTCTGGGCAGAGCGTGGCATCTCGACCATAACCCGTGTGGGAGAATCCGGCATCTACTATGCGATCAACAAAAACCGGCCTGATATCAAGGAAGAACTTGACGATGCGATGCGCGCGTTGGACGAAGCTGTGCCTTTTTATACGGCGGATCTGTACAAAAAGATATTTCTCACTGGATTATAAGCCCATCCTTACAGGTGAGGAAAAGGCGTGGCTCAAAGAGCACGGTGCGATCCGGATGGGCTTTCTGACGAGTGACAGCGGCGTCAGCACCTATGACCCTGCCACCGGGGAGATTACCGGAACAATCACGGACTATATTCAGTTTGCAGCAGATTGTCTGGGCAATCAGGAACTGGAATTCCAGCTGGTCGGCTATGACAGCAAGGAAGCAGAACTGGATGCGCTGAAATCGGGCGAGATCGACATGATCTTCCATTGCGACCAGAACCCCAATCTGGCGGAAGAGTATCACTTTGCCTGTACCAACACAACTTGGACCTCCAACCTGATGGTGGTCACGAACAAACAGCACTTTAACGAAAACAATGTAAACCGCGTTGCCGTTCCCCAAAACAAACTCTCCCTGAAAAAGTACCTTGCGTTTTATTACCCGCAGTGGGAAATCGTGGACTGCGATACACAGGAGGATGCGATAAAGCTGGTCAAAGACGGACAGGCAGATTGCTTTGTTACCGGGATCAGCAGTGAGAATAAATACAGCAAGAAATACAGCTTTTACAGCGTTCCGCTGGTAAACCCTGTAAGATCCTGCTTTGCGGTCAATAGCGGAAACCGCAGCCTGCTGTCCATCCTGAACAAAACGATCAAGGCAATGCCTGTTAATATGCTTGCCGGCGCGCTTGCGATGTATAAGAGCTCCGCGCGGAAGGTTACCCTGAGCGATTTTTTATATAAAGGATAACTTCTTTAAAGTTATGTTGATCAGCAGCATTGCTGTTGCAGTTGTTCTGCTCACGATTTTGATGCTGCTCCAGAAGGCGCGTAAAGCCGAAGCTGCTGCAAGGAAAGCCGCAAGCGATACGCAGGAACTGAATGCAAAATTGCAGGTCGCCGTGGAAAAAGCAGAGAGCGCGAACCGCGCCAAGAGCACCTTCCTTTCCAATATGTCCCACGATATCCGCACCCCCATGAACGCCATCATCGGCTTTTACCACGCTGGCGCTCAGCAATATTGACGATACAGACCGGGTGAAGGATTATCTTGGCAAGACCCTTGCATCCAGCAATCATCTACTTTCCCTCATCAACGATGTGCTGGATATGAGCCGCATCGAAAGCGGAAAGATCCATCTGGAAGAAGTGGAAGTCAACCTTTCGGATGTGCTGCACGACTTAAAAACCATCGTCAGCGGGCAAATTTATGCAAAACAGCTGGAACTTTACATGGATGCCATGGACGTGACCGATGAGGACGTCTACTGCGATAAGACCCGGCTGAATCAGGTACTGCTGAACCTGCTGTCCAACGCCATCAAGTTCACCCCGGCGGGCGGCACGGTCTCGGTGCGGGTGCGGCAGCTTGCCGGTGCGGTGCGCGGCTGCGGGCAGTACGAGTTCCGCATCAAGGACAACGGCATTGGTATGAGCCAGGAGTTCGCCCAAAAGATCTTTGAACCCTTCGAGCGGGAGCGCACCTCCACGGTAAGCCGGATACAGGGTACCGGCCTTGGCATGGCCATTACCAAAAATATCGTGGATATGATGGGCGGCACCATCGAGGTGCAGACAGCGCAGGGCAAGGGCAGCGAGTTTACCGTCTGCGTGCCCATGCGCGCACAGACCGAGCAGCGCCCGGTGGAAAAGATCACCGAGCTGGAGGGCCTGAAGGCTCTGGTGGTGGATGACGACTTCAACACCTGCGACAGCGTGACAAAGATGCTGGTCAAGGTGGGGATGCGCGCCGAGTGGACCCTTTCCGGCAAGGAAGCGGTGCTGCGTGCGCGGCAGTCTATCGAGATGAGCGATGTCTACCACGCCTATATCATCGACTGGCGTCTGCCGGATATGAACGGCATCGAGGTCACCCGCCAGATCCGCAGCCTGCACGATGATACGCCTATTATCATCTTGACCGCCTACGACTGGTCGGATATTGAAGTGGAAGCAAAAGCAGCCGGCGTGACCGCCTTCTGCGCCAAGCCCATGTTCATGTCCGACCTGCGCGAGACCCTGATGAGCGCCCTTGGCCAGAAGCCGGCGGATGCGGTGCAGAGGCTTTTGCCCCAAAAGAATGCCGACTTCAAGGGCAAGCACATCCTGCTGGTGGAGGACAACGAGCTGAACCGCGAGATCGCGCAGGAGATCCTGCGGGAGTACGGCTTCCGGGTCGATACAGCAGAAAACGGCGCAATGGCGGTGGAAAAGGTCAAGCGCCGCTGCGCCGGGCAGCTACGATCTGGTGCTGATGGACGTGCAGATGCCGATCATGGATGGCTATACCGCCACCCGGAAGATCCGCGCACTGGACGACCCTGCCCGGGCAAAGCTGCCGATCCTCGCCATGACGGCCAATGCGTTTGACGAGGACCGCCGCAACGCATTGGAGAGCGGCATGGACGGCTTTTTGTCCAAGCCCATCGTGATCGACGACCTTGTGCAGGAACTGCGCAAAATTTTGTAAATGAAACGCCGGTCAGGTGAATAAAAAAGAATGCACCCGCAGCATTTGCGCCCGGAGGCCAAAACCTCTGCAAAGCTGGACGCCCATGTAAAGCTGTTCTTCCGCACCTTTAACATCGAGGGAGGTGAAAAAATAAAGGAATTTTTGAATTTGAATTTTATGTTGAAGTAGAAAAACGCCATAAATGCTAAAATCAAAGGAGAACTTTTTGAAGCATACAACATTTGCACTGGGACTTGTGGGCTGACCGGGAGGTCTGGCAAATACTACAAGCCACGCCTCCCGAAGACGAACAGACACAATTCTTCAGGAGGATATTACCATGAATCGTGAAAATAAACGCAAGACCTTTGAAAAAGGTTACTATAAGACCCACGCCTGCAACGACACCTTTACCTGCAAAGTCTGCGGACGGGTCTGCACCCCGCAAAATGCCGGCAGCGACCACCGCAACCATTGCCCCAACTGCCTGGCCAGCCTTCATGTGGACGAAGAACCCGGTGACCGCGCCTCCGACTGCGGCGGCATCATGGAGCCGGTAGCTGTCTGGGTACGCAAGGGCGGCGAGTGGGCCATCATCCACCGCTGCAAACGCTGCGGAAAGCTCAGTTCCAACCGTGTGGCGGCAGACGACAACCCCATGAAGCTCATGAGCATTGCCATGAAGCCGCTGTGCTCTCCGCCGTTCCCGCTGGACTATATTGAGGAAATGACCGCCTTGATGGGCGGCGATGGACGGATGCGGTAAGCCGCAGGAGGAACTACAAGATGGAGTATATCCGAATCACAAAAAGAAAACATCGACAAGGAACACATCTGTTGTGCCATGTCCGGTCAACAGAGCCTTGCCAAGAAGGAATGGCTCAAGCAGCGCTTTGAGGAGGGGCTTGTCTTTTACCGCAGTGCGGAGCGCGGCAAATGCTTTATCGAGTACATCCCGGCCGAATACGCCTGGGCGCCCATTGAAGCGGCAGGCTGGCTTTATATCAACTGTCTGTGGGTCTCCGGTTCCCTGAAAGGGCACGGCTATTCCAGCGAACTGCTGGAAGAATGCCTTCGGGATGCCAAGGCGCAGGGCAAAAACGGCGTTTGCATCCTGTGTGCAGAGGGGCGCAAACGGGAGTTTCTCGCTGACCCAAAGTTTTTGACCCATAAGGGCTTCAAGGTTTCGGACACCTCCGATTGCGGCATCAACCTCATGTACCTGCCCCTTGCAGAGAGTGCCCAATCGCCAAAATTCAAGGCCTGCGCCAAGCATCCCAAGGTGGAGGAAAACGGCTTTGTCCTCTACTATACCGACCAGTGCCCTTACACCTATTATTGGGTGCCAAAGGTGCAGGAGGCCGCAAAGGAACATGGGATTCCGTTCAAAGCCATCCACGTCACAGAGAAAGAGACGGCACAGAATGTGCCTGCACCCGTCACCACCTATGCACTGTTCCGGGATGGGAAATTCGTGACACAGGGCATCCAGTCGGACAAGAAATTTTTGAAATTAGCAGGCGCAGCGGTTGAGAGATTCAGGAGGAAAAATGCAATACGATCAAACGGTTATCACACCAAAAGGACTGATCGTCCACATCCGAAACGGCGTGGCATCCGATGGAAGCGCTGTGCTTGAAAACTTTGATCTGACACACGCAGAAACAGATTATCTGCTGAGTTATCCCGATGAAAATCACTTTGATGCGGAACAGGAAAGCCGCTACTTGGAGAAAAAAGCAACCAGTCCGAATGAGATCGAACTGATCGCCTTTGTGGACGGTAAAGTGGCAGGAACTGCTGGAATTGATGCAATCGGAGCGCAGTATAAAGTGGCGCATCGCGCGGAATTTGGCATCGGTATCCTAAAAGAGTATTGGGGTCTGGGGATCGGGCGAGCCTTGATGGAAGCCTGTATCCATTGCGCTAAAACCGCCGGATACGCTCAGTTGGAGCTGGAGGTAGTGGCGGAGAACGCAAGAGCAATCTCCATGTACCAGACGGCAGGATTTGTGGAATATGGCAGAAACCCAAAAGGTTTTCGCTCTCGAAACGCTGGATATCAGGAACTGATCTCTATGCGGCTGGAATTGTAAAGCTTATCGACTAAAACAGCCCTCCTGACCATGACGGCCGGGAGGGCTGTTTTTGGTAGGGAGGTTGACCAGTATGAGGACGATACCCGGACTACCGCAAGGCGCGGAACGAGAGGCAGGAACTGGTTCGGGCACAGAAAAATGTAGAACGTTTTTTTTGCAGAGGAAAAGAACACCACCGAGAAAACACAGACACGTTAAAAAAGTCGCCGAGGAGCTTCCCAGTTGGGAGGCATCCTCGGCGGATTTTTTAGTTTATATAGCAGTTTTTCGGAGCAATGCGCCTGTTACCCGTATATTTTCCCCACGATCTTTCCGCGTGCTGCGGCGGGCAGAAGTTTGCACAGGAGGCTCAGGAATTTATACTGTGCACCGGCAACATAAACGACCGCCGGGTTCTTTTTCTCCACAATACCGGCGATGTACCGTCCAATGCGTGCCGGGTCCATGCCGTTTTGCTCGTCATGCTCCATCTGACTGACGCTCCGGGAGATGCGCCCGCCGTATTCATCATCGCCGAGAATGCTTTTCTGACGTGCTTTTGTAAAACCGGTACAGATGTCACCCAGTTCTACGACGGTAACATGGATGCCGTAGGGCTTGACTTCATTTGCCAGAGCGTAAGAGTAAGAAGAAACGGCGGCTTTGCTTGCGGAGTAGAAGGTCTGGAACGGAATGTGTGCTACGGCGGCAACAGAGCTGATGTTCACAATATGCCCCTTCCCTTGATGGCGTAGGAAGGGGAGAACCGCTTTATTTACAGTGACTGTCCCGAAGAAATTCACATCAAACTGTGCTTTGGCTTGCTCCATGGACGTAAACTCCACCGCACCGGAAATGCCAAAGCCTGCACAGTTGACCACTGCATCGATTTTAGTTTCTTTTTGGATGACCTGCTGCACAGCGGCGTTGACCGCATCTTCATCGGTCACATCGACAGACAGATGGGTGACGCCCTCCATAGGGATATTTCTGCGGCTGAACTCATAGACGATGCAGCCGTTCTCCTTCAGAGCGGATGCCGTGCACCGCCCGATGCCGGAGCTTCCGCCGGTAACAATAACGACCTTGTTGTTTTCTCCCACCATGATTTTCCTCCTGAAAATGTTGATCTGGTTCGAGTATACCGCATCGCAAGATGACTGTCTATACGGATAGCCGGATTGTGGAAAAGCACAGGGATCAACTTGCGCAAATTTTCACGCAGATTGGCCTCTCTTTTTTACACAGCCAATGCCAATTAGCGCTTGAAATCGAAATGCTGCGCAAGTATACTATACTAGCTATGCTGTACAAGCTTGATCAAAAATCAGTATGCCAGTTGACCATAAAAGACATACCAGAATTGAAGTGCGCGGCAGAATCAAAACCCTACGAGGATGAAAATGAAATTCGATAGAAGGCTTACAGATGAAATCTACACTTCCGATACGGTAAGGCTGGGAAAAAAATGCATTTCAGGCCATGCGGGAGACGATCTATCATAATGGCGGTGTCGGAACCATTACCGGGTACTATGATGCTGAATTGTCGATCCTGTCGGTCAGTGATCTGTTGCTGCATAATCTGAACCACAGCTATGCATCCCTGATGGAGCAGACAAAGGGTTCACTGAAGAATCTTTTCTATAAGAAAAGATGCCACATTCCTTGACAATGCACGCTTTCGTCAGATTCAGGGCGGAGGAGAAAGGCCAGATCCTCACGGCAGATGGGGCTCCCGTCTATGTGCGTCTCTACAAAAAGATGCAGTCGATACGGATGGAACACCGATCTGGATCATGTCAGTACAGATGAACTGGGCGTATGAAAATCTTGCGTTAGTCAACGAATCCATTCATTCTGCGCTGTGGTATTTTGAGTGCAATGAAAACGGTGAGATCGTTCATGTGAACTGGAGCCATGCGTTCCGGCAGATCCTTGGTTATCATGACATTCTGGATTTTCCGAACAAACTGGATTCGTGGTCGAACCTTCTGCACCCGGAGGACTATGACCGGGTAATGCAGCTGCTTTTGGAAACGATTGCGGACAAAGCCAATACTACAAAGTATAATGTTGAGTACCGACTGAAAATGCAGGATGGCCAATACCACTGGTTCCGGGCATCGGCGGAGGTGATACGCCGTCTGGATGGTTCGGCCAATCGAATTGCCGGAATCATCAGCAACATTGACGCGGAAAAAAGAAGCCGGATGCAGGCGCAGCGGGCAGCGGCATTTCATCGTGCATTTACCAGCGCAAACCTCTGCGAATACTATGTAAATCTGGAAAAGAACACCTTTGACACTTTCAAAGTGGAGCCCTCTTTGATGACGGCCTTTGAGCAGAACCACACATGGGATGGACTAGTCAGATTCCTTGTGGATAACTATGTGGTTGAAGAGGACAAAAAGTCTGCAACGGATTTCTACAATCGCGCCTACATCACGGAAAAACTAAAGGGGCTTGAGACGGAGCTGCGTCAGGAGTGCCGCATCGTTCTGGATGGGGAGGAACGATGGGTCAGCAACGTGGTCATGCGCGGCGAGATCGAAGATTCCGAATATGCGATGATTTTTCTGCGGGACATCACAGAGTCCAAAGCAGAGACGGCACGGCGGATGCAGATGGCCTCAGATAACGCATCGATGGATCTTTTGATCAAGAGTATGGTGCGTCTGCTGGATCGCTTTGTCGTCTGCGATCTGGAGAATGACCGGTATCGGTTCTATAATCTGCAAGGTGAAATGATATACGCGCCGACGGGAACATACCATGATTTTGTGGAGCAGGTGGCTGCAAAGTATAAGACGTTGGAGCCATTGGCGGCGGTGGACGCATTGTTCTCACCGGAAAATATCCGCAAGAATCTGCAGGGCGAGAACGACATCTACAAATTTGAATACTGCTCCATAGACGAAAACACCTATAAGATCGCTTCCTTCATTCCGCTGGAGTGGAATGGCACAAAGCTGGTCAAAGCACTGTTGGCATCTATGGATGTGTCACAGGAGAAAAGAGGCCGAGATCGAATCCCATAAGCACTGAAGGATGCGTACCGGGCGGCAGAAAACGCAAGCCGCGCCAAGACAGAATTTCTCTCCAATATGTCCCATGATATCCGTACACCGATGAATGCAATCGTTGGCTTGACCGCCATTGCAGGTGCGAATATCGAGAGTCAGGACAGGGTGGTCGAGTGCCTTGGCAAGATCACAAAGTCGAGCCGTCATCTGTTGGGACTGATCAATGAAGTGCTGGATATGGCCAGAATCGAGAGCGGGCGAATGAGCCTTGCCGAGGAGGATTTCAGCCTGCCGGAGCTGGTCGATAACCTGCTCACCCTCACAAAACCGGCAATCGACGAGCACAAACATCAGCTCGAAGTCCATGTTGAGCACATCGAGCACGAAGCTGTCTGCGGCGACAGCCTGCGCATCCAGCAGATCTTTGTGAACCTGATGAGCAACGCCGTCAAGTACACCCCGGATGGAGGAAACATCACCCTTACGATCAAGGAAAAACCGAACGGCTTCTCGGAGCTTGGCTGCTACGAGTTTTCCATCGAGGACAACGGCATCGGTATGACGCCGGAATTCCAGAAGATCATGTTCGAGCCGTTCAGCCGGGCAGACGATCACCGGACGACCAAGGTGCAGGGCACCGGTCTTGGCATGGCCATTGCAAGAAACATCGTCAACCTGATGAATGGTGACATTCAGGTCGAAAGCGCTCCCAACAAGGGAACGAAGATCACGGTCACGGTCTATCTGAAGCTTCAGGAGAACGAGAAGGAACAGGAAAAAAAGAACTGCTCGATCTGCCGGTACTGGTCGTGGACGATGACAAGACCTGCTGCGAAAGCACCGTTGCAACCCTTCAGGAGATCGGCATAGCGGGCGAATGGGTCCTGACCGGCAAGGAAGCCGTGGAACGCTGCGCGGCGCGGCACAAGACCGGCCGCGACTATTTTGCGGTGATTCTGGACTGGAAGATGCCGGAAATGGACGGTATTGCAACCGCCAGAAAATTCGGGAATGCGTCGGGGGAGGACGTCACGATCATCATCCTGACTTCCTTTGATTTCAGCGAAATCGAAGAAGAAGCCAGAGCAGCGGGCGTGAATGCGTTTATGGCAAAACCGCTGTTCCGTTCCCGTCTGACGGCAACTCTGCGGCAGTTTACATCCGGGAAGAAGGAGAAAAACGCCCGGAACTATCTGGAAGACTTTGCGAAGGAAAACTATGCGGGTAAGCGGATTCTTCTTGTGGAAGATAACGAGCTGAACCGTGAGATCGCAACCGAGATCATAGGCATGACGGGCGTGACCATCGACAGCGCCGAAAACGGAAAAATTGCAGTCGAAAAGGTGATGGAAGCGCCAGAAAAGTGGTATGATCTCATTTTTATGGACATCCAGATGCCCATCATGAATGGTTACGAAGCAACTGCTGCGATCCGTGCGCTTGCCGGCAGCCGGGGCAAAGTGCCCATCATTGCCATGACGGCAAATGCCTTTGCCGAGGACGTGCAACTGGCAAAGAACACCGGCATGAACGAGCATATTGCCAAACCGCTTGATTTGAATAAGCTGAACGATGTGCTGAAACAGTGGCTGTGATCTGTGCATTGCCGTAAGGCGCGTGATACTGTTGACCGGGCAATCAAAAACCATGTAATGAAGAACGCCGAGGAATCCCTTCCCGTGTGGGAGGAATCCTCGGCGTTCTTTAGTTTATATAGCAGCGTTCCTCACCGGGCAGCAGATAGATCGTATCCACGTTCAGCAGCTCCTTTTCACTATGTTCGTGTGCAAACCGCACAACACGCAACGTCTGCTATTGTACCATGAACCATCAAATTCTTCTATTGACCCTTACGCCAAAAAGGTACAGGCTTTTTCGTAGGATGTGCCGATTGACATCCTCAAAAGCATCCCGCAGGGAGCGCAGCCTGCATTGAAAATGCAGATCAAAGGGGTTTGGGGCGCTTTCTCAGCAAGCATTTTGCAACGCAAAAAGTGTTTTTTGTATAGACGAAAACATTGCTTGCTGTCACTTTTTCGTCCGGGGCGCTGCCGCTGCCGGAGTTCAGGATCGCCACGAACTGCTGCAGCTGCTTGAGGGAGCTGACACCCAGTTTTTCGTAGATGTTCTTGTTGTGGAAGCGCAGGGTGCTGTCCTTGATGTCCAGCTGCTCCACGATCTCCCGGGTGCGCAGCCCGGCGGCGTAGCCGTCAAAGATGCGGCGTTCGGTCTTGGTCAGGGTGGGGATGCCCGCCACAAAGGTCTGGAAGGCATCTGGCACCGACTCGTTGCGGCACACGTCCGCCAGCCGGGACAACTCAGTCTGCATCTGCTGGCGTTCCAGCTGCAGCTCGTCCATCCGCCGCCGGGATTCCCGCCGGTCCTCCTCGAACTGCCGGAACGCCGGCGAGAGGATGCGCCGGTGGAAGTTCATGCAGCAGAACACCACGAAAAAGGCGATGAACAGGCCGATGAGCAGCATCTGCAGATTGCCGGAAAAAAAAGACCAGTCTCCGGTAGTCTGCCATGGGGATGCACACCGCCAGCCGGTAGGATTGGCTCTCGCTCAGGCGGCACAGCTGAGAGATGCCCGCATAGGCGCTGTCGGGGCCGGTCAACTGGGTCAGCCCGCCGCCCATGCTGCGCAGCACCAGCGTGTCCCGGGGGCATGGTAGTAGCCGCCGGTGGTGCCGCTGCTGAGGGCGGCATCGGCGGCAAGGCCGTCCCCCGCCGGGGCCAGCAGGCAGCTCAGCCGGTCAAAGCCGGTGGGCTGGGCAAAGTTCTGCTTGAAGTAGCTCTCACTGATCTCAAAGCCGCACAGCCCGTACATCGTGCCGTCCCGCCCCGCAGGGGCAGAAAAACAACTGCACCTCCTCCGAGGTGCCGGGCAGCTCGAACCGCTCGGTCAGCGTGTAAGACTGGTACAGCGGGGCGCTGCCGGGGGTCATCCAGCGGTCGTAGTCCGGGAACTGGTCGGTCTGAAACTCCATGCGCCACTTGCGGTGGGGCATCACGCTATGGGCCTTGCCCACCTCCGCACTGCCCCGGTACAGCAGCAGGGGCACGGTGGGGGTGTCGGCACCGCTTTTCTGCACATACAGCCCGGCGCGGGAATGCTCTGCTCCCTCCATGCGGGTGTTGACGGTGGCATCCAGCAGCACAAAAGCGCCGGAACAGCCGGTCTGGCGCAGACGGCGGCACAGCGGCTCGATCATTTCCTCCTCCAGCGCGTTCAGCACCTCGGGGGAGTCGTTCAGCTGGGCAAAGGACATCTGCCGCAGAGCAAGCTCCTTGTCCACCTCTGCGCTCATGTCCTCGGACAGGTTCACACCCATGACCGCCAGCTGGTCAAAATAGCGCTCCATATCGTTCTGGAACACCGAAAACTGGATCTGCAGACTGCGGCTGATGTCCTTTTTGGTGTTGTGCAGGCTGGCAAACAGGAACAGCGCCGCACCAAAGGTCAACACCAGCAGCACTACCAGCAGCAGGCAGGCCCACAGCAGCCGGCTGCTCATGGGGCTTTGGCGGATCTTTTCACGGTGCCGGTCAACAAAGTGCATCAAAGTCCCTCCTTTCCGGCTGAGCGGCAGGCTCAGGCATTGTCACACAGCAGCTGCCATGTTTCCTCGGCAAGGGCTTCCAGCGTTTCGCCGTCCGCAAGGCGCTGGGGGTAGTCCTTCTGGCGCTGGCGCAGGCTGTCGTACAAGGTTTTGGCCTTGGCGTGGTACCCCACGATGCCCGGTTCGGACAGGGGGGTGTTCTGGATGCGCATTTCATTATAGACGTCGTACAGCCGCTGATAGCTCTGCTGCTCAAAGGGATAGTCCGCAATGGCGTCAAAGGCGGCGCTGGACACCGGCATGTAGCCGGTATCGGCGGCAAATTCCAGATTGCGCTGCTGTTCGGTGAGCCAGCGCAGGAACACGGCGGCGGCTTCGGCTTTCTGGTCGGTGGTCTTGAAGGCGCACAGGCCCACACCGGCCTGCGGCATCAGGGGCGTGGCGGTGCCTGCGGCGTGGGGCAGGGGGAGCCAGCAGCAGGTCGGTGGGCTCTGTGGTGTTGTCCGGGTAGGTGACGAAATCATTGTAATAGAGGATGGCCGCAGAGCTGCCAAGGCCCGCCAGCGTCTCGCCGGTCATCACCTGCGTGTTGGAGTACAGGTCCGAGATCAGAATATCGCCCTGCACCAGCGCCCGGGCAAACTCCATCCACGAAGCGCGGAAGGTCTCGTTGGTCAGATCGTACCAGCTGTCCTTGTACAGCTCGCCGCTGCCCTGTTCCAGCGCGTTCAGCTCCACCAGACGCAGGGGGTAATCCAGCGCGCAGAAGGGCTTGCCCTGTGACCACTGCCGGTAGGCACCCGCCATTTCAAAAAAGCCGTCCCATGTGGCAAGGGTGGAAAGCTGCGCCCCGGTGTCCGCCGCAAACCGGGCGTACTGGGAGCCGTTCAAAAAGATGAGCTGGGTGGACTTGGACACCGGAAACACCACCTGCCGCCCCTCAATGATGCCGTCCTGCACAAAGCCGGGCACATAGGCCGCCATGTCCTCGGCGGTGAACCAGTCGTTCCAGTCCACAAGGTTCTCAATGCCCAGAGCGCTGGCGTCCGCGGGTGGGCTGAGAACAGGTCCGGCAGGTCCAGCGCGCCGGGCTTGCCGGCCTTGGCGTCCTGCAGCTGGCCGCCGATGGCGGCACTGTTGGTCATGTTGGTCACGTTGAGCAGGATGCCCTTCTCTCTGCCCACCGTGTCGTTGAACTCGGTCAGCAGGCGGTTCATGGGCGAGTCCGCCTGTTCGCCGTACACATGCCAGATGCTGAGCATGGTGGGGTCCTTGGGAGAAAGCAGGGTCTTGCTGCCGCCGCAGCCCGCAAGAGCCAGACCGGGGACAAGCGCCGCAAGCTTTAAAAATGTCCTTCGTTCCATTTTTCATGACTCCTTTCCGCACATTGCAGCCAGAGGGGGAAACCGGCACAGGCAGGGCTGCAGCCGCCTGTTTTGGTGGGAAACCACCCCCAAATCCCCCCAATTTTGGGCTTTTTGGGGGGATTTTTTGAGGGGGAAGCCCCAAACCCCAAAATTTTTTTTGGAATTGCCCCCCCAAAACGGCTTTTCTGAGGGGGCAATTTTTTTTTCCCGGGTATGATACAGTACAAACAGAAGAGGTCCCGCGCCGGTGCAGAAAGCCTGTCGCTGTGCACAAAACGCGTCAACAGGCATCTGTGGATTCTATTCATAAGGATAGCATAAGATGGAGCGGACTGCAAGTGCAGAGAATACCAAAACCAGAGCCCCCTAAAAAGCAGAGGGGACAAACAGAAAGGAGCACCCCATGAAAGAGATGAACCGACGCGAATTCCTTACCCTTACCGGCGTAGCCGTTGTGGCGCTCTCCCTGGCAGGCTGCGGCGGGCCCTCCACACCTCCCGAACCTCCCGCACCTCCGGCCTCTGAGAGCAAAGAGATGGCCCTGTTCAAAGCCATCAACGAGGTCTGGTATGAAGTCAACAGAGAAGTAGTCCCCAATCCCAAACTTGATATCTGCAAGTCTGTGGTCTACTGTCAGGAGGCTGCCGACCTCGCAAAGTTTACAGCCAGCCCCTTTGAAACCTATGAACCTGAAGTAGACGAAGAGGATTACCGCAAATGGAACTTGCCTGATGATGTATTCCACGAGTACCAACTCCGTGAGTCTGAAATGATACAGGAAATCAGGAACAAATATGGAAACGGAAGCTATCGGGGGACTGCGGGAGTTTCTAACAGCACCCATGACGGTATGCAATTAAAGCAACTGTATCCTCGTAGTCCGAGCGAGGTCAGGGAGTTTGTGCGGTATCTGGCCGGGCATGGACTGGCGAGTCCGCATCCCGAGCAGTGGATGATCGGGCTCTACTGCCCCACCATTAAGGGCAAGACCTATACGGTGGCGGTAATGGTAAACTTTGCACCGATCTGAAGCGGGGCAGAGATGCACGGACTTCCCGCAAATCCCGAACCGTAATCTATAATATATTGCATCGAAAGGAGCACCCCCATGAAAGAACTGAACCGACGCGAATTCCTCACCCTCTCCGGCGCAGCTGTTGTGGCGCTCTCGCTGGCAGGCGGGCGGCGGGCCCTCCACGCCGCCCGCCCCCCACTACGTCCAAAGAAACCGAGCTGCTGACAGCCATCAACAAGGTCTGGAAGGAAAAGTTTGATGCAGGTCTGGTTGACCATGAGCAGCTGACCCTCAATCAGGATGCGGTGGGTGCCATAAGGTGCTACGGACGTGTTTTTGAAGAGGCCAACGAGACACCGCATACGTTGAAAGACCCTGACCACAAGATCATTTTTTGGGGAACTCAATGGACTTGAGGACAAGATACGGAACAAGTATGGCAAGGACAGTTTGGCAGGTATGGCCGGCATCTCCGAACCGTCTCCCGAGAATGTGGTGGCTCTGGAGGATGCGTATTCTTGCGAGGATGCTGCCGTTCGGGCTTTTGTAGCAAAACTGCTGGACAATTCTAATAGCGCCAAGGCAGAGTTCATCAGCATTTATCTCCCGGTGGTTCAGGGCAAGACCTACATGACCGCTGTTGTGTTCCGAAATAACAAGGTATAAGATAACAAGACATCCCCCTGTTTGCCCCGGGCACACTCCCCCTGTGTCCGGGGCTTTATAGAAAGGAGCACCCCCATGAAACGATATGACCGACGGACTTTCCTGAAGCTCTCCGGCGCATCGGCGGTGATGCTGGCGTTGGCAGCCTGTGACGATAGCTGCTCCTCCGGCTCTACAAGTTCCGGCTCTGCCACAGAAACGCCTCCTTCGCCGCCGATCCCTGTGATCCGGGACGGGCAGAAGATCCTGACCATTTTCAACGCAGAGCTGGCCCGGCGAAAGGTGGAGAACATCAAGTTCGAGTACAGCAAGGGTCTGGAACACGCCATTCAGGCAGATGTGCAGATGTTTGTGGATAACGGCAGCCCGGAGTTCCCAGCGGAAGAGGGGCTCAGGCTGCGGATGGAGGGCGACTATGCCGCAAAGATGTGGGATGGTCTGCACGAGGCGGGTTACAGCTCCGGCTCCACGGCTATCTTCGGTATGCTCAATCAGTACCGGGTGGGCGTGGATTTCGACCACGAAGGAAAGCACCTTTACAGCATGGATCGTCTCTACCCCGCCACCGAGGCCCAGTTCCAGCAATTGGTGGATGAACTGATCAAGGACTACGGCGGTGTGCCGGGGCTTCATGAGGACGACCCGGTGGTGAATAAGGTAGGCATCACTGTGGTGGATATCAACGACAAGACCTATTGGGCCGCCTACATCATCGACAAGTGGCAAGGCATAGGAGACGGCTGAGCCATACCATAGAAAAGGAGCCTACTATGAAATACCAACGCTTTGCGGCCCTTGTGCTGGCTGCGGGCCCTGCTGCTGGCGGGGTGCGGCGGCACCCAGAGCAGCCCCAGCGCCGCTGCCGACCAAAGCTCCGACAGCAGCCGAAGCACCCCCGGCGCGGTGGCGCCGCCCAGACAGACCGCATCACCGACCAATACACGCTGGAAAAGAATGTTTCGGGCGTGTGGGGGAGGACGCGGTGCAGTACATTTCCGTCCATGTGCCGCAGCTGGAATGCGACAGCCCGGACGCCGCCTACATCAACGGTGAGCTGAACGCCATCTATGCGGCGGATTTCCGGGAGTTCGAGAACAGCGAGGAGGCCGGGCAGCCGGGCGGCGAGTACCCGCAGATCGGTGTGGGCTGGGATGACTGGTGGTACGGCGACTGCGTCAGTCTGGTGGTGCACAGCCGCTACGGCGGCACCGCCCCGTGGCGTTACAGCGGCTGGTGCTTCGATTTTGCCAGCGGCCGGCAGCTCACCGTGGCCGAGATGCTGCGGCGGATGGGGCTGGACCCGGACGAAGTGCAGGCGCAGGTGCAGCGGCAGGCCATGCAGGCCTTTGACCGGGAGATGGCGCAGGGCGCGTATTACGAGGGCCTGCGTCTCGGCGGAGAGCTTTCGCAAATGCGGATGGATACGCTGGAATACAATGAGCTGGAAAACCTGTGCCTGCTTTTTGCCACAGCAGGATCAACTGGTGCTCCGGGGTAAGTACAGCTGCGAAGAAGGCTGGCAGCAGCTGGATATGGAGCTCTCGCTGCCCCCCGCTGACACCCCGGTGCTGACCGACACCTACGATGGTGTGCAGGTGCAGCTGGAGGGAACGCAGGCCACCATCACCCTGAGCCCCACGCCAAAGACCGACCAATGGGGGAGACATTGGCATCCGGGTGGAACAGGAGCACAGCTACCCCATCCTTGGCGCTTATAACGAGTATGTGGACGTGTGCATCGGGGAGCGGGAGGACGGATTCTTCCACCCGGTGGTCTATCTGCTGACCAAAGACGGCGTGGTGGAGTATGTGGACGTGTTGCGCTGCCTCATGTTCGGCAACGCCATGATCTGTCAGGACCCCATCTACTTTGCCAACAACGGCACTGCGCTGGAACGCAGCGGCAGCGAGGTGAACCTGCGCCGGGCGGATGGCTCTGTGCTGGAACTGGCTCCCCTGTCGGCAGAGTGGAGCGCGCAGGAGATTCCCTATTCCGTCACCGGCTCCTACAACTACACCTCTGAAACCGGTTGGAACTGGATGGATCTGACCAGCGACGGCAGCGTTCAGCTGGGCGTGCAGGACAACAGCCGCATCTATCGGGGCGATGCCGCGTATCTGGGCGTGGTGCCCGAGGGCGTGGTGCTGGGCATCGCTGCCGATGAGGAGCTCGAATTTGTGGCGGCGTTCAAGAACGACCAGTACAACGAGAACCTGACCCTGACCATGATCGCCGGACAAAACCCCTTTGCCGAGGGCGAGACCCAGCTGCAGATGACCCGCAGCTACGGCTGAGAACACAGGAGAACGACCATGAAATACAAACGCCTTGCCGCTGCGGTGCTGGCGGCGGCTCTCTGGCTGACCGGCTGCGGCGGCGCGGCGGCTCCCGCTGCCCCCGCAGGCTCCCGCAGCTGCCCAAAGCACCGCAGACACGGCGGTGCAGACAGCACAAAAAAGACCGCATCACCGAGCAGTTCACGCTGGAAAAGACCATCCAGCTGTACGAGTGGGGCAGCGCACAGAAGCTGACCATCCATGTGCCGCAGCTGGTGTGCGACGGCCCGGACGCTGCTTATCTCAACGATGAGCTTGCCGCCATGTATGCGGCAGACTTCCGACAGTACGAGGACAGCCCGGAGATCGAGCCGCAGCAGGACGAGTGGAGCCCGGAGATTTATATCAACTGGGACGCCTACTGGTACGGCGACTGCGTAAGCCTTGTGGTGTTCCGCTACGACGGCGGTACCGACCCGGGTATTCCCGGGGCTGGTGCTTCGATTTTGCCACCGGAAAGCAGGTCTCGGTGGCTGAAATGCTGCAGCGCATGGGGCTGGACCCGGATGCCGTGCAGCAGCAGATGCTGCGGCAGGCTATGCAGACCTTTGACCGGCACATGGCGCAGGGCGGCTACTATGAGGGCCTGCTCAGCGGCGGCAATCTGGCAAGCATGCGGAAGAACACGCTGGAAAACAACCAGCTGGAGGACCTGTGCCTGCTGCTGCCGGAACAAAACCGGCTGGTCCTCCGGGGCAGGTGCAGCTCCACCGCCGGGTCGGGCTGGCGGGAGCTGGATGTGGAGATCCCGCTGCAGGCTGCTGACCCGCAGCCGCAGACGGTGCTGACCGATACCTACGGCAGCGCTTCGGTGCAGCTGGAAGGAACACAGGGCACCATCACCCTGCGCCGCACGCCGGAGACCGCCGCGTGGGACACGGATTACGGCATCCGGCTGGAACAGGACCGTACTTTCCCCATCCTTGGTATCTATAATGAGTATATCGACCTGTGCATCGGAGAACTGGGCGCCTCCTTCCACCCGGTGGTCTATCTGCTGACCAAGGACGGCGTGGTGGAGTATGTGGATGTGCTGCGCTGCCTTATGTCCGGAAATGTTCTGGTCTGTCAGACCCTATGTATATTGCAAATCAGGGCGTGGCGCTGGAACGCAGCGGCGAAGAGGTAATTCTGCATCAGGAGGATGGCTCTGTGCTGGAACTTGCTCCCCCTGACGGCAGAGTGGAACGGGCAGGAGATCCCCTCGGAGGCTGTCGGTGCCTTCAACGAGATGGCGGACGACCGGTTTAACTGGATGGACGTGGAAAGCAATGGCCTCGTCCAGATGGGCGTGCAGGACAACAATGTTTTCTATCAGGGCTACGCCAACTATCTGGGCGTGGTGCCGGAGGGCATGGTGCTGGGCGTCTCTACCAGCGAGACGGCAGACGGGATGCCGGGTATCACCTTTGTGGCGGCGGTGAAGTACGACCTGTACAACGAGACCCTGAACCTTACCATGATCGACGGGCAGAACCCCTTTGCCGAGGGAAAGACCCAGCTGCAGCTGACCCGCTGCCCGGATAACTGACCCCGGCGGGAGCTGCTGAGAACACAGGAGAACCACCATGAAACACAACGCGTTCCGCTGGATACCGGCAGTTTTGCTGGCGGCGCTGCTGGCAGGCTGCGGGGCAGAGACCGCAGCCTCTGCCCGCCCGGCTGGCAGCCGGGAACTGAAATCGACCCCGCCGGATTCCATGCATGCCACCGCGGCGATCACCGAGCAGTACACCCTTGAAAAGGTGGTGCAGGCGGAAAACGGCGGCAAGGTTCGGCTGAACATCCATCTGCCCCGGCTGGAAAGCGACAGCGCCGATGCCGCCCGCATCAACGCCGAGATCGCTCGGCTCTACGAATACGATGTGCAGGAGTACGCCGACTGCCCGGCGGCAGCCGACCCGGACGTGTGGGACATCTGCATTGAGATGAACTGGAACGCCAGCTGGTACGGCGACTGCGTCAGCCTTGTGGTCAGCAGCTGCTACGGCGGTACCGATGCGCCCTTCCACAATGGCTGGTGCTTCGACTTTGAAAGTGGAAACCAGCTCACCGCCACAGCGCATGGGGGCAGACCCCGCCGCGCTGGAAGAAGCACTGTACCGCGACATAAAGCGCCGGGATGAGCTGGACCGGCAGACCGCCTGTGAGCGGGGGCTGCTGCCCCCGGCAGCCTGAAAGAGGGCAACACCGCATGGTGGGCTACACTGGATGAGCTGCCGCTTTCGTTTGACGAGGCAGGGAACGTTACCTTTTTCGTCCGCCGGTTCAGCGCGTCCGGGGGAGAGTTTGTGAACGATGCCCCAACCATCCCGCTGGACGCGCAGCCGCTGCCGCAGGACTGGGAGCAGCAGGTGCTGGCCGAGTGGATGGCAGTCACGGCGGTGACGCAGGGTGAAAGCTATACCCCCGCCGACCGCAACGAAAGCTTTACCCTGCGGCTGGAAAAGACCGAGATCACCGGCACGGTGACCGTCTCCTTCATCCGGGAAACATACGTCAGCCCGCAGATCCAGTCCGCTGCCGAGACCCGCACCGGAGAGCTGAATGCCGGCGCTGTGACCGGCTGGGACGGGGAAAAAAGTCAGGACTGGAACCTGACATGCCTCAGCGAGGACGGCAGAAGCCGCTGGATTATCTCCATGATGGAGGACGGCTCGCTGCTGATGCGTTCCACCGGCTCGAAAAAAGGGCAGCACCGTGTGGTATCTGTTCCGGCGCACCACGGCGTGGGATGACATCGGCTACACCGCCATCCCTCGCAGGCTGTGGGGCACTTACCGCGCCGGAGACGAGTCCGCAAATGGCATCCGCTGGATGACCTTCCTGCCGGACGGCAGCTGCTGCATGAGCGTGGAATGGGACGGGTGGAACGGCATTCTGACCGGCACCGCAGAGGGAACGCAGGGCCGCACCGAGGACGGCACCGAGCTGCATTTTACATTGACCGATCCGAACGGCAAGCCCTGCGAGTTCTGGGCCATTTTGCTGAACGATGACGGCAGTCCCAGCGGTTGCAGCCTGAAATACCGCGCCGGAGAGCAGTTGTTTGACCGGGACACACGTCCCGCTTACTACGACTCCCCCCGGATCTAAGCCTTGAACCGTGACCAAGACCGGAAACCGTGCGATAACAGAAAGTTATCGTTTGCACAAATAAAACATACAGGAGGAAATTACTATGGGTCTTATCAAAGCAGGTATGGGCGCACTGGGCGGAACTCTTGCAGACCAGTGGAAGGAATTTTTCTACTGCGATTCTCTGGACAAAGATGTGCTGATGGTAAAGGGCCAGAAGCGCACCTCCCGCCGCAGTTCCAACAACGGCGAGGACAACATCATCACCAACGGCAGCGGCATCGCCGTGGCAGACGGACAGTGTATGCTCATTGTGGAGCAGGGCCGCGTGGTGGAGGTGTGCGCCGAGCCGGGCGAATTCACCTTTGACGCATCCACCGAGCCTAGCGTGTTCACCGGCAACTTCGGCGACAGTCTGGCAGCTACCTTCCAGACCGTAGCCAAGCGCTTTACCTACGGCGGCGACACCGGCAAGGATCAGCGGGTGTACTACATCAACACCAAGGAGCTGGGCGAGATCCTGTACGGCACCGCAACGCCTATCCCGTTCCGCGTAGTGGTCAGCGAGGAGCGGGGCTACAAGCTCTCGGTCAATCTGCGGTGCAACGGCAGCTTCACCTGCCGCATCTGCGACCCGCTGCTGTTCTACACCAACGTGTGCAGCAACGTCTCTACCCAGTATGACGCATCCGAGATTGCTCCCCGCCTGAAGAGTGAGTTGCTGAACGCTTTGCAGCCTGCGCTGGCTACTCTTTCTGCCAACAAGGTGCAGTATTACGAGATCCCCGCCCACACGCTGGAGATCTCGGACGCCCTCAACGAGCAGCTGCCCAATATCTGGCGCAAAAAGCGCGGCATCGAGGTGTTCTCCTTCAACATCAACTCCCTGTCCATCCCGGAGGAGCAGCAGAAGAAGATCACCGAGTGGGAAGAGAACGCCATGACCACCGACCCCACCACCGCCGCAGCTCGTCTGGTGGGTGGCCAGATCGACGCCATGAAGACCGCCGCCGGCAACACCGCCGGTGCCATGACCGGCTTTATGGGCATGGGCATGGCAGCCGGTGCAGGCGGTATGGGCGGCATGAGCGCCCAGAACCTGTTCGCTATGGGCCAGCAGGCCCGTCCGGACAGCGTGGACGCGCCCCAGCAGGTCAGCCGCCCCGCACCCGCCCCGGCAGACAGCTGGAAGTGCAGCTGCGGCGCTACCGTTACCGGCAAATTCTGCCCGGAATGTGGCAGCAAAAAGCCGGAGCCGAAGCCCGCTGCGGACAGCTGGACCTGCAGCTGTGGTGCTACCGTTACGGGCAAGTTCTGCCCGGAGTGCGGCAAGCCCCGCCCGGCGGCAGCAGAAGGCTGGACTTGCAGCTGCGGCGCGGTGAACAAAGGCAAGTTCTGCTCCGAGTGCGGCAAGCCCAAGCCCGCCGGAACACCCAAGTACAAGTGCGACAAGTGCGGCTGGGAGCCGGAGGATCCGACCCACCCGCCCAAGTTCTGCCCCGAATGCGGCGACCCGTTTGACGACAGCGACCAGATCTGACCTGACAAATACAGAGCAATGAAAGGAGCATACCATGATGGGATTCTTTTCCAACCTGTTCGCAAAACAGAACTGTGCCGTCTGCGGTAAGGAGTGCGGCACCCTGCACCGCTCCAAGCTCCGGGACGGACAGTTCCTCTGCGACGACTGCGGCAACAAGTGCTCCAAATATATCCGGCTCAGCGAGCTGACGCTGGACGAGGCCAAGGAGCACATGGAGTATATGGCCCGGATGAAGCGGGTGTTCGACGAGGTGTTCGACAAGACCGAGTTCCGGGTCAACGCATACCCCTCCACCCCGACGCAAATGGGGCTGGTGTTCTGCGATGAGCTTGGAATGTTGTACATCGACGACCGCACCGGCGGACGGGGCAAGATGCCGGAGCTGATCCGCTACGACCAGATCGCCAGCTATGAGGAGTATCTGGACGAGACCCCCGCCAAGGAGCCGGGCCAGGAACCCACCCTCAACGGCGGCGGCCTGAAGCTGAAGCTGGTGCAGCCCCGCAGCATCACCGAGGCCCAGACCCAGCGGGGCATGCATCCCCACCCCTACATCAAGCAGGAGCTGGTCATCTGCTTCAGCAAGCGGGACCGGCGGGAGATCGGCTATGCCCACATCGCACGGCAGCATCTGGATCACATCTTCGGAGTCCACGACAACGAGACGAGCCTGTTCGGCCGCCGGATGTCCAAGGCCGAGGAACGGGAGCTGAAGGGCCAGATGGGCATGATCGGTGCCATGGGTGCCGTGGCATCTGCCGCCATGAAGGGCGGGCAGCTCTCTGAGCAGGAAAAGGCCCGCTTTGTGGAGAACATCAATCTGGCAAACGACGCCCAGACCGGCGGCATGGCATTGTACAGCCGCCGCGCTGACGAAGCCTTTGCAAAAGTGCAGTGACCCCAAAAGGAGGAACGAATATGAGAAAGATCCAGCGCAGAGATTTCCTCAAGGCCATGGGCCTTGCCACCGCCGCCCTCGGGCTGACCGCCTGCGGCGGCTCCGGTGCCGCCAGCGCATCCAGCGTTTCCAGTGCACCGGCTTCCAGCAGCAGTGCCCCGTCCGCTTCGGCACAGCCGGAATCAGCAGTGGACAAAGCCGCCCCTGCAGGGCCCCTGTGACCCAGTTCCAGACCGGGGAGCTGACCATCGGCGAATACACCTTCAAGGCGCAGTACATCCCCTTTGACGTCCGCCGGGAACTGGACGGAGCGCATCACTGCATCCATGCGGACAGCTACCGGGGCAATTACTTCTTCAGCTTCTACAACGAGGACGATGAAGAGCAGTCTGCTAAAATCTTCGAGTATGCCATCCAGGACGACCGGATGACCCCGGTGGCAGAGTACAACATTGACGGAAGCAACGCCCTCAGCATCGACCGCAATGGCATCCTGTACGCCATGGACAACTTTGATGTCTACTGCTACGATCTGAACAGCAGCGACCCGGAAGAGCCCGGCGACGCACTGGACTACATGGGCAGCTGCTATTCCTCCAAGGATCGGGATCTGACCGTGATCTACTGGACCGACTCCGCACCGGTGCTGGTGCAGGACGGCGAGTACACTGAGCTGACGCTGGAGGGCGACAACGAGATCGGCCCCTTCTGCAGCATGCCCTCCCTGAACCTCAGCGGAGACGAGCTGCTGACGGTGGGTGAGCCGGACTCCAGCGGAGACTACTACTTTGCCGCCTTTGATCTGGACGGCAATGAGGTGGCCCGCAGCTCGCAGCCGGTGGGCAGCTTTGACGCCGTGATGATGAAGCGCCCCAACGGCTATCTGCTGGACACGGGCTATATGTGGGAGCTGTACGCGCCGGACGGCACTTTTTGGAAAAGTCCCTTCCCGTGGGTGAGCGCGAGACCCTATGCCAGCTGTGCGGAGAGTTCTGCACCTTTGATGTCTTCCTGCCGCTGGAAGAAAACGCTTTCCTTGCAGTGGGCCACCACGGCAAAGCCACCGAGCCGGACGAGCCGGTGGTGTTCCGCATCACTACGGACTTCTGAGCCGACCGCTTTGGCGGGAAGACTGACGCAAAAACAGCGGGGCCGGGGAAAAGCCCTCGGCCCCCTTTGGAACAACAGGAGGAAACGCTATGGCAGGAATGCTGGAATACAAGTGCCCCTGCTGCGATGGCGCCATCCAATTTGACAGCGCCACCCAGAAGATGAAATGCCCTTACTGTGACACCGAGTTCGACGTGGATACCCTCAAGGGCTATGACGAGGAGCTGAAGGACGAAAAGCCCAGCGAGATGAACTGGGCCACCCCGGCGGCAGCTGGGCAGAAGGGGAGACCGCCGGTCTGCATACTTACAGCTGCAAGAGCTGCGGCGGCGAGATCGTGGGCGACGACACCATGGCCGCCTCGGCCTGCCCCTTCTGCGGCAATCCCATCGTCCTCACCGGACAGTTTGCCGGGGCCCTGCGGCCCGACCTCATCATCCCCTTCAAGCTGGACAAAAAGGCCGCCAAGGCCAAATTGCAGGAGCATCTCAAGGGCAAGACCCTGCTGCCCCGGGTGTTCCGCAGCCAGAACCACATCGATGAGATCAAGGGCGTGTATGTGCCCTTCTGGCTCTTTGACAGCGACGCCGACGCCCAGCTGCGCTTTACCGCCACCCGGACCCGCTGCTGGTCGGACAGCAAATACGACTATACCGAGACCAACTACTACTCCGTCCGGCGGGACGGCACCTTGGGTTTTGATGCCGTGCCGGTGGACGGCTCGTCCAAGATCGAGGACGACCTGATGGAATCCATCGAGCCCCTTCGCCATGCAGGACGCCATCCCCTTCCAGACGGCCTATCTGGCGGGCTATGTGGCGGATAAATACGATGTGAGCGCAGAGGACAGCATCGAGCGGGCCAACAAACGCATCCGCCGCTCCACTGAGGAGACGTTCCAGCAGACCGTTACCGGCTACGATTCGGTCAAGGTGGATAACAGCAGCATCCAGCTGCACGGCGGCAAGGCAAAGTATGCGCTGTTCCCGGTCTGGCTGCTGAGCACCAGCTGGCGGGGTGAAAACTACCTGTTTGCCATGAATGGTCAGACCGGCAGATTCGTGGGTGACCTGCCCGTGGACAAGGGGCGCTGCCCGCAAGTGGATGCTGGGCCTTACGGCTGCCCTTTCCGCCGCGTCCTACGGCGTGATGTGGCTGCTGTGGCTGGCACGGATCCTGTAAAGGAGGGACGAACGATGAAAAAAGACTTCCAACCGACTGCACTCCCTCTTTGCGGCGCTGGCAGCACTGATTCTTGCGGCGGCGCTGGCTGTTCCGGCCTTTGCGGTAGAGGGCGGCTTTGCCGACCTGTACTACCGCATGTTCGACGACGCTGAGGTGCTGACCGAGGACGAGGACAACGAGCTGGAGGACGCACTGGAAGAGCTGAGCCTGCGCCAGAGCTTCGATGTGACCATTGCCACCATCGAGTCGATGGAAAGCGTGGACTACGACAGCATGGAGGCCTATGCCGATGACCTGTATGACTTCTGCCAGTTCGGCTACGGCTCCGATATGGACGGCGTGCTTCTGCTGGTGAGCGTGGGCGACCGCAAATGGCACATCTCCACCTGCGGCTACGGCATCACCGCCTTTACGGATGCCGGCATCCAGTACCTTGGCGAGCAGATGACCCCCTTCATGGCCGATGGAGACTACGCCGGTGCCTTCCGCACCTTTGTCCAATGGTCGGATACCTACATTGACGCTGCCCGGGCGGGCCACCCCTATGACGTGAATAACCTGCCCCGGGAGCCGCTGTCTCTCATGTACCTGTTCCTTGCGCTGGGCATCGGCCTTGTGCTGGCATGGGTCGTCGTCCATGTGATGAAAAGCCAGCTGCGCAGCGTGGCGTTCCAGGAGAATGCCGCCAGCTATGTGCGGGAGGGCAGCATGAATCTGACCAACAGCCGGGAGCTGTTCCTGTACCGTGACGTGCACCGCACCGAGCGACCGAAGGAGTCCCGCTCCAGCGATTCCGGCGGCAGCTCCACCCACACCTCTTCCAGCGGCACCACCCACGGCGGTGGAGGCGGCTCGTTCTGAAAGGAGCATGTTTATGAACCCTTATCTCTCGGAAAAAGCCCGGGGTGAGATCCCCCGTGTCCTCAAATGGCTGCGGAACGCGGGGCTTGCCTTCTGCGTGTTCTGCTCTTTTTTTGGCGGGTTGTATACCCTCTGTCTGGACCTGCAGGCCAAGGACACCTCCCACGTTGTCGGTTATGTGTTCTGGATCGTGGTGGGCGCAGTGCCCCTTGTTCTGTTCGCACGCAACGAAAAACGCCGCTACCATGCAAGAACCATCGCCCGCAGGGTGGAGAGCTACTCCGGGCCGGAGGTGCCCCTGCGGTGGCTGTGCAACAGCGTTGGCATGGACACAAAGGACCTTGCATGGTATTTTGAAAACGGTTATTTTGTAAACCTCAGTCTGGATCTGAACCAGAAGATCGTCCGCAGGCGGACCGTGCCCCGCCATGACCCGAACCGGAGCTGAACCCTCACAGCTGAAACAGAAAGGAGTATTTTCATGGGACTTTTTGATAAGATGAAGCAGGCCGCCGCAAATGTTTCCGGCAACCAGACCGTCACCTTTACCTTTCAGGCTCTGCCGGAAAGCCTTGCCCAGATGCAGGCACTGCCGGAGGCCAGTCTGGACACCCCCCTTCAAGACCGCAGCCCTCACCGTCTGCGCGCTGTGCGCCTACGGTGCCGACAAATCCATCGGGCTGGAGATGCTCAACTGGCTGCGGGGTCCCCGCCCCATGAACGGGCAGGAGATTTCCTTCCTGAACGACCGCTTCCGGGACGGCAAGAGCTATATCCCGTTCTCCTACTTTGTGGGTGCGTCGCCGGAAAACGGCTATACCCCCCCGCCAGCCCTTCACCCTGCTGGTGGGCAGCAACCACACCTCCAACGTGGAGGAAGGTTACTGCAAGCTGTTCATCCCCTGCGGCGGCGCCGACAGCCCCCGCCCCATCAAGCTGCGCCGCAAGGGCGACGGGCAGTGGTTCTTGTGGGATCAGTACCTGATGACCGGTATCCGCATCCCGGCGTCTGCCGACCCGTGGGCATAAAACAAAGGGGCTGACATGAAAGCCATGAAAACTTTTGCAGCACTGCTTGCACTGGCTTTCAGTCTGGCAGGGTGCGGTGCGGTGGACGGCGACCCCGTCCGCCCCGCCCCCGGCAGCGCCGGGCAGGGCAGCAGCACAGCGGCTTCCGGTGCCGATTCTGCTGAGCCGGAGCAGCTTGCCGCGCTGCGGCAGCTGGCCGGGGACAGCGGAGAGCTTGCCGGGGTGCTCTATCTGGGCAGCGTCCCGGAGCGCACCACCGATGTGCATGCCGTGCTGGACAGCTTACCGGAACAGCCGTGGCAGTTCGTTGCGGACATCCCGGCAGACCGCTGGGTCACAGCGCCGGGCGGCGGGCGGGAGCTGTACTGCATCTTTGCCGTGCGTAAGGAGGATACGCTTTTTGTCTATGAAAAGCAGGATCCTCAGTACCCGAACGAGACGGGCAAGGAGCTTTACGGCAGGCAGGGTGGCCAGCCCATTCTGCTGCTGTGCAACGGCAGCAGGGAGGACACCAACACCATGGTAACGGTCTATTGCAGCACCGGACGCCCGCTGGACTGGAACCCGCAGCTTTCCGCCGAGACCGGCCGCCCTGTGCCGGTGGATGACGTGTATGATTTTTCCAACTACCCGCTGACCGGCGCTGCCCCCCTGAGGTGCGCCCCGGCAGGGCATGAGGAAGGAGAACCTATGAAAAACCTGAAACTTCTGGCAGCCCTGCTGGCGCTGACCATCGGCCTTGCAGGCTGCGGCGGGTCGTCCAAGGGCAGCAGCGCGTCCAGCTCCAAGCCCGAAAAATGCTGGACGGAGACAACATGACCGCATCGCCCTCCGCCAAACAGGAGTACACCGAGCCGGAGAACGTGACCTATATGCGCCTTCTGGCAGGGGGAGGACGAATACCGCGCCTGTGTGCTGTATCTGGGCGGCTCCTACGAGGTGACCACCGATGTGCAGAAGGTGCTGGACAGCCAGACCGATCTGCGGGATCTGTGGGGCTTCGTCTATGACATCCCGCAGGATCACTGGGTCGTGGCACCGGATGGCGGGTGCGACCTGTACTGCATCTTCCCGCAGGAGGCGCAGGCCACCCTGTTCGTCTACGAGACGAGCCTGACAGACGATGCCGAAAACCCGCTCCAGCGCGGTAAACAGCTCTATTACAGTGAGGACGGTCAGCCCATCCTGCTGCTGTGCAACATCAGCGATATCGTCCCCAACACCGAGGTGGAGCTGTACCCCAGCACCGGCGAAGAGCTGGTCTTCAGCCCCTTCCTTTCCGGCGAGAACGGCCATGTGGTGGAAGCCGAGGGCGTGTGCGATTTTACCATCTACCCGGAAGGGGACGACTGGGAGACCGACACCAGCCCGTGGTCGCTGGAAGGTAACTGGCTGGAGACCGGCCGCGACACCGACGAGGGCTATTTTGACACCGACCCCGCAGACGCCGACCGGATGTGCTTTTTGCCCACCGATGCCGACACCGAGGGCAGCCAGCTGCCTTTCACCGCCAGCTACATCACCCCCTACCCGGAGCTGAACGTGGAGGAAGCCGACCTGTTCTATCAGGAGGGCACCCCGGAGGTACCCTTCCGCTCCAATCAGGAGTGGTACGCCACCTTTACCGGACCCCACGGCGACCGCTACGCCGTCACGCTGGAGGACGAGGACACCCCTTGCCCTGAAGTTCTATCTGGACGGCGGGGAGAGCTACCTGAGCCTTGTCAACACGGTCTACTTTGCACGGCAGGAGGCCATGGGCTGACCAGCGCCGACCCACACCGGGAGGAATGCACCATGAAACACACCAAAACGATCACCATCCTCCACTCCAATGATCTGCACGGAGACTTTCTGGCAGAGCAGGTGGACGAAAAACTGGTGGGCGGCGTTTCCATGCTGTCCGGCTACATCGAAAAGGTGCGGGCAGAACAGCCCAACACCATCTACGCCATTGCGGGCGATATGTTCCGGGGCTCGGTCATTGATTCCGAATACAAGGGGCTTTCCACCATCGAGATCATGAACGCCCTTGCCCCGGACGTGGTCACCATAGGCAACCACGAGGTGGACTACGGCATCGCGCATCTGCTGTTCATCGAAAAATGCGCGCGCTTTCCCATCATCAACGCAAACCTCTACATCAAAAACACCTCCACCCGGCTGTTCACCCCCTACAAGATCCTGCGGATGGACGGCATGAACATCCTGTTCATCGGCATCATCACGCAGGACGTGATCAACCAGACCAAATCCGAATCTCTGGTAGGCTCCTTTGTGGACACCGCCGCAGCAGCCGCCGAGGTGGGCAAGATCTGCAACGCCCACAACAGCATCGATATTGATTTTACCGTGCTGCTGACCCACATCGGCTTTGAGGAGGACCGCCATCTGGCGCGCCAGCTGGCCCCGGCGTGGGGGGAGTGGATCTGATCATCGGCGGGCACAGCCACACCCTGCCGGAGCACGCGGTGGAGGAAAAACGGCGTGGTCATTGCGCAGGCGGGCACCGGCACCGACCAGATCGGGCGCTTTGACATCATCGTGGACACGGACAACAACTGCATCGATTCCTACACATGGCGCACCGTGCCCATCTGCGCCGAGACCTGCCCCCGCAACCCTGCCATGGAGCAGGTGCTGCACCGCTTCACCAGTCAGGTGGACGAAAAGTACAGCCACATCGTAGGGCGCTTCCGCCGGGGAGCTTACCCACCCCCAGCGCACGCAGGAGACCGAGCTTGGCAACCTGTTTGCCGATATCTTTACCCGCAGCCTTGGGGTGGATGTGATGCTGATCGGCTCCGGCAGCATCCGGGCCGAAAAGCTGGGCCCCATCGTTACCTACGGCGACCTTATCGAGGGCTTCCCCACGATGACGGCGTATTCATGTTCAAGGTGACCGGCCAGCAGCTGCGTCAGATGCTCCATTACATGCTGCGGGAGGAAGCCTACACCGGCCATACGGAGTTCTACCAGCTGCCCTCCACCCTGCGCCTGCGGTACGACCGCCGCAAGGGCGATTTTGATTACTTTACCTACTGCGGCAGAGAGGTGGGCAAGGAGATCGGCGATGACGCCCTGTTCACCGTGGGCATGCAGAACTACCACTTTAAAAACATCGAAAGCTTTTTCAACATCTCCTACGACACCCTTTGCAAGCTCCAGAAGCCCCGTAGCGTGGCAACCTCCTGTCAGGATATCCTGATGGAGTATTTCCGGGAGCACGAGATGCTGGACGCGGTGGTGGACGGCAGAATGACCATTCTACCCCCCACGGCAAGGGAAGGAGACTGACCCATGCGCACAGAAAGGAGGGAGACGACCCATGCGCACTTTCTCGCTGGTGCTGCTGGGGCTGGCGGTGGGGGCGGCAGACGGCACCCGCATCGAAGCCCACGGGGAAAACAAGTTTCCCCCAAACTACCGGGACGTGATGAGCGCTCTGGACGACCTCACCGCCGCCGCCCAGAAAAACGCCCTGCAGCAATACACCCCATAACAGAAAGGAGCACCCCATGAAACAGCGATTCTCAAAACGAACGCGCCTTGTCAGTGCCCTTTTGACGCTGGCTATGGTGTTCACCTTTTTGCCCTTCAGCGCCTTTGCGGCGAACACAGAAATTGATTTTAATTCGCCGGATTTTCAGCTTGATTTCCCGGATGCGGAATTTCAGCGCTTTCTCAAAGAAAGATGTGACACAAACCACAATGGCAAGCTCGATGCGCAGGAACTCAGCATCACAGAGATGACGATTACTGACGATTACAAAATCAAAAATCTTGAGGGAATTCGTTTCTTTGAAGATCTCGAAAAGCTGGATTGCCACGGTATCGGCTTGACAACACTTAATGTTGGCAAAAATTTCAAACTGAGGGAGCTGGATTGTTCCTATAATCAGCTGAAAGATTATCTTTATATTCTTTCAAGTGGACTGAAAATATTGAATTGCTCCCATAATAACCTGACCTCCATGGATCTGGGCATTCTCTCTGGGTTGAAACTTGAGGAGGTAGATTGCTCCTATAACAAAATATGGCGAATCGTAATGCGGAGCGAAGAGGAACTGATCAAATTTGATTGTTCCAACAACGAACTGACGGCGCTGGATGTTAGCCGTTGCTACCAGCTAAAACAGTTGAATTGCTCGGTAAATCAACTGGTAGAGCTGGATGTCAAAAACCAGACTAACCTGACACTGCTGGATTGTCACCATAATGAATTGATAGAACTGAACGTAAGCCGGAATCAGAATCTGGCATCGCTGACGTGTGATGGAAATCAGCTGACAACGCTGGACTTGAGCAAGAATAACAGCTTGAGCCATCTGAGCTGTGCGGAAAACCGGCTTGCTTGTGTGGACTTTTCCCATATGGTCGGAAGCACTATAAATGCTGATGGCAACAGGCGTCCCATTGCAGTTCGTACAGACGGAAAGTTTGACTTGGCCACACTGCCCGGTTTTGACGTGAGCAAAGCCACCAACTGGACCGGCGGCTCTGTTTCCGACACAACTCTAAGCGTGAATGCGGGCGCAAACGAGGTGAGCTACCAATACAATTGCGGCAATGGAGTAAAGCCCACATTCATCTTTGAAACCAGTCTGCCCATCAATAAGAATAATTTCCCCGACGATAGCTTTAGAAATTACATCAAAACCTACAAAGCAGGTGGCAGAGATGTCCTCACGGTGGAAGAACAAAGAAAAGTCGAAAGTATCGAAGTCAAAGGATGGAACATCAGCAACTTAAAAGGCATTGAGGCGTTCCCCAACCTGAAAGAGTTGAATTGCGAAAACAATTCTATCCAGAAATTAGACCTGAGACAGAATCCAGAGTTGGAAAAATTGATATGCAATAAGAATCAACTGACCCAGCTAGACCTGAGCAAGAATCCGAATATCTACTTTCTGAATTGCTCTTGGAACCAGTTGGAACAACTGGATGTATCGCATCTGAAAGATTTGGTGACGCTCGATTGCTCGCACAACGATCTGGAGCAACTGGATGTCAAAAATAGTAAATCTCTGGTAGCACTCAACTGTTCTGCAAATCAGTTGACAGAGCTGGACGTAGATGTGACTCATAAACCCAATCTGGAAAGGGTAGAATGCCAAAACAACCAGCTGACATCGCTGATTCTGGGCCAAAATAAACTGCTGAAGAAACTGAATTGTGCCCATAACCAGTTGACCCAGCTAAACTTGAACAACATGAGTTCCTTAAAGGAACTGAACTGCGCCAACAACCAGCTGACCGTGTTGGATGTCAGCAGCAGTCCAGACTTGACTAAATTGTGGCTTAAGAATAACCAGCTTACCAGCCTGAATCTGGACAACAACCCGAAGCTCGATTTCTCTCTACGGATATTTACAGCGGTGATAATGTTTACACCGTTACCCTGACCCCTGACCGTACGTTTGACCTGAGCACTCTGCCCGGGAACTTTGATAAAAGCCGGGTTACAGGATGGGAGCATGGCAAAGCCAATGGGAACATTCTGACAGTCGATGAAGGCACAAACGTAGTGTACTACGCTTATAAGTGCAGAAGCGATATATTGGAAGTAAGTTTCAAGCTGGATGTGACTGGCACCGGCGGCACCGTTCCCCCGGTAACGCCTCCGGAACCCCCGGTGACGCCTCCCTCCGGCGGCGGTGACGGCGGCGGTGCGGTCGTCATCGTGGCAGCGGCTGGCGCAGTGGCGGCTGGCGTTGTAGGCTACGGCGTGTACAACTATGTTTCCGGCCAGAAGCTGCAAGCCCTGCTGCCGGAAGGTGTGGCTGCACCCGAGAACCGCGCCCAGACCGCGCTGCTGCTGTGGAACACCGCAGGCCGTCCAGAGCCTGCCGACGCTCCGGCCTTTGCAGACGTAGCAGACCCGGATACCGCTAAGGCAGCCCAGTGGTGCGTGGAGCAGGGCCTGATGAAGCGCCGCCTGAACGGCAAATTTGCCCCGGGCAGCAGCATCCCGGCTTATCAGGTGCTGAACGCCTACCGCAAGCTGGCAGGAGGCTGACAACCGAAGGATCATTCTGCCCCCTGCCGGGCAATGACCACTTTTTGAAAAAAGGGTACCCTTTTTTCGGGGAAGCTGACGCTTCTCCCGAATGGGGCCCTGAAAAAAATTTTACCACAGAAAGGAGCACCCCATGAAACAACGATTCTCAAACGAACGCGCCTTGTCAGTGCCCTTTTTGACGCTGGCTATGGTATTCACCTTCCTGCCCTTCAGCGCCTTTGCGGACGATGAAGTCCCTTTCTGGGTTCCCCTGAACAGCGAAAACTTTCCGGACAAAACGTTCCTGGAATATACCAGAACGACGTTTGACAAAGGAGGATCGGAGGATGGAGAACCGAATGGAATTCTGGAGCCAAGCGAATATAGATTTGTCACTACGATCGATGTCAGCGGTATGGAAATTACCAGCCTGAAGGGCATTTCGAATTTTCGCGACTTGAAGAAGCTGAATTGCTCCAATAACCAGCTGACATCTTTGAACCTAAGCTACAACACCAAGCTAACGCAAGAAAACCTCAAGTGCACTGGAAACAAGTACCCCATTACCATTGATGAGACCGAACGTACGTTTGACTTGAGTACCCTCCCTGCTGAGTTTGACGTAAATAAGACCAGTGAATGGGCTGGCGGCACTGTGGAGGGCAACACCTGAAGGTGAAGCCAGGTGCAACGCAGGTAACTTTACACCTACGATTGCGGCAATGGACTGACCAGCGTATTCAGTCTGCAGGTGCTGACCTTGACCAGAATCAAGCAGGTGAATCTCCGTGTAAACACCCCCAGAAAGAACGAAATGCCGGACGAGACCGTTGTTATTCTGGACAACGGAGCAGACGTCTGTGACGCCAAGATCTACTGGGTCGAGGGCGACGGCGTAGGCGGCAAGCCGATCACCGGCACCTTCAGACCGGGCAAACGGTACACCCTTCAGGTGGGTCTGTACGCAAAACCCGGATATAAGTTTAGCAAGGATACCGTCTGCACAGTGAACGGACGGGAAACAGAGTTCATCTGGACCCAGAACGATGATACGGAATATTGCGCAATAAAACATTATTCGGTGTCGCTGAGTCCGGGCGGATTTGAGCACGACCACAAGATGGAAATGACCCACGACGAGTACAGTCACTGGATGGAGTGCCCCATCTGCCATACGGTGCAGGACACCGAAGCCCATGTCTATGATAACGACAAGGATACCACCTGCAACGTCTGCGGCTATGTCCGCAGCCTGACCCCGGGCGGCGGTTCTACCCCGGGCGGCGGCTCTACCGGCGGCGGTGACGGCGGCGGTGCGGTCGTCATCGTGGCGGCGGCAGGCGCAGTGGCGGCTGGCGTTGTGGGCTACGGCGTGTACAATTATGTTTCCGGCCGCAAGCTGCAAGCCCTGCTGCCGGAAGGCGTGGCTGCACCCGAGAACCGCGCCCAGACCGCGCTGCTGCTGTGGAACACCGCAGGCCGTCCTGAGCCTGCCGAGGCCCCGGCCTTTGCAGACGTGGCAGACCCGGATACCGCCAAGGCAGCCCAGTGGTGCGTGGAGCAGGGCCTGATGAAGCGCCGCCTGAACGGCAAATTTGCCCCGGGCAGCAGCATCCCGGCCTATCAGGTGCTGAACGCCTACCGCAAGCTGGCGGGATAAAACCTCTCAGTCTCGCTTCGCCCGGAAGCTCCCCTGACCGGGGAGCCAAGAACGCAGGCGTGTTCCGGCAAATGACATCAAAACGCAGCCGATGCTCTGACTTTCCCATCAGGAGAGGGGGCGCGGCATAAAAAATAAGCATCCGCAGCGCACTGCGCCTGAGCTGAAGCAGCCCGGCCATGCGCTGCGGATGCTTTTTGTTGTGCGGCGGGGCACGCCGCCAAAAACAAAAAATCCGAACCCTTCTCTTTCGAGAAAAGGTTTGGGTCTTCCTTGTCTGGTGCGAGTAGTGATGCAGAACTTTTTAAAAACAATCGTAGTATAATTTGTTTTTGAGGTTATCGGGTAGCAACTTGCTTGTATCACATCCCGATGGGCAGCTGTATTGAAAAAACAGCTACCCAAGACAAAAAGAAACGCCGTATCGTTTAACACGATACGGCGTTTTATGGACCTAGAGGGATTCGAACCCTTGACCTCTCGGATGCGAACCGAACGCTCTCCCATGCGGACTTAAAGAAGCCCCCAAAGGACAAAACATTTCTTTGGGAAAACGGCAAAAAAATATAGGCGTAATGCGGGTTTTCAGACGAGCATTGCTTTCGAGAAAAAATTGCCATTTTTGCTTCAATGCAAAAAAGTCACACTTCAGGAGAAATGCGCTTCAGATGCGATTTGAACGGGCGACCATCTGAATACTTCTTGCGGATCACGCACCGTATGGGGATGATTCGGATTATATCCCCTGTACAATAAAATTGACGAGAAACAGTTAGATTTTTTTCTGGCTGTTTCTTTTTTATTGCACAAATCGGCAAAAACAGCGCCGACGGCTACGCACCCAACAAAGATGAAAATGCCTAAAAAAAGCTATCAAATATTGCCTTACTCTATACAAAATATAGCAATCGGTATACGCACCGCAAAACATATACGGTATAGCGTTAATTTTTGTACATATCCCAACTGGAAGACTGGAGGTGAGTTTTCAAAATGCCTGTTATTTATGTTGCAAAAACATCTTCCTACGCACGAAGAATCACGTTCGTTTTAGGACAGACGGTTGAAAAACAGCATGATCCTTGATTATTTCTACGGGCAAGCCGGAGAGCTGTTTTCGTTCTACCGCATTCCAAAGGCTCTGTTTCAGGAGCCACGGTTCCAGAGCCTGTCAACCGATGCCAAGACACTGTACGGTATCTTGCTTGACCGCATGAGCCTGTCCGTGAAAAACGGCTGGCTGGACGAGCAGAACCGGGTGTTCATCCTCTTCACGATACCAGACCATGCCCATCGCAGAATAAAAGCTCCACAGCGCATACCTGTTGGTATAAAATACTCGGCCATCCCAATGGCTTTTGATGGAATAAGGATGGCACCCAACCGCTGATCTTAAAAATGCCCAGATAACACAAAGCCGGGCTGCTGCACAGAAACTGTGGAGCAGCCCGGCTTTTCTACAACGCAGTCACACCGCTGCAGCCCTGATCCAGAGGAACAGAGTGGGTGCTTAGCCTAGGGTGAGGGTGTTGGTGACGGAGACCACGCAGGCGAGAATGCCCATGATGATGCCGCCGATGTAGGGGTTTTTGGACTTCTTGTAGATCTTGCTGCACACAAAGACGGCAAGGGGCAGCATGAAAACGATGGGGTAGAGCCAGATGCCGGTAATGGAGCCGCCAAGGTGAGTAAGCTCGGACCACAGGAAACCCTTGTTGTAGAAGGTGATGTACTGAACGCCGATCATGATCTCGGGTCCGATAAAGACGAAGAACATCTGCACCAGAGTGCTGAGCCAATTGGACTTACCCAGCTGTACAAAGTTGAAGCCGTTGGTGGCAACAGACAGGGCAATGTAGTACACCAGCCAGAACACCAGATACTTTGCAATGGTGGCAAAATGCATGGGTGCAAATGCACGGATGGTGATGAAGCACCACAGGCGGAAGTCGGTGAGGAACAGGTAGTCGGAGATGAACACCAGCGCATAGGCGGCGACCACCACGATAAGGGACAGAACGATGGTCTTCCAGAGCTTGCGGCCGCTGATCTTCACGCCGCGCTCTGCCAGGTCCAGGCCGTTCTTCTTGCTATAGCAGTTATAGGCCACCACCATAAACAGGATGGTAAACACGCCACAGAGGAAGGTCCACATACCGATGTACCAGGTGGCTTCCTGATTCCAGAATGCCGGACGGTTCTTACTGCACCATGCATAGATGGTGGGGTAGAGGATCACGCCCATGATGGCACCAAATGCAAGACCGCCACAGTACCAGCCCTTGCCCTTGCCCTTGGGAGCAGGGAGCGGCTGTGCGTCTGCAGCAGGCTTGAGCTCTGCAAAGTAGCGAGCGTCTAGAAGGGCGATGGCGGCGTAGATGACGAACATAAAGAAGCCAGCGATGCCCACCGTATTGAAGAATGCCTTCCACTGCCATGTCTGGTTGTTGGCATCCAGCTTGATGGGAGCATCCAGTGCCTTGTCAAAGAAGGTGACGCTGTCAGCAACAACATTCTTGGAGAAGTGTGCCCAAGGGTGGGTGATGGCCGGGTTGAAGATGACACGGATGGATTCCTTGCCGTCGATCTGCTCGGTGTAGTAGGTATCGGCACTGCGCTTGTCCAGGCCGGTGGGGTCTACGCCAAAGTGCAGGAAGGACTGTGCAGTATTCTGGTCGATGTAATCCCGGGGAGCACTCTTGGTGCCGTCTTCCTGCTTTTACCCGGTGGAAGAACTCGTCGTACTGGCAAGCAACGATACCAGCATCACGGCTGCCAAAGATGTTGACCCACTGATCGTCCTTCTTGTAAACGGCATCGTTGGACACCAGCAGTGCGGCGGCGATCAGCCCTTCCTCGTCCTGCATCACAGCCACACGGCTGGCAAGTGCGCCGTTGGGTGACCGGTAACGCCGATGCGGCTTGCATCAACATAGGGCAGGCGAGCAATGTACTTTACGGCATCGTAAAGACCGTTGGCGTTGTTCTCGGCGTTAAACCATGTGCCGTCCGGGATGATCTCAGAGTCGCCGTGACCGTACATACTGATGGAGATGACCACATAGCCTCTGCGTGCGTACTCAACATAGTTGAGGTCCTGCATCTCACGGTTGTTGTACCAGCCATGGCTGGTAACGATCGCCGGAGCGGGGGTCTCTCTGGTGGCGTTTTTCGGCACCAACAGAAGGGCGTCCAGTTCGTGACCGCTGTCGGTGACCATAGTGATGTCGTGGTACTTGATCGCACCGCCGCCTGTCTGCACCATGGATGCGCCCAAAGAGCTTATAAGGCATAGGATCAGAGCGATCGCGACCCAGAAGCTCGCGCTCTTTTGCTTTTTCATTTTGTTTCCTCCTTGTTGTGATTTTTTTCTTTTTTGTTGAGTGTAACACTTCACACTCAACTGCCTAATGAGAATTTATCAAAGATGCACAAAAAATGCAATAAATAAGTTTGCTGCTCTTTTTTTATGGATTTTGTTGCTATTTTTTGTCATTTGTTTGCTTTTTGTCTTTTCCGTTTGTATACAAAACAACTTCCACAAATTAAAGCTGCTGTAATTGTGAGCACTGAACAAAGGGGCTGCAGCACGTGATTTTGTGCTGCAGCCCCGATCCGGTGCTTTTTTGGAAAGCAGTGCCCGCTATTATGAAAATTTTTTTCGTTTTTTCGACGACCGGTAGACGGAAGGGGGGATTCCTTCCGTGCGTTTGAACACCGTTGTAAAGTGGCTGATGTTGTCATAGCCTACCTCTTCAGCGATCTGGGAGATGCTTTTGCCAGTCTCCAGCAGCAGCTCCTTTGCCAGTTGGATCCGGCGGCTGCTGATGTAGTTCACAAAGCTCTCTCCCGTTTCCTTATTAAAGGTCCGGGAAAAATAGCTGGGGCTGAGGTGGCACAGGTCTGCCATCTCCTTCATGGTGATCTCCTGCTGCAGATGATCCCGGATGTAGACCACCGCCGGGTAGACCACGCTGCTGGGGTTTACCGGCAGCACCCCGGTCTGCTGCGGTCTGTGCTCCTCCTGCGGCAGGAGCTCCTGGATCTGGATCTCCTCGCTGGACTGTTCGGCGTTGGCACTCATCAGCCACTTGTAGGTCTCATCCCGGGTGTGGCTCTTTACGGCACGGTCAACAATATAATGCACCATATCGTTGATATATTCTGCGACCTGAACGATCCGGTCGTAAACCATTTCTGGCAGAAGCTCGTATTTCCGCAGGATCTCCTGCTGTGCAGCGTCCTCTTGCGGAAGGATGGAACTGATCTCGTTTACCAGACGCTCCGCCTTTTCCTGGTCCTTGTGCCGCAGACGCACCTGCCCGAACATCACGGCACCAAGGTAGATATCCCCCACCATGACGGGGACCGCTACGTCCACGATGCCGCAGTGGCACAGGTAGATGTAGGGGCGGCCCCGGCGCACTGCCTCAACTCCTGCCAGCGCATCGCAGCGGAAGCAACGCTTGCGAGAAACGGGATTCTCTCGCACGATGCTGCAGAACGCGGTACGGCCACTGTGTTTCGTGACAGGCTTCCCCTTGATGTCGATGCAGACGATGGCGGTACCGGTCAGCTCCGCCAACCGGTCCTGCATTTTTTCCCAGAGGGATATCCAAAACGTTTTCTATGGTGTATTCAAACCTGCTCATACCTTCGATTTTCCTTCTCCTTGCCGGACATTCGAACACTGCCATCATAAATGACCCGGCATGGAAAAGCAAGGTCCTCGGAGCAAAATCATGGTAATGTACAAATTTTCTACATTGAATAGGGTATATTGACGAGGGATTCCGTGGACAGATCTGCCCAAACCGCATGCAGCAGGCCTTCATCAGCCCTGCGTCGAGCGGAACGACCATCCTCAGGCTCACAAAAAGCAAAACGCCTGTTGGGACACGGCATTAGCGGCAGCATCCCCAGTAGACATTCCTACTGGTTGGGAACCGCGCACTAAGCAACAGCAATGGGTTGCGTTTGCTGATTTTCCGCAGTGTAGTGTTTGCAGCAGAATGGTGATTTATGGCCAAATCAAAAAAGATATTGGTCAGATACTTCGCAAACTATGCGAGCAAAAGGATATTGAAATAATTGAAGCAGAAGCCTGCCCGGACCATATCCATATGCTGATAAGTTTTTCGCCGAAGTACAGTATTTCTTACGTTATGGGATATCTCAAGGGAAAGAGGAGCCTCATGATTTTCGACAGACACGCGAATTTAAAGTACAAGTATGGAAATCGGCATTTCTGGGCCAGAGGATATTTTGTGGATACTGTTGGAAAAAACAAGCAGAGAACGATAGAGGATGTCAAGAGGGCGTTGTGTTGCGCAGACAACAAAGCGACCAAGCTGCTCCGGGAACTCGAAAAGTTTGGTCTGATTGAACGAAAACGCAGAGGTCTGGGAAAGCCAAGTTTGGTGTATGTGAAGAACTTTTCAGCAGAATCGTCAAAATCAATATTCCAGAATCGTGATTTTCACGATTCTGGAGGCTTCAAAAACGCAAGTCAAGACCCTTCAAAATCACGATGTAATAAGACTAAAGAGAATGATACTGAAATGAGTGAGACTGATCCCTTCTATTCTGAAGAATCGTATGAGATGAGCAAACGCACCCAACTGGAAGAATTTTTTTTCTCAGTCTTTAGAGGTGGAACTTCTGCTCCGGCTCTGCCCGGACGAGGAGGACACCATTTATCAAATCGTGGATTTACTGGTGGACACCTGCGCTACCAACCGCAAGATGTTGCACGTCGCCGGGGACGATAAGCCCGCCGAGGTGGTACGCAGCCGGTTTATGAAGCTGAACGCCGACCATATCCGCTTTGTGCTGAAGTGCCTTGCAGAGAACAGCAGCCCGATCCGAAACATGAAACAATATCTGCTCGCTTCTCTGTACAACGCACCCACCACGATGCAGCTTTCCTACCAGAACCAAACCAACCACGACTTAGCGAATCGGAGGTGATGAAAATTTCAAAGAAAGCAACCACAATAGCCATCGTCAACCAGAAAGGCGGCACCGGCAAGACCACCACCTGTGAAAATCTTGGCATCGGGCTGGCGATGGAGGGCAAGAAGTCCTGTTGGTGGACGCTGACCCGCAGGGCACTTGACCATCAGCATGGGCTGGCAGCAGCCCGATGAACTGCCCACGACCCTTTCCACCTTGATGGTGAAAGCCATGAACGACCAGAGCATTCCGCCCGGCGAATGTATCCTGCACCACGCAGAAGGCGTTGACCTGATTCCGGCAAACATTGAACTGGCAGGGCTGGAAGTGTCTCTCGTTAACTGCATGAACCGGGAAAAGATGCTGAAACAGGTGTTGGAAGGGGCAAAGCATGAATACGATTTCATTCTGCTGGACTGCACTCCTTCCCTTGGGATGCTGACCGTCAATGCACTGGCAGCAGCAGACACCACCCTGATTCCGGTGCAGGCGCAGTACCTGTCTGCGAAGGGCTTGGAACAGCTTTTGCAGACCGTGCAGAAGGTCCGGCGGCAGATCAACCCGAAATTGAAAATTGAGGGCATCTTGCTGACTATGACCGACAGCCGCACCAACTATGGACAGCAGATCGACAACCTGATTCGGGGTGCCTACGGCAGCAGGATTAAAGTGTTCGATCAGACCATTCCTAGATCTGTCCGTGCTGCGGAAATCAGTGCCGTGGGTAAGAGCATTTTCCAGCACGACCCCAAAGGCAAGGTGGCAGAAGCCTATAAATCTCTGACCGAGGAGGTGATGGCGAATGCCGAAAGGCAGCTTAAACGTGTCGCTGAAAGGGGCAGATGACATTTTCTCAACCGAGGAATCCCGGCAGGAGCAGCAGAGGGAACAGGTGCAGCAAATTCCCATTGGGGAATTGTTTCCCTTCAAAAACCATCCCTTTTAAGGTTTTGGATGATGAATCCATGCAACGCACGGTGGAAAGTGTGGAACAATACGGTGTGCTTTCTCCGCTGATTGCCCGCCCACGCCCGGAAGGTGGCTACGAGATCATCTCCGGGCACCGCCGCCAGCACGCTGCACAGCTTGCGGGGCTGGATGCCCTGCCTGTTATCGTCCGTCAGATGGATGATGATGCCGCCGTTCTGCTCATGGTGGACAGCAATCTCCAACGTGAAAACATTCTACCCAGTGAAAGGGCTTTCGCTTACAAAATGAAGCTGGAAGCAATAAAAAATCAAGGTGCTAGGTCAGATTTAACTTCGGCCCAAATTGGGCCAGAAGTTGAAGCAGCCATTGAAAAGGTGGCAGAGGAAGCCAGTGATACCAAGTCGCAGGTCAAGCGATTCATCCGCCTGACCAACCTTATCCCCGAACTGCTGGACATGGTAGATGAAAAGAAAATCGCCTTTAATCCCGCTGTGGAATTGTCCTATCTGGACGAAAGCCAACAGCGGGATTTTTTGGAAGCTATGAACGACACCCAGAATGCGCCGTCCCTTTCCCAAGCGCAGCGGCTCAAAAGGCTGGCACAGGAAGGGCACTTCTCGTATGACGTTGCCTTTGCGGTCATGGGAGAAGAAAAAAAGGACGAGCTGGACAAGGTGGTCATCAAAAACGACACCCTGCGGAAATATTTCCCGCGCAGCTACACCCCGAAACAGATGGAGGACACCATCATCAAGCTGCTGGAACAGTGGCAGCGCAAACAGCAGCGGCAGAACGAACGCTGACTTATACCGTAACGAAAGACCCGATGAGGTCTTTTTCTTTTGCAATCAAAAGGAGAACAGCCTATGAAAAACAACGCTACCCGCACCATCCGCTCCGAGGAGATCACCATTGACGTGCGCATCTGCGCTGCACTGGCGGCAAATCGGGGCGGCGAGGTCTACCTTGCAGCCATTGCCCCGGATATGGAGCTGACCATCATCACGCTGGACGAGGCTCCCGGCATCCTGCCCTGCTTTGAGGGGGGACGATGCCTGCCTGAACCTCCCAACACCTCGCTGCTGCTCTGCTACAACCCGGCGCAGGTGCTGAAGATGGGCGGCAAGCACTACCTGACCGGCCCGGTGATTCTTGTTCGCACCAACATGGACGGCAGGGTCATCTCTTTGACCATTGATGAGGTCTACCTGTTCCAGAAGTATCTGGAAAGCCACAGCATCACCCTGATGGCTGACGACCAGAAGCTGCCCTGCATCTGCATCGACTGAGGTGCCGCTATGTCAACGAGAGCGGAATTTTTCCAGAGTATGTATCCGGGACTGTCCGATGGTGAAGTCATTGATGAACTTATCAAAGCCAGCATATACGGCTTTGACCCGGAGGTTGTGACCATCAGTGCCGCAGAGGGCATTCATTATGTGCCTTACGATGCGGAAATGCAGAAAAAAGCTTCCGTATTATGGAGGTGCCTACGAAGCCTGCAATATTCCTTTTTACGGATTTCCAGATCCGCTACCAGCCGGAGCAGATTCGCATTGTGGATGGTAAACGCATCCTAGAGGATACAGCATTTCTCTGCCGAGCATTTATGAGAAGCTGGACTTGGATGACTGGCTTCTGGCACACCTGTTTTTCTACGACAAAGACGGAAAACGGTATATCGGTGTGGAACTGTCGGAGGTTGAGTGATGCGATTTGTCTTTGGATTTATGCTGTTTGAAGCCGGCGCTTTTTTCGCTTCTTTGTGGCAGCTCTGTTGAACGCCGCCCGTGCTGGGCAGGAAATCACTATCAAATTTGAGGAGGAAGATAATGGAACAGAACGAGAACACTCTGTCGGTGCTGAAAATTGCACCGGGGCAGTATCCGCAGCAGGTCGAGATCGATAACGACCTGAAAGCATTGCAGCAGGCGGTGGGCGGCTCCATCGGCGCAAGCTACCCTTTTGGAAAGATCCGGTTGCCATCGTCTATAACGATGACGGCAAGCTTATGGGTCTGCCGCTGAACCGGGCCCTGTGGGACGAGGACGGGCTGATGTACGATGTCATTGCCGGAACCTTTTTGGTGGTAGGTCTGGGTGAGGAGGATTTTGTATCGCTCTCCCCCCGGAGCTGGCGCAGAAGTATGAAGAAGAATTTCATCAACCCGAAGCCTTTCTTCCTCTGGGGCGTCGCCTGATGGTCATTCCGGTGCCGGACGAATCGGTTCAGAATGACGCAGAAAAGGCTGTGAGCAAGCCCCGGCAGAACATGACCGCTAAGACGATTTTCTGCACAGGAGGTGGTAACGATGCAGGAAGAAATCGAGCACAAAACAGTCAATTTTGCCATTTCGACTGTAAAACTGTCTGCCCGCACTCTGCTGCGTGGGATGCAGTTTCTGCTGCGGCAGTACGATAAGCACGCTTCGCAGGGCAAGCAGTCCATGAAGCGGCTCGTGCGGCAGAACCATGGCGTGACCAATGTGGAGATCCAGAAAACCGGCATCAAGGATTTTGACCGCTATGCTAAGCGGTATCACATCGACTACTCCATCCAGAAAGACCTGTCCTGCAAGCCGCCCCGGTATCTGGTCTACTTCAAGGCACAGGACACGGACGCTTTGAGCGCAGCATTCAAGGAATATTCGGCATCGGTGCTGGATAAAACCAAGCGTCCTTCCGTGCTGGCAAAGCTGCACAATCTGGCACAGACTATCGCAAATCTGCCGGACAAAGTGCGGCACAAGCAGGAGGAGCGCGGCCTATGAGCAAAAAGAAGCTTTCCAAGCTGCTGGCGCTCTATCTGCCCTATGTGGTGATTGGGCTTGTAGCTACCAATCTGGGCGAGGCATGGCGGCTGGCTGCGGGTAAGGAACTTGGCGACAAAATCGTATCGCTGATGGATACTCTCCCGGTTGCATTTTCAAATCCGCTGCCCAGCCTGCACCCGCTGGATCTGCTGGTGGGTTTATGCTGCGGTGCCGCGATGCGGCTGGCGGTGTATCTGAAAGGCAAAAACGCCAAGAAGTACCGTCACGGTATGGAGTACGGCTCTGCCCGGTGGGGCACTCCGAAGGATATAGAACCATTTATGGCTCCGAAGTTTGAGGACAATATCATCCTCACCAAAAAACAGAACGCCTGATGATGAGCAACCGTCCGCCCGACCCCAAGAATGCGCGGAACAAAAATGTTCTGGTAGTGGGAGGTTCCGGCAGTGGTAAGACGAGATTTTTTATTAAGCCGAACCTGCTGCAGTGTAATTCCAAGGCCTTTCCGGTTTCATTCGTGGTTACGGACCCGAAAGGTAGTATTGTGATCGAGTGCGGCAATGCCCTGTTACAAAAAGGGCTACAAGCTAAAAATTTTCAACACCATCAACTTTTCCAAGAGTGTTGAGGTAAGATAACGATACCTTTTTTGCAGAGGGTGTTATCTTACCTCTTTTTGATGTATGTTAGATAGCATAACTCTTTACGTCGGCTCCTATCTGTCTGAAATAGGAGATACTTTCGGTTGGCTTGTCGCCTGTATCAACTCTGCCGACAAAGCTATAAAAGATTTCAATTTTTCGGGTGTTCGTTTCCTTATCCAGTTCGTGAATAAGAATACGGTCAATAAATTCATGGACGTTTTCGTAGGTCAGTTCTTCAATCGCTGTGTATCTGCGTACCAGTGCGACAAACCTTTTTACGTCCGCGCTGCGCTCGGTGGCGTTGTCGATTTCCTGTGACAGCTCCGCAATCCTCCGGGTCAGCGTCTTTTTTTCTTCATCATAGCCGGAAGTCAGAAAAGCAAATTGTTCATCTGAAAGTTTCCCTAAAGCGTTGTCCTCGTAGAGCTTGCGGAATAAGATGTTCAGCTCGTTAATACGGTTCTGCGCCTTGTCAAGCTCTTTCCGCTGCTGTGTCAGCGTCTTTTGTACTGCCTTTGCGCTGCACTCGTTGGCGGTTTCGATAAACTCCTGTTCATGCTCTTTCACATAAGACGTTACTCGCTGCAAGTCTGCAAGGACAAGTTCTTTCAATACGCTTTTGCGGATATAATGCGTAGTGCAGAGCATATCATTTCTTGCCCGGTTGCGGTAGTTGCCGCAAGTGTAGGCGTGTTTCCGTTCAAGCGTCCCGGCTCCGCGTACTGCATACATTTTGTAGCCGCAGTCCCCGCAAAAGAGCAGCCCGGAAAACAGGTCAATTTCATCAACCTTTGTCGGGCGTTGCCGGGTGGCAATCCGCTTCTGTGCAAGTTCAAAGGTTTCTTCATCAATCAAAGGTTCGTGAGTGTTGGGGAAGAAATACCTTTTTTCCTCCGGGTTCTTTTTCGTCTTTTTCGACTTATAAGATACCTTGTAGGTTTTCCCGGTTATGGTATGCCCTAAATACTCTTTCCGTCCAAGAATGTCGTACAGTGTCTTATCCGGCCAGTTGTACCATGCGTTGAGCTGTGGGCGGGGGTGGCGTTTGCTCCCTGTCCTGCGGTAGCGCAGTTCCCCGACGGTCAGTATTTCATTGTCCCGCAGCCAGTTCTGGATTTCACAGATACGGTCGCCGCGCACATACATAGCGAAAATCTGTTTTACAATGTGTGCCGTTTCCGGGTCGGGCAATAGATGATTGCGGTTATCCGGGTCGATAAGGTAGCCGTAAGGACTTCGCCGTTGACGCGCTCGCCTTTCTGCGCCTTTGCCTGTTTGACAGCCCGGATTTTCTTTGAGGTGTCGCGGGCGTAAAACTCGTTGAACCAGTTCCGCAGAGGGGTAAACTCGTTATCTTCCCTTGCTGTGTCTACACCGTCGTTAATGGCAATGTAGCGCACTTCGTATTCGGGAAAGACAATCTCTATCAGCTCGCCGGTTTTCAGATAATTACGTCCCAGACGGGAAAGGTCTTTTGTTATGACGGTCGCCACGTTCCCGGCTTCAACCTCATGCAGCATGGCTTGAAGCCCCTCACGCTCGAAGCTTACACCGGAAAATCCGTCATCAACGAAAAAGCGTGTATTGAAAAAATGGTGGTCGTCTGCGTACTTCTGTAAAATTAGCTTTTGGTTCTGTATGCTTTCGCTTTCCCCGGCTTGCATATCTTCCTGGCTCAATCTGCAATATAAAGCGGTAATCTTGTCTGTCTGTAACATTTTGTCCTCCTTTCCGACGACAGACAAGCATGGTATTTGTACTGTCTATATTATACCACATACCGCTGCCTGTGTCATGTATAAAATGTGAAGAAACGCCCTATTTCCGGGCGTTTGCGGGGTTCAGTTCCATGTCCTTGCGAATGAGCTTCTTTATCTTTTTATCCAGTGTGTCCGTTGCGCGTTCACTTGCGGACGAACATACAAGGTAAGTAACTTTTCCTATTTTATGCTCCGTTGTGGTAACGGGCGTCTGGTTTTGCGTCAAAGAAAATCCCCCTTTCTTTCGCAAACATATAATACAGTCTATGAATAGCAGCAAGTCCACTATTCAAGAAAACAAAGGCTTTAATCGGACGGTTATTAGCATAACCTCATGGGAATTTCACCCCGGCATGGTTCTCATGCAGCCCTACCCATTGCCTGCGACGCTCTTAACGCTCGGACTGTGGCTGTAAGGAAGTATCATTGTATATTCTGCGTGTCGTCGCCCGCAAGCCGCTACACTTGCTTTCCGGCGCGGTGTTGGTCGCTCGGCTGTCCGGGCGGGGATAACCTCACCCGGATAGCGTCATGGCGCACCCACCGTATGGCTCGGCGCAAAAGGAACGTATCCGATTTGCCCTATGCTGCGCCGCCGTTATCTTGCGCCGCTTTCTTTGTCAAGGTTCAGAATGGCTTTGCTGCCCGCGTCAGCAGCGGAACGGAAAAGGGGGAGAGAGAAAGCGTCCCGCCGCTGCGGTTTATTCCTCTGCCTTAAAGGTGAGGACAGCCATCATCAGTTTTGCTTGCAGCCGTTCCCGAATGTCGTGGTCTACGCCAAAATAGACGTTCCCGCGCTCGTCGTACAGCTTCCGCATGGAGAGGCGGGCTATGTAGCCGCTGAAATGCTGCAAGACAATCTTCATAGCGTCCGGGTCGCCCTTTGTCGCTGCCACAATGACAGGATAGGGAACAAGGGCTTTTTCCGGGTAGCCGGGTTCGTTACCATTCGTCCCATTCATCAGCATTTTCCTCCAGATATTTTCTTAGCAGCTCAAAAGAGCTTGTCCGCCTGTACTGTATCGTGCTTCTCGACGTATTGAACAGCTCCGCAATCTCGGTGTCGTTCATTCCCTCGAAATAGTACAGGAGTACGGCTTTGCGCTTTTCTTCCGGCAAAGTACGGATTGCTTCAAGAAGCAGCTTCGGCGTGATTTTCTTCCCGGCTCTTTCGGCGGTTTCCCCTTTGAAATATTCATCAAAGGTATGAAGCTGCCGCGCTTCTTCTAAGGGCAAGTCGGAAAAGGTGACTCTCCCTTGCCTTATGCCTGTGCAGCTCCCTGTGAGCGTGTAGTTTCCCCGGTGGTGGGCGGGCTTTTTTTGATGAGTCAATAACTGTCGGATTTTGTCGATAGGCTATGTTGCTTCATGGCGGCTACCTCCTTTTAGCCGCCGATTTCAACAGTGATACCGCGTCATTTCATTAGAAGATAAAAAGAAACGGCGGCTTTGATTTTTCAAAGCTGCTGCGGAAATCAAAGAACGACAAGCAACAGTTCTGATTTTGCTCCAATATGGTTATTAGGGGCACAAATTAAAAATCAAAAAAGAGCCGATAACAGCAGTATTTCAAACTGCATATTATCGGCTCTGCGTCTGTGCGTCTGGCTCTTTTAATTAAATTATTTCTGTTGTTTTTTGGCTTTATTATATGTATTAGCTAACTGTCCACAAGCTGCTTTAATCTCTCTACCATGAGAAACTCTCATGGTAACTTCAAGTCCTGTTTGCTCTAATTGATGTTTGAACGCAACCATTTCTTGTTTTTGTGGTGCTCTAATTTTTGAATTACTCGTCGGGTTGTATTGCAGCACGTTAATCATAACATTTTTGCCCTTAAACCATTTTGCAAGTTGCCTTATATCTGAGGAACGGTCATTTATACCTGGTAAAAGCAAATACGCAAATACCACTTTTCGATTATGCCTTTGAGAATAGGACAATGCTTGCTTAACAACATCTTCAATAGCGTACATGTGCATATGAGGAATGATACAGTTTCTCGCAGCCTGTGTTGCTGCATGTAAAGATATTGTCAACTGAATTTTTAGATGTTCTTCGCGCAATTTTTTTAATTGATTAACTGGACCAACTGTTGATACGGTAATGCCGTCGGTTGGAAAGTTAAGTCCATTTCTATCTCGAAGAATATGGATTGCTGCAATCAAGTTGTCGTAATTGAATAAAGGTTCTCCCATTCCCATAAAAACGATACGATTTACTTTTTGACGTATCAATACAACCTGTTGCACAATTTCAGATGGTGTTAGATTACGAACGAAACCATTGCGTCCGGACTCACAAAAAATACAGCCAACAGAACAACCAACTTGCGTACTTACGCAAACAGTCCCACCATCTCGCCGTTTAATAAAAACCGTTTCGATATACCTGTTGTCTTTCAATTCATAAACATACTTTTCAGTATCGCTACTTTTATAGACTTTTTTTGTTGATATTGATAGATTTTTTTTTTGTGAAATGGCTGTTTATACAATTCCGTTATTTCCGTAAGTGTACTTTTAGGTAAGTGTTTCATTTAATATCCTTCCTTTTGTTTTTCAGAGTTTTTGATTATGATTTCTAATTTTTCAACATCAATGATATGTGTTAATTTACATTTAGGGCAGAAAAGAGGAAAATTTCTTAATACCGTATTATAAAAAATACTTGAACCCTCGTCTTTCCGTTACAAATTGGACATTTTATCCAATATTTTTCAAGCATAATATTTCTCCTTTTGTGCAAAAAAATACATGTCAATTCTCAACATGAGCATTGACCTGCATTTATACATATAACACTACAACAAAATTAAGGCATAGTTTTTATACTACAGGCGGACAGCTTCCGCTGTCCGCCTGTGTGCCTGACAATTCACATGGTTCAGAAAATGTACCTGTGGGAACTATCAGACATGGCGTCTTCTTTTTTTTACCACGTATTACTCAATCGCCCATAGGCGCGCCGCAGTGGGGGGCAGAACTTGCTGTCGGACACCGCACCGCAGATGGGGCAGGCCTTCTCGCCGGAGACCGGCTCAACGCATCGTCCTTGGCGGCCTTGCAGGCTTCCAGCTCCGCGATCTTGGCTTTGGAGGCAGTCACCGCGTCCACCAGCTCCCGAACCGCGTCGGGAATCTCGCCCTCATACTCATTCACGAACCATTCACCGATGGTCCGGTAATTCTTGTCAATCTCTTTTTGCTCACCGGCGATGGCCACGCTGAGCTTCACCTGCTCGGCAGCGTCCTTGGTCTTGTCCGCAGCAACCGTGGCAACATCCTTTGCCATCTTGGTCAGATCATCAAAAAAGCCATACTGGATACTCCTTTCGCGTCCGGGCCTTTCCCGGTACCATTTACATTCTCTCCCGCGCAACGCTGGGCCATGTTATCAGTATAGCCCACTTTCCGGCGGAACGCAACCGAATTTCCATTTGTTTACACATCGTTTTCAATCCATCCGGAGGCCCGTTCCACCGCCCGGCGCCACTGGCGGTATGCCGCCTCACAGCTCTTTGCGTCCTGCCGGGGCGCAAAGAGATGCTGGCTGCGGCGGAGCCGTTCCAGTACCGGCAGACCGCTCCAGACTCCAACCGCCAGCCCCGCCAGGGCCGCAGCGCCGAAGGCAGTGGTCTCCACCTGGGCAGGCCGGTCCACCGGCAGTCGCAGCAGATCCGCCTGGGTCTGCATCATGATGTCGCTGACGGAGGCACCGCCGTCCACCCGTAATGCGGTGATGGGGCAAGGGGCGTCGGCGTTCATGGCCTGAACCAGATCCGTCACCTGGAAGGCGATGGCGTCCAGCACCGCCCGGGCAATGTGGGCCTTGGTGGTGCCACGGGTCAGCCCCACGATGGTGCCACGGGCGTACATGTCCCAGTAGGGGGCGCCCAGGCCGGTGAAGGCGGGCACCACGTAGACGCCTCCGGCGTCCGGCACGCTCTCCGCCAGCCGGTCGCACATGGGCGCGGAATCAATAAGCTTGAGTTCATCCCGCAGCCACTGAATGGCGCTCCCCGCATTGAATACGCTGCCCTCCAGCGCATAGGTGGTCTGCCCCTTCACCGACCACGCGACAGACGTCACCAGTCCCGCCCGGGACCGCACCGGTGTGTGTCCTACATTCATCAGGGTAAAAGCAGCCGGTACCGTAAGTATTTTTCGCCTGACCAGGGGTGAAGCAGCCCTGGCCGAACAGCGCTGCCGGCTGATCTCCCGCACTGCCGCAGATGGGCATGCCCGCCAGCGTCTCCAGCCCCGGCAGTTCCGGGGCAATGACGCCGTACGTCTCGCTGTTGGGCCGCGGGGCGGGCAGCAGGGACACCGGCATGCCCAATGCCGCGCACAGGTCCTCATCCCACTGGAGGGTGTGGATATTAAACAGCATGGTGCGGGGGAGGCATTGGAATAATCCGTCACGTGGACCCGGCCTCCGGTGAGGTTCCAGATGAGCCAGCTGTCCACCGTGCCGGCGCACAGCTCCCCCCGCTCCGCCCGTTCCCGGGCGCCGGGGACGTGGTCCAGCAGCCACTGGAGCTTGGTGCCGGAAAAAATAAGCGTCGATCAAAGGCCGGTCTTTTCCGTCACGGGCTCCCCCAGGCCGTCGGCCTTCAGCGGGTCGCAGAGGGGAGCGGTCCGGCGGCACTGCCATACGATGGCGTTGCAGACCGGCTGCCCGGTGGAGCGGTCCCAGAGGATGGTGGTCTCCGCTGGTTGGTGATGCCCAGGGCGGCGATCCGCTTGGGGTCGATGTGGGCGCTGTCCACCGCCTCCGCCAGTGCCCGGGCGGAAGTGGACCAAATCTCCATGGGATCGTGCTCCACCCAGCCGGGCTGGGGATAGATCTGGCGGAAGGGGTGCTGGGCGCGGGAGACGATCTCCCCGGCCCGGTTGAACAGGATGGCCCGGGAGCTGGTGGTTCCTGATCCAGTGCCGCAACGTAACTCTCCATAAGCCAAAGCTCTCTCTGTGCGCCCGCAAAGGCTGCGGAGCCCTGCAGGCGTGCTGCCTCAGACAGTCTCTCGGTCGAAAACCGGGCCCGCACGCCGGAGGTTTCCCGCAGCAGGCCGACTGGCATTTTTTCGGCGCTGTGCTATCATAAAAGCAGTCTTTCGACTGTTGATGACAGTATACCACAGGGAGGTTTGTTTTTCCATGCTCCAGCGAGAATTCACGGTCCCCTCCTCTGACGGCAAAACCGCCCTGCACGCCGTGGACTGGGTGCCTGATGGCCCTGTCCGGGCTGTTTTGCAGCTCTCCCACGGTGTGTCGGAGTACATTCTGCGCTATCAGCCTTTGGCCGCATTTCTGACGGGACGGGGCATTGCCGTGGCAGCCATGACCACTTGGGCCAGTACATCGGTGGCTCCCGGTGCGCCCCGGCTCTACTTCGGTCCAAAGGCAGCTGGGACTTTGTGGGCGGGATCTTTTCACCCGCCACCAGCTGATCCGACAGGCGTTTCCCGGCCTGCCGGTGTTCCTGATGGGCCATTCCATGGGGTCGTTTCTTGCCCGGACATTCCTCATCCGCCATCCGGGCGCCGTGGAGGGTGCCATTATCATGGGCACCGGTCAGCCTTCTTCCGCCATTCTTGCCGCCGGAAAGTTCCTCATGGATCGGGAGGCCCGGAGAAAGGGGACGGACACGCTGCCCAGCGCCACGGCAGGGCGGCTGTCCTTTGCTGCGTATAACCGGGCGCTTCGCCCCCCAACCGCACGGATTTCGACTGGCTCTCACGAAATCCTCAAAATGTAGACCGTTATCTGTCAGACCCGCTTTGCGGGGTATGCCCACCACAGGACTGTTCCGGGAAATGCTGACAGGGCTCTCCTTCCTCTCCATCCCCAGAACCTGCGGGAGATGGACCCAGACACACCAGTGCTGTTTCTCTCCGGCGCCATGGACCCGGTGGGAAATATGGGCAAAGAGGTGCGGCAGGTCTGCACCCAGTTCCGGCAGGCCGGTGTCCGGGACGTGGCGCTGAAGCTCTATCCCCAGCTGCGGCACGAGATTCTCTTTGAGGACTGCCGGGAAACCGTATACGCCGATCTGGCCCAATGGCTGGAAGCGCATCTGCCCGTGCGGGAGGAGGCGGTCCAGTGACACATTCTTTGAAAACCCGACGCTATACCCTCTGGTGCCTTGCCGCCAGAACCACCGCGTTCTGCGCACTGCTCTTTATGCGCTGGCGGCACCGGAGCAGTTTCTCGCGGATCTGCAGTGGCCGTTCCACTTCTCCCCCTGACTGTTGTGTGGCTGCTGCTGATGGCATCCATGGTGATGCGGCTCTTCCCTCTCATGTGGAGAGCCTGGGCTGTCAAAAGGTCTTTGCCCGCCGCTGCCGTCCTGCCGGCAAAGCCCCCAGCTCTGCTGCCATCCAGCAGGCAAACCACGGTGCCGCACTGGTGGCCCTGGCGTGGATCTGCGGAAACGCCCTGATCTTTCTCTGCCACGCGGCTGGCTGGCTGGGACTGCGGTTTCTGGTGTGCGGCAGGATTCTACGGTGTCTGCGACATCATCTGCATTCTCTTTTTCTGCCCCTTCCAGACCCTTTGGATGCACAACCGATGCTGCACCACCTGCCGCATCTTCGATTGGGATTATCTGATGCTCTGCACGCCGCTTCTGGCGGTGGACGGCCACTGGCTATCTCCGCCTGCGTGCTGGCCGCCGGGCTTTTTCTCCGCTGGGAGGTTGTCTATCACCGCCACCCGGAGCGTTTTTTTTGAGGAGAGCAACCAGGGCGCGGCGCTGCAGTGCCTGTCAGGAGCAGCTGCCGGTACAAGCGCCGCCTGGCCGCCGCTGCCGGCGGAAAACGGCCCCAGTCTACGCCGCCGGCAGCAGCCGCAGCTGGTCAATGTCCCGCGTCACATCCAGAATCCGGGCAGAAATCACCCCGTCAGCCGTAAAAAGCAGCAGCATCAGATAGCTCACCCAGGCCGGGATGCCGGAGAGCAGCGGCACCAATATCTGCTGCAGGCCAGGCAGAGCCACTGCCAGCAGCAATCCCAAGCTATGGAAAATGGGACACACACGCGCCCCCCGCAGATTGCCCCGGCGCATGATAATCCCAGAAGCGGACTCAAACAGCCGCTCATAGGCCCAGTGCACCCCGTATTCTACCGCTGTGGCCGCCAAACCGCCCCACACCGCCAGATTCCAGAATCCCCGCCGTAACTCCGGCGGCAGCGCCAACACTGCCAAAACTCCCAGTCCGTACACCGGGCACAGCGGCAGCAGAAGAAAACATTTGCGCACCTGCTGCGGGGAGCGGGTCAGCCATGCAAAGGCCTTTTCCAGCAGGTATCCCAAAAACTATACGTCCAAAACAGCCACAGCGTCAGCGCCATCGTCTCCCACCTTTCCCGCTCAGTGTATCCGGCGGCAGGGGCCGCTTATCCCCTCATTGCGCTGGCAGATATTTCGTGCTATACTAACGGCATCACATGGATGGGAGGAACCGATATGCGCGACACCTGGGAGGAACTGCGTGCGCAATGCCTTGCGTGCACCGCCTGCGGACTGGCGGAAACACGGACCCACGTGGTTTTCGGGGACGGCGCGCAGGACGCGGAAATCCTGCTGGTGGGTGAGGGCCCCGGACAGCATGAAGATGAACAAGGGGTTCCCTTCGTGGGCCGGGCAGGGCTGCTGCTGGACGACATGCTGGAGATCATCGGCCTGGACCGGACCAAGGTATATGTCGCCAATATCGTCAAATGCCGCCCGCCGCAGAACCGGGACCCTTTGAATGTGGAGCAGGACGCCTGCATCGGCTGGCTCCGGCGGCAGACGGCGCTGCTGCGGCCCAAGCTGATTGTCTGCCTGGGCCGGATCGCCGCCAAGGCCATCATCAAGGAGGACTTCAAGATCACCGCCGAGCATGGGAAGTGGTTCCAGCGGGGCGGCGTCCAGATGACGGCTATCTACCATCCCTCCGCGCTGCTGCGGGATGAGCGGAAGCGCCGGAAACCTTTGAGGATCTGAAATCCATTCAATCCAAGATCCGGGAGGTCTGCACCCACACGGTAATTTGAATCCCCGGGGCCTTTTTCCAGGCAAAGGCGCCGGCAAAATTTTCAGATACAGCGCCCCGGCGATATTTTGCCGGGGCGTTATTTTTTCTCTTATATTGTTAACCAATATATTTTATAAAGTTGACATTAGAAGGTTTCCTGTGCTATACTGCCCCTCAGAAACTTTATGGGAGGTCTTTCCAATGTCCGCTGAATCCGTATCCCGCCGCCTGCGCACTACAGATCTTGCGTATATTGCCCTATTCTCGGTTTTGATTGCCGTGTGCGCGTGGATCTCCATTCCCGCCCCCGTTCCCTTCACACTGCAAACCTTCGGGATTTTCGCAGCACTGACCATACTGGGCGGGCGCCGGGGCTTTACGCCGTGGCAGTATATCTGCTGCTGGGGCTGGCGGGCCTTCCGGTATTCGCCGGATTCCAGGGCGGAGCCGGAACGCTCCCTGGGCGTCACCGGCGGCTATATTCTGGGCTTTGGAGCCTCCGCTCTGGTTTACTGGCTGGTAACCACCCGGCTGGGCACCGCATTGCCGGTTTCCATTCTCGCGTGTGTGCTGGGCCTCGTTGTCTGTTATGCATTTGGCACCGCCTGGTTTTGGTGGCTTACGCCCGTGCCTCCGGTCCTATCGGTGTTACGGCAGCCTTGGGTATGTGTGCTCCCCTTTGTGGTGCCGGATCTGATCAAACTGGCCCCTGGCAGCCCTCCTCAGCCGCCGGGTGGGAAAGTTTCTCCGGTAACCGGTTTGCAAATCGCCTGCCGCACGCCCGCAGCAGCCATCAAGATGACACATGATAAATAAGAAACGGCCAGTCGGGGCAATGCCCTGACTGGCCGTTTCATGCTTTGCTCAGAATGTCAGCCGCATATCATACCAGACCACGCCGCCATGCACGGATTTGGAGACGCCTTCATTTTGAAATCCGAAGGTCTCATAATAATGGATCAGCCGATCCTTGCAGGTCAAAACGCAGCCTTTGCGTCCCTGGGCATGGGCGTCGGCGATGACCCGCTCCATCACCCGGGCGGCACAGCCCTGACGGCGGTAGGCCGGCAGGGTGTTGACGCCGAAGATCATCTGCCAGGTGCCGTCCTCGTCGTGGAGGGCGGCGTTTCGTACATCTCGTCCCGCAATGTGGGTTCATCGCTCACCATGCCGTCGATAAAGCTGATCAGCGTGCCGTCATCTTCCTCCAGCAGCCAGAAATGATCGGCGTAAGCGGACAGCCGGGCGGCGAAATCCGCCTCTGGGCCGCCTCCGCGGCGGGAAAACAGGCGGCCTCCACCGCCGTGACGGCAGGTAGGTCCGCCAGAGTAGCGGTCGCTGCTGGTGTTGAGGT
>VOFF01000174.1_pt1 | contig 65222 bp, 83 predicted proteins | sample 5384061 | NCBI WGS metagenome assembly VOFF01 (sample SAMN12384725, study PRJNA508395) | human gut metagenome | isolation source: healthy gut E | host: Homo sapiens | reverse complement strand
TTCTTCGGTTCCCAATGCCAAGGCATCCGCCCTGCGCTCTTATTAGCTTTACCATTTGTCCGTTTTGAGTTCTCTTTAATACATTGTAGTTTTTTACCCGATGTATTTCCTCTTACTTTTCTTATTCAATTTTCAAGTTTCCTTTTTCTATCCTTTTTCAAGAACAGAAATTAACAGATAATTCCTTATCTATTAATTTTCATTCTTGATTGGTGGGCACAAGTGGACTCGAACCACCGACCTCACGCTTATCAGGCGTGCGCTCTAACCACCTGAGCTATGCGCCCAATACCTTTTGGTGGAGATGAGGAGGATCGAACTCCTGACCCCCTGCTTGCAAAGCAGGTGCTCTCCCAGCTGAGCTACACCCCCAACTCTTCCTCGGTATCTTCAAAATCGAACAATGCTTTCCCTTGTATCTGACCGGAACTTCTCAGATTCTTCATCTGCTCGCTCCTTAGAAAGGAGGTGATCCAGCCGCACCTTCCGATACGGCTACCTTGTTACGACTTCACCCCAGTCATCAATCCCACCTTCGACTGCGTCCCCCTTAATGGTTAGACTACAGGCTTCGGGTGTTACCGACTCCCATGGTGTGACGGGCGGTGTGTACAAGGCCCGGGAACGTATTCACCGCAGCATTCTGATCTGCGATTACTAGCAATTCCGACTTCATGCAGGCGAGTTGCAGCCTGCAATCTGAACTGAGACAATTTTTCGGGATTTGCTCCACATCGCTGTTTTGCTTCCCTCTGTTAATTGCCATTGTAGTACGTGTGTAGCCCAGGTCATAAGGGGCATGATGATTTGACGTCATCCCCACCTTCCTCCGTTTTGTCAACGGCAGTCCCTCTCTACTGATCGTCGACTTGGTGGGCCGTTACCTCACCAACTATCTAATCAGACGCGAGCCCATCCTTGAGCGAATTTCTTTGATATATCTTAGATGCCTAAAATATATGTGCTCCTCCTCGTCCGTTCGACTTGCATGTGTTAGGCGTGCCGCCAGCGTTCGTCCTGAGCCAGGATCAAACTCTTTATTAAGTTTGTATATCTAAAAGCCTCTCAGCTCTTAATATCTCCCGTTTCATTACGATTGCTCGCAATTACCTCGTTTGTATTTTAAACTCTTGTTAAACATCGTTTAACAGAAATTATACAAGGGTTTTCTTTTCTTTGCATTGTTCAATTTTCAAGATACCTCGCCGCTCCCTCTCGGGAAAGCTTATCTATTATATCACAGTCTCTTCTGTTTGTCAAGTACTTTTTTTAAAAAAAGTTTTTATCCTCTTATTCCCTTGACTCCCTTAAGACGACCTATCTATAATACCATATCTTCCGAACTTTGTCAAGTACTTCTTTCAAAAAAATTTTTCCATTCCGTACTCGCTCTCTCTCGTTCGACAGCTTTATTATTATATCACCTCTTCCCTCTTTTTTGTCAACCGCTTTTTGCAGGTTTGTAGGAGTTTATAGTTTATTCGACGTTTTACAAATAATTTGACTCCCGTCAGAATCCATAATCAGTCTCCTTTTTAAGTTAAATTTATAATTAGTATATATTATTAATACGATTTTGTCAATATGAATTTTTTTAGCTTTTAAAAAAAGCTGATAAAACTTCTTTACTTGCAGCAAAAAATACGTCATTTGATTGCCTTGCGAGAGTTCAGAAAATTTTTTAAGTCAATGAAAATCGGCATAAAAATTTTCGCCCAGCCTTTTTCAAAAGGCTGGAAAAAATAAGCGGAAGATAAAAATCTTCCGCTTAGAACCGTTTATAAAAGAGATTAAATAAAATTAACCCATAATAACTTCAACTTCGTGAGTTTTACCATCACCGAATACTGGCAGAACATTGCCCTCAATAGCCTTACCGTCAACTGTAACAGACTTAACGCCCTTGCATACGTGATCAGGATTCTTGAAAGTAATAGAGTAAGAAGCACCTCTGAACTGTCTGACAGCCTTGAAACCGTCCCATGCAGACGGAATGCTAGGATCAACCTTCAGACCGTCCCAGTCAGGGATAATACCGAGAATATACTGAGAAACTGCAACAAAGTTCCAAGCAGCAGTACCTGTAAGCCAGCTGTTCTTAGCCTCTCCATGACGCTTAGCGTCCTTACCGGCGATCATCTGAGCATATACGTATGGTTCAGTTCTGTGAAGGTCGGAATACTTCTCTTCTCTGTAAGCCGGAGCAATCTTTGAATAGTATTCAAAAGCCTTGTCGCCATGACCAACAAAAGCTTCAGCACAGATGATCCAAGCATTATTATGACAGAATATACCGGCATTTTCCCTTATATCCGGCAGGATAAGTGGAAATTTCGCCGTATTCGATATAATACTTTGTAAATGCAGGATTGTTAAGAACAAGACCATGTTCGCTGTTAAGGTATTTGTCAACGCTTTCCAGTGCCTTAAGATCAGCGCCTGTTTCCTTGCCTACGCCGCCCATAACAGCAAATCCCTGCGGTTCAATGAAGATCTTACCTTCTTCACATTCCTTTGAACCCATTTTCTTGCCGAAATCATCGTACGCTCTGAGGAACCATTCACCGTCAAAGCCGTAATCCATAATATTCTTCTTCATCTTGTCGATTTCAGCCTGAGCCTTCTGAGCTTCAGCTTCGTCGCCCATATGTCTGCAAAGGTCAACATAGTTAGGGACCTGAATATGTGAACAGTGCAGCAACCATTACTGATTCAGCAGTCTTGCTGTACTTGTCTTCGCCGTACTTAGGTGAAGTAGAAGTCTGGAAGGATTCACCCGGTTCAGAAGAGAAGCAGCTTAGATTGATACAGTCGTTCCAGTCAGCTCTCATAGCAAGCGGCAGACCGTGAGGACCTACATTTTCAGCCACATGATAGAAGGACTGCTTCAGGTGATGCATCATAGTCTGAGCCTTGCTCTCATCGTTGTCATAAGGAACCTTAGCGTCAAGAATACCGTAATCGCCTGTTTCCTTGATATAAGCTGCAACGGAAAGAATCATCCACAGCGGATCGTCTGAGAAATCGCCGCCGACTTCGTCGTTGCCCTTTTTTAGTAAGAGGCTGATACTGGTGATAGCAGCCGCCGTTTTCAAACTGAGTAGAAGCCAGATCAATCAGACGTTCTCTGGCTCTTTCAGGTATCTGATGAACGAAACCGAGAAGATCCTGGTTCGAGTCACGGAATCCCATACCTCTGCCGATACCGCTTTCAAAGTATGAAGCGGAACGGGACATGTTGAATGTAACCATACACTGATACTGATTCCAGATGTTTACCATTCTGTTCATCTTGTCATCAGGAGTTTCAACTGTATATTTAGAAAGGAGAGCGTCCCACATAGCCTTAAGTTCAGCAAGACCAGCCTCAACCTTTTCAGGAGTATTATATTTTTTCAATCATTTCATAAGCTCTTGACTTGTTCATAGAGCCGTCGGCATTGAATTTTTCCTCAACAGGATTTTCAACATAGCCGAGAATAAATACGAGATCCTTTGTTTCACCGGGTTCAAGAGTAATTTCCATATAATGTGAAGCAATAGGAGACCAACCGTCAGCAACGGAATTTGATGCCTTGCCGGCTGCAACTGCCTGAGGATTTTCAAAGCCGTTGTAAAGTCCCAGGAAGCTTTCTCTGTCACAGTCAAAGCCGTCAATATCAGCATTTACTGTATAGAAAGCAAAGTGGTTTCTTCTTTCCTTGTATTCAGTCTTGTGGAAGAGAGTTGAACCCTCTATTTCAACTTCGCCTGTATTAAAGTTTCTCTGGAAGTTTGTAGAGTCGTCCTGAGCGTTCCACAAACACCATTCGGCAAATGAGAACAGCTTGATCGTTTTCTTTTCAGAGCCCTCGTTCTTAAGAACCATCTTCTGGATTTCACCGTTGTAGTTCTGAGGAACAAAGAAAGTAACTTCTGCTGAGATACCGTTTTTAGCGCCTTTGATAATAGTGTAGCCCATACCGTGACGGCATTCATAGCTGTCAAGGTCTGTTTTAACAGGAGCCCAGCCAGGAGACCAGATAGTACCGTTATCGTTAATATAGAAATAACGGCCGCCCATATCAACAGGAACATTATTGTAACGGTAACGTGTAATTCTTCTGAGTCTAGCGTCCTTGTAGAAGTGGTAACCGCCGGCTGTATTAGAAATCAGGGAGAAAAACTCCTGAGTTCCAAGATAGTTAATCCATGGATAAGGTGTCTTAGGGGAAGTAATGACATATTCTTTTTTAGCGTCATCAAAAAACCAAACTTCCTATTTTTTACTCCTTTTATAAAACTTTTGTCAATCGGCAGCAGCCGCATTACAATTACAGTTATTATAACACAAAAAATAATACTGTTCAAGCCGTTTTGACAAAATTTTATATAATTTTTTCATTCGGAATTATTTTCATGCAGCGATTCCGGTAAGTCTCGCCAAAGAGGAAATAATAAAACATATCGCTGCACCGCAGACTGTCGGAAGAATAAAAGCGGCAGCAGTCCATTTAAGACTTCCTGTTTCTTTTTTTTTATTGTGAGACACGTTGTAGAACACGGAAAATGAAAAAGAATGAAAATCATTGTACAAAGAGCTGTGACCCAGTTCCAGCCGTTGTCAGTAAGCAAGAGCTTAAGTGCGTGCATATTTTCCATTTCCATAATTGTTCCGGAGGACATGTAACACATAATAATAACAGGTATAACAATTTCATTTGCCGGAAATCCCAGAATAAATCCAAGAAGAATAACCCCGTCCATTCCAAGTATATTCCCCAGCGGCTGTAAAAATTCCGAAAGATGATAAAGAATTGTTTCACCGCTGACGGTAAAGTTTGCGAGACACCAGATAAGAAGTCCTGCCGGAGCGGCGACTGCGCAGGCTCTGCCCAAAACGAAAATAGTTCTGTCGAAAATTGAACGTACAATAACCTTTCCTATCTGAGGTTTTCTGTACGGAGGAAGCTCCAGAGCAAAGGACGAGGGAACGCCTTTTAATACAGTTTTAGACAATATCCATGATACAAAAAAAGAGTCATCAATACTCCGCCGAGTATTACCGCAAGAAGGATCAGAGCCGATAATCCCGAGCGCATTGCTCCTGCGGCAGACGCTGTAAAAACATTGTTATAATTGAAATAAGGGAGGGAAATCTGCCGTTGCATGGGACGAAATTATTAGTAAGTATAGCTATAAGGCGTTCTCTGGGAGAATCAATAATTCTGCACCCTGTAACTCCTGCGGCATTGCAGCCGAATCCCATTGCCATAGTAAGCGCTTGTTTTCCGCATGCGCCCGAGCGTCTGAAATACTTGTCGAGATTAAATGCGATACAGGGGCAAATAGCCGAGGTCCTCCAGAAGAGTGAATAACGGAAAGAAAATCGCCATTGGCGGAAGCATAACAGACACGACCCAAGCCAAAACCTTATAAATACCGTTAACGATCATATCTCTAACGGTATCATGACAGTCAACATAAATCAAAAAGTCATTTATTCTGTCACCCAGCCAGAATAAGCCTTTTGACAGCAGCTGAGAAGGGTAATTTGCGCCGACTACAGTAAGCCAGAAAATAATCCCTAAAAGTCCTATCATGATCGGAATACCAAAGACTCTGCTTGTTAAGATCCTGTCTATTTTTCTGTCACGCTCATAATAATCGGATTTGGCAATAGTAATAGTATTTTCAGCGATATTCTGTGCAGACTGTATAATAGAAGATATAATATTATCACTTATTTTCTGCGGATTCCAGTTTTTTCTTGCCAGACTTTCCGCACATCTGTTAAGCTGACCGTACATTTCCTCGGAAATATCATGCTTAATATAATCTGAAATTTTATTAATTAATTTATCGTTCTTTTTCAATTAAACGCAAAGCTGTCCATCTCGGGGAAATCTTACCGTTCGTAAGCGGCTCTGCGGCGGCAGTTATTTTTGGATCTCTTCTTCAAGCTCTGCATCATAAACAGTTATAAACGGCGATTCAGGTCGGTTTTCAATTACTCGCTCCACAGCCTCCATAAGCTTGTCAAGACCTTTCCCCTCCCTTGCTGTTACTCCCACTGCCGGAACACCGAGAAAAGTCTCCAATTTTTTTAATATCCACATGAATATTTTTTTTCTTTCCGCCTCGTCAAGAAGATTAACGCATACAACAGTTTTAGGAGTTATTTCAATAGTCTGCAAAACAAGATTGAGATTTCTTTCAAGACACGTAGCGTCGCAGACGACTATTACTGCGTCCGGATTTTGAAAGCAAATAAAATCTCTGGCGACCTCCTCCTCCGCAGACTGTGCCATAAGCGAATACGTACCAGAATATCTGCTAAAACATATTTTTTATTATTATATGTACACCTTCCCATAGCGCTGGATACTGTTTTACCCGCCCAATTACCCGTATGCTGATTCATGCCGGTAAGGGCGTTAAACACTGTGGATTTTCCCCCACATTAGGATTACCTGCCAGTGCAATAATATGTTCTTCACTGGATTTTTTTTAATCATTCCATCAGACATTAACTGCCTGCCTGTAGACTTAGCTGTCAGTCCCATATTATGCCTCCGTTCATATATTTTTTTACTGTATAAAATATATGAAGCATACAGTGTGTCCGATTACAAAATAAAAAAAAGAAATCCCCCTGTTATAAACAGAGGGCTCTCAATAAAGAGTGACATAATTTTAGAGGAGATGAAATCATTAAAAAATTTTTATCAACTGCTTTCAACTTTGTCAGTAATTAACTGACAAGTATATTATGCCGTTTATTTGTGATAGTTTTATGATATAAATGTGATTTTATGAAAAAAATAAAATGTTAATTTCTAAAAATTACTATGATTTATTATAGAATATTTAATAAACAGATGAAAATAATAACTTCATGAACATTAGAAAAAATGTTCTTAAAGAAATGAGGTGGACAGAATGTGGGATAAGCTCGCACTGATTCTGCTTATCATAGGCGGAATCAACTGGGGACTGGTTGGAATTTTCCAGTTCGACCTGGTTGCATGGCTTTTCGGCGGTACTGACGCTATTATAAGCAGAGCAATATATATAATAGTTGCAATTTCAGCTATATGGTGTATTACTCTTCTTTTCAGATCCTCAGACAAGCTGGTTGAAGCAACCGATTCATAAGTTCCTCATAAAATACAGGTATAAAAAAGAATGCCGCTTTATACCAATTAAGCTTTGAAACCGACGTCAAAAAAGACGTCGGTTTTTATTGTACCTTAACTATTTATGTGTTATAATAAATTATAAAGTCTAAAAATTTATTTATTAAAAAGGGGTATATATGAAATTAAATAAAATTACCGCATTCATTCTTTCTGTCGGAATTTTATCATCTACTGTCAGCTTTCTTCCTGTTTCTGCCGGAAAAACATCTGACATCAATAACGACGGCGTATTCGATATCTCCGATATAAAAGACCTTTCCGACTATCTTGTCAAGAAAAAATTCAGACCTTACATCTGACTGTGATATAAACAATGACGGAATCTGCAATGTTTTCGACTTAATATTATTAAAAAAGAGAGCTTTTATATAGTAGCACAAATATAATATATGTAGAAAATTCCGCACAGTTCCAGTCTGCTCTGAACAACGCTCAGCCAGGAGATGAAATTGTTTTTAAAAAGCGGAACATATATTTCAGAGTCGACGGGATCAAAAGGCGCAAATTTCTGGTCTTTTGCCGACGGAACAAAGGAATCGCCGATCACTATAAGAAGCGAAGATCCTGAAGATCCGGCAGTTTTATACGGTCAGAACATTCAAAACGGCGTAGTACTTTACATAACCGGTGATTACTGGAATATTGAAGATATTGCAGTATCAAATGCACAAAAAAAGGAATAATACTGGATAATTCAAATTATTCAAATATCATAAATTGCCAAGTAAGTGAAACAGGCAGCGAAGGCATACATCTTCGTGATAACAGTTCCTACTGCACCGTTCAGGGCTGTACAGTAACGAATACCGGAAGAATAAGTCCGGCTACGGCGAAGCAATTTACGTAGGAAGCTCTGAAAGCACTTCGGGCTACGGCTATAACTGCGATTTCAACACTATTTCAGAATGTATTTTAGGTCCGGGAGTAACTGCCGAGCTTGTTGATATCAAAGAATACACCACCGGAACAATTGTAGAAAACTGCGTAATGTACGGCGACGATATCAGCGGTCAGACATCTGCAAATGCATTTTTAAAGACCAAAGGAAATGATTGTATTATCAAGAACAATACGGCTTATCAAAACGGCAATACAATTATCAGAAACGCATTTGAAGTACACGAAATAGTTTCAGGCTGGGGATATAATAACAGCTTTACAGGAAACACCTGTAACATGGATAATGAAACCGCTTATGTAGTCAGAGTTTATTCAGGCTCCGCCGCCGCTTCTGATAATACCCGTATCCCAGACGGCAATATGTATTATCTTTTGGATTAGATCAGGAATCCATATCATTCTTATGAAAAATCCCTGCAATGCCCGAAACAACAGGAACTGCAAAAGAAAATCCCAAAGAAATAAGAAGAGGGGTTTTAGAAAGCGCAACGGTATCAAAAATCATTTGAATGCCCGGTAGATAAATTGCCGCAAGAATAACGGCAAGGGACGCCAGAACCGCAAAAATAAGCTTTATATTTGAAAAATAATTTATGCCGAAAATGCCCTTTTTTTTCGGATTTGCACTCAAATACATGTATAAGCTGAGAGAATATAAGGGGTTGCCAGTGCGCCTGTTCTAGCAGTATCAAGATCGCAGCCTGCTCTTAAAATCGTAGTAAAACAGCCAAGAGTACAAAGACCAATCATAATTCCTCGGAATATAATCTTAAACAGCAGTCCCCCTGAAAAAAAAAGCTTTCATCAGGACGTCTGGGACGCTGCTTCATAACATCCTTTTCACACGGCTCCATACCCAAAGCGATAGCCGGCAGACCGTCTGTTACAAGATTTACAAGCAAGAGCTGAGTAGGCAGAAGTACCATAGGGAATCCCATAAGAATACCTAAAAACATTGTAATAACTTCTCCGATATTGCATGACAGCAGATATCTCACAAATTTTCTGATGTTTGCATAAATTCCTCTTCCCTGTTCAACTGCCTTTACTAAAGTCGCAAAATTATCGTCAAGCAGTATTACGTCAGCCGCCTGCTTGGTTACGTCAGTACCAGTAATACCCATTGCAACGCCTACGTCTGCTTCCTTTATAGCTGGAGCGTCGTTTACACCGTCCCCTGTCATTGTAACGATATTGCCCTTTCGTTTGTAAGCCTTAACAAGTCTCAGCTTGTGGGACGGATTTACTCTTGCATATACTGAAAATTCCGGCAGACGTCTGTCCAGCTCACTGTCGCTCATAGCGTCAAGCTCTGCTCCCGTAACTGCTTTGCCGCCTTTTAACAGTCCGGCTTCTTTAGCAACAGCCATAGCGGTTTCCTTTGTGATCCCCTGTGATCATTACTGTTTTTATATGAGCCGCCGAACATTTTTTATAGCAGCCTTTGCTTCTTCTCTCGGAGGATCCTGCATTGCGGCAAGTCCCAGAAATACCAGTCCGCCTGAATGACTTTCTCCTGCTTTCACTTCTTTTTTTGCCAGCGCCAGAACTCTCAGCGCGCTTTTTTTGAAAGTGAAGAAATTTCCGCATTTATCTTATCTGTCACACTGCGGTCAATAGGGACTTCCCCATTTGACGTCATAACAAATGCACATTTATTTAAAAGTATATCAGCCGCACCCTTTATATAAGCAGTTTCCTGACCGGAAGGCGAACGGGTGATAACCGTCATCATTTTAGTTTCGCTGTCGAAAGGGATCTCATGGATTTTTCTCATATCACTGAGAGAGCCTGCGGTAACTCCGCCCTTTGCCGCACTTATCAGTAAAGCGACTTCAGTGGGATCGCCGTTTACAGTCCATTCTCCCTTACCCTCGATCGCTCCCCTGTTTCTGAATTTATTTTACTGTCCGACTCGATGGAAGCAGTCGAACACAGCACGGAACATTTAAGGAGTTCATAGAGAGGCGGTATTGTTTTAGGATTAGGCTTTGTATTTTCCAGACGAATTTCACCGTTTATTTTGTAACCGCTTCCCAGTACGTCGAATTCTTTCATATCAGTGTAGATATGCTTTACAGTCATTTTATTTTCTGTTATAGTACCGGTTTTGTCGGAGCATATCACTGAAGCACAGCCTAAAGTTTCAACGGAATGAAGCTTATTTACCAGTGCGTTGAGTTTAAGCATTCTGCTGACTGCAAGCGCCAGAGCGATAGTAACGGTAGCCGGCAGACCCTCCGGAATAGCGGCAATAGCGATAGTGATGCCCGTCATAAGCATATCGAAAACAGGTTCGCCTCTTAGTACTCCCGCAAAGGAACACAACGATACACACACCTATACAAATAAAGCGCTACGACCTTACCCAGCTCTCCCAGACGCTTCTGCAACGGAGTACGGCTTTCACCTGCGTCGCTTATCATATGAGATATTTTTCCGACCTGTGCATTTTTTCCGGTAGCAATAACCTGAGCCTTTGCGTTTCCTCGTGTGATAACAGTACCTGAATAAACGATACAGCTTCGATTTAAGGAATTGTCTTTATCATCAGGCGAGCCCGATATTTTGCTTACCTGATCGGATTCTCCTGTAAGCATAGCCTCGTCGGCATATAAGCCGCTGCATTGCAGAATAACACTGTCCGCCGGCACTCTGTCTCCGGACTCGATCTCTATCAAGTCTCCCGGGACAAGCTCTGCCGCAGGAATAGTTTTCAGCTTACCGTCACGTATAACACGAGCGGTAGGGGCGGTCATATCTGCTAAAGCTTCAAGAGTTTTTTCAGTACGGTATTCCTGTATAAATCCCAGAACTGCGTTAAGCAGAACGATTGCAATTATAGTTGCTGCGTCGTATATTTCACCCAGAAACACTGAAATCACTGTTGCTCCCAGAAGAATCATAACCATTACGTCTTTAACCTTTTTTCTCTGCGATAGTATTGCTCCCGAATTGATCCAGAAGCTTTTCAGCCTGTTTCTGTGTCAGTCCTGTCATAGCCTTTGCTCCTTTTACTTTATTGAACGTTGTCCCTAAAGTCTATGCGGACAAATCTAAAATCATTCAAGCTTTTTGAAAAAAAAGTAAGCAAAAAAAACTTTAATATCGTCTTTAGTTCAATGAATCATGTTTAATAAGGCTCGACAAGTAAGTAAACAGAGGATTGAAGAAAAAAATTTTGAAAAAAAAGTAAGTAAAAAACTTTAATATCGTCTTTAGTTTAATGAATCATGTTTAATAAGGCTCGACAGGTAAGTAAACAGAGGATTGAAGAAAAAAATTTTGAAAAAAAAAAGTAAAAAACTTTAATATCGTCTTTAGTTTAATGAATCATGTTTAATAAGGCTCGACAGGTAAGTAAACAGAGGATTGAAGAAAAAAATTTGAAAAAAAAAAAGTAAGTAAAAAACTTTAATATCGTCTTTAGTTTAATGAATCATGTTTAATAAGGCTCGACAGGTAAGTAAACAGAGGATTGAAGAAAAAAAAATTTTGAAAAAAAGTAAGTAAAAAACTTTAATATCGTCTATTGAACTCTTTTTTCTTGTTCATTTCTTGTCTCGTGACAAGAAACGAACCAAAAAACACACTTCTTTTTGTTCACACAAAAAAGAAGCAAAAAATGTAACGACTGCATAATTAATAGTAAACTATCACGCAAGGTACTCTCCCAAAACTGTGCTGAGACGTTTTTGCCACTTGCGTTCTCCGCTTAGTATCGCTCATCTAACATGGGTGTGAATTTTTAGACGTTAAGTCTTGCCTTTTATTGGGAGATCTATTAGTTCATAAACTGTATAACGGATAAAATTCGGCACTTTATGTGCCGCAAGCCGCCCACGGCGTTTGAGTGGGCGCATTTCTTTGTTACTTTCTTGTTAAACAAGAAAGTTAATAAAAGAAGTTTTAAAGAAACTTGTTTCTTTGGTTCGGCATCAATAACAAAACAAAAAAATGACAAATGTTTTTTACCTACGCTTTTACAAAGCGTAGAATGTTTGAAATAAGAAATGAACAATATATTCAGCTATTGACAAATTAACCGATAATCCCGATTCACATAAAAAATAAACTGAAATAAATCTTTTTTTTGTTCATTTCTTGTCTCGTGACAAGAAACGAACCAAAGAAACACGTATTTTACTTTCTTTCATGTGAAAGAAAGTAAAACAAAGAAAAACTTTATCCGTCATACAGTTTCTGAACTAATAAGTCTCCCAATAAAAGGCATGACGTAACATCAAAAAAAATTTACGCCCAAGTAAGATGGGCGATACTAAGAGGAGAACGTAAGTTGCAGACATGTCTCAGTACAGTTTTGGGAGAGTACCTTGTGTGATAGTTTAAAAGGGTTATGCAGTCGTTACCTTTCTTTGCTTCTTTTTTTTGTGTGAACAAAGAAAGAAGGGCATTTCTTTTCGTTATTTTCTTTGGGCAATCAAAGAAAATGACAAATGTTTTACCTACGCTTTTACAAAGCGTAGAATGTACGAGACAAGAAAGTTAAGAAAAGAAAAGTTTTGTGAAGATTTTTTGAAAATCTTCATATGTCAAGTCAACTACCTTGACATTAGGATTTTATTGAGTTATAATAAACCTATAAAAATCGGGGGTGCATTAATGGATAAAAGACTTCGTGAGCTTGAAGAAGAACAGCGCCGCCTTATGGAACAAATGGAGAAAAACGAAAGTAAGAATAAGTACAAATATAAATCTGCGGAAAAGCACGAAAGCAATATTCTTTTACAATTTGTTATCGGACTTCTGCTGCTGGGCGTCGGACTGTTCTGGATATTCCAGTCAGTTAAAGTAACGTCCGGATTCAGTTCGTTTTACAGTATCGGCGGATGGTCTGCTCCCAACGGAACAGTAATAATAACGCTTTTAATAGGAATTGTAATGCTGTTTGTCATGGAAAAAAAGATATTCGGCTGGATTGTAACGGGTATCGGGACAGCAAGCAGTTATTACAAGCTTCAGACTTCATTTCAGCGGCGGAAATTTGTTCAACTATGTATTAATGTTTGGTTTTACCGCTGTGGGAGGCGGACTTGTATTAAAGTCACTATTTAAAAAATAATAAACGGAGGCAGAACAATGGGCATTTTTCAGCGTTTAAGCGACATACTCAAATCAAATGTCAACGATCTTATCGACAGGGCAGAAGACCCTGAAAAGATGGTAAAACAGATCATTATCGACATGCAGAAGGAACTCAATAATTCAACTCAGGCACTGGGCAAAGCTGTTGCCAGTGAAAGAATAGCAAAGAAACAGTATGATCAGGCGGCTGCCAAATCTGCCGACTGGGAATCAAAGGCTAAAGCTGCTATAGCTGCCGGAGATGAAGAACTTGCCAAAAAGGCTCTGGCAAATAAAGTCAAGGCTGATAAGGATACTGCGCAGTATAAGGAAATGTACGATACCATTTCTCAGCAGACTGAAACTATCAGAACACAGGTTGAAGTTCTGAAATCAAAGCTTGAAGAAGCAAAAAGCCGTCAGGCAATGCTCATTGCACGTTCCCAAATGGCGGATACTCAGAAAGCTCTTGCCAATGCGACAGGAGGGTTTGATTCCTCCAGCGCATCTGAAAAGTTCAGTAGAATGGAAGAAAAAATCGAAAGAAAAGAAAGCTGAAGCTCAGGCATTTGCCGATATAGCGTCCGATACGGGAAGTAATGACGCAGAGGAATTTGAAAAGTTGGAAAACGATTCAAAGGTAAATTCCGAGCTTGAAAGACTTAAAGCTGAAATGGGACTTTAATAAAATATAAAAAACAGGAGGCTTTCAAAATGGAAGAAAAAAAGAAAAGAAATTCGATTGCCGTACTTATCCCTATTCTTGTAGCGCTTTATCGGCGCTATTACATCTGTAGCTTATATTGTATTCAGAATGAGCAGCAACAGAAGCTACGAAGAACAGTGGAAAGACTATGACGAATGCGGAATTTGATATGAATCGAATCAGGGACGCTCTAAAAATAGAGCGTCCCTCAATTTTTTTACGGTAAAATAAAATAAGGGCATTAGATAATGCCCTCATTAGTAATTATAAGCTTAAATTATCTTTTTTTACTTGCAATTTCGTCAAGAAGCTTGTCAAGTAAGTCTCCTGCGGACATTGAACCCAGATCGCCTTCACGTCTTGAACGTACGGAAACTGTTTTTGTTTCAGCTTCATTATCCCCTGCAATAATCATGTAAGGTACTTTTTCAAGCTGTGCCTGTCTTATTTTGTATCCCATTTTTTTCAGCTCTGTCGTCAATAGTACATCTTATACCGGCAGCTTTAAGCTTTTCAGAAATTTCATTGACAAACGGAAGATGTCTGTCTGCAATCGGAATAAAGCGAACCTGTTCGGGAGCGAGCCACAGCGGGAATGCTCCGGCATATTTTTCAATAAGCAGGGCAAGAGTTCTTTCATAACAGCCAAGAGAGGATCTGTGGATACGGTGTTTTTCTTGAACCGTCAACATCAATATATTCCATACCGAATTTTTGTGCAAGGAGCATGTCAATTTGAATCGTAATAAGAGTGTCCTCCTTGCCGTGAACGTTCTTGATCTGGAAATCAAGCTTAGGACCGTAAAACGCCGCTTCATCAATACCTATAGTATAATTTATTCCAAGATGATCCAGAATTTTACCCATTAGCTCCTGAGCTTCATTCCACTGTTCCGGAGTACCCTCATATTTTTCGGTATTGTTAGGATCCCATTGAGAGAAACGGTAAGTTATATCTTCCTCAAGACCTAAAACGTCTAGGATATATCTTGCAAGCTCCAGACAGCCTTTAAATTCTTCTTCCAGCTGTTCCGGACGAAGGATAAGGTGTCCTTCGGCGAGAGTAAACTGTCTTACACGGATAAGACCGTGCATTTCACCGCTGTCCTCATTTCTGAAAAGAGTAGAAGTTTCGCCAAGTCTCATAGGGAGGTCACGGTAGGAACGCTGTCTGTTTAAAAATACCTGATACTGGAACGGACATGTCATTGGACGCAGCGCCAGACATTCTTTAGTTTCGTCGTCAGGATCGCCCAAGACGAACATACCGTCACGGTAGTGGTCCCAGTGACCGGAGATTTTGTAAAGGTCGGATTTTTGCCATATAAGGAGTTTTAGTAAGGAGATAGCCTCTTTTTTCTTCTTCGTCTTCGATCCATCTCTGAAGAAGCTGGATAACCTTTGCACCCTTAGGGAGCATTATCGGAAGTCCCTGACCGATGTAGTCAACAGTTGTAAACAGCTCAAGTTCACGTCCGAGCTTGTTGTGGTCACGCATTTTAGCGTCCTCAAGAGCTTTGAGATGTTCTTCAAGCTGTGACGCTTTCGGGAATGCCGTTGCATAAACACGGGACAGCATTTTGTTTTTTTCCGAACCTCTCCAGTAAGCGCCTGTACATGAAAGCAGCTTGAATGCTTTCACCGGAGCAGTTGTCATAAGGTGCGGACCGGCGCACAGGTCGGAGAATTCTCCCTGCTTGTAAAATGAAATAGGTTCGCCTTTTTCCGCATGCTCCTGACAAAGCTCGACTTTGTAGATCTCTCCCTGTTCTTCAAGAGTTTTTATAGCGTCCTCAGGGGACATTTCATAGCTTTTCAGCGGAATGCCTTCCTTAACGATTTTCTTCATTTCAGCTTCGATTTTTGTCAGTTCTTCTGCTGTGAACGGTTTTTCAAGGTCGAAATCATAGTAGAAACCGTTGTCGATTGCCGGACCGATTGCAAGCTTTGCATTTGGATAAAGTCTCTTTACTGCCTGTGCAAGAATATGGGAAGCCGTGTGCCAGAAAGTCTTTTTACCCTCAATTGAATCGAAAGTCATGACTTCAAATTCACAGTCGCTGTCAATGACAGTCCTCAGATCCTTTACTTCGCCGTTGATTTTAACACAGCATGCAGCCTTGTAAAGTCCTGCGCCTATGCCCTTGATGATTTCCGCAGCGGACGCTGCCGATTCAATTTCACGGATACTTCCGTCTTTTAACGTTAATTTTATCATTTTATATTCCTCCATAAATTAATATTTTTTTATACAAAAGGGAAATTAAAATCCCTTTCCTTAAGGTCGTGAACAACGCCTACATAAAATTCTCTAACGTCAAAGCCTTCAATATTTTCACGGTTTAAGTCTATAACGTCGCCATGGGAAATACCCCTGTTTCCGGATGGTTCAAGAAAAGTAAATTTTTCTCCCCATTTCATTGATGCTTCGGAAACCAGACCGTCGTTTGCACCGTCGAACATCTTTACAAACATAGAAGAAAGATTTAAAGGAAACTGACCGTTGTACGCCTTTTTTTCATTTTTGAGCCGATACTCTGGTAAAAAACCTCAGGAGAATCGGGACATTTTTCATTTAAATCACGGCAGCTAGAAGCGGTCAGATCATTTACGGCTGCAAGAAAATCAGGATCAGTATCTCCAAGCTTTTTAAGAGCCTTATTGTACTTGTCCGCCACTCCCTGACGGAAAGAATCGGGAACCTTATTTAAAAGATATTCAGCAAACTGACAGCCCTTGTGAGGAGTATTCACAGTTGTAAGACTTGCGGTATATTTGTCCGCTCCCAGACAGCTTATTGCATATCTTGAATCAAGACCTCCCTTTGAGTGAGCAATGATGTTTACTTTTCCGCAGCCGGTATCGTTTACGATAGTGCGGATTTTTTCCGTCAGTTCTCTGGCGCTTTCTTCAACAGACGCCGCCGACTGCTGTCCGCCGTAATATATTTTTGCACCGTTACTGATAAGTGTTTCAGGAATTCGTCCCCAGTAGTTAAAAAGTTAGAATCACGGAAAAATACGCCGTGCACCAACAGAATAGGATATTTAGTATCGCATACTTTCTGTTCTTTTCGTTTATCTTCAAGCTGACGTTTTCCAAATTCAAATTTGTATTCACGGTCTGTTACCGAAATAATTTTTTTTATTAACAGAATTAAGTGATAACGGGAATCATGCCGAAAATTATTCCAAGTACTCTCCACTTGATTCCAAGCTGGGCGGAAGTACAGTAAACACGGATAATACCGTTCCAGAAAAGTACAAATTCACAACAGACTACAATAACAGAATTAATAATTATATCCTTTACTGCAAAATCAAATAGGAAAATCAGTAAAAAAGTAAAATAACGCTGAGTATTGCAGTTGCAAAAAAAAACCTTTAAAATTCTTGTTCCGCCATACAGCATTTTTGTTTTAAATGAATTTTGCTTTTTGAATGACGGAAAAATGTTGAATACTATAAACCACAATCCGCCTAAAACGGTAAAAAGTACTGAAAAAAATACTAAAATCAGCAAATTCCATAATTGCATAGCAGTTTAAAACTGCAAATATTATAATTGAATGTATTGCCGTCATATATCCCCCTTATCAAAAACAAAAACGCCCCTCGGACGCAAAAAGTCCAAGGGGCGATAATAACCGCTGTTCCACCCTTTTTCACAGAATACAGACATATTCTGCCTTAAAAAGCCGTTTTATAACGCAAACGAAACGCCGGGTATTAACCGGACTCAAAAGGCGGTGTATTCAAAATCTGTTACAGTCCTGCTTTCAGCCGATGACAGAACCTCTCTGAGTAAGCTTTGACAATGAATCTTCCTTTTTCCATAGTTTTAAAATATTTTATATTTTTATGCTAACATAATTTTAGATTATTGTCAAGTAATTTTTTAAAAAATATTTTTTTTATGAATAATGATGAATTTAGTGCAGAAAATAATCTGTAAAAGGAGCGAATAGAATGGTAACGAAAAAAGAATACAGTGAAATGAGTAAAAAGCGTCCCCGAATTCCAGAAGCTGGGTTAATGTCCCCATGGCATTTTTGATCGGCGGACTGATTTGTACACTTGGCGAAGTAATTCTCAACATTTTTACTCATTACGGTGCGGAAAAGGAAGCGGCAGGCGCATGGGCGTCGATAATACTGGTATTCCTAAGCGCACTTTTTACCGGACTGGGACTGTATGAAAAGCTTGCAAAGCATGCAGGTGCAGGAACGCTGGTACCGATCACAGGATTTGCTAACGCAGTGGTATCATCGGCGATAGAATCAAAGTCCGAGGGACTGATACTGGGTGTGGGCGCAAAAATTTTTCACCATTGCAGGACCCGTTATATTGTACGGTACAACGGCATCGGTAATTTACGGAATTATTTATTATTTCTTTATCAGGTGAGCCTAAAGCCCGCCTGATTTATTTTTTTCCTGTAATTCCAAAAATTCATCGGCAAGTTTTAAAGCGTCGTCATAGGTTTCTAGACTGTAGCATTTTGCACGGAATCCCGCAGCGCCGTAAAGTCCTTTCATGTACCACGAAGCGTGCTTTCTTACTTCTTTCATAGCTCTGGGTTCGTTTTCTTGTCCGGACTGCTTCAGTATCAGACGGATATGATAAAGCATAACTTCCATTCGTTCCTCAATTGTAGGCGGAGTATGAAGATTTTCAAAATAGCTGTCAATTTCCCTGAAAATAAAAAGGATTTCCGTAGGTGGCACGTCCTATCATTACAAGATCGCAGCCTGTTTGTTTATACATATCAAGACAGCTTTCGAGACTGTCTACGTCTCCGTTTCCTATTACGGGTACTGAAACGCTTTCCTTGACTTTTTTATAATATCCCAGTCGGCTTTTCCCGAATACATTTGGTCTTTGGTTCTGCCGTGGACTGCAACAGCGTCAGCGCCTGCCTGTTCCATAGCAACGGCAAATTCCACAGCGTTAACGGAATCCTCATTCCAGCCCTTTCGGAATTTTACCGTTACAGGTACTCCCGAAACGCTTTTTACTGCTTTTACGATTTCCGCCGCACGGTCAATATCTTTCATCAAAGCGCTGCCCGAATTGTTGTTTACCACTTTCGGTACGGGACACCCCATGTTAATATCCAGTATGTCAGGGGCATATGACATGCATATTTCTGTCGCTTTTTTCATAAATTCCGGATCGTCTCCGAAGAGCTGCAAAGCCATAGGACGTTCGCCGTCTGTTACGGTGCAAAGCTCGGCGGTTTTTTGTCGTTGTAGCAAAGTCCCTTTGCGGAAATAAGCTCGCTTACCGTATAACATGCGCCGTACTCACAACAAAAAGGGTTCTGTAGGCTCTGTCGGCAACCGAAGCCATTGGGGCAAGAGCGGCAGTCTTTTTTATTTTTACTTTTCCAATACTAAAATATTTCATTATTTACTCCGATTTAGCTTTCTTTAAAAGAAAAGCTAATAAAAAAATTTTTTAAAGAAACAAGTTTCTTTATAATTTCTTTTTCTTAACTTTCTTGTTTCGCAACAAGAAAGTAACAAAGAAAATGCACTTCTTTCTTTGTTCCATGCCCTAGGGGTAAAAAAGCAAAAAGAAAGGTAACGACTGCGTAACCCTTTCAAACTATCACGCAAGGTACTCTCCCAAAACTGTACTGAGACATGTCTGCAACTTACGTTCTCCGCTTAGTATCACCCATCTTACTTGGGCGTGAATTTTTGATGTCACGTCTTGCCTTTTATGGGGAGACCTATTAGTTCATAAACTGTATGACGGATAAAGTTTTTCTTTGTTTTACTTTCTTTCACATAAAAGAAAGTAAAAAGTACGTGTTTCTTTGGTTCGTTTCTTGTCACGAGACAAGAAATGAACAAGAAAAAAAAGATTTATTTCAGTTTATTTTTTATGTGAATCGGGATTATCTGTTCTGCCCATAAGATAGTCGATAGAACAGTCAAGATAATCGGCGATTTTGGCTAAGCTATCGCCTTTAAGCATAGACCCATTATACATGTTTGAAAGGGTGTTTTTATTGAGATTAAGTTGTTGCAGCATATCCTTTAAATATATTCCTTTTGATTTTGCTATGTTTTTAATTATTTCTGCTGTTTTAGTGGATTCATACATAAACTGATACTCCTTTTTTTGTGCAAATCCATAAATTTATAGAAAAATACTTGAAATCAATAAAAATATGGATTGTAATATAGATAAGCTATAAAGAATTCCTAAAAAAATACTACTAATTTTAATTATAGCATTATTTTGGGGTATTCGTCAATGGTTGTAAAAAATTTGAAAGAGGGTAAAAAAATGTATTCATCTTCAATATTAAAAATTTTATGGACCAAAAAGGTATTTCTATAGAAAAGCTTGCTTTGGATTTAAATTTAAGTGAAGAGGAAGCAAAGCAATGTTGTAATAATTTATTTGAGGCCGATATTGACGTCTTGATACTTTTGGCGGATTATCTTGATATTTCTGTTGATTATCTTATGGGAAGAATTGATAATCCCGATTCACATAAGAAAAAAAAACTTGTAAGTCTTTAAAAAGAAAATCAAGTCAATAAAATTCGGCATAAAAGTTTTGGTTCCGCTTTTTCAAAAGCGGAATTTTTTCAAAAAAAGCGGTAGAGTTTTTAAAAAAATCTGTTATAATAGTAAAGATAGATTAGTGAATAAATGGAGAAATTATTATGAAATTGCTTGCAATAGACGGAAATAGTATAATGAACCGTGCGTTTTACGGTATCAGAGCGCTTACCAATAAAAAAGGGCGTTTACACTAACGCTCTGCTGGGATTTATGAATATTTACTTTAAAAATGCGGACGAAGTAAAGCCCGACTGCGTTGCAGTGGCTTTTGATCTGAGGTCTCCCCACATTCCGCCATAAGGCGGCGGCGTCCTATAAGGCGAACAGAAAGGGGATGCCCGAAGAACTGGCACAGCAAATGCCTCTTATAAAAGAAATCCTGACCGCTATGGGTATTAAAATAGTTGAGTGTGAGGGCTTTGAGGCTGACGATGTACTGGGTACTCTTTCAAAAATGTGCGCTGACAGCGGAAATGAGTGTCATATTCTCACAGGTGACAAGGACAGCTTACAGCTTGTAAATGATAGGGTAACGGTACGCTTAGCTACGACTAAGGAAACAATTATTTACACTCCGGAAAAGTTCGTGAGGATTACGGCTTTGAACCGATAAATCTGATAGATTTAAAGGCGCTTATGGGAGACAGCTCCGACAATATTTCAGGAGTTGCAGGAATCGGACAAAAAACTGCGACCACGCTTATCACTAATTGGACTACAATAGAAAATCTTTACGAAAATCTGGAAAATGCGGGACTTACAAAAGGCGTTTTTACAAAGCTTGAAAACGGCAGAGAAGCGGCAAAGGAGAGCAAGTGGCTAGCGACTATACGTCTGGACGCTCCTGTTGACAGCAATATGGAGGATTATGCTATCGCACAGCCTGATAATGAAAAGCTGAGTGAAATCCTCACAGAACTGGAAATGCTGAGACTTTTGCAGAAGTTAAATCTTGAACCGTCTGAAATCAAGGAAGAAGAAAAGGTTAAGGCTACTGAAATAAGCGCCGAACAAAAAGAGCTTGACGAACAAAAGCTGTCGGAGCTTTTAAAAAATGAAAATCTGGATTGTCTTTACAGATTGCAGATATATGAAAAAAAATCAGCGATGATAAGTGCGTTATTTATACCACGGAAAACAGAGAGTATATTTCAACACTTATGGCAAGTAATGTTGAAAAATATACTTTCGGGGCAAAGCCGCTGTACAAGCTGTGCTTTGCGGAGAATAAATCCCTTTGAAATGATGTCGCTGGACGCTGAAATCGCCGCATATCTGCTTGACCCGTCCTCTGCTGAATACAGTATTGAAAAGCTTTGCATACGCTACGGTTCGCCCTATTACAGCTCTGCCGGAGAATGGGCGGATATAGTTAGTCTGCCGGAGCTTTGCGCAGTGCTTATAAAGGAAATTGATTCACAGGGTATGACTGAGCTTATGTATGGAATCGAACAGCCGCTGACAGAGGTTTTAGCTTCAATGGAGTATACGGGGGTAAAGGTAGACGTAGAGGGTGTAAAGCGGTTCGGGGAAACTCTTACAGACGAAATTGAAGGAATTGAATCTCAGATTTATTTTATGTGCGGTAAGGAATTTAATATAGCGTCTCCGAAACAGCTTGGTGAAATACTTCATGAAATGGGACTTCCCTTAAAAAAGAAAACCAAAAACGGTTTTTCCACCAATGCGGAGGTACTGGAAGAACTGCGTGACAAGCACCCTGTAATCGACCTTGTTCTCCGTTACCGTCAGCTTACAAAGCTTAATTCTACCTATGTGGAAGGACTTCTCAAAACCGTTGAATCGGACGGCAGAATCCATACGGTTTTCAAGCAGACTGAAACAAGAACAGGCAGAATTTCTTCAACTGAACCGAATATGCAGAACATTCCTGTAAGAACCGAACTGGGACGTGAAATGCGTAAATTTTTCATTGTGCCTGAGGGAAAAACTCTCCTTGACGCCGATTACAGTCAGATCGAACTGAGAATAGTAGCGCATATTTGTAATGATCCGGTAATGATAAAGGGCTTTTCAGAGGGAGCTGATATTCATACTTCCACTGCGGCGCAGGGTTTCGCTCTGCCGGAGGAAATGATAACGCCTGAAATGAGAAGTGCGGCAAAGGCTGTCAACTTCGGAATTATATATGGTATCGGAGCATTTTCACTTTCAAAGGATATAAATGTAAGCGTTTATGAAGCAAAAAAATATATAGACGATTATCTTCACAATTTCCCTAATGTAGAAAAAAATTTATGAATGATACCGTTGAAAATGCAAAGAAAAACGGGTATGTTACCACTATGTTCGGCAGAAAGCGTTATGTACCGGAGCTTTCCGCTTCAAATAAAAACATGCAGGCGGCAGGCAGAAGAATCGCTATGAATACGCCTATACAAGGCAGTGCGGCAGACATTATAAAAAATTGCTATGGTAAGAGTTTACCGCCGTTTAAAAAGAGGAAGTGCCTGATGCAAGACTGATCTTACAGGTACACGATGAACTGATAGTTGAGTGCGATGTAAAGGACGCCGAAGCTGCGGGAAAAATTCTTTCCGAGGAATGACAAATGCCTGTGAGCTTAAAGTACCCCTTACTGCCGACGTAAACAGAGGTGACAGTTGGTATGAAGCTAAAGGCTGATATTATAAAATGCGGATTTGATGAACTTAAAAAAAAATTGCAGAGATCGAAAGTAAATGCATTCCCGACGGTTGGTCACTGAAAGCCTTTGAGGATTGGTATGATGATAAAAAAAAACTGTAGTTTTTGCGGCGGTATGCAACGGAGAGATGATCGGATTTGCAAACGGTTCATGGGTTATTGACGAGGGAGAACTGTTAAATATTGCGGTTTTGGAAAAATACAGACGTCAGGGATTGGCTGAAATTCTCCTTAAAAACACTTGAGGATTTTTTTACCGAAAAGAATATTACCGTAATTTATTTGGAAGTCAGGGAGAAAAATCAGTCTGCACTGTCTTTTTTATGAAAAACATGGTTTTATCAAAAACGGATTCAGAAAAACTACTACAGAAATCCTAATGACAACGGAGTTCTGATGATGAAAAAATAGGTGATAAATATGCTTATACTGGGAATTGAAAGTTCCTGTGACGAAAAACTGCGGCGGCAGTTTCCGAAAACGGGACGAAAATACTTTCCTCGGTCATATCTACTCAGATCGAGGAACACAGAAAATACGGCGGAGTAGTACCTGAAATTGCCTCACGCCGTCATTGCGAGAATATACTGGGAGTTGTTAAAAAGTCCCTTAAGGACGCAGGAAAAACGCTTGACGAAATCGACGCAATCGCCGTGACCTACGCTCCGGGACTGATAGGCGCTCTTTTGGTGGGAGTAAATTTCGCCAAGGGACTTGCTATGGCGTCGGATAAGCCTCTTGTACCTGTGCATCATATATCAGGTCATATTGCCGCAAACTACATTGCTCATTCGGACCTTTAAACCGCCTTATTTGTGTCTTGTGGCAAGCGGCGGTCATTCTCACATTGTTGAGGTACTGGATTATACAAAGTTCCATGTTGTGGGACGTACCAGAGACGATGCGGCAGGAGAATGCTTTGACAAATGTGCAAGAGCCATGGGATTTCCGTATCCCGGCGGAGTACATATAGATAAGGCGTCTGTTTCGGGAAACAAGGATGCTTATGAGCTTCCCCGTCCAAAGGTTACGGGAAGCGAGTTTGATTTCAGTTTTTCAGGACTTAAAACTGCTGTAATAAATCTGCTTCACAATTCACAGCAGAAGGGTATTGAGATAAATAAGAACGACTTAAGTGCGGGTATTCAGTATACTATATCCGATATACTCTGTGAAAAAACCATGGCGGCGGCGGAAATGCTGGGATATAAGACTATTGCCGTGGCAGGGGGAGTGTCTGCAAACAGCGGAGTAAGAGCGGCATTTGAAAAGGCGTGTGCTGAGCGTGACATGAAGCTTTATCTTCCTCCTTTGAACCTATGCGGCGACAATGGAGCAATGATCGCCTGTCAGGGGTATTATAACTATCTCGACGGACAGCGTGGGGACGAGAGTCTTAATGCAGTTGCAACGCTTTCTCTGGAAGAAATCTAACTTACTTTTTTTCCGCTTTTTGAAAAAAGCTTGGCAAAAAACTTTAATGCCGAGCAAAAGCAACTTGAAACAGTTTTTAAAGACTCGCAAAGTTAATTTTATAAAGAATTGAAAAAATTTTGAAAAAAGTTGGCAAAAACTTTTAAATCGTCTATTGAACTCTTTTTTTCTTGTTCATTTCTTGTCTCGTGACAAGAAACGAACCAAAGAAACACGTATTTTACTTTCTTTCATGTGAAAGAAAGTAAAACAAAGAAAAACATTATCCGTCATACAGTTTCTGAACTAATAGGTCTCCCCCATATAAAAGGCAAGACGTGACATCAAAAATTCACGCCCAAGTAAGATGGGCGATACTAAGAGGAAAACGTAAGTTGCAGACATGTCTCAGTACAGTTTTGGGAGAGTTCCTTGCGTGATAGTTTAAAAAGGCTGCGCAGTCGTTACATTTCTACAAAGAAAGAAGGGCATTTTTTGTTACTTTCTTGTTGCAAGACAAGAAAGTTAAGAAAAGAAGCTTTAAAAAAACTTGTTTCTTTGATTCGGCATCAATAACAAGACAAATAATGAACAAATATGTTTTGCTAACGCTTTTTTAAAAGCACAAAAAAAAATTATAAAGCTTAATAAATAAAAAGTACACGACTGGAAAACAGTTGTCCTTTGTGAAAAAACAATGAAAATTGTTATAAATTTCACAAATCAAAGGAAATTCTATTGACAACTATTTCAAAAAAATATTATAATATAAAAATGAAACAAAAATTTTAAAGAATAACTGCATTATTGCAGAAAAATACATACAATAATAAATATGCAGTTAAATTATCAAGGAGGATTATTACCATGTCACTGACAAAGAACCCCAACGTTTTAAAAATGGGTTGAAGAAATGACAGCCCTTACAAAGCCTGATAAGGTAGTTTGGATCGACGGAAGCAAGGAGCAGATCGACGCTCTTAAAGCGGAAGCAATCTCAACAGGCGAAATGATTGAACTCAATCAGGAAAAAGCTTCCGGGATGTCTGTACCACAGAACTCTTCCAAACGACGTAGCAAGAGTTGAAGACAGAACTTTTATCTGCTGCAAGAATAAGGAAGACGCAGGTCCGACAAACAACTGGATGGATCCGGACGAAATGAAGGCAATGCTGACACCTATGTACGACGGTGCTATGAAGGGCAGAACAATGTATGTTATCCCTACTCAATGGGTCCTATCGGCTCTCCTCTCGCTAAGGTAGGCGTTGAAGTTACTGATTCTATCTACGTTGTTCTTAACATGAATATCATGACAAGAATGGGTAAACAGGCTTTTGAAATCCTCGGCGACGAATCAAACGATTTCGTTCGCGGTCTGCATTCAAAGGCTGATGTTGATCCTGAAAAGAGATATATCGTTCAGTTCCCTGAAGATAATGCAATCTGGTCAATCAACTCCGCTTACGGCGGTAACGTACTTCTGGGTAAGAAGTGCTTTGCACTCAGAATCGCTTCATATCAGGGCAAGAATGAAGGCTGGATGGCTGAACATATGCTTATCTTAGGCGTTAAGAAGCCTGACGGTGAAGTTAAGTATATCACAGCTGCATTCCCGTCAGCATGCGGTAAGACAAACCTTGCTATGCTTATTCCGCCGGAAGGCTATAAGAAGGACGGCTATGAAGTATTCACAGTCGGCGACGATATCGCTTGGATGAAGCAGGGCGAAGACGGCAGACTTTATGCTATCAATCCTGAAAACGGATTCTTCGGCGTTGCTCCCGGTACTAATGAAAAGTCTAACTACAATGCGCTTGCTTCAACAATGAAGGACACTATTTTCACAAACGTTGCTATCAATAATGATGACAATACAGCTTGGTGGGAAGGTCTTGACAAGAATCCTCCTGAAAACGCAACCGAATGGAAAGGCGAAAAAGGTTAACGGTAAGGAATTTACTGCTAACGGCAACAAGCTTGCTCATCCAAACTCAAGATTTACAGCTCCTGCAAAGAACTGTCCTTGCATTTCACCTGAATTTGATAATCCAGCAGGTGTTCCTATTTCAGCTATTATCTTCGGCGGCAGACGTGCTTCAACAACTCCGCTGGTATATCAGTCATTTGACTGGACACACGGAACATACATGGGTTCCGCTGTATCTTCAGAAACAACAGCTGCTGCAACAGGCGCTGTAGGCGTACTGAGACATGACCCAATGGCTATGAAGCCGTTTATCGGATACAATGTAGGCGATTACTGGGCACACTGGCTCGAAATGGGCGAAAAGCTCGGCGATAAGGCTCCTAAGATCTTTAATGTTAACTGGTTCAAGCAGGATGAAAACGGAAACTTCATCTGGCCTGGATTCGGCGACAATATGAGAGTACTCGACTGGATCATTAAGAGATGTGAAGGAACTATCGACGCTGATGAAACAGCTATCGGATATATTCCTAAGAAGACTGATAACGTTGAAGGTATCGAAGACGAGGTTACACCTGAAATCATGGATAAGCTTCTTGCAGTTGATAAGGATCTCTGGACTAAGGAAATTGCAGAAATGCGCAGATACTATAAGGAAGATATCGCTGATAAGGGCGGTAAGGTACCTGAAGCGCTTATCAAGGAACTTGACAAGCTTGAAGAAAGACTTGCAAAATAATAAAAATATCAATCAAATAACTGCAAAAATCTCCTATGGTAAATCCATAGGAGATTTTTTGGGAAATCGAAAAAATTTCAAACGCTTTCAAGTATAATTTTAGAAGAATCTTCTCCTCTCAGAGCTATAACAGCTCCTCTTATAAGATATGCTACAGGATCTCCCGAAGGACTTTTTTGCAGACACAAAACTTCAGTACCCTCAATTAAACCTATATCCTGCAAACGTCTCCTCATAGAACCGTTTATTTTAAGCTCTGCAACACGTCCTGAACTGCCCTCATTCAGGGAAGAAAGCGTTTTTATATTATTTATCATAATGAAAACTCCGTTGCTTAAGTATTTAAAGCGGACAAATAATTGCAGTCCGCTCATTATTATAATATTCCCTCCGGAGCTAACAGGTTACAAACAATTGAAAATTACTCAATTCAACATTAATTAACAAAAAACGGACTTGAAAATTCAAGTCCGTCACTATTATTTTCTTCTTGAACCGTTTTTACGTTCTGTACTGCGTTTAAGAGCACAAATTTTTCTTCGCTGTTCTGCTTAAAACGAGTCAGCATTTCCTCAAAGCCAAGCTCCGACATAGGAGGCTTTTTCTTAGGCTCCCAGACGTTAGGTCTGCGTTCCTGACGCTTTGCGGGTTTAAGAGTTTCCTCAGTATTTTCAGTTGCTTTCTTTATTGAAAGACCGATTTTTCCGTCCTCGCCGATATTAAGTACCTTAACCTTGACTTCCTGATTTTCAGTAAGGTAATCCTTAACGTCTTTAACAAATGAATTGGCTATTTCGGAAATATGTACCATACCCGTACCTGCGCCTTCAATTTCAACAAATGCACCGTACTGAGCTATTCCTTTTACTTTACCGTCATATATTTTACCTACTTCGAGCTGCATAATAATAAAAATCCCCCTGTTAATGAAAATTATAAAAAGCTTAAAAAGCTAGTTTCTTGATGTATCATAATATCTTCGTTCATCCGGATATGCATAATTCATATCTTCAATAGCCAGCTTTTTCATGTAAGCGTTCATATCGTCGTCTTCAAGAATCCTCTGCAACTCAACATTTTCAGCTTCGACTTCTTCCGTCTTATTGACAATAGAATTAAGTTCCTTCTGCATTTCCGCCAGACTGGACTGAGTAATAATAATAGAAATTATACATCCGATCACAGCGGCAATAATAATAAGCTTGCTGATAAGGCTAAACATGCCTTTTTTTCGTTTTTTTCTTATAGTTCTGGACGCCAAGTTTTTTCACGTTCTTTCTTTTATTCTTTTTTTCCTTATTACTATTATACAACAAATTGGTATCATCAATCAAGAGGGTTTCACTATTTTTTTTATTACTTTTTATATTTTGGAGACTTCCAACAAAAAATAGTCCTGATTTTTTCACATATAAGTACAAACTTTTTTAACAGCGGTCTGAAAATTCTTAAAAGCGCTCTTTTTATAAAACCTATAATTTTCCTCAGTATACCCGTTACGACTGTTCCCGCAGTAACATAGTAAAGGATAAAGCCGATAAGATTACCGGCACAGTAATAAAATCTGAATTCGCTGCGGGCCATAGATATGGTAAAGCACATCAGAAACACACCGTAAAGACAGAAAAAAAGTATATCTTCCAGTGCAGCCGCAATTTTATTGTGATGAATGATCATTCTTATAACACGAAAAATATCGAAAACAATTCCGATGGGTATACCGAAAGCGCATGACAGCAGAAATAACCGAAGCTGCTGACCAGAAGTAAAAAAGCTTTCCAGACCCTCCATAATTCACCGCCTAACGAAACAGCTTACCAAGCATAGAAACTGTTCCTCTTTTTATCCTTATCTCCGTAATTAAGCGCCCATATATCGCCGTCAATTGTCATATCTCCGGTTTCAACGCTCATGGAATTAATATGAAGTTCTCTTCCACGTATAACAAGTTCGCCCATTTGAGTGTAAAGAGAAATGCAGCGTTCATCAAAGCTGTCCACATCTGTCACTCCTGAAATGGTAAGACTTTTTCTGTTTTCCATAATAACATTGTGTACAGTTCTCTGATTTTTTTCATCATTGGTCATTTTTTATTTCTCCTTTGATTTTGTTTACAATTATATATATTACACTTTTTAAAAAATTATTACTGTTTTTATTGACACAAATCAAAATATGATGTATAATTAATTGAAAACGATTTTCATATTCATGTTTAAGGAGTAAAAAGGATTTATGAAACATATTTTATCTGCTGTTATGTCAGGAATACTGCTGATTTTCTGCCTTACAGCATGCAGTACAGATTCAGATAATTTAAACGAAAATAATGACAAGCTTCAGATAGTAACCACAATTTTTCCTGAATACGATTGGGTAAGAGAAATTCTAGGAGAAAAAAGCGAATAATGCAGAAGTAACATTTCTTCTTGAAAGCGGAGTGGATATGCATAGCTTTCAGCCGTCTGTAGAGGATATTCTTAAAATTTCAGAATGCGATATGTTTGTGTATGTTGGCGGAGAATCAGATCAGTGGGCTCAGGACGCTCTCAAAGAAGCCTCAAACAAGGATATTGTTGCTGTAAATTTGCTTGAGGTGCTGGGAGATTCAGTCAAGGAAGAAGAAATATTAGAGGGCATGGAGCATGAGGACGATGCAGAATCGGAACCGGACGAGCATGTATGGCTTTCATTAAAAAATGCAGAGACATTCTGTAATTACATTACGGACAAGTTAAGCGAAATCGACGCAGAAAACGCAGAGATTTATAAACAAAATAATCATTCTTATGTTGAAAAGCTTTCCGCACTTGATGAAAAGTATCAAAGGGAAATAAGCTCGTCAAAAAGAAAGATGTTTTATTATTTGCCGACCGTTTTCCTTTCAGATATATGACTGACGATTACAGTCTTACATGTTACGCAGCTTTTCCGGGCTGCTCTGCGGAAAACACAGGCAAGCTTTGAAACCATTACATTTCTTGCCGGAAAAATCAACGAACTCGGACTGACAAGCGTAATTACAATCGACGGTTCGGACAGTAAAATTGCCAACACTGTTATTAATGAAACACAACCAAAACATCTGAATATTTTAACGCTGGATTCCATGCAGTCGATCACTTCTAAGGATATAGAAAACGGCTTTACTTATTTATCGGTAATGGAAAACAATCTTGAAAATATAAAGACTGCTCTAAATTAAGGGGGAATTATAATGCCGCAGTTAGAATGCCGTAATCTGTCATTGGGTTATGATTCAAAAGCAATAGTAAGCAATCTTAACTTTTCAATAAACAAGGGTGATTATCTGTGTATTGTAGGTGAAAACGGTTCAGGGAAAAACAACGCTTATGAAAACTCTTTTGAATCTTCATTCTCCTCTCAGCGGAAGTATTATAACAGGAGACGGACTTAAAACAAATGAAATAGGATATCTTCCTCAGCAGACGGTAGTTCAGCGAGATTTTCCTGCGTCTGTTAAGGAAATTGTACTGTCCGGCTGTCAGGGACACTGTGGAATCAGACCTTTTTACAAAAAAAAGAAAAAAAAATACAGCCCGTCAAAATATGGAACGAATGGGAATAAGCAATCTTTCCTCACGCTGTTACAGGGAACTTTCCGGCGGTCAGCAGCAGAGAGTACTTCTTGCAAGAGCATTGTGCGCTACAAGAAAACTGCTTTTTGCTGGACGAGCCTGTTTCCGGACTCGATCCTAAAGCTACAGCGGAAATGTACGATATCATTGAAGAGCTGAACCGTCGGGATAAAATCACAATAATTATGATTTCCCATGATATAAGCGCGGCTGTTAAATATGCAAGCCACATACTGCATATCGGAGATGAAATTTTTTTTCGGTACAAAAGAAGAATATCTTAAAAGCAATGCAGGAGGTCAGTTTACCGGCAATGAAAGGAGTAATGAAAATTGAATGACATAGTAGAAAAATTCAGCTTTTATATGGAGCATTCCTTTGTACGCTATGCTTTGATTGTAGGCGTACTGATCGCTCTTTGTTCTTCTCTTCTGGGAGTTACGCTTGTTTTGAAACGCTTTTCATTTATAGGCGACGGACTTTCTCATACGGCGTTCGGAGCAATGGCGGTAGCCGCCGTACTGAATCTGACCAACGATATGCTTTTTGTTCTTCCTGCAACAGTCATTTGCGCCGTACTGCTGCTGAGAACGGGGAACAGTACTAAAATAAAGGGCGACGCTGCAATCGCTATGATCTCAGTAGGCTCGCTGGCAATCGGATATCTGCTGATGAATTTGTTTTCCACTTCTTCAAATCTTTCGGGAGACGTTTGCAGTACGCTGTTCGAGTTCGGCTTCCATACTTACGCTGACAAAGGCTGAAGTATGGTTATGTATAATTTTATCAATCGTTGTGGTTTTGGCATTTCTGTTTTTTACAATAAAATATTTGCAGTTACATTTGATGAAAATTTCGCAAAAAGCAACGGAATTAAAGCCGGAATTTACAATCTTCTTATAGCGGTAATTATTGCGGTTATAATAGTACTTGCAATGAATCTTGTAGGTTCTCTTCTGATATCTGCGCTGATTATTTTTCCTGCGCTTTCGGCAATGCGGATATTTAAAAGCTTTAGATCCGTTACGATATGTTCGGCGGTATTGTCAGTTTTCTGCGCACTGCTTGGTATTCTTATCTCAATTTTGTACGCAACCCCTGTGGGTTCGACTATAGTAGCTGTGGATATCGGAGCATTTGCGGTATTTTCAGCAGCCGGACTGATATTACAAAAAACCGGAAAATAAAGAAAGGGACGTTAAAACGTCCTTTTACATTTTTATTGACAAAATCATAAGTATATGCTAAAAAATAATTTTATCTAATAGTGTTAGGTAAATTATAAAAGGAAAATTTACTATGAAATATGAAAAGCTTACTGAAATTTTAATGGAGTCCCTTAAAGACACATATTACAAATCCCCTATCACCAACTACGCATTCTTTTTTTACAAGGTGAACATAAGCTTCTTAATCATCTTTATATATGCGGCGAGGTTTATAAAAAACCTGCCCAGCTTTGCAGAGAACTTTATATGACCAGCGCAAGAGTATCAGCCGCACTGAAAATTCTTGAAAAAAAAGGGTTATATTAAACGAAGAGCCTCTCAAAAAGATAAAAGAAACGTTATGGTATTCCTTACAGATAACGGAAAAGAATATATTGAAAATGTAAGAAAAAAGTGTTTTCAATGAAATGAAAACAGCACTTATGAATATGGGTGAGGACGCTGATGAATTTGTCAGCCTTATCAAAAGAGCAGCAGAAATTATTAATAAATCAGAAAGCGAGCTGATCGATAAAAATGAACATGAATGATTTTTTTTGCCGGACAGGTTTTTAACTCCTACGAATATTTCGGAGCACATAAAGAATCAGGACGTATTGTTTTCAGAACATTTGCTCCCAATGCCGCAAACGTATGTATATTCGGAAGCTTCAATAACTGGTCGGAAGAACCTATGACTCAGGAATCTTATGGAGTATACAGCTTTGTTTCAGACAGTGCAGATTTCGGCGATATGTATAAATATGTAATCTATACAAAATCAGGCGAACGTTTTGAACACTGCGATCCTTACGGCTTCGGAATGGAGCTGCGTCCTCAGTGGGCGTCTTATATAGTCGATTTGTCTGAATATAAATTTACTGATGACAAGTGGATGGAATGCAGAAATAAAAATTACAATTCTCCTATGAATATCTATGAGGTACATCTGGGTTCATGGTTGAATAATCCTCAGAATGAAAACGGCTGGTATAATTACAGTGAAATTGCCGACAAGCTTATTCAATATGCAAAAAAAACATAAATATACTCATCTTGAATTTCTTCCCCTTTCCGAACATCCGGCAGACTGCTCCTGGGGATATCAGAATACAGGATTTTTCAGTCCTACTTCACGTTACGGCACTGCTGCACAGCTTATGGAGCTTGTTGATAAATGCCACAAAAACAATATCGGAGTAATTATGGATTTTGTTCCCGTTCACTTTGCTGTAGACGGCTACGGACTTGCACAATATGACGGCTCTTACCTCTATGAATATCCGCCGTCAGACGTGGGTATAAGCGAATGGGGAACATGCAACTTCAATCATTCAAGGAATGAAACCCGCTGTTTGGTACAGTCCGCAGCTAATTTCTGGCTGGAAAAATTTCATTTTGACGGTCTTAGAATGGACGCTATCAGCCGTGCAATTTATTGGGGAGGCGATCCGGCAAGAGGCGTCAACGAAAACACTGTAAGTTTCCTTAAAAATATGAATCTGGGACTTCAAAGCTTCACCCCACAGCTATGCTGATAGCCGAGGATTCAACAGCATTCCCGAAAATTACCGCTCCGTTGAATATGACGGTCTGGGATTTGATTACAAATGGGATCTTGGCTGGATGAACGATACCCTGGACTATTTTCGTATTGCCCCGTGGGAACGTCACAATCATTATCACAAGCTGACTTTCTCTATGGCATACTTTTACAACGAGCTTTTTATTCTCCCCTTCTCTCATGATGAAACAGTACACGGAAAAGCAACCATAATTCAGAAAATGTACGGAGATTACCAAGACAAATTTCTACAGTGCCGAGCGCTTTACATGTATATGTACGCTCACCCCGGCAAGAAACTGAACTTTATGGGAAATGAATTCGGACAATTCAGAGAATGGTCAGAGGAACGTGAACAAGATTGGCAAATACTTCAATATCCTCTTCATGACGCTTTTCAAAAGTATATAACCAAGTTAAATGAAATATATTTAAAAAATCCTGCGCTACACAGCGGCGAATACAATATGGATAATTTCAGATGGATCATGTCTGACAACTGTGAACAGTGCGTTTATATTTTTGAAAGATCCTGCGGTGGAAGTACTGTTTTATGCGTATTTAATTTTTCCAGCATGAAACAGGAAGTATCGTTTACTCTGGGAAAAACCGCAAAGTTAAAGGAAATTTTAAACAGCCGCTGGGAAGAATACGGCGGAGATGTTCCACGGGGAACAAAAAAGCTGTAGCACCAAAAAAAAAAAAAAAAGATATTTTTACTTTAACTGTAACTCCTCTGACAGGAAGCTTGTTTGAAGTGATTTAAAAGTTTTCCATAATAAAAATTAAAAAAGGACGGTGCAAAACCGTCCTTTTTTTTATCCCATAATAACAGTAATTTTATTTACATCTGCAAGCTTTTCAGCTGGAACATAATTATCTTCAAGCTTTTCTCCGTTAAGAGTAATTTCACTGACTCCGCTCTGTACATGATTCGGATTCTGAATATCAATCGAAAGCTGTTTGCCTCTGAAAGTTTTTTCAATTGTAAAACCGTCCCACTCTGACGGAATAGACGGAGCAATTACCAGTCCTTCCAAATCAGGTCTCATACCGCATATACCCTCAACACAGCCTACCATAACCGTAGACGCAGTACCGGTCAGCCAATGTACATGAGAACGTCCCTCAAAAGGAGATGCCTTACTCTCTGTAAACTGTCCGTGGGCATACGGCTCAATAACTCTTATCTCAGCCTTGTCATTCATTGCAGCAGGAGAGCTTTCCATAAAGTACTCAAAGGCTCTGTTACCATGTCCTGCAAGAGCTTCGGCCAGGATTATCCAACCCTGCGACTGTGAGAAAATACCGCCGTTTTCTTTGGTATCGTCATTGAAAATATGCATAAGCGCACCGTCAAAATAATGCTTTTTATAAGGGGGATCAAGCAGTTTTGCACCGTATGGCGTATTGAGAATTTCATGAACGCTGTCAAGGGCTTTTTCAGCCTGTTCATCAGACGCAAAACGTGAAATAACGCTCCAGCTTTGCGGATTCAGCCACATATTAGCTTCAGGATCTTTCTTAGCACCAACTATAACGCCGTCCTCGCGGATACCTCTTATAAATCTGTCCTCGTCCCAGCACTTATCCAGAGCGGCGGACAGTTCCCCCTGTACCTTATCAATATAGCTTATATAATCATCGTCACCCTTTAATATAGCCATTTCTTTAATAACGCTCATTGCGTAGTAAAGCTGGAATGCAACAAATGTAGACTCACCTTTTTGCACCGAGTCTTAAGCAATCGTTCCAGTCTGCATGTAAACCTGCCGGCATTGAGTGTGCGCCGAGTCTTTCCATAGAAAATCTTATGGCATTTTTCAAGTGCTCATAAACAGTAGCTTCGCCTCCGTTTGCATAAACGATGACCTCATCTAAAAATGCCTTGTTTCCGCTTTCGCCCAGATACTTTACAATAGTCGGGAACAGCCACAGAGCGTCGTCTGCACGGTATGAAGGGTGTCCTGTTTCCTTAACATATTCCGGATCGTCAGGAGTATTTTCATGTCCGGCATTGTGTGTAAACTTAACCAGTGGAAGTCCTCCCCCGTTATCTACCTGTGCCGACAGCATAAATCTTATCTTTTCCGCTGCCATTTCAGGATCAAGATGAATTATACCCTGTATATCCTGTACTGTATCACGATAACCGTAACCGTTTCTCAATCCGCAGTAAACAAACGAAGCCGCTCTTGACCATATAAACGTAATAAAGCACTGGAATGCATTCCACACGTTTATCATGTTATTAAATTCTTCGCTTGGAGTATTGACCTGAAAACGATCGAGAGTGGAGTGCCAGTAATTCTTAAGCTCTTCTACTTCCCTGTCAACTTTTCCTTGTTCCTTGTATTCATTCAGAATAGCCGCAGCTTCCTCACTTTTTCTTCTTCCAAGAATATAAATAAGTTCTGTAGTCTGTCCGGCTTCAAGGGTAATATCCGACTGCAATGCGCCGCATGAATTTGAATTATAATTCATGGAGTTATCTAGTCTGCCGTTTTCAACAGCTACGGGATTTGAGTAGGTTCTGTATGAACCTATGAAATTATTAAAATTACCGCATGCGGCAGTAACTTCAGCGCCTACCATACCAAAAAAAAATCTGTCAGTACGGTCTTTTTTACTGTTTTCACTTATAGTCTGAATAATTCTGTTTTCTTCAAATTTAGTCTGAGAAATAAACAGCGAGTACTGCAAATTTACCTGATCCTGTTCATAATTATCTTCATTTGTAAATTCAGTAAATCCGAAAACCGAAAGTTTTCTCGACTTTGTATCATTATTTGTTATCTTTGTACGCCATACTTCGTAGGTTTTTCCCTGTGGAACATAATAAGTTGTCTCAGCCGCTATTTTTTCGTACTCAGAGCTTATTACCGTATAGATGTATCATTGTCTCTGATGTATATATAGCGTCCCGGAAGAGCCATCATTGAATTGAAACGGAAACGTGTTATCCTTCCGTTTGCACCTGACTTAACAAAGCTGTATCCTGCGGCATTATTTGAAATGATAGCGCCGTATTCAGGCGATCCCAAATAATTTACCCATGACGCAGGAGTATCCGGCTTAGTTATTACATATTCCTTATTTTCAAGGTCAAAATAACCGTATTTCATTCTTATATTCTCCTTTAAAATATACATTTTTCTTTAAACACAACTGTTATTATGATACCATTTTATATCATTTATTTCAATACTTTTTAAAAAAAGTATGCAAAATTATTTTTAAACTTTTCGGTTTTTGAAAAAAAGCGAAAAAACTTTTGTCATTTTCTTTATTTGCCCAAAGAAAATAACGAAAAGAAATGCACTTCTTTCTTTGCTTACACAAAAGAAAAGAAGCAAAGAAACAAGTTTCTTTAAAACTTCTTTTATTAACTTTCTTGTTTCGCAACAAGAAAGTAACAAAAAATGCGCCCACTCAAACGCCGTGGACGGCTTGCGGCACATAAAGTGCCGAATTTTATCCGTCATACAGTTTCTGAACTAATTAGTCTCCCAATAAAAGGCAAGACATAACATCTAAAATTCACACCCAATAAAGATGGATGATACTAAAGAAGAACTGCTTACTTTTTTTTTTCAAAATTTTCTCTTCAATTCTCTGTTTACTTACCTGTCAAGCCTTAGCTGCTTTGCGAGTCTTTAGAATGTGTTTCAAGTTGAAGAAATCCGGCGTAAAAGGTTTTTTGCTTACTTTTTTTCAAATTTTTCCCTTAATTTTCTGCAAAAAGTAAACCATCGTGAATTGATTAAAAAATACTAGTAAACTAAAATCGATATTAAAGTTTTTTGCTTACTTTTTTCAAAAAATGTAAGGCGGTCTAAAGACCGCCTTTATATTAAATTTGTGCTGAATAATTCGGAGCTTCCTTAGTGATATAAATATCATGCGGATGACTTTCCTTAAGTCCTGCCCCTGTAATTCTTACAAACTGTGATTTTTCATGAAGTGTAGGAATATCAACACAGCCGCAGTAACCCATACCTGATCTGATACCGCCTACCAGCTGGAAAATAGTGTCTGCAACCGGACCCTTAAACGGTACACGTCCTTCAACGCCTTCAGGTACAAGCTTTTTAGCTCCCTCCTGGAAGTATCTGTCCTTAGAACCGCATGCCATAGCTCCAAGACTTCCCATACCTCTGTATACCTTAAATGAACGTCCCTGGAAAATTTCAGTTTCACCCGGAGCTTCTTCGCAGCCTGCAAGCAGTGAACCCAACATAACTACATTAGCACCTGCTGCAAGCGCCTTTACTATATCGCCTGAATACTTGATACCGCCGTCTGCAATAACCGGTATATTATGCTTCTGAGCAACTCTTGCAACATCATAAACCGCTGTGATCTGAGGTACGCCGATACCTGCAACGACACGTGTCGTACGATAGAACCAGGACCGATACCAACCTTTAAGCAGTCTGCACCGGCTGCAATAAGGTCTTCAGCCGCTTCAGCTGTGGCAATATTTCCGGCAATAACAGGAATATCCGGATAAGATTCTTTTACCATTTTCAGACATTTCATTATATTCTGTGAGTGACCGTGTGCAGAATCCAGTACCAATACGTCAGCCTGCGCGTCAATTAAAGCCCCTGCTCTTTCAAGTACGTCTGCTGTTACGCCAATTGCAGCGCCGCAGAGAAGTCTGCCGCCCTTGTCTCTTGCAGAATTAGGGTACTGAATTGCTTTTTCAATATCTTTAATAGTTATAAGTCCCTTTAAATAACCGTTTTCGTCAACTAAAGGAAGTTTCTCTATTTTGTGAGTTCTTAAAATTTCCTGTGCCTGTTCAAGAGTAGTACCAATCGGAGCAGTTATAAGATTGTCCTTTGTCATAACGTCGCCTATTTTAGTATCATAATCTGAAATAAAGCGCATATCTCTGTTCGTAATGATACCTACAAGCTTTCCCTGACTGTCAACGATCGGTACGCCTGAAATCTTATACTTGCCCATCAGTTCGTCTGCGTCATATACATATCTGTCCGCTGTAAGAGAAAATGGATTTACAATAACCCCGTTTTCAGAACGCTTAACCTTATCTACTTCATCAGCCTGCTGTTCTATAGTCATGTTTTTATGAATGATACCGATTCCGCCTTCTCTCGCAATAGCGATTGCCATTTTTGCTTCTGTTACGGTATCCATGGCTGCTGTCATAATCGGAGTTTTCAAAGTAATATTACCTGCAAGTCTGGTCCCCAGATTAATCATGTTAGGCGTAACGTCCGACTGTCCCGGAATCAGAAGTACATCGTCAAAAGTTAAACCCTCTTTTTCAAATTTTCTCTCACTTAGCATAAAAAATCCTCCTTAATATATGAATAAAGCAGCCAATTTTTTACTTAAAAATTAAAGCTGTCTTACATTTCTTATTTAAACTATTTCTTATAATGATACTATTTTTTCTCATAATGTCAAGCTTTTTTCGACTTTTTTCCTTACTTTTTGAAAAAAAGTAAGCAAAAAAAACTTTAATGCCGAATTTTATTAACTTGATATTGTTTTTAAACACTCGCAAATTTTTTTACAAAGTATTGAAGAAAAAATTTTGAAAAAAAAAAGCTTGGCAAAAACTTTTAATTTGTCTTTAGTACGATGATATAATATATATAAGACCCGACCAGTTAATTAAACTAAAATAAAGCACCGAAAATTATAAATCTTCGGTGCTTTTTATCATTTAATAATATCAGTACCCATAAACGGTACAAGAGCCTCGGGAATAGTAACGCTTCCGTCTGCATTTTGATAATTTTCAAGAATAGCCGCAACAGTTCTGCCCACTGCAACACCCGAACCGTTAAGAGTATGAACGAACTGAGCCTTGTCCTTTGGACTGTTCTTAAATCTGATTGCCGCACGTCTTGCCTGATAGTCCTCAAAATTAGAACAGCTTGATATCTCAACATATCTGTTATATGACGGCATCCATACTTCAATATCGTAAGTTTTAGCGCTTGAGAATCCTATATCACCTGTGGAAAGCGCAACAACCCTGTAAGGCAGACCAAGTCCCTGAAGTACTCTTTCTGCGTCGTTTGTAAGCTTTTCAAGTTCGTCGTAAGAAGTAGCCGGATCAACAAATTTTACCAATTCAACCTTGTTAAACTGATGCTGACGAATTAGACCTCTCTGGTCTCTGCCTGCGCTTCCCGCTTCGGCTCTGAAACATGCGGAATAAGCACAGTACTTGATCGGCAGCTTGTCGCCCGATAAAATTTCATCTCTGTGCATGTTTGTTACCGGAACTTCAGCAGTCGGTATCAGGAAATAATCGTTGTTGGCAACTCTGAAAGCGTCCTCTTCAAACTTCGGAAGCTGACCTGTGCCCGTCATTGACGCTCTGTTTACCATGTACGGAGGGAGTACTTCCGTATAACCGTTTTCAGTGTGAGTATTGAGGAAATAACTGATTACAGCTCTTTCAAGTCTTGCGCCAAGTCCTTTATAAAAATGAAATCTTGCGCCTGTTACCTTAGCTGCCGTTTCCGGATCAAGTATACCTAAATTTTTACCGATATCCCAGTGTGCAAGCGGTTCAAAGTCAAACTTTGAAGGCTCTCCCCACTTTCTCAATTCAACATTTTCACTGTCGTCCTTGCCTATAGGAGTAGTTTCAGACGGAATATTCGGAATTCTCAGTAAAGTATCTCTCTGCTTAGTTTCCAGTTCGCTTATAACTGCATTGTCATTCTTGATTTTTTCAGAAATTTCCTTCATTTCAGCCATTACAGCGTCAGTATTTTCACCGTTTTTCTTCATAATCGGAATCTGCTTTGATACCTTGTTCTGTTCAGCTTTTAAAGCGTCTGTTTCGGTAGAAAGCTTTCTTCTCTTTTCGTCAATTTCCAGAATTTCATCAATATAGCTGTCATAGTCGGCATTTCTTGTTTTCAAAGCCGCCTTGACCTTATCCGGATTTTCTCTGATAATTTTAATGTCAAGCATTTTATTTTACTTCCTTTACTTAGATAATTTATCTGCAAGAGCTGAAAGATCCTCTTTATCATAAAATTCAAGGATCAACGCCCCTTTATTTTTACCGTCTTCAACCTTCACCTTTCTGCCCAGAGCATTGTGAAGACCGATTTCCATTTCCTTGAAATAGCTGTCAATACGCTCGTTTGTAACAGCCGTTTTTTCACCCTTATCACTTGCCATTTTTTCCAAGGATCTTACGTTTATCAGTCCCTGAGCTGCTTTTTTGGCAGCTTCAAGCATTTTTTCTTCATCGTCAAATGCAAGCAAAGCCTTTCCGTGACCAACAGTAAGCTCGCCGTTTTCAAGCATTTCAAGTACTTCATTAGGCAAAGCCAGCAATCTCATAGCGTTTGCAACGGAAGAACGGGAGCGTCCTACAGTTTTTGCTACGTCCTCCTGAGTCATTCCAAAGGATTCCACAAGCTCGCTGTATCCCTTAGCTTCTTCAACGGGATTAAGATTTTCACGCTGTAGATTTTCAATCAGCGCTATCTGCATTGCTTCTAAATCGGATAATTCCTTTATCTGTACCGGAACCTCTGAAAGACCCAGCATTCTTGCAGCTCTCCACCTGCGTTCACCTGCAACTATCTGATATCCGCTGCCGTACGGTCTTACAAGAAGCGGCTGTAAAATACCGTGCTGCTTTATTGATTCCGCAAGCGCCGAAATTGATTCATCGTCAAAATTTTTTCTGGGCTGTTCCCTGTTTGGCTCAATTTCTGTAATTCTCAGGGTCTGACCTGAATCAGTATTTGTTTTGTTGTCTTCAAAAAGGGCGCTTAAACCTGTGCCCAATCCTCCTTTTGACGCCATTTACACACCTTCTCTTTTTTTCTTCCGAATAATTTTTTCTTTTTTTCTTTCTTTTTCGGAGGTTCTTCATTTAAAATTTCCAGTCCTAAAAGCTCGTAATATTCTGCTCCCTTTGAACTTTTATCATAGTACATTACCGGTTTTCCGTGACTGGGAGCTTCTGAAAGTCTTACATTTCTCGGAATTTTAGTCTTAAAAATCTTTCCGGGAAAATACTTTTCAACTTCTTCCACAACCTGTCCGCTGACATTAAGTCTCGGATCAAACATTGTAAACAGAATTCCTTCAATATCAATAGACGGATTATACTTTGTCTTTACAATTTTTATAGTTTCCATAAGCTGACTAAGTCCTTCAAGAGCAAAAAACTCAGCCTGCATGGGAACAATAATTCTGTCGCATGCCACCAGTCCGTTTATAGTTATAAGACTAAGAGACGGAGGACAATCAATAAATATAAAATCATAATCCAATCGGCAGGTAAGAAGCTGCATTTTCAGTCTGTTCATTCGGTCATCAATATTTATCATTTCTACTTCACCGCCTGCAAGGGCGGAAGTAGCCGGAACTGACATTTTTTTTAAATTCGGTTCTAATAATAGTATCCTGAATTCTCGCCTGACCAATCAAAACGTCGTATGAAGAGTATTCAATGGATTTTTTCTGATTCCAAGACCTGTCGTAGTATTTCCCTGTGCGTCTATATCAATGCACAGCACTCTTTATCCCTAGAACCAAGATAAGCCGCAAGATTCACAACGGTGGTAGACTTACCTACTCCGCCTTTCTGATTTGCAACTGCATAGACCTTTCCCATTGAATTTCCTCCTTTTTCAGTACTATATTAAATTATACCACTTTCCTTCTCTCCTGTAAAGATATTTAAAGATTTTTGTTGTTTTTTTTGCATAAAAAATGTTCCATCGTGGAACACTCCGCTTTTTGAAAAAAGCTTGGCAAAAACTTTTATGCCGATTTTCATTAATTCAAAACATTTTTTTAAAGACTCACAAAGTTACTTTTGCAAAGAATAAAAATTTTTATATCGAATTTCATAAACTTAACTTTCATTTTAAAGACTCGTAAAGCAGCTTTTTGAAAAAGCGTATCAAAAACTTTTATGCCGATTTTCATTAATTCAAAACATTTTTTTAAAGACTCACAAAGTTACTTTTGCAAAGAATAAAAATTTTTATATCGAATTTCATAAACTTAACTTTCATTTTAAAGACTCGTAAAGCAGCTTTTAAAAAAAGCATATCAAAAACTTAATGCTGGTTTTTTAAAAATATATTACAAAAAATTACACCCAATTAAAATGGGTGCAATTAAAAATTTTCTCAAGGCTGCCCTTTAACTTATTGGGTGATGGTGTCTGAAAAATCAAATTACCTTTTATTGGGTGTATAAGTATTAACTTAATTTATCCAACCCTTTTTCTTTTTCTTTGCTATACTTTCTTTTTACGAAAAAAGAAAGTATATTGATTTTTTGTTACTTTCTTGTATCAAGACAAGAAAGTAAAATATAATGTTTTAGTAAAGATTTTACAAAATCTTTAAAAATTTTATTTCCATTCATTATTGAATTTTAACCCTATACTCTATATAGTCCTCATTTTGAATTTAGAATCCGCAGGAATTCCTGCCGCCTTCATAGTTTCTACTGCTTTATTAATAGTATTAACAAAAATTTTCACATTCTGAAAAACCTTACTTCTCTTTCTATAGCTTTCCTTGTCCTTTGCCTTTCCTATGTACTCGTCTATTGCCTGTTCAGTACGCTCAACATTCAGATTAAACTTTATCACCCTATTGATGATCTCCAGACGCTCTTCCTTACTTCCCAGTCTTAATAATGCTCTGGCATGTCTTTCCGTAAGATTAAATTTTGTTATAAGCTCCTTTTCTTCATCACTCAGCTTTAAAATTCTAAGCTTATTTGCTATTGTAGACTGTGCCTTGCCAAGCTTAAGCGCAGCGTCCTCCTGCGTCATACCGTAATAGCTGATAAGCTTTTCAATTGCGTTTGCTTCGTCAAAAAAGACAGATCCTGACGCTGAATATTTTCAACTAATGCCAAAACAGCGCTTGTCCGGGCGGAAATATCCAATATAATACACGGCACATATCTCAGCTGTACCAGCTTTGCCGCACGCAGTCGTCTTTCCCCGGCAATCAGTTCGTATCCCCTATCAACTTTTCTCACCGAAAGAGGCTGTAAAATACCGTTTTGACAAATACTTTCTGCCAATGAACTTATATCGTTGTAATCAAATTCCGTTCTGGGCTGATGAGGATTCGGAACTATTTCAGATATTGGGATCTGTACTACACGATTTTCTTCTTTTTTTCTTTCTCCTTTGTAAAATTTAAAAAATGCTGCCATATTTAACTTCCTTTCCTTTTGATAATTTAATTTTACCTTATAAGGGAAATTATTTCCACACAAAAATTCCCCTTTTAAAATAAATAAAAGGGGAAAATACGGCATTATTTTTTTAATTTTATAGAGGCTTGTTCTTTATCTGACTGCTGTTTCTGGGATATTTTAATGAAGTCTGCGATATTTTTTCAACAATAAAAAGCTTTCTCTGTTCAAAACCATTCAGCTTGTAATCAATTTCGTCTGAAACCTTTCCGCCCATTGTTTTTATTGCATTTCCTGCGTTTTTTATACTTTCCCCCGGACCTTTAAGAGCGGCAAAAATTCCGCCTTTTTTTACAAATCCCATACAATACTCGCAAAGCACCGGCATTGCCGCAACGGCTCTTGCCGTAGCAACATCAAACTTTTCTCTGTACAGCACATTTTTTTAGCAGCGTCCTCTGCTCTCGAATGCACTGTTATAACTTTTATTCCAAGTCTTTCACAAAGCTCGTCAAGGAATTTTATCCGCTTATTCAGACTGTCAAGAAGAGTAATACTGATATCTTCCCTGTATAGCTTTAGAGGTACAGACGGAAATCCTGCCCCTGTTCCAACGTCTATAAGAGATGCCTTTTCAGGTATTTTTTTGCATATTTTGACAGCAGAATACTGTCCAGAAAATGCTTGACCCACACTTCCTCACACTCAGTAATAGCGGTCAAGTTAACTTTTTTATTATACTCAATTAAAAATTCATAATAAATGCACAGCTTTTCATGGAGCTTTTCAGAATACTCCAGACCGTTTTCCACAAACAGCTCTTCACATTGTTTAAAACTTACCATTTAATCTCCCCTGCTGTTCAAGCCATACTGCCAAAACTGAAGCGTCTGCCGGAGAAACTCCGGAAATTCTCGAAGCCTGACCAATATTTTCAGGCTTTTGTTTATTTAACTTTTCAATTGCTTCAAGTCCCAGTCCCCGAATATTACTGTAATCAAGGTCTGAAGGCAATTTTTTTGACTCCATTTTTCTCATTATTTCAATTTGTTCCATCTGCTTGGCAATATATCCCTCATACTTTATCTGCAATTCCACCTGTTCCCGTACTTCAAAATCAAGTTCAGGTCTTTCCGTGTCAAATTCAGCCAGCATTTCATATCCAAGCTGAGGACGTCTTATAAGATCTGCAAGCTTACAACCTGTATTCAAAGACGCAGTACCCTTTATCTTCAAGGAACTTGTTAAGCTTTTCAGACGGCGCAATATTCAGTTTTCTAACACGCTTTATCTCGTTTTCGGTATCAGAAATCTTTTTTTTTTTTTGAAGTCTGTCATAACGCTCCTGCGAAATAAGACCTATTTTATACCCTATCGGAGTTAGTCTCTGGTCAGCATTGTCCTGACGCAGAACAAGACGGTATTCGCTTCGGGAAGTCATCATTCTGTATGGATCAGCACAGCCTTTTGTCACAAGATCGTCCACAAGAGTACCGATATATGAGCTTGCCCTGTCGAGTATCATAGGCTCTCTTCCAAGAATTTTTAGTGCGGCATTCACTCCCGCAACCATTCCCTGAGCCGCCGCTTCTCCATATTCGAACTGCCGTTAAACTGTCCCGCACCGTAAAGACCCTCCAGATTTTTAAATTCAAGAGTTGATCTCATCTGTACCGGATCGCAGCAATCATACTCTATAGCGTATGCAGGACGCATAAGTTCTACATTTTCCAGTCCTTTTATTGTTCGCAGAAACGCCAACTGAACGTCCTCAGGAAGCGAGGACGACATACCCTGCAAATAGTATTCATCGGTATCCATACCCATTGGTTCAACAAAAAGCTGATGTCTTTCCTTATCGGCAAATCTTACGATTTTGTCCTCAATTGACGGACAATATCTCGGTCCCACACCCTCAATTCTACCTGAATATAAAGGCGATCTGTGCAGATTATCAAGAATTACCTTGTGAGTCTGGGCATTGGTATATGAAACATAGCACGAAACAATATTTTCCATTGTAGACTGGTCAGTCTCAAAGGAAAAAGGTACGATATGCTCGTCACCGTCCTGTTTTTCCATTTTTTCAAAATCAATACTGCGTTTATGCACCCTGCACGGTGTTCCAGTTTTAAATCTGCGTATTTCAATACCGTTTTTTCTAAGACTTTCAGACAAAACAGTAGAAGGCAAAGCGGCGTCCGGACCGCTTTCATAGGACTCCTCACCAATGTGAATCTTTCCTTTAAGATATGTACCTGTTGCTATAATTACCGCTTTTACCTTGTATTCAGCGCCTAATTTTGTGCGTATACCGCAGACACTTTTATTTTCTGTCAGTACTTCGGCAACTTCTCCTTGTTTAATAAACAGATTTTCCTGAGCCTCGCATACTTTTTTCATATACTCATGATATCTCATTCTATCCGCCTGAACTCTAAGACTATGCACCGCAGGACCTTTTCCCTTATTCAGCATACGGCTCTGAATAAAGCATTTATCTGCCGCCTTACCCATTTCACCGCCCAAAGCGTCAATTTCACGTACCAAATGTCCCTTTGCGGTACCGCCGATTGACGGATTGCATGGCATATTAGCGATCTGGTCAAGTGAAATTGTAAAAAGTACTGTTTTACAGCCAAGTTTTGCAGACGCAAGTGCCGCCTCAACTCCGGCGTGACCGCCGCCCACAACGGCGACGTCAAATTCTCCCATAAAATAACTCATATAATCACCATATTTAAATGTTCCACGTGGAACATTTTTCTTTAATTAATCTTATTTTCCTACACAAAATCTTGAAAACACGTCGTCTATGACCTTTTCCGAGGACTTCTCCCCTGTCAATTCCATTAAATTGTCCGCCGCACTGTCCAGCATAACCGTTACAGCGTCCAGCATTTCACCGTTTTCAAGTATTGTTTTTGCTTCGATTGCATTAGAAAGAGCCTTTTCAATACAATTTTTCTGCCTTTCATTAGCAATTATTCCATCGCTTGCTTCAGACTTGTCATATAAAAACATATCTTCAAGAATCTTTTGCAGTCTTTCGATTCCCTCATCATTTTTTGCGGAAATCTCAACAGTATTTTTGAAATTTGTATAAATAAAATCTTTATCAATTTTTGTTTTCCCGTCAATTTTATTTATCACTGCTATACAATTTTTATTTTTAGCTTTTCAATAATTTCAAAATCTTTAGACTCAAGTTCCGAAGTACTGTCAAAAACCGCAAGAATCAAATCAGCCTCATCAATTTTTTTTGTAGGCAATATCTACACCCATACTCTCAATAATTCGTCTGTTTCTCTGATTCCCGCAGTATCCGAAAGACGCAGCGTAAGCTCGCCTATTCTTACATTTTCCTCAATTATATCACGGGTAGTACCTGCGATATCGGTAACAATACTTCTCTGATAACCGCTTAAGCAATTCATAAGAGTTGACTTACCAACATTTGGCTTACCACATATTACAGTATTAATACCTTCCCTGACAATTCTTCCGTGATCATAGGTATCTAAAGTTTTGATTAAATCTTTTACCACTCTATCTATCTGCACTCCCAAAACTTCCGGTTTTACTTCCGGAACGTCCTCTTCAGGAAAAGTCTGCCCAAGCTGCAAGATCTGCGAGAATATTTACAATACCTTCTTTAATTTTATTTATTCGTCGGAATACCGCACCGTCTTTCAGAGCGTTTGCATATCTAAGCTGACTTTCTCCGCCCGAGCTTATTATGTCCATTACTGCCTCTGCCTGAGTCAATGACATTTTACCGTTTAAAAATGCTCTTTTGTAAATTCTCCGCCTTGTGCCGGTTCTGCACCATATTTATATATCATTCTTAATATTTTTTTTAGTAATATATCTTCCGCCATGACATGATACTTCAACAACATCTTCCCCAGTATAGCTTTTGGGATTTCTGAATACTGTCAATACTACATCATCTATTTTTTCATTATTATCATTAATGATTTGTCCGTATGCACAGGTATAACCGTCCATTTGAGAGGGCGCTTTTCCGGCGTAATTTTTAAAGATTTTGTCAGCTATTTCAAGAGATTTTTCACCGGAAATACGTATAACAGAAATTCCTCCCACTGCGTCAGGAGTAGCAACAGCGGCTATAGTCGACATAAACAACACCTCACAAAATAAAACAGGCGGCACAAGGCCGCCATGAAATTAATTTGGCTTTATTAAAGCTCAATCTTTCCGTAAAGCCCCGCATTGATATCGTCTTCAGGCTTTGGTTTTTTATAATCTTTTTCAAAACTGGTTTTATAATCAAACGACATAGGTTCATCAATTTTTTTTTATTATTATCATTACTGCTTTTTCTACGCTTATTATATTTTCTAGGATTATCCGAAGCTATAACAATTTTTCTGTAAGGCTCTTCCCCGATGGACTTTGAATTTACGCCTTCTATTTTAGAAACAACCGAATGAATAATTCTTCTTTCATATGGATTCATCGGTTCTAAAACAGTTGATTTACCGGTTTTCAGAGCTTTTTCACTTATTCTTTCAGCCAGACCTTTAAGAGTTTCTTCTCTTTTTTTTCACGGTATCCGCAGCTATCCAGAGAAACTCTGATATAATCTCCTTCAATTCTGTTTGCAACCAGTGAGGAAAGGTACTGCAAAGCGTCGAGAGTCTCCCCTCTTCTGCCGATCACCGCACCTGATCCCTTGCTGTCAATATCGGCAAAAATTCCGGTTTCAACAGTAGTAATAGATATATCATGTTCAATTCCCATTTTATCAAGTACTTTATCAAGATAATTTCTGCATGCGTCCATTTTAGTTTTTTCGACCAGTTCTTTTTCTTTTCACGTCCATATAATCGGGACCCAGATCGTCAGGCTCATTATATCCTGCCCAAACTTTAGCTTCAGTTTTAATTTTACCGAAAAAGCCTTTTTTTAACGTCCTCAATAACCTTAAATTTTATATCTTTCAGAGGTATCTGAAAATCGTCCGCAGCCTTTCTCTTAGCATCTTCAATCGACTTTCCCGTAAAAACGCCGCATTTGTCCATAGGGACCATTTCTACTATTTCATCTGCCATTTTCTTTTAACTCTCCTTTCAGCGCCCGTACTTACTCGCTGTCGTCTTCTCTGTATTCATCGCCGTATTTTTTCAGCCATACGCTTTCTTGCTTCGTTAATAAGCTCTCTGTTATATTTATTTCTCTCAGATTTGGACATTCCCTCTGTTTCAGCGTTATAATCTGCCCGTCCGCCTTTTTTTGGCCTGTTCCTGCTGTTTCAGCATTTCAGCCTGCTGATCCATCATTCTTTGCATAAGTCCCGGTTTTTTATTTTTATTTTTTTTTTAAGCTTAACATTTATAGCCTCGATACGTTTAGGACTGAAATAAGCATAAAGCAGGAAAGACTGCAAAAATGAAAATACCGAAGACCATATCCAGTAAAAGCCAACGCCGGCAGGCACTGAGAAAGCGAGCCATACCGAGAACACCGGCATAACAAACATAACTATCTTCATAGCGCCCATATTAGGCATATCAGGATTCATCTGCTTTGATTTATACTGTGAATAAATTGTAAAAAGAAGCTGAACAAGACCGGATATTATCGGTATCATAACAAGAGCTACTGCCGCCTTGCTCCACGTATCAGGGTGAATTGTAGGTATAACGCCCAGATCTACGCCGAGAAAAGTATTTTTAAAGTTTGAAACTTTATCTACAAAATCGCTGCCCATATCCGAAAATAGATCGGGATTTTCCTTAACATACTTCAATATTGAAAGCTCAGGACGTGAAGTAAAGACTTATCTCCTTTAGCAATACCGCTTGCTTCAATAATATCCTTAGCCTTTTCAAGTGTTCCGGAAGAAATTCTGAGAATATGCGAAAGCGGACGGTAAACAACGTCCAGCACGCCGTAAAGTATGATCATCGAAATAATCAGCGGCAGACAGCTTCCCATAGGATTAACGCCTTCTTCAGCGTATAGCTTCTGTTGTTCTTCAGCAAGCTTCTGCTGATTATTTGCATATTGTTTTCTCAGCTTGCTGAGCTTTGGATTCAAAGCCTGCATTCTTACTGTTCCAAGCTGCTGCTTGTAAGAAATAGGAAGAAGAATTATTTTCGTAAGAAGCGTAAAAATTATAATTGAAAATCCGTAATTATTTACAACCTCGTAAATCCAGTACATTATCCAGCCCAGCGGTTTGCCGAGCAGTTCGCCTATCGGTCCCAAATCAGCATTTCTCCTATCTTTTTTTTATTCTAGCGATGACGTCCCAGGATATCAAATTTATCCGGCACGTAATCTATTCCCCCCGTTGCTCCAAGGATTGCAGCGGAGTATTCTCCACACCGCAAGCCAGCCGCCCTTGATAAAACCGTGTTTTTTCAGTGCTTCAAGAGCATAGGACGAGCAAGTAGGGTGATATTTACAGCAGGGCGGGAAAAGTGGAGAAATAATTTTCTTATAGACTTTAATAAAACCCATAAAAAATATATTTCATTTATTTTTTCTCCGAAAGCTGCCGCTTTGATTTCATTTATTCCTTTATTTTTCAGGTATCCGCTTAAAACGCCGCTTTTTATTCTGCATGCAGAAGACCTTGCCACAATAATCATATCAATTCCTATAGGCATGTTGATTTCATTTTCCCTGTAAGCTTGTCTTATAACTCGCTTCGCACGATTTCTCGCAACGGCGTTGCCCACTTTTTTCCGGCTGTAATACCGAGCATATTGTAGGGTTTATTGTTGCGTCTCACATAAATAACAACGTTTTTTGGACACTATGCATTTTCCCTTTTTGTAAAGATAGAGAAAACTTTTATTTTTATTTATTGTTTTAGTATAAAGCATAAATTTTATTTTTTATACCTCAAGGTATAATATTCCTTTATCTTTATATAAAATTATTATACACTATAAATTTCAAAATTGCAATAAAAAGAAATAATTTTATATACTCTTTTATTTAAAATAAAAGACCACAAAAAATGTGGTCTATCTTTAATTAGTGAGTAAGTCTTGCTCTTCCCTTAGCTCTTCTGCGGGCAAGAACCTTTCTTCCGTTTGAAGTTGACATTCTCTTGCGGAAACCGTGTTCCTTTTTTCTGTGAATTTTCTTAGGCTGATATGTTCTTTTCATTCTAATTCTCCTCCTTCTTACAAAAACGTCTAATTAAACGCTTTTATGCGTTATTTTCAATTCAGATACATTTTACCCGTAAAATGCATTTCACTAAATTATTATACATGCTCTTTTCTTCCTTGTCAAGAGTTTTTTTTATCTTTTTACAGAATATTTTTTACGCTTTTGAAAAAAAAGCTTAGCAAAAAAACTTTTATATCGTCTTTAGTCTGATATAACATGTTCAATAAGGCTCGACAGGTAAGTATGAGAATATAAGAAAAAATTAAGAAAAAAAGCTCAGCAAATACTTTTTATATCGTCCTTAGTCTGATTATATCTGTTCAATAAGGCTCGACAGGTAACTACGAAAATAATTTTAGTCTGATTATACCTTTCCAATAAGGCTAAACAGTTAATTACTAAGTACGCAGAACATTAAAGAACAGTTTTATATCCTCTGCTTTTTTTTTTCAAAAAGCAGGGCTTGCACTTTTCAACAATTTATGTTATACTATTATTAATTGTAATTCTAATAGGAAACTGAAAAGTTTCCGGTTCGGAGGTAAAAAATACTATGAATTCCTTTGAAGACTTATTCAACTGCGTAGTAGACTACTGCAAAGAAGTCGGAGGCATAGGGGACGTCGCCTTAAAATTATGGATAAAAACTTGAAGCCTGTAAATCTTGAGGGCAATAAAGCGGTGTTTATGGTAGATTCCGACTTTCAGCGGGGAGTTGTACTATCAAACTATGAACAGCTTTTAAAGAACGGATTTAAAGAAACTCTGGGTTTCGACGTAGAAATTGAAATCAGAATTCCCGATGATGACAATAAAATTTCTTCTCCCGTAGATCTTGATTCTCTCGATGAAAAGCAGCAGGAACTTGAAAAAAGCTACGAATATGCAAAATACGACTATACATTCGATACATTTATCGTTGGCAGTTCCAATGAATTTGCCTATGCTGCTTGTACAGCCGTTGCAAAAGGCGGCGGAATGGTATATAACCCACTCTTTATATACGGTCCGTCGGGACTGGGCAAAACCCACCTTATCACTGCTACGGCAAATGAAATGAAACGCAATAACGATAAGCTGAAAATCGTTTACGTAACGGGTGAAACTTTTGCAAGTGAAATTATCAACGCTATTCATACTAAAAGTACCGCAGCATTTCACGATAAATACAGGAGTGCGGACGTTCTTCTCGTAGACGATATTCAGTTTATCGCCGGTAAGGACAGTACTCAGGAGGAATTTTTCCATACGTTCAACGCTCTTTATCAGGACGGTAAACAGATAGTACTGACTTCCGACCGTCCTCCAAAAGCCATAAAAACTCTTGAAGACAGAATACGTTCAAGATTTGAATCCGGACTTATCGCCGATATTTCAACTCCGGATTTTGAAACGAGAATGGCAATTATTAAAAGAAAAGCTGAACTTCTAGAGCTTAAAATTCCCGATGATGTGGCGCAGTTTATCGCCAATAAAATCAAAACCAATATCAGACAGCTTGAGGGTGCGGTTAAAAAACTCAAGGCTCTTAATCATTACGCAGGCAGTCTGCCCACCATTTCAATGGCGCAAAGCGTTATCAGAGATATTCTCAACGACGATCAGCCTCTTCCTATTACAGTGGAAAAAATTATTGCAGAGGTTGCAAACGTCTACGGAGTTACTCCGGAAGATATACGCTCCACCAAGCGTTCCTCACAGATTTCAATAGCGAGAAAGGTTGCAGTTTACGTAGTAAGAGAAATCACTCAGATGCCCCTTTGCCTCTATCGGTACTGAATTCGGCGGAAGAGACCACTCTACTATAGTATACGCAGTCAATAACGTATCCGCAAGCATAAAAAAAGACGCCCACCTTAAAGAACTTGTTGAAGATATAATTAAAAATATCAAGGATCATAACAATGCCTGACTTACTTTTTTTGAAAAAAAAAGTAAGCAAAAAACTTTTATGCCGTACTTCATTAACCTGATTTTCTTTTTAAAGTCTCGCAAAGCAGCTTTTTAAAAAGCTGACAAAATTTTTTTATTTGTTATTTTCTTTGCTTGTGCAAAGAAAAATAACGAAAAGAAACACCCTTCTTTCTTTGTTCACACAAAAAGAAAGAAGCAAAGAAAGGTAACGACTGCGTAACCCTTTAAACTATCACGCAAGGTACTCTCCCAAAACTGTACTGAGACATGTCTGCAACCTGCATTCTCCGCTTAACCGCCCCCATCTTACTTGGGCGTGAATTTTAAATGTCACGTCTTGCCTTTTATGGGGAGACTTATTAGTTTAGCTGCAAAATGACGGATAAAATTCGGCGCTTTATGCGCCGTAAGCCTGCCGCGGCGTTTGAGCGGACGCATTTCTTTGTAACTTTCTTGTTGCGAGACAAGAAAGTTAAGAAAAAATTCAAAGAAACTTGTTTCTTTGATAAAAAATAAGCCTTTTCAACGATTGCACTGTATTTCAACACAGTTTTCAACAGACTGTTGAAAGTTATGTTGAATTATAAATTCAATAAAATCAAGCATTTGTATATTGAAGGTAAAATTAATTCCACATATTTCAAAAAACAGAAAATTAACAGCATGTTAAAAGAAAAAATTATGATTCCACAAAAAAATCCCCAATTTTTCCACTTTCAACACACAATTTATCAACACCATCAACACCAAAATTCAAATTAAACATGTCCACATTTTATCAACACATGCTATAAGGAAAACTTTTTACCGTCTGATTACCGGTTTTACTGAAAATTTCCTATAATTCCAACTTTTCAACACCCCCTACTACTACTACTATTTATAAAATTAATTTATATTATATTATTGATAAAAAAACTGTTTTTTTTTCTAATTGAAAAATTCCCGCTTTGTTAAAAAGTCAAATAAAAAAAATTTCTGAATAAAACAGGAAGGAGAAAAAATGAAATTTACATGTAAAAAGAAGATATATGCTCCGCTATAAATAATGTTTCAAAAGCGGTCTCACCTAAATCGACTATTGCAGCTCTGGAGGGTATAAAGCTGCGTCTGGACATGTCTTCCCTTGAGCTTACAGGGTACGATCTTGAGATTGGCATAACGACTTATATTGAATGCGATTCCTCCGATACGGGAGAAATAGTTTTAAACTCCAGACTATTTAGTGAAATAACAAGAAGAATGCCCTCCGACTTAATTACTTATGACATAGATGATAATCTGAATATGAAAATATACGGAGGAAATGCCGAATATCAGATATCTGCAATAAGCGCTGAGGAATATCCTGCGCTTCCTGAAATTGAAAGAGAAAATCCTATACTGATTAATCAGGAAGTATTAAAAAAAGCATGATAAATCAGACAAATTACGCAACTTCTCTTAACGACGCAAAACCGATACTTACCGGAGAACTGTTTGATATTGAAAATTCCGGAATAAATATGGTCGCAATAGACGGTTTCAGACTTGCTATCAGATATGAAAAAAATAAATTGTGCTGATAAGCATTATTTTGTTGTACCGTCAAAGGCGCTTCTTGAAGCTTCAAGAATTCTTAAAGAGGACGCGGAAAATGATTGTGAAATTTTCGTAAATTCAAAACATATTCTTTTTGTGATATAAATGGGTACAGAATTTTTACAAGACTTCTTGAGGGAGAATTCCATAATTATAAAAACAGCGTGCCTAAGGAATTTAAAACTGAGGTAATTGTAAAAAAACCAGCGATATTGTTCATTGTCTGGAAAGATGCTCGCTGCTGCTTAATGAAAAGAATAAAGCTCCTGTAAAATGTACTTTTGGAAACGGTGAAATTAAAATAAACTGTAAAACAGGTATTGGCAGACTTGACGACAGTATTGAAGCTGAAATAAACGGCGAAAGCGTACTTATAGGCTTTAATAACAAATATTTGCTCGATGCTTTAAAAGCTGCGGATACGGATAAAGTCAGAATTCAGATGACAGGGGCGAACAGAGCGGTAAAAAATAGTACCTTTTCAGGGGGACAGCTTTACGTTTATCGTTATGCCTGTCCAGATAAAAAGGCTGATAAAACTTTCAAATAAATTTGTTCATTTCTTGTCTCGTGACAAGAAACGAATCAAAAAATGCGTCCGATCAAACGCCGCGGCAGGATTACGGCGCATAAAGCTCCGAATTTTATCCGTAATACTGTTTCTGAACTAATTGGTCTTCTCATAAAAAGGCAAGCCGTGTCATCTAAAATTCAGACCAATGAAGATGGGAGCAACTTAAAGGAGATCGCAAGCTGCAGAAATGTCTCAGCACAGTTTTGGGAGAGAACCTTGCGTGATAGTTTAAAAAGGGTTACGCAGTCGTTACCTTTCTTTGCTTCTTTTCTTTGTGTGAACAAAGAAAGAAGGGTGTTTTTTTCGTTATTTTCTTTGCACAAGCAAAGAAAATGACAAATTAAATTTTCTCAGTTTTTTAAAAAGCTGCTTTGCAAGTGTTTGGAAAGAAAATTAATTTGATTATATACGGTATAAAAGTTTTGGTTTCGCTTTTTCAAAAGCGGAGGGCATAAAAGTTTTTTGCTTACTTTTTTCAAAAATTTTTTTTCTTCAATTCTCTGCAAAATTAACTTTGCGAGTGTTTGTAAAGAAAATCAAGTTAAGTAAAATTCGGCATAAAAGTTTTTGCCCAGCTTTTCAAATTTTTTTTCTTCAATTCTATTTTTACTTACTTGTCGAGCCTTATGAAAAATATACCAGTAAACTAAAATCGAAATAAAAGTTTTTTTGCTTACTTTTTTTCAAAATTTTTTTTCTTCAATTCTCTGCAAAATTAACTTTGCGAGTGTTTGGAAAGAAAATCAAGATAAGTAAATTCGGCATAAAAGTTTTTTTGCTTACTTTTTTTCAAAAAAAGTAAGAGAAAGGAAAGGAAATGGACAAAGAGATAATAGAAACCCAAATAAAAACAGAATATATAAAGCTAGATTCGCTTTTAAAGTTTGCAGGACTAACCGATACAGGCGGATTTGCAAAGGAGCTTATACAGCACGGTTCAGTTACTGTAAACGGCGAAGTATGCACAATGAGAGGGAAAAAAGATTCGCAGAGGCGACGAGGTTTCAGTAGAAAATTTTACAGTCAGAGTGATTTAAATGTACGTAACAGCAGTAAAGGCAAATGGCTATAAAAACTTAAAAAACGCTGTGATAAGTCCGCACCCTGAATATAATCTTATTACCGGTATGAACGCTCAGGGAAAAACCAATCTTCTTGAAGCCATATGGCTTATGACCGGATGCAGAAGCTTTCGTGGTTCCAAAGACAGAGACTATATCTCTATTGACGGCAATATTATGGAGCTTGGTATGGCATTTTACGACGGAAGAAGAACTCAAAAATTGAGTACTCAATGAGCCGTGAAAATATACGGGATAAAAAAATAAAATTGAACGGCGTTTCTATTAAGGGCACTAACGGACTGTTTGACTGCTTCAAGGCAGTGGTTTTTACTCCTGACGATACTGAACTGATAAAAGGAAGTCCGGAAAAACGCAGAACTTTTATTGATCTGTGCTGCTGTCAGCTTAACGGCAGGTGTCTGGATTCCGTGAGAAGATACGATCTGCTTCTGAATCACAGAAATACGCTTCTCAAATCAATTGCCGCCGGAAAAGCGCAAAGGGACAGTATTTATGTCTGGGATCAGCAGATAGCGGCAATAGGTACTTTTATTTCTGTAAAAAAGAAATGAATACGTAAAAAAATGAATGAAACCTGCCAACGCCTTTACAGCCGTATTACAGGCGGAAAAAGAAATTCTGACTATTGAATATAATTCTAACATTTTCGGCAGTCAAATACCTGAAGGTAATGACGGAAACGACGCAGTTGCGAAGTATTTTATGAAGCTTAACGGTTCAATAGACGATGATATCAGACTTGGTTATACTTTGTGGGGTGCTCACAGAGATGATCTGGTCATTAAAATAAACGGACTGAATATCAAAGAATTCGGTTCACAGGGACAGAAAAAAACAGCCGCACTGGTTATGAAGCTTGGTCAGGCTGAGATTTATTTCAAAAAAAGCGCAGAAGCTCCGGTTATTCTACTGGACGACGTTATGGGCGAGCTTGACGAAAGCCGTCAGGCGCTTGTCTTTGAGACGGTAAAAATATGCAGGTTTTTATAACTGCATGTAATGAAAAATGCTGTTAAGGGACTTGCAAACGGCGCAGTTTTCCGAGTGGAAAACGGGGAAGTTACAGCTATGCAGGAGAGGTGAGGTATGTATATTCATCTGGGAAATGAAATTTCTGTAAAGAAAAAAAAATATTGTTGGTATTTTTGATATCGAAAATACTACTATCAGTAAAAATACCGGACATCTTCTGGAAAATGCAACCAAAGAGGGAAGAGTAGTAAATGTTTCCTATGAAATGCCTAAAAGCTTTATAGTTTCTATGGAAAACGGAAGGGAAATAGTCTATATTTCGCAGATTTCAGTTGCTACCCTCAGAAAAAGAGCGAGTAACCAATATTAAAAAGTTTTTAATAAAAAATTTATTGTTCATTTGATACGCTTTAGTAAAAGCGTAGTAAAACTTTTTCTTAACTTTCTTGTTTCGCAACAAAGAAAGTTACAAAGAAATGCGTCCGCTCAAACGCCGCGGCAGGCTTACGGCGCATAAAGCGCCGAATTTTATCCGTCATACAGTTTCTGAACTAATTGGTCTCACCATAAAAGGCAAGATATGACATCTAAAATTTACGCCCAATTAAGATGGGAGCAACTTAAAGGAGATCGCAAGATGCAGAAATGTCTCAGCACAGTTTTGGGAGAGAAGCTTGCGTGATAATTTGAAAGGGTTACGCAGTCGTTACCTTTCTTTGCTTCTTTTCTTTGTGTGAACAAAGAAAGAAGGGCATTTCTTTTCGTTATTTTCTTTGGGCAATCAAAGAAAATGACAAATTAAATTTTCTCAGCTTTTTCAAAAGCTGCTTTGTGAGTGTTTAGAAAGAAAATCAAGTAAACATAAATCGTCATAAAAGTTTTTGCCCAGCTTTTTTCAAAATTTTATCTTTAATTTTCTATGAAGTAAATCTTCGTGAATTAATTAAAATATACCAGTTAAGTAAATTTGATATAAAAGTTTTTTTTGCCTACTTTTTCAAAAAAAGTAGGGAAGGAGGAGAAGTACATGTCAGCAAATCAGAATTACGATGAAAATCAAATACAGGTACTGGAAGGACTTGAAGCAGTAAGAAAGCGTCCGGGAATGTATATCGGTTCAACAGGTCCGAAAGGTCTGCACCATCTGGTTTATGAGATAGTAGATAACTCAATAGATGAAGCGCTTGCAGGATTTTGTTCAGAAATCAGAATTGAAATTCTTGAGGGAGATATAATAAAAGTCTCTGACAACGGACGTGGAATACCTACCGGTATTCACCCGAAGGAGGGAATTTCTGCGGCAACTGTCGTTTACACTATACTTCATGCCGGCGGAAAATTCGGCGGCGGCGGATATAAGGTATCCGGCGGACTTCACGGCGTAGGCGCTTCAGTTGTTAACGCGCTTTCCGAGTGGCTGGAGCTGACTGTAAAAGACGGCGAGCATGTACACTTCCAAAGATTTGAAAGAGGAAATTACTCTGAACCTCTTAAAATTATCGGCGATACAACTGAAACCGGTACTTCCGTTATGTTCAAAGCGGACGGCGAAATATTTGAAGATACTCATTATGATTTTGAAGTACTCCTGAAACGTTTAAGGGAACAGGCTTTTTCTTAATGCAGGCATAAAAATAGTTTTCAGTGATCTGCGTGACAAAGAAAATGAAAAGTCTGAGGTACTTCACTATGAGGGCGGTATAAGACAATTTGTTGAGCATATCCATAAAACAAAGGGATTGGAATCTCTGTCAGATAAGGTAATTTACGTTTCAGGTATGCAGGGGGATTCCTTTGCGGAAATAGCAATGCAGTATAACGACAGCTATAACGAAGTTATACTGTCATTTGCCAACAATATTCATACTACTGACGGCGGTTCTCATGAAACGGGATTTAAAAACGCTCTTACAAAAGTCATTAATGAGTACGGAAAGAAATTCAATCTGCTCAAAGATGGTGAAAAGCTGCTTGGAGACGACGTAAGAGAAGGTCTGACAGCCATAATTTCCGTTAAGCTTACCGAGTGCGAATTCGAGGGACAAACCAAGGGCAGACTGGGTAATCCCGAAGTTAAGGGATTTATTGAAAAAATGGTAATGGAAAAGCTGATGTGCTATCTGGAAGAGAATCCGGCAGACGCAAAAAGCAATATTTGAAAAAAAATCCCTAGCAGCGCAGCGTGCCAGAGAAGCGGCAAAAAAAGCCAGAGAAACTGCAAGAAGAAAAACCGCTATGGAAAGCGCTTCGCTTCCGGGTAAGCTTGCAGACTGTTCAGAGCATGACACTGAATTTACAGAAATATATATCGTCGAGGGAGATTCTGCGGGCGGTTCTGCAAAAGAAGGCAGAGACAGACGCTATCAGGCTATACTTCCACTCTGGGGTAAGATGTTAAACGTAGAAAAAAGCAAGAATAGATAAGGTTTACGGTAATGAAAAGCTTATGCCTGTAGTAACGGCTCTGGGAACAAGTATCGGCGAGGATTTTGACATATCAAAGCTGCGGTACGGAAAAATAATAATTAGCCGACGCCGATGTCGACGGTTCACATATCAGAACTCTGCTGCTGACATTTTTCTTCAGATTTATGAGACCGCTTATTACAAACGGTAATATTTACATTGCTCAGCCGCCGCTATTCAAAGTATTCAGAGGAAAAAAAAGGTAAAGTACGCTTTTTCTGATGAGGAAAGAGATCAGTATATTGAAGAATTGACAACGGAAAACGGTACAAAACCGGAGGTTCAGCGTTATAAAGGTCTTGGTGAAATGGATCCTGAACAGCTCTGGGAAACCACTATGAATCCGGAAACAAGAACTATGCTTAAAATAGACATGGAGGATGCTGTTAAAGCAGACGAAACCTTTACGATCCTTATGGGAGATAAGGTGGGACCCAGAAAAGAATTTATTGAAACAAATGCTAAATATGTGGAGAATCTGGATATTTAAAGTTTCTTTTTAAAAAAGAAATTTTAATAGAAAACTTTTTTTCTGTTCATTTCTTGTCTCGCAGCAAGAAACAAACCAAAGAAACAAGTTTCTTTGAATTTTTTCTTAACTTTCTTTGTCTCGCAACAAGAAAGTTACAAAGAAATGCGTCCGCTCAAACGCCGCGGCAGGCTTACGGCGCATAAAGCGCCGAATTTTATCCGTCATACTGGTTATGAACTAATTGGTCTCCCAATAAAAGGCAAGACGCATCATCTAAAAATTCACACCCAATTAAGATGAGGGCAGTTAAGAGGAGAACGTAAGTTGCAGAAATGTCTCAGCACAGTTTTGGGAGAGTACTTTGCGTGATAGTTTAAAAGGGTTACGCAGTCGTTACCTTTCTTTGCTTCTTTCCTTTGTGTGAACAAAGAAAGAAGGGTGTTTCTTTTCGTTATTTTCTTTGCACAAGCAAAGAAAATGACAAATAAAATTTTCTCAGCTTTTTAAAAAGCTGCTTTTCGAGTGTTTAAGAAGAAAATAAAGCTAATTATGTACGGTATAAAAGTTTTGGTTCCGCTTTTTCAAAAGCGGAGGACATAAAAGTTTTTTTCGAGTCTTAATATAAAAGTTTTTTGCTTACTTTTTTCAAAATTTTTTTTTCTTCAATTCTCTGCAAAAAGTAAACCATCGTGAATTGATTAAAATATACCAGTAAACTAAAATCGATATAAAAGTTTTTGCTTACTTTTTTTTCAAAATTTTTCTTCAATTCTCTGCGAAAGTAAACCATCGTGAATTGATTAAAATATACCAGTAAACTAAACTCGATATAAAAGTTTTTGCCCAGCTTTTTTTCAAAAAGCTGGAGAAAGGATAAAATATGGAAGATGAAGCTTTAGTAAAGAAAAAGGTACTCGATACCGTACGAGCTTTTCGGGGAGGCGTTTACAGTTTTCCAGAAGAAGTTTGTATTTCCCCGAAACCGAATAATGTCGGTATTGCTTTTTAATCCTTGCCGCAGGCAACGTATTGAATATAATGTACGGAAAAGGCGAAACTATCGGATACGTACTGGTGCTTGTCTGTATGCATTTATAAACTGGTACAATCCCAGAAAGCTTAAAAAGAAATCTTATGGAATCTGTAAAGGGAATAGAAAACGACGTTTATACTCTGACAATATATCCCGAAAGAATCGTTATAGGAACTGTTTTAGAACCTGAAAAGGAAAAAAAGAACCGGAAGAATATGAAGAAGTTTTCGGCGAAATCCCTGTGAAAGAAGATATTGCGGATACTGAAATTTATCTTAACAAAAACGTAAAGGTTATTGAAAGAAAAAAATTTCTTTATGATATATATAAAAAAAATCAATGTTTTATGTAGTACCTAAAGAACCGCTGACGCAAGAGGAAATTGAGATAATGAATCTTCATTTTCAAAAAAACAGCTGGATAAGAATTTTATTTGTGAAGCAAGTAAATAAATAAAAGGAAGTTTAAGAAATGTTTAATGACAACTCAAAAGTTTTTAACGTAGATATTGATAAGGAAATGAGAAAATCTTTCCTTGAATACTCAATGTCGTAATTGTGGCCAGAGCGCTTCCGGATGTAAGAGACGGTATGAAACCTGTTCATAGGCGTATTATCTACACTATGAACGATTCTAAAAAATACCTATGACAAGCCCTACAGAAAGTGCGCATACACTGTCGGAGAAGTGCTCGGTAAATATCACCCTCACGGCGACGCTTCCGTTTATGACGCTTTAGTACGTCTGGCGCAGAAATTTTCTTTAAGATATCCTCTTATTGACGGTCACGGAAACTTCGGTTCTATTGACGGCGATCCGCCTGCCGCTTACCGTTATACTGAGGCGAGAATGTCCAAAATCGCAGGAGAAATGCTTACGGACATTGAAAAGGAAACTATTCCTTATACCACTAACTACGACGATAAATTAAAAGAACCTGTAGTACTTCCAAGCCGTTTTCCGAATCTTCTGGTAAACGGTTCTGTAGGTATTGCTGTTGGTATGGCTACAAATATTCCGCCCCATAATTTAGGAGAGGTAATCGACGCTATCGACCTTGTTATGGATAATCCCGACTGTACTCTTGATGAAATTATGGAACATATAAAAGGACCTGATTTCCCTACAGGCGGTATTATAATGGGACGTGCGGGAATAAGGGCCGCTTACGCTACCGGCAGAGGTAAAATAACCCTTCGTGCCAACACCACAATTGAAGAAATCAAAGGCAGACAGTGCATTATAGTACATGAGATTCCTTACATGGTAAATAAGGCAAGACTTGTTGAGTCTATGGCGAATCTTGTAAAGGACAAGAGAATCGACGGCGTTCACTTTATCCGTGATGAATCCGGCAGAGAGGGAATGCGTATTGTTGTAGAGCTTAAAAAAGGACGCTATACCTCAGATTGTACTCAATAAGCTATTCTCCTATACTCAGCTTCAGGACACAGTGGGCGTTATTATGCTTGCACTTGTTGACGGAGAACCTAAGGTTCTCACACTGAAGCAGACTATTGAACAGTATATTAAATTTCAGGTAGAGGTAATAAGACGCCGTACTGAATACGATCTAAAAAGGCAAAGCACAGAGCGCATATATTGGAAGGTCTGGTTATTGCTGCGGATAATATTGACGAAGTAGTGGAGATTTGTAAAACATCTGAAAATATTCCGCATTCAAAGCAAAGATTGCAGGAACGTTTTAACCTTACGGAAATTCAGGCTGAAGCTATAGTTCAGATGACTTTAGGTAAGCTGACCGGTCTTGAAAGACAAAAAATTCTGGACGAATTAGATGAACTGATGAAGAAAATTGAAGAACTGGAAGCAATACTTGCAGACGAAAACAAGGTTCATCAGATAATTAAAGACGAGCTTGCCGAAATCAGAAGAAAATACAGTGATGACAGAAGAACTCAGATTGAAACGGTAAGCGGAGAAGTTGACATCGAGGATCTTATCCCTGTTGAGGACTGTGTTGTGACATACACAAATATCGGCTATATCAAGAGAATGCCTGTAGACGTTTATAAAACTCAGCGCAGAGGCGGCAGAGGCGTTTCCGGTATGAAACAGCGTGAAGAGGATTTCGTAAACGAAATGTTTATTTGCTCCACTCATGACAATATTCTGTTTATAACTAATAAGGGCATTATGTATAAGCTGAAATGCTATGAAGTACCGGAAGGTTCAAAGTCGTCAAGAGGAGTTAACGCAGTAAATCTCCTGCCTTTGGGTGAGGACGAAAAAATTGCCGCAATGATAAAAACCTCTGATTTTGACGAGGGTAAGTACGTTGTAATGGTAACTAAAAACGGTAAAATAAAAAGAACCGCCCTTTCAGCGTACAAAAACGTCAGAAAGAACGGTCTGATAGCTATCGGACTGGACGAGGGCGACGAAATCGCCGGAGTAAGAATGACCGACGGCAGCGCACAGCTTTTCGTGGCTACAAGAAACGGTATGGCTATAAGACTTGAAGAAGAAAAAATCAGGTCTATGTCACGTTCCGCCCACGGCGTAAAGGCGATAAAGCTCAGGGACGGCGACTATGTAGTTTCTATGGCGAGAGTAAGAGAGGGATCTTCGCTTCTGACCGTAACCGATAAGGGATACGGCAAGAGAACCGAGCTTGACGCTTACAGGATTCAGAACAGAGGCGGATTCGGTCTGCTGAATTATAAAACAGGAGAAGAAAAAGGGATATGTCTGCGGAATAAAGGTTGTAGATGAAACAGACGACATTATCCTTATCTCTAAAGACGGTATAATTATCAGAATAAGATGTGCTGACGTAAGAATTATGGGAAGATATGCAACAGGCGTTAAGGTTATGAAGGTTGCGGAAGAAAGCCGTGTTGTTTCATTTACCAGAGCCGAACATGATGAAGAGGCTGAGGTTGAAACAGTCGATCAGCCGAGTGAGGAAGAAATTGCTCAGGATATGGCAAATGCACAGGCAGAAGAAATTGAAAATAATACGGTTGAAGAGACTGAAGAACCAGAAAATTCAGAAGAATAAAAAATCCTCCGGATAATATAAAATATCCGAGGAATTTTATTAATAAATAACGTAAAAAACTGCTTTAAATGGTATTACCGAACTTTACCGGAAATGAATATTCCATTTGGACATATTCCGAGTTTTATTTATTCATTTTGGGATTATCTGTACGTTCAAGAAGATAATCAATTGAAACATCAAAAAAATCTGCAATTAGAATTAAAGTTTTTAAATCCGGTTCACGCTTTCCGGTTTCATATCGGCTTATACTCATTTGAGTAGTATTTAACTTCATTGCAAGAGATAATTGTGACATATGCTTTTGTTTTCGTAATAATTTTAATCTCATAAAAAAACCTCTTGACATTATTATACCAATATGGTATAATATATTTATTCAATTCGGAATGAATGAAAATTATATGAAACGAGTTAAAGAAAATGCATTTAAAAGGTTGAGGGTTAATGTCTTGAGGTAATCTAAGGATTTCAATTTATTCTCAATTGAGATAATCATGATTATAATTTTCTTTTGTTCTTCACTCTCAGAGCTTTGGAGAAATGAGTATTTATTGATTGGGATTTAGACATTAAGATTAGCATTTATTCTTTAACTCGTTTGATATAATTTGGATTAAAATCGGCGCATGTTTTGTGTCGGTTTTATTTTTTATATAGAAAAATTAACTTTGCAGGTTTTTAAAGTAATTGAGTTAATGAAATCCGGCATAAAAGTTTAGCTTATATAAAAGCAAAAAAAAAGCGAACAAAACTAAAGTTTTATATTTAGTTATTTTATACAAATTTAAAAAAAATTCATAATTGTTAATAATTTGTTCACATTTAAAGATTACATTTCTGTTACAATGAAATTATATAAAATTAAGTAAAATAATCAAAAAAAGGAAACGACATAATTGAAAAAATAAAAAGACGGTACAGTAGATTCTGCTGATATTATTTTACTGAATAAATATCTTTTAAGTAAGGCGCTTTTACCCTATAAGAGAAGATTTGAAGGTAAACGTCGATATAGACTATGACGTAGATGAGGACAGTATAGGATTATTAATTATGTTTTGTAAAAGGACTGGGAAAAAATTTATGAAAATAAGAAAATTAGCGAAAAAATATATCTGTTTTTTTTCTGCATTGAGTATGATTATTCCCTGCTTTGAGGTAAAGGCTCAGGGTGGAATG
>VOFF01000367.1_pt1 | contig 65943 bp, 71 predicted proteins | sample 5384061 | NCBI WGS metagenome assembly VOFF01 (sample SAMN12384725, study PRJNA508395) | human gut metagenome | isolation source: healthy gut E | host: Homo sapiens | reverse complement strand
CCTCCCATAGATTGTGTGTTGATGTTCAAGATACTGTTTCTCCAGCGTTACTATGGCCTGAGTGACCATCAGATAGAATATCAGATAGTGGACCGCACCAGTTTCCGCGCTTTTCTGGGGATAGAGAACGTGGATGATGTACCGGACGAGAAGACAATCTGGAAGTATCGCGAAGCCCTCACGTCCGTCGGTGCGTATGACAAGTTGTTTGAAGACTTCCGTACGTTCATGGAGGCCAAGGGCCTTCAGTTCAACGAGGGGCGGATCATAGATGCCAGTTTTGTCGTTGCCCCACGCCAGCGCAACACTCGTGAGGAGAATGCGAAGATAAAGGAGGGCAAGGGCGACGAACTGTGGAATGACAATCCTCACAAGAAATTCCATAAGGATGTGGATGCCCGTTGGACGAAGAAGCGCGGAGACACGTTTTACGGCTACAAGCAGCATGTCAAGGTAGACAAAGGCAACAAGGTAATCCTCTCGTATGCAACAACGCCTGCCAATGTGCATGATTCCAAAGGTTTTGAGCAGCTGCTTGATGAGTCAGACAAGGATAAGGATTTGTATCTTGACGCAGGATATGCCGGGCAGGAGTCAACCGTGAAGGAGCATGGCATGAATCCGATAATCTGCGAGAAAGGCCGTCGGAATCATCCTCTGACAGAAAAACAGAAGGCTGAGAACAGGCGCAAGTCCAAGACCCGTTGCCTTGTCGAGCACGTATTCGGTTTTGAAGAGCAAAGTATGCACGGCCTTATTGTCAGGACAATAGGGATTGTACGGGCAAAGGCGAATGTGGCGATGACAAATTTGACCTACAACATCTTCCGCTACATCCAGATTGTGTGCAATAAACGTGAATTGGCGATTGCCCAATAAAAAGAGAGGGTGTATCCTCAAAAATGCAAAAAATCCCTCATTTTTTTTTTTTTTGGGAGATTAAATTGCTTAACTTTACGCAAGATTATCTTGCTCAAGACAGTTAAAGGGTTCTGCTGTCTTATGCAAGAAATAAAAAATGGAATTGATAGAACCCACCATAATTATATCCGACGAACACCGAAAGCGGTCGTCGGACGACTGCCGCCCCGCGTCCGCAGATGCGGTTCGGTGGAGACAAATATACGGCTTTACGGCGAACACCGTATCGACCCCCGCCTGCGGCCGGGAAAGCCGCACCGAATCGGAGATACATAAATATTCACGAAACGCAAAATGCCGGCAGCCGCTTCCCCATACGGCAACAATCCGGGAAAATACCCTTAAACGCCCCTCTGGCCGCACATCCTTTTATTTTTTTTCATATATGTTTTTGCAAATAAAAAAATATAGTTATATTTTGCTTATAACTATCTACCGTTTAAATAGCCGAAAACCGCTCAGGGCCCGCTTACGGGGACATTTACGGCATAACACACATCCTGTCCGGAAACGGAAGATAGCACGACGGACTGCACGAACATACAGCAATCGCTTTTTTACACTTAATAATTAACCGTAATATTAACCAACATGAAGAGAGAAAATCAGGAAGGGAAATTCCCTTACGTAAGCCCTTCGGTCGAGACTACCAGTTTCGCAGTCGAATCGGGCATCGCCGTGTCGTTCACGGGCGAACAGGACCAGACAGCCATAGACTTTACCGTAATCGGTTCCTGGGAAGCCGAATAAACCTCTAAAATTACTTAACTTATGAAAAAGATTATACTTTTCGCATCGCTGTGTGCGCTTGCACTGGCGGGCTGTACCAAAGAGGCTGTCGAAGACAAACAGGGCACCGAAGGCCAAGGCAAGTCCATCACCATTCTGGGTACCCTGGACGACAGCAACGCAACGCGCGTCGAAATAGGTGACTATACCGCAGGCGACACGACCGTACCGCTTCTGTGGACATCGGATGACCAAATCGTCGTCGGCGCTTACGACAGCGAAGGAAATCTGTTACAAGGCGAAAAAGAGAATTCATGGGGAACAACGACATACGACTTGTTCGACTCATTCACCGCCACGACCGAAACGCCTTCGACGACCACCGACTTCCTGTACGCAGGCTATAACGGATTCCAGATTCCGGCCGACGTGACGGCCGACATCTACGCGCTGTCCCGGAACACGCCGCCGACAGCGATGAGTTTCGCAACCGACTTCAAGGCCATCGAAGACCCCGTAAAGCGCAACCAGTCATACAATATCCTTTACAACACGGCTGCGGACATCATGTTCCTGACCGCCCACGCTACGGCGACCAGCACCGACAATACCGTCGAGCTGCAGTTCTCGAACGCGTTTACCACCCTGATGCTGGGGCTCAAGGGCTCGGCCAAAATCGACTCCGTTGTCGTAAAGGCTGCCGGCCAGACGCTCTCCTATCCGGAAGGCGCCGTTACGGCCAACGTATTTGCACGTCCGGAACCCGGCACGAAAGGTTCGGCACTGCTGGCATCGCAGGGCGGCTCGTTCATCAACGACATGAAGGATGATGCGCTTGTCGCCGGTTCGGAAGATGTTCGTCTGACGCTCTCCAACACCCTCGCGCTGACGCCCACCACCCAGTGGATTCCCGTCATGGTGATGCCGTTCACGGGTGCCGGTACGGAGCTGACGATTACCGTTTACGGTAAGCCCGACGCTGCGACGACCGCAGACGACACCACCGAGGAACCGACCGCTCCGGCCGTCATGTCCGCAACGAGGACCCTGACGATACCTGCCGGTACCGCAGACTTCACTTCCAACTCCATCGCCTACATCAGCGTGAAGGACATCGAAGCCTCCGAGCTCGGTCAGACAGCACCCAAAACCGAATGGCAGGCAGGCGATGTCATTCTTGAAGACGATTTCGCATGGATATCCGAATCCTGGAGCGACCAGTACGACAAATACGGATGGACCGACCCCTATACCAACCCGCTCTATTCGACGTACAACTACTACAACGCAGGTGAAACCCTCGCAAGCCGCGGATACCTTTACGACGGTTACAACCTGAATGCACTCAACAGTTACAACGGTATGCTGCAAATAGGTAGCCCCGACAACGGCAACAGCAACCTCATCATTCCGATGAGTCCGCTCTTTACCTATACGGGTGACGTCGTCGTGACTTTCCGCGCGGCTTCCTACTTCACCAAATACGGCACCGGAGCCGGCGAATACGAATCGTGGGACGGTCTGGTAGCATTCAAAGCGACCAAGAACGGCACGACACTCAAAGAGGTAGAACTGGGAGCCAATAATACCGACCCGTTCACCTGGTATGAATACACCCTCCTCATTGAGGACGTAGATGCCGACACGAAACTTGTCTTCGGCGGCGACGTAGCAAATTACGACGCTCCGCGGCACATCTTCTACATCGATAACCTGAAAGTTTCCATCGCCAACGGCGAAACCGAAAATACTGCAGGTACGAAGGTAGCCGCCGAACCCGCCGAGCTGCTGTTCTCCACGCCGGAACAGGTAGAGGGCAAAGCCACCATCGAAGTATCGGCTCTCGAAGAGCTGGGAGACGCATACGGCACCATCGACCAGACGACTCTGCCCAAGTTCAGCTTCGCCGTAAGCGGCCCGTGGGAACTGGTCATACCGGAAGGTACGGAACAGTGGCTGAAGGTGAACCCGCCGCAGTGGAGCGGATGGGACGACCCCAGGGACAAGACCGATAGAATGAACGACCCGTACGGCAACCAAATGACCTCCATCTGCACCATGCAGGTAATGGAAGACAACGATACCGGTGCTGCACGCACGGCAACCATCCAGCTCAAGAGCGGCGAAACCGTATTGGCTACCTACGAAATTACCCAGCCTGCGGCCGACCCGAAAACCGAGATATACAATGTAGATTTCGGACCGAGACCGGAAGCCGATTTCGACGTCACCGACCAGCTGACGGCCGAACAGTGGGGTATCGGCGACTATGAGCTCAGTTTCATCAACCTGGCATACAACACAGAGGGTATAAACCCCGGCATGCAGATAAGCAGGAGCGGTGTCAGCAAAGACTACGATGCGGCCAGCGGTGAAGGTAACCTCTACTTCATCAATGCAGTACCCGCAGCCGGCCTGGCTGACGGCGACTTAGACCCGTCGTTCGTCATCGAAATCCCGGAAGCAACGATTTCCAACGCTACCTATCTGTACATCAACTTCGGTCTCTGGGGCCGTGCCAACTACGGCAAGGGCAATCTGGTGATGGATGTCGTGTACAGCGACGGTACGACGCAGAGCGTCACTCCTTCGCTCAACAGCGCCAGCACATGGCAGTACTTCGAGAACCGAATCGAAGTTCCGGCAGGCGTTACCTCCGCAGCCGTCAAATTCTATGCACTGGATAAAGCTGGGTTTATGGGCTCCGAATCTGCTGCCAGCAACTTCCGTATCGACGACGTGAACATCTCCGTCCGTTCGAAATAATCCTTTACGGACAACCTATTCCGGAAGCCATCCTGTGCAGGATGGCTTCCGTTTTTTATCCGTCCTGACAACCTTGCACGCGGACGTTTCCGCACGGAGGACAGTAAGTATCCGTTAATCCCCACCTTGTGGATGATTTTTGAGGATTCTACCTTTGCCTTTAGATCGGGAGATAAACACCGGTCGAGAAGGATTTATGGAAAATAAGAAATACGACCGCTTGACGAAGTGTCTGGTTTATCCGTTGATAGAGAAGTATTACCGGAGCGGTGATTTGCCGAGTGTATTTTACAAGCGTGAGGGTTTGAGCGAAAGCCAGTTTTATACGTGGCGTCAGCGCTATTTGCGGGATCACCCTGCGGTAGCGAAGAAATTGGGCATAGAAGTCAAGCAGGGAGGTAACGGCTCAAGGCGGTCTTCAAAAAATCAAGGATCTACGCCATCCATACTCGATGGTAAAGAGGGTTTCGTTCGGGTAACGGTTCCGGCGGTGGCCGCTCCGCGTCCTTCCGCAAGCGATGCTTCGGTTTATGAGTTGTGTTATCCGAACGGAGTTCGTCTTCGTCTGCCTGCGGGCATTGCGGCCTCCGATCTCGGCATCCTGATCAAGCTGTATTAGTTTTTTAGGGGGTATGTTCTCTTTGGGGGATTCGGAGGCCTATTACTTGAGCCGTACACCTACGGATATGCGCAAAGGCTTCGATTCGCTGTGCGGCGAGGTTCGTCGGGGTATGGGTCGCAATCCGCTGGGCGGTGAGGTATTCATCTTCTACAATACGAACCGCACACGGTTGAAGCTGCTCCACTGGGAACGCGGAGGCTTCGTGATCTATCACAAGCGCTTCGAGCGCGGTATTCTCACGCTTCCGTACCTGAACGAGGGCACGGGTGGTTATCCGATAACGTGGCGGGAACTGGTTATGATGATCGAAGGCGTTGAACTGACACGCCTCCGCTCTCGCAAACGCTATGATATTTCTCTGAAAAACAGCGCAAACAACACTCGGATTTCTTTGTAAAGTCCTCGGTTTTCGTACCTTTGATGTATGGAAAACATCCATACGACAGACTCTTATATCGCCGTTTTGGAACATCGTCTGGCGGCGCTGACCGCCGAGCGAGATAGATTTCGGGCTGAGGCTATTTGTTTGTCGGAAGAGCTGCAGGGCTTGCAGACCCTGTCCGAGCGGTTGTCGTCGGAGCAGGACAATCTTCGAGGCGTGGTGGAGAAGATGCAGCGTGAGTTACGCGAGCTTCGCAGGATGTTGTTCGGCCGCAAGTCGGAGCGTTTCATTCCTTCGGATCCGTCCCAACTCAAACTGGACTTCGAAGGCGCCGCTCAATTGCAGCAAGAACGTGAGTATGCCGCCCAGCAGGAGTCCGCCTCGATATCCCGCAATAAACCGGCGTCACGCACCGCGAAATCCACAGAGGATCGTCAGCGGCGTATCTTTTCGGAGCATTTAGAGCGTCGGGACGAGTTCATCGAACCCAATGAGATTCCTGCCGGAAGCAAACGCATCGGGGAGGAAATTACCGAACTGCTGGAATACAAGCCCGGAGAGCTCTATATCCGCCGTTTGATACGTCCCAAGTATGCCTTGCTCGGCGGCGAGGGGGTCATCATCGGGCAGCTTCCGTCGCTTCCGCTTCCCAAGAGCAATGCCGGGCCGTCGCTGCTGGCGCAGCTACTCGTAGGCAAATATCAGGATCATCTGCCGCTGCACCGTCAGATAGCAATCTTCGCCCGCGGAAGCGTGCACCTGAAAGCCTCCACGGTGTGTGATTGGGTGCAGGGCGCAGCAGAATTGCTCGAACCGCTTTACATGTGTCTGCGCAAGCGGGTATTGGGCTGCGATTATATTCAGGTCGATGAGAGCATCATTCCGGTTCTGGATAAGGACAAGCCGGGAGCTACGCGTAAAGGTTATCATTGGGTGGTGCGCTCACCGGAACACCGTTCGTTATTCTTTCATTACGACAAAGGCTCCCGTGCGCAATATGTGGCCGTAGAGCTTCTGAAGGATTTCCGGGGTGCCGTGCAGAGCGACGGCTACGGAGCCTACGACATCTACGAGAACAAGCAGGGGTGCTGCTGCTGGGCTGCTGGGCCCATGTAAGACGCAAGTTCGAGCATGCACTGGCCGAAGACCCCGAGCGTGCGGAATATGCCCTGCGTGTAATAGGACAACTATATGCCCTCGAGCGGCAAATGAAAGAATTGGAACTGCCGCCGGATGAGGTCAGAGCTTTACGCGAGAAAGAGGCCTATCCGATTATTCGGGAGTTCGAAAAATGGCTCGAACGAGAGACGTCATCGACCATGCCGCAGTCTTCCATCGGAAAGGCTGTGCGCTATGCCTATGCGTTGTATCCGCGCATGGCACGTTATGTCACGGACGGCAGATACCGTATCGACAACAACGGAGCGGAGAATGCCGTGCGGCCGCTGGCATTGGGGCGCAAGAACTACCTTTTCTGCCGCAACCACGAGGCGGCATACCATGCGGCCATCGTCTATTCGCTGTTGGGAACATGCCGCTTGTGGGACATAAATCCGGTAAGATGGCTTACCGATGTATTCTCCCGCATTCAGGACTGCTCCGTAAAACATCTGGAGGAACTCCTGCCTCACATGTGGACACCGCAGGAGCAGAAAGTCCGTTCCTGAGATTCAATATCCCGAAAGGAAGTGAAAAAATCGGGGGGCATGGCCGGAAACGATATATCCCGATTCGAACCGGCCATAGCCCGCAGAACAGACCTCTTGCGTCTGCCCCCCCTCCTGCAATGAGTCGCGTCACTCTTCCCCTATAAGGGAATTTTCATAAATGGGTGCAGGTTTCGTACGGCAACTCCGGCCTATGCCCTGTATGGCGGTATTCATAACAAGCGAGATTGAATATGTAATCCCGCAACTCGGAACGCGTGGCACAGCGCGAGCAACGATAACCTCGCGGCAGACGATGCCACAAGCGGAAATGGCACAAGTCCGAACTGCTCGATTCCAGGTAAATGACACCGGAGGCCTCTTTGTCGAAAAAATACCGAACAGACTGCCGGATGAGGGGTATGGACGCTCCGTTCGGCAAAACAAATATAGTTCCCCGGCCCGATAGTGAGAAGCTTGTAAAAATTGAAACGAAGAATCGCTCGTGCTGAGACTTGTTCTGTGGGTACGTTTGTTGCTCATTTCCGGCATATCGTTTGAAGATGTACGTTCAAGGATATGCACGGTATCTTGACTGTCGGGCACGGCTTACCACAGCTCGATACAACTAAGCCAAGAACCGTGCATTCCGATTCTCGGCCGCTTATCTGTATCTATAAATGTGGTAATTCTGCCCGGATAAACAGCAACAAATACTCTTCCTGAGTATTCGCTATTTCAAAAAATAGCTACTCTTATCAATTTCTCCAAATTTTATCCCATATATTTTCGAATACCTCTAAAAAATATGTAGTAAAACGGATACTTACGGAGGACACAAGTCGCCGGACCCATCTTCCGTAGTCTCCATACGCCGTCCGACAACCGACCGGGCCAAAATTTCACCTGCCTTTTCCCAATGACCGCTGCACGGACGCCTCTCTCTGTTTCCCGCCGCTATTATCGTCGTCATATGTTTCATTTCCTGAAAAAGTAGTACCTTTGTCTGTAATTACAGCCAATCTCCCCGCCACCATTCGAGCAACAGCCGACAAACCGGTAAAGCACACATTATTACCGGATTAGCGGCAACGAAAAATGACCGACGGAGCGCAGCGGCAGACCAAAAAGCAACGGAACGGCAGCAGCGCCGCGCAATCGGCGGGAGCGGGGGCGCCCGGTGCAGAGTACGGGTACCGCCACAAAGGCCGGAAATCGGCCGCCAAAAGCCAACCGCCCCAATGCCGAAGCAACCGCCCCGGCCCGGAAAGGAGGGGAGCGGACAAGCGGAAAGAACAGGACAAACCAAGCCGATGAAACAAAACGACAGGAGTGCCTGCGACACCCTGCCGGACACAATCCGCACAGGAACGGAACAAACGCGATGAACGAATACCACATACCGGTTCTTGCAGAGGAATCCATCGAGCTGCTCGACATCAGACCGGAGGGAAGTTACGCCGACCTGACGTTCGGAGGCGGCGGCCACTCCTCGCTGATACTTTCGAAGCTCGGCAGCCGGGGCAGGCTCTATGCGTTCGACCAGGACGCCGATGCGAAGGCCAATGCCGAACGCATCCATGACGACCGGTTTACCTTCATCGAAAGCAATTTCCGTTTCATGCGCGGCCAACTGCGTATACGGGGAGTAGAGGCGCTCGACGGCGTCTTCGCCGACCTCGGCGTGTCGTCGCACCATTTCGACACTCCCGAACGGGGATTTTCATTCCGTTACAACGCCCCGCTGGACATGCGCATGAACCGCCGCGGCGGTGTGTCGGCCGCCGATATCGTGAACGGTTACGACCCCGAGAGGCTCACGCTTCTGCTGGGCAAATGGGGCGAATTGCAGACACCCTATAAAATAGCCAACTGCATCGAACGCGCCCGGACTGCAAAACCGATAGTCACCGTCAGCGACCTGACCGAGGCGGTCGCACCGTGCACGCCGAAAAAGGACGAGACCAAATTCCTCTCGAAACTGTTCCAGGCCCTGCGCATCGAGGTGAACGGAGAGATGCGGGCGCTGGAGATGGCACTCGAACAGAGCCTGAAGATGCTGCGCCCCGGCGGAAGGCTCGTAATCATATCGTACCACTCGCTGGAGGACCGGCTCGTGAAAAACTTCATGCGCAGCGGAACTTTCTCCGGAGAAGCGGAAAAGGATTTCTTCGGCAATACGGCTTCGCCCTTCCGGCCGGTAACCCGCAAGGCGGTGGTTCCGACGGAACAAGAGATAAAGGAGAATCCGCGGTCCCGCAGTGCGAGGCTGCGTGCCGCGGAGAAAAAAGAATAAACCCGCACGGTAACATGGAGAGGAACGACCATCATACGGAATACAATCCGGAGCAGGAGATGACCCGCACCGGAGACGAGAAGCCCATCGGCGCAGTGGGACAGCGGGAGCGCAGACCCAAAAAGCCGGGCCGCACGCGCCGCACAGGACGTCATCACGGGCGACTTCATGGGCGACAGCCGCCTGAGGCGTTGGTACCCGCTCGCGCTCTACTGCATCCTGCTCGTATTCCTCTACATCGGCCACGTATTCAATTTCCAGCGGCTTCAGCGCCTCGAGATACAGCAACGCATGGAGCTCAACAACGAACGCTCGCGGTCGATGGTCTTCTCCTCCATGCGGATGAACGCCTCCCGTCACAGCCGTATCGTGGAGGAGATAGAACGGCGCGGACTGAAACTCGAAGAGTCCACGGTACCGCCCAAAACAGTCCGGTAAGCACCGGAAAGAAAACAGGCATCGCAGCCGGCACACAGGCAACACACAGCACCAGACCAAAGAGGCAAAGGAGGAGAGCAAGGCAATGTCACGGACAAACAAGGGAAACAATCCGGCCAATCCGCACCAACAGAATATCAAGAGAAGCATCATGTCTCGCGTGAGGGTGCTTTACGCCGTCTTCGCCGTGATAGCCGTCGCCATCTTCGCCATGATACTCGTCACGCAGTACGGCCCCAACGGCACTCCCCTGCGCAACCGTTCCGACCTGAAGTGCTACAAGACCATCGAAGTACCCGCCTCGCGCGGCAACATCTACTCGCACGACGGCCGCATCCTCGCCACCGACTCCCCCTCCTATAACCTGTCGCTGGACTTCACCGTACTCGACATGTCCGACGAGGAGTTCGGCCGCCTCAGCGCCGCACTGGCCGACAGCCTCAGCCGGACCATTCCCGGCTATTCGAAAGACTATTTCCTGCGGCGGCTGCGCGAAATCCGTGCGAAAGCCCTGCGCGGCGGCCCTGGCAGCCAAAACCAGCGTCTGGTACGCGACAAGGTAAACCAGATACAGCTCGACCGGATAAAGACCTTCCCCATCTTCGACAAGGGACGGCTCGGCGGCGGACTCATCTATACGCAGGATGCGGAACGCTACAAACCCTACGGGACCCTCGCGGCCCGCACGCTCGGCAAGCCGGGCGAATTCGGACTGGAAGCTTCGTTCGACGACGCGCTTTCGGGCAGCAACGGACGGAACCTCTGCGTCCGCCTCGTACGCGACATCTGGGTGCCGGTCGTCTCGAAAGAGAACATCGAGGCGAAAAACGGACGCGACCTGCTGACAACCATCGACGTGGACATGCAGGACATCGTGGAGAGCGAACTGCGCAAACAGATTCTCGACAAGAACGCCACCTGCGGAACGGCCGTCATCATGGAGGTGAAGACGGGCGAAATCCGGGCTATCTCCAACCTGACGCGCTACGGCAGCACCGTACGCGACGACGAAAAAAACCACGCCGTCACGATGCGCTGCGAACCGGGTTCCACCTTCAAGCTGGTTTCGCTCATGGCACTCATCGACGAGGCGGGCTATGGGCTCGACTACCCGGTGGACTGTACCGAGAACGGCCGCTACTACTATCAGGTGGGCAGACGCAAATACCTTGTCCAGGACTCCCACGCCGTCGGCCAGACCGACCTGCTGGGCGTCATGGAACACTCCTCGAACATCGGTTTCGTCAAAGTCATCGACGAGGAGTACCACGACTCCCCGGAACGGTTCGTCGACTTCATCCATTCGCTGGGTATCGACCGGCAGGTGAACATGCAGCTCAACGGCGGACTCAAACCCATCATCAAAGACCCGCGCCGCAAAAAGGAGACCGCATGGGATGCCCTGTCGCTCATGAAGATGTCTTACGGTTATGCCGTGGAGGTCACACCGATACACGCTGATGCTCTACAATGCAGTGGCCAACGACGGCCACATGGTCGCCCCACGCCTGGTCACCGCAGTCATGGAAAACGGCCATGCGGTGGAACGCTTCGGAACGGAAACGGTAAACCGGAAAATATGCAGCGACAAGACGCTGCGGCTCGTGCGCCAGGCTCTCGAAGGCGTCGTGGAGGAGGGAACGGGCTCCATGATGAAAAACCCGAACTTCAAGATAGCGGGCAAGACGGGTACGGCACAGATAGCCATGAAGAACAGGGGATACGCCGACGAACGCGGCGGCCGCGACTACCTCGCCACTTTCGTGGGGTATTTCCCCGCCGACAACCCGCGTTACAGCTGCATCGTCGCCATCAAGACCTACCACGGCCCAGGCGCCCGCAACTCCTACTACGGCGCATCGCTCGCCGCACCGGCATTCAAAGCCATCGTCGAACGGGTATATGCCCTGGATGCCGAGTGGCATGCACCCCTGACCGAAAGCGACGTCCCTCCGTGGCACCGGTCAAGGGAGGCGATGTACAGGAGATGAGGACGGCGGCCGGCCGCCTTCGATAACGACCGACATCGCCCGCCGCGGGCAGGGATGGGCCACAGCGACGCAGGATTCCGCACGCGTGGAGGTGACGCCCGTACAATGCGAGGAAGGCGTCATGCCCGCCGTACAGGGAATGGCTCTGAAGGATGCACTCTATCTGCTGGAGAGCCGGGGACTGCGCGTGCGTGTCAGCGGCAAGGGAAAGGTGGTCGCGCAATCCATACGCGCAGGCACGCAAATAAGGGAAGGCGATGCGGTCACCATCACGCTGAAGCCAGCAGGCAACTAACCGGCCCCGCAGACAGCGGCACACAGCCGGCACATATACGAACAACGGACAACAGACGATAAAAACAGATACAGGCATGAAATTGACCGAACTCCTATCGGGCATCGAAACGCTGCAACGGGCAGGCGCTCCGGAAACCGACATCACCTCGCTCGGATTCGACTCGCGCCATGCGACGGCGGGCCAGCTCTTCTTCGCCGTCAAAGGCAGTGCAAGCGACGGGCACGACTACATGGCACAGGCGACGGCCAACGGCGCCGCTGCAGTGGTATGCGAACGGCTGCCGGAAGAGCCCTTTCCCGGAGTGGCATACATCGTCGTGGCGGACAGCTCCGCCGCGCTCGGTACCATCGCCTCCCGATTCTACGGCGAACCGAGCCACAAACTGAAACTCGTGGGCGTGACGGGCACCAACGGCAAGACCACGACCGCCACCCTGCTCTACGACCTGTTCCGCAGGCTCGGTTACAAGGCGGGACTCATCTCCACGGTCGTCTACCGAATCGACAACGAGACGCTTCCCTCCACGCACACCACGCCGGACGCCATCCGCCTCAATGCCATGCTGGCCGAGATGGCGGAACGCGGATGCGACTACTGCTTCATGGAGGTCAGTTCCCACAGCATCGTTCAGGAACGCATCGCCGGGCTGACGTTCGCCGGGGGTATCTTCACGAACATCACGCACGAACACCTCGATTACCACGGCACCTTCGCCGAATACATACGCGCCAAGAAACGCTTTTTCGACCATCTGCCGAAAGGGGCATTCGCACTCGTGAACACCGACGACCGCAACGGAGCGGTGATGGTGCAGAATAGCGCCGCGACAACATACACCCTATGCGCTGCGCAGCTTCTCGGACTTCCGGTGCCGTATACTGGAGAACACGCCCGAAGGGATGCTGCTCGAATTGGACGGACAGCAGGTATGGACGCGCTTCCTCGGACGGTTCAACGCCTACAACCTCGCCGCGGTTTACGGTGCGGCAAGGCTCCTCGGCGCGGACTGCGACGAAACGCTACAGGCACTCAGCACGCTCACACCGGTGAACGGACGTTTCGATACGCTGCACTCTCCGGACGGAATAACGGCCATCGTGGATTACGCCCATACACCGGACGCACTGCGCAACGTGATGGATACGGTGAACGAACTCCGCAGCGGTGCGGGCCGGCTCATCGTGGTCGTCGGCTGCGGCGGCGACCGCGACCGCACCAAACGGCCCGTCATGGCACAAATAGCCGCCGAAGGAGCCGACCTGGCGCTCTTCACCTCCGACAATCCGCGCCATGAAGACCCGGACGCCATCCTCTCCGAAATGACCGCCACACTGCCCGACACGGGACGGTGGCTGACCATTACGGACCGCAGGCAGGCTATCCGGGCCGCAGCAGCCATGGCACGCAAGGGCGACTACATCCTGATAGCAGGCAAGGGACACGAAACCTACCAGATAACCGGCGACACGCGCACCCACTTCGACGACAAGGAGGAGGCAAGAAAGGCGCTCGGCATGGCTCTTCCCGGAGAGGACGGAAAGCCGTCCCGACAATAATTCCAGCCGCAGGACATCAACCGAATCATTTATAGCGTATTTTTACGGCCCGAACGACAACCCGAAAAACAGTTTACGTAAATGCTTTATTCTCTGCTCGAATACCTTGGAACCCATTTCGACCTGCCGGGAGCGGGCCTGTTCCGCTACCTTTCGTTCCGCTCGGTATGTGCAATCGTCTTTGCGCTGCTCATCGGCGCCATCTTCGGCAAAAAAGATAATCGAAAGGCTCCGGCGGCACCAGATAGGCGAAGAGATTCGCAACCTCGGTCTGGAAGGACAGATGGAGAAACGCGGAACCCCCACGATGGGAGGACTGATAATCCTCGGAGCCATGTTCATCCCGGTAATACTCTTCTGCGACCTGGGCAACGTCTATATCCAGCTCATGATAGTGTCGTCCGTATGGCTTGGCCTGCTCGGTTTCGCCGACGACTACATCAAGGTATTCCGCAAACACAAGGAGGGGCTCAAGGGCAGATTCAAGATAATCGGCCAAGTGGGACTCGGCATCATCGTCGGCACGGTCATGTGCTTCAGCCGCGACATCGTCATCATCGAGAAGTCGCAGCCCAAAGCGACCGTGGTGAACGTCCGGGCGGACAATACGGACACGGCGACAGAGGAGGGCTACACGGTGACCGCATACCCCGGCAACGAACCGCAGAAAACGACCAAGACCACCATCCCCTTCGTGAAGAACAACGAGTTCGATTACCACTGGCTCGTTCCGACCGACAAGCCGTGGGGCGACGTACTGACATGGCTCATCTACATTCTGATAGCCATCTTCATCATCACGGCGGTCTCCAACGGCGCCAATCTGACCGACGGGCTCGACGGGCTCGCAACGGGGGTATCGGCCGTCATCATCGTCATCATGGGCGCCTTCGCCTACCTCTCGGGCAATATCATCTACTCCGACTACTTGAACATCATGTACATACCCGGAGCGGGCGAACTGACGGTCTTCGCCGCCGCACTCGTGGGAGCACTCATCGGATTCCTGTGGTACAACTGCTATCCGGCACAGGTGTTCATGGGCGATACAGGCAGCCTGGCACTCGGCGGCATCATCGCCGTCTTCGCGCTGCTCGTCCGCAAGGAACTCCTGCTGCCGCTGCTGTGCGGCATCTTCCTCGTGGAGGCGGTCTCGACCATGGTGCAGGTCTCCTATTTCCGGTACACCAAACACCGCTACGGCGAAGGCAGGCGCTACTTCCTGATGGCGCCGCTGCACCACCACTACCAGAAAAAAGGGATTCCCGAAAACAAAATCGTCGTGCGTTTCTGGATAGTCCAGATACTGCTCGCAGCCATGACGCTGGTAACCCTTAAAATACGTTAAGCACCATGAAAGTAGTTGTATTGGGCGGAGGAGAGAGCGGATACGGCTCGGCCGTACTGGCTCAAGTCAAAGGGCTGGAGGTCTTTCTCTCCGACAAGGGCACGATAGCGCCCAAATACGCCGAAATACTCGACCGTTACGGCATCGCCTACGAGGAGGGCACGCACACCGAAGCCCGGATACTCGACGCCGACCTGGCTATCAAAAGTCCCGGCATTCCGGAAACGGCCCCCATTGTGGTGAAGCTGCGCGAACGGGACATACCGGTCATCTCCGAAATCGAGTTCGCCGGACGCTATACGAAAGGAAAGACCATCTGCATCACCGGTTCCAACGGCAAGACCACCACGACCACCATGACGGGCGAAATCCTCCGTGCGGCAGGATACGACGTAGCCGTCGGAGGCAACATCGGAGAGATTTCGCCTATACGGTCGCCACCGCAGACCGGGAGTGGTACGTACTGGAGCTGAGCAGCTTCCAACTCGACGGTATCGTCGATTTTCGGCCCGACATAGCCGTTATCACGAACATCACCCCCGACCACCTGGACCGTTACGGCAACAAGTTCCAGAATTACATCGACAGCAAGTTCCGCATCATCCGCAATCAACGGCCCGAAGACTACTTCATCTACGGTATCGACAACATGGTGATATGCCGCGAAATCGCGCTCCGGACGCCCTCCATGCGCATGCTGCCCTTTACGGCCAAGACTGCACCCGGCTGTACGGACACGCACATACCGGCCGAAGGAAGGGGGTACGAACGCCGGACAGACAACGCGTACCGTACCGAAGAGCAGGCTGCCGGAGAGGCCGGACAGTTGGTAGATGACGTGACCGTACACGACTATCCGGGAGCATTCTACATCCCTGCGGGCGTCTTCCGGGTATCGGCTGACGGACGGACTGCCATGATAGACCCCTCGCGAATGAAAATCAAGGGGATACACAACATTTACAATGCCGAGGCAGCGGCACTCGCAGCACTTTGCGGCAGGCGTGTCGCCCTCCGTCGTGGAAGATACCCTATATGCCTTCACCGGAGTGGAACACCGGATGGAACCGGCCGGAACCGTCGGCGGCGTGGAATACATCAACGATTCGAAAGCCACCAACGTCGATTCGGCATGGTATGCCCTCGACAGCATGACACGTCCCACGGTATGGATAGCCGGAGGCACCGACAAAGGAAACGATTATGATGTTCTGAAACCGCTGGCCGAACGGCACGTCAAGGCGCTCGTCTGCATGGGAGTGGACAACGCCAAGCTGATACGCGACTTTACGGGCATTGTCCCGGTCGTTTACGACACCCACTCCCTCGACGAAGCGATGCGCGTATGCACCGAGGCAGCCGAACCGGGCTATACCGTCCTGCTTTCGCCCGCGTGCGCCAGTTTCGACCTCTTCCGGAACTACGAGGAACGGGGCCGGCTCTTCAAGGCCGCCGTTGAAAGACTAAAGGAGAACGCCGGGTGATGGAGGATGAAAAAAGAAACGCACGGAGGGCGGTACACCGGAGGGGCGTACCGGGAGGGGTTCCGCGGAGGGACGCTTCGCCGCATGGTCGGAAAAGGGAACGGAAGCCGCACGCATGGTGGGCGCAGAGGCCAAACGCCTCTCCGAAACCGGCATGGAGATAGGAAAGAAGGTCGGAAAGAGAAGCCGCCGATGGATAGACGCCATCTTCGGGGGCGATAAGGTGTTGTGGACAGTCATCATCGTCCTGCTCATCTTCTCCATGCTGCTGACCTTCTCCGCCACGGTTTACAAGCCGGGAGGAACACCGACGGCCAAACTCATCAACCAACTCGTATTCATCGGGGCCGGCATCGCGGCGCTGCTGGTGGTACACGTCATCAAGTATCAGTTCTACGGACGCATCGCCAACGCCGTCTTCATCTTCGGGCTCATTCTGACTGTCCTGGCCATGGTCATCGGCCCCGAGGAGGCAGGAGCGCGGCGTGACCTGGATATCCCGCTCATCCACATCCGGTTCCAGCCCTTCGAGATACTGAAGATAGGCGTTATCATGGTACTCGCCAAGCAGTTGGCCCGCCGCCAAAAAGAACATTGAACACACTCCTATCCTGCCGAGTTTCAATCCGAAATCATGGGTCGATGACGCCCAGCGCAACGTGGATATCATCCGCAACGAGACCATTCCGGTACTCGGCCCGATAGTCATCACCTGCATCTTCACCTTTCTCTCGGTGGGCAACTCCACCACGCTCATCATCGCCGCGACCTGTCTGGTCATGCTCTTCATCGGCCGGGTACGTATGGCCGACCTGGGCAAGATGGTCGGTGCAGTAGCACTGCTCGGCATCGTACTCTTCGCCGCCGGGCTGGGCCGAAGCGACACGGGACGGAGCCGTATGGCGAGTTTCAAACCCGACATGCTGACCAAACACGCCCGCATGACCTCCGACAGCATCGAAATATACGACTACCCGGCGCGCACGCTGCCCGACGGCAAGGTCAGCCCCGCCGAACCGAGCCAGTCCGTCAATGCCAAGATGTCGATTGCGTCGGGCGGCTTCTTCGGAAAGGGCCCGGGAATGAGCACCCACCGCTCCAACCTCGAAGAGGCCGAACGGGACTTCGCCTACGCTTTCATCATCGAGGAGTACGGCGCCGTGGGCGGACTCGTCGTCCTGCTGCTCTACCTGTGGCTCTTTTTCCGGACGATACAGATATTCAAGAAGTGCGGAACGGCCTTCCCCAGCCTGCTGGTGCTGGGGCTCGGCCTGATGATAGTGCTTCAGGCGATGATACACATGCTCGTCTCGGTATCGCTCTTTCCCGTCACGGGCCAGCAGCTGCCTCTGATAAGCAAGGGCGGCTCGTCGCTCGTCTTCACCCTCACGGCATTGGGGATGATACTCGGCGTCAGCCGACAGACTTCGGAAAAGACGCTCGACAACCCGAAAGGAGAGTCGCTGTTCGAGAAAGAGACGGCCGGAAAGCAACCGGCAGGCACTCCCCGCAACCGATAGCGATACACAGCCGCCCGGCCCGCAAAGGTACGGAGCGGATGAAACAAGATAAACGACACAGGCAATGGAGAACGGCAAATTGAAAATCATCCTCAGCGGCGGCGGTACGGGCGGCCATATCTACCCCTCCGTCGCGGTGGCCGAGGCCCTGCGCAGGAACTGGGCGACGGTGTGGAACTCCTCTTCGTGGGCGCCGAAGGGAAAATGGAGATGGAGAAACTGCCCGCCCTCGGCTACCGGGTAGTGGGCCTGCCGGTGGCCGGATTACAGCGCAAACTCGACCTCCGGAACTTCGCCCTGCCCTTCAAGGTGATGAAAAGCATCCGCGAAGCCCGGCGCACGATACGCGCCTTCGGGGCCGATGCGGCGGCCGGTTTCGGCGGATATGCCAGCGCCCCTGTCCTTTGGGCGGCACAGCACATGGGAATCCCCACCCTGATTCAGGAACAGAACTCCTATGCCGGCGTGACCAACAAGATACTCTCGCGCCGGGCCGACCGCATCTGCGTCGCCTACGAAGGGATGGAGCGTTTCTTCCCCGCCGACCGTATCCTCTTCACCGGCAATCCGCTCCGGGGGGACTTCGGCAAGGCCGCACCGCGGACGGAAGCCGCAGCCCATTTCGGGCTGAAACCCGACATCCCCACGATACTGATAGTGGGCGGCAGCCTCGGCACACGCACGCTTAACGAAACGATGAAACGCCATGCCGATGCACTGGGCACCCGGAACGAGGTGCAGGTTATATGGCAGACGGGCAAATACTACGAAAAGGAGATGGAGGCGTTCATGGCACAGAGGCACTACCCCAACATCTGGCGGGGAGCTTTCATCGACCGCATGGACTATGCCTATGTGGCGGCCGACGTGGTCGTCTCGCGTTCGGGGAGCCTGCTCGGTTTCGAACTCGCCCTCGCCGGCAAGGCCGTCATCTTCGTCCCCTCGCCCAACGTGGCCGAAGACCACCAGACCAAGAATGCCCGCGCCCTGGCCGACCGGGGAGCGGCCCTGCTCATTCCCGATGCCGAAGCGGTGGAGAAAGCCCTGCCCGCGGCCCTCGTCCTCGCCGGCGACCTGCCTCGCCGGGAGGAACTCGAACGGAACATCCGTACAATGGCTACACCCGACGCCGCACAGCAAGTGGCCTCTGAAATCATCAAACTCGCACGCAGACCATGACGGACACGCAAGCCAAAAATATCTATTTCCTGGGAATCGGCGGCATCGGCATGAGCGCCATCGCCCGCTATTACGCTCGAAGGGGTCCGGGTGGGCGGATACGACCGGACAGAAACCGCCCTCACGCGCGCTCCTCGCCTCCGAAGGGGCCGACATCCATTACGAGGACGACCCGGCCCGCATCGCCGCCCCTTTTCCGCAATCCGGACGACACGCTCGTCGTCTATACGCCCGCCATCCCCACGACCACGCCGAAACGGCCTGGTTCCGCAGCCGCGGCTTCCGTATGCTGAAACGCTCGGAAATCCTCGGCGTACTGGCCGCAGATAAGTATGTCATGGCCGTGGCGGGAACGCACGGAAAGACCACCACCACCACCCTCACCGCATGGCTGAATCACGTGGCCGGCGGAGGCGGCAGCGCTTTCCTCGGCGGCATATCGAAAAATTTCGACAGCAATTTCGTACACGGTCCCGGCAGGCGGCTCGCCGTGGAAGCCGACGAGTTCGACCGCTCGTTCCTCCAACTGTGGCCGGACGCGGCGGTCATCACCTCCGCCGACGCCGACCACCTCGACATCTACGGCACGCACGAAGAGCTGCGCCGCACCTTCGCCCGCTTCGCCGGACAGATAAAACCGGGCGGGACACTCATCATCAAACAGGGCGTAGAGCTCCCGATAGCGAACCGGGACATCCGCACCTACACGTATACCTGCGACGCGGAGGCCGACTTCCACGCGACCGGACTGGAGGTACAGCCCGACGGCACCTATCGTTTCGACATCGTTTGCCCCGACCGCACCATCCCCGACTGCCGGCTGGGTATCCCCGGCCGGGTGAATGTGGAGAGCGCCGTGGCCGCCGTGGCCCTGCTGTGGGTGGCCGGTTTCGATGAGGCAAAAGCTCCGCGAGGGACTCGAAACCTTCCGGGGCGTGAAGCGTCGCTTCGACTTCCACATCAATACGCCGGAACTCATCTACATGGACGACTACGCCCACCACCCCGAAGAGTTGCGCGCGGCACTCTCCTCCGTACGGGGCATGTTCCCCGGACGAAAGATAACGGCCGTTTTCCAACCGCACCTCTATACACGCACACGGGATTTCCATCGCGGTTTCGCCCAGGCGCTCTCACTGGCGGACGAGGTGCTGCTCGTCCCCATCTATCCGGCCCGTGAAGAGCCTATCGAAGGCGTATCGTCCGACATGATAGCGGAACTGCTCACCGTTCCCCACCACACCGTACCGCTGGAACACATCGCCTTCGAAACGGAAAAAGGCCCGCCCGGATATCCTCATCACCTTCGGGGCAGGCAATATCGAGAATTATACGGGCGAAATCGCCCGCCGGCTGCGGAACGGCCGAAAAAAGTGAAATAAAAGGTATGCGTCACACACGCGGGGTTCCTGCCGACGGGAATCCCGCAGGAGTATGGCCTCCGCACCCCTGCACCGCGTACCGTCCGTCCCCGTTCATCTCCGTTTGGATTTTTTATCGTAATTTTATGGCCGGAATCGCCCGACAGCGGCTCGGTAGCCGGGACTGCCCGCGACACGATTAACGAACGACATGAACCGCAGCCTGAAAATAGCCCTTTCGTCCATCGCATGGGCGGCTATCGCAGCGTATCTCGTCTGGGCCGGCGGCCTCGGCGAGCGCAAACGTGCGGCAGTATCGGTGCACGAAATGCGAATCTCGGTGCGCGACAGTGCGGAGATAGGAATCATACGCCCGGCTGACGTCAGGCGCTGGATAAACGCTGCCGGCCTCGACCCCGTAGGGAAACACATCGACTCGATAGACCTGATGGCCATCACGCAGACGGTCGGCTCACACGATTTCGTCCGCACCGCCAAAACCTCCGTCGGTCTGGATGGTGTCCTGACTGTGACGATGGACCAGCGCAGGCCGGTCGTACGCATCATGACCGACAACGAATACGACTTCTATTATACAGCCGACGGCTACATCGTTCCGGCCGGACGGCACTCCGCCCATTACGTACCGGTCGTTACGGGCCACTTTGGCATGCCTTTTGCGAACGGCTTCAGCGGACAGTTAGGTGCGGGGATGGAAGAGACTGAAAAAAAAAAAGTCAAATGAAAGTTACGTATTTCTATACAAACTCATTAATTTTGTAGAATATATTGAGGATAATGAGTTCTGGAACGCACAGGTAGTGCAGATAAACGTCCTGCCGCCGCCGAATGCCCGTACCCAACCGGAAATAGAACTGATTCCGAGAGTCGGCGACCATGTCATACTGCTCGGCTGGTTAGACGGTTACGAACGGAAACTCGATAAACTGCTGGCCTTTTACAGAAAGGCCATGCCGAAAGAGGGCTGGAACAAATGGAACTACATCAACCTCAAATACGACGGCCAGGTGGTATGCAGCAAACGGTAAGCCTCCCTGTGCCGCAGGTATGATTACAGGAGAACAGCGGCACGGCCGCTTTTTTGCAAAAGGGAAAATCACATGCAGGCGGAAAACAAGAACTACATAGTGGCCATCGACCTCGGTTCGGGCAGCGTGACGGCGGCAGCCGGCAGCAAGGACCCCGACGGCAGACTCAACATCATCGACATGGTCTCCAAACCCATGCAGGGCATGTCGTGCGGTGAGGTTATCAATATCGAACAGGTGACGGGCGCAGTCCGTGCCGCCGTAGGCGAACTGGAGGAACATCTCGGCATCAAGGTGACGGAAGCCTATGCGGGCATCTCCGGTCACGATATCAAGTGCGCCGACAGCTCCTACTTCGTCTACGTCAGCGGCGAAGACCACGAAATCTGCGAAGAGGATGTCGCCAAGCTCCACGAAAGCATGAACAGCCTCCAGCCGCCCGAAGGCATCTGCATCCTCGACCGGACGCCGCAGAAGTATGTCATCGACTCGCGCGAAGAGACGATGCAGCCCGTGGGCCGCTTCGGACAGCAGCTCGAAGCCACTTTCAACTTCATCCTCGCCAACCGGGAAGCCTTGAAAGGCTCAACAAGGCTTTCCTGCGGCTCGGCATCGTCCAGCGCCGGCTTTTCACCAACGCGCAGGCGAGCGCAGCCGCGGTACTGACCGAAGACGAAAAGGAACTCGGCGCCGCAGTCATCGACATCGGCGCGGGATGCACGGATATCTGCATCTGGCAGGACAACATCATGCGTTATGTGGGCGTACTGCCGGTCGGTTCGGATGCCATCAACCGCGACATCCGTTCCATCGCGATACCGGAACGGTTCATCGAAAAACTCAAGACCACCCACGGTTATGCCGTGGCGGCTCAGATTCCTGAGGAGAAGCGGTCGCAGAACATCAAGATAAAGGGACGCACCCAACGGGAAAACAAGGAGATTTCGTTCTACAACCTCGCTCAGATAATCGAGGCACGTCTGCTGGACATCGTGGAGAACGTCATGGAGGAGATAAAGGAGTCGGGATATGCCGACAAACTCGGTTCGGGCATCGTCCTCACCGGCGGCGGAGCCTACCTCAAGGATATCGACACCCTCTTCCGGGAACGTACGAAATACGACGTCCGCACAGGCAGCGCCTATCCCGAACTGGTGAACGACCGGTCGCTCCCGGCAGCGGACGACATGCACCTCTCTTCGGCGATAGGTCTGCTGCTGCTCGGCCTGCAGGAGAGCCGCATAGCGGCCGACGCCGAACCGCTCCGGAAAAGAGAGAAAACAGAGGAGCAGACAGACACCGCAACCGACCGGCAGATACCGACGGATGAAGGACAGAGACCTACGCCCGACGGCGAAGGTCTCGACACCCGGAAACAAACAGAGAACGATACCGCCAAACGTCCGTCGGATGGCGGCGATACGCCCCGCACTCCGAACAACGGCAAAGGCAAGGACAAAAAGAGACCTTTCGGAGGTATCGGCCGATTCTTCAAGGAAATCTTCGAGGTCGTCGATGACGACGAAATATAAACCGCACCAGGCAATGACAGACGAAAACGAAGTAATCGTAGGCATCAAGCTGCCGAAAAAGAATCCCTCCATCATCATGGTACTGGGAGTCGGCGGTGCGGGCGGCAACGCCGTGAACCACATGTACGACCTGGGTATCACGGACGTCACCTTCATGGTCTGCAATACCGACCGGCAGGCCCTCAATGCCAGCCCCGTTCCCATCAAGGTTCAGCTCGGCGAAGGGCTCGGCGCAGGCAACGACCCCAACAAGGGACGGCAGGCCGCGATAGAGAGTCTCGACGACATCGTGCTGCGCTTTGAACAGGAGGGTACCAAGATGGTATTCGTCACGGCGGGCATGGGGGGCGGTACGGGTACGGGAGCCGCACCGGTCATCGCCAAGGCCGCACGCGACCGGGGTATCCTCACCGTCGGCATCGTTACCCTGCCCTTCCACGCAGAGGGACGCAAGCGGGTAGACCAGGCCAACCGGGGGCTCGAAGAGCTGCGCAAAAACGTGGATTCGCTCGTGGTAATCCACAACGACAACATTGCCAAGATATACGGTTCGCTGCCGCTGGAAGAGGCCTTCGGCAAGGCCGACGACATTCTGGCGACGGCAGCCAAGGGTATTGCCGAACTCATCACGAGGGAAGGTAATGTAAACGTGGACTTCGCCGACGTGAAGGCCGTCATGACCGACGGCGGCATGGCGCTCATGGGTTCGGGCCGGGCCAGCGGCGAAGACAAGATAGCCAAAGTGACCGAGGCGGCGCTCTCCTCCCCGCTGCTCAACCATCAGGAGATAAAGGGGGCACGGGACATCCTCTTCAACCTCTCGTACAGCCCGGGACAGATAAGTTTCGACGAAGCCACTTCCGTACTGGAGATGATTCAGCGCAAGGCGAGCCGCGGCATCGGCGACCCGCACTCGGCCAACATCATCTGGGGAGCCGGTGTAGACCCTTCGCTCGACGATGAAATCGTGCTCACCATCGTAGCGACCGGCTTCGACAACGTGAATGCACTCGGAACCCAACAGGGACAGCAGCAGGCCGCGGAACGGCCTGCAACCGGCGGAATCTTCCACACGGCGGGCCGCAAACCGCAGACAAACGCCAACGTCATCCACGTCCGGAAGACCAACCGGCTCGGCGACATCGAAAAATACCTCGCCACCCCGGCCTACATACGCCGCAATGTCCGGCTCACCAACGCCGTCCCAGGCAGCGGCAAGATATCGAAAGTCTCGATGAAGGACGAGACCGACGCACCGCAGCAGGCGGAACAGCCCGAAAACGACCTGTTCGGCCAGCACTGACGCTCCGCCGTCCGGATACCGGAACGGCAGCAAACGCCGCTTCCCGGTACGGCACGCACCGGGAAGGAACCAATACGGATGAATTTTGATACATTTTTGCAGCATATTCCTTTATAATGGCTTCGACGGTTCGGACATCATAAGCCTCGTCATCCTGGCCGTCCTGATATGTATATCGGCCTTCGCTTCCGGTTCGGAGACGGCCCTCTTTTCGCTGTCGCCCGGCGACATCCGGACGGTCAAAAACCGTGGGAACAAAAGCGACGAAGCTATCCTGAAACTTCTGTCCACGGAGGATTACACGCTGGCAACGATATTGATACTCAACAATCTCGTCAATATCATCATCGTCATTCTCTCAAACAACATCATCGACTCCCTGGTCACATTCACCTCAGCAGGGTGGAACTTCGCATTCAAAACGGTGCTCGTCACCTTCATTCTCCTGCTGTTCGGCGAAATCATCCCGAAGGTGACCGCATCTCACTTTCCCCCTCCGTTTCGCCAGTATCATCTCCGTCCCGCTGCTCGGGGTCAGGTCGGCCTTCAAGCCGCTGTCGTGGATACTCGTCAAACTGGGCGAACGGTTCAACCGACGGGCCGCGAAAAGCCATACGAACATCTCGATGGACGAACTGTCGGACGCCCTCGAAATGACGCAGAACCAGAGCAGCGAAGAGAAGAAGATGCTCACCGGAATCGTCGATTTCGTCAATACCAATGTCGAAGACATCATGCAGCCGAGGCTCGACATCACGGCAGTGAACGTGGAGTGGGGATTCAACGAAGTGCGCAACACCATCGTGGAATCGGGATTCTCCCGCATTCCCGCCTATCGCGACAGCATCGATAACATAGAAGGCATTCTCTACGTAAAGGACATGCTGCCGTTCATCGGCGAGAGCGACGACTTCCAATGGCAGAAACAGTTACGGGAAGCCTACTACATACCGGAACACAAAAAGATAAACGACCTGCTCGAAGAGTTCCAGAGCAACAAGGTACACATGGCCATCGTCGTGGACGAGTACGGCTCCACGCTCGGCCTGCTCTCGCTGGAAGACATCCTCGAGGAGATAGTGGGTGAAATAACCGACGAAAGCGACAAGGACGAAACCTTCTACCGCCGACTGGCCGACGGCACCTACATCTTCGACGGCAAAACGCATATCTACGATTTCCTCGACGTGATGCAACTCGACGACGATACGTTCGACGACGTGAAAGGAGAGGCCGAAACCATCGCAGGGCTGATGCTCGAAATCAAACGCGATTTTCTCAAAAAGGGGGATTCCATCACTTCGCACGGCATCACCTTCACCGTAGAATCCATAGAGAAGCACCGCATCGAAAAGATAAGGATAAAACTTCCCGAAACGACGGAACCGACACCGCAAAGGGAAGCAAACTGACCTTCCACCCCATATGCGGAAAAGGGACAACAGAACGGCAACCCGACTGTCGCTCCCCGTTCTCCGGCCCCTCCACATCAGGCAGCTGGAAAATTACGATACCGTCCGAAGACAGGCAGAGCAACGGACAACAGACGAAACGACGGACAAACCGACACGAACGATGATAACGGATACCACCGACCGCATGGAAACGGTACGAAAGGAAAAAGGTATGGCAATCGGCGGATACGACGCTGGTCATCACCCCGCTGCCGGTTACGGCAGCAGCCGCTTCCCTGCTGACGGAAAGCGACCGGAGACACATCGCCTCGCTGACCTGCGACAAACGGCGTAGCGAGCAGACCGCCTGGCGAAGCATCGTCCGCCGTTTCGCCGGAGATTTTCCCATCGCCTATACGCCTGCCGGGGCACCGTATCTGCAGGGCGGCGGCCCGCAGATAGGGGTATCCCACACCGACAGCGAAGCAGCCGTCATCCTTTCGGAATGGCGGTGTGCAATAGATATCGAACGCCAGGACAGAAACTTCCGCCGAATCGCAGCACGCTTCGTCTCCCCGGAAGAGGCATCCATGCCGTGCAGCGACACGACACTCTTCCTCCCCATACTGTGGTGCGCCAAAGAGGCCCTCTACAAATTCTCCGGCCGCACAGGGCTCGGCCTCATCGAAGACCTACGCGTACTGCGGGCGGAACCGGACGCGGGTACCCTCATGGGTGCCATCCGCAGCACCGACGGAACCTGGCGGGAGTACCCCATGCACGCCTTCACGGGCGGAGACACCGTATGCGTCTGGCTGACGGACGGGGAAACCGCACCGCCCCCTTCCCCGCAATAATACGGATAAACAGCCATATCCGCCAGCCAAACTACACAATTGCGGAATTTTTAATACCTTTACGGATATTAACGAACCGATAATGACCGAAGCAACGAATCCCATATTCATCGCCGGGCCGTGTGTGATAGAGAGCAGCGAACTGCTCGACACGGTAGCGGCGGAACTCGTCCGCCTGCATCAGCAATCGGGCGCAGAAATCATCTTCAAAGCCTCCTTCGACAAAGCCAACCGCACATCCCTCAGCTCGTTCCGCGGACCGGGCTTGAGAAGGGACTGCAAATGCTCGCAGACATCAAGAGCAGGTACGGCCTGCGCATTCTCACCGACATCCACGAAGCCTGGCAGGCCCGGCCGGCAGGAGAGGTAGTCGACATCATCCAGATACCGGCCTTCCTGTGCCGCCAGACCGACCTGCTCGTTGCCGCAGCGAAAACCGGTCGGACGGTCAACATCAAGAAGGCGCAGTTCCTCTCCGGCAAGGATATGTTCTATCCAGTCCAGAAGGTCAGGGAATCGGGCGGCAGCGAAGTATGGCTCACCGAACGCGGAAATATGTTCGGCTACAACAACCTCATCGTGGACTTCCGCAACATACCCGACATGTTCGAATTCACCCCGCGCGTCATCATGGACTGCACCCACTCGGTGCAGCGGCCCGGCGCAGGACGGGTATCACCGGCGGCAACCGCGAGTTCGTCCATCCCATGGCCCTTGCAGCCAAGGCATTCGGGGCTAACGGCTACTTCTTCGAAGTACATCCGCAGGCCGATGAGGCGCTCAGCGATGCTGCCAATTCGCTCTTCCTCTCCGACCTTGAAAAAGTCATAACCTCACTCCTATGAGTCCGATAAAGAGAGTGCCCTGAACACCTTCAGGGCGGAGGCCGAAGCGGTACAGTCGCTCGCTGGCCAGCTTACAGACGATTTTGAAAAAGCCGTCCGCGCGATACTCGCCACGCACGGCAAAGTGATAGTGACCGGCATGGGCAAGTCGGGCTTGGTAGGCCGCAAGATAGCCGCCACGCTGGCCAGTACCGGTACCCCGTCGTTCTTCCTCCATCCGGGGGAAGCCTACCACGGCGACCTCGGCATGATAGAGGCGGGCGACATCGTGCTCGCACTCTCCAACTCCGGCCAGACCGACGAGGTGCTGCGCCTCATCCCCTACCTGCAGGAGTGCGGCAACACGGTAATCGCCATGACGGGCAACGCCGGTTCGACGCTGGCCAAAAACTCCACCTACCACCTCGACGTATCCGTCAAAAGCGAAGCCTGTCCGCTGAGCCTGGCTCCGACCTGCTCCACCACGGCACAGCTCGCCATGGGAGATGCGCTTGCGGTGGCACTGATGAACGAACGCGGATTCCGGGCCGAAGACTTCGCCCGATTCCATCCGGGAGGCAGTCTCGGCCGACGGCTGCTCACCCGCGTAGGCGACGTCATGCGCAGCGAACATCTGCCGACGGCCTCACCCTCCAGCAGACTCGGCGAGGTCATCATCACCATCAGCGACGCACGCATGGGCGTGGCCGTCATTCTGGATGAAGGGAAGATAGCCGGCATCGTCACCGACGGCGACGTGCGCCGTGCCATGCTGAAATACGGGGCACGGTTCTTCGACATCACTGCGGACGAAATCATGACGCGCACGCCGAAAACGGTCAGCGTAGCCGACCGCCTCACGGATGCCGAACAATTGATGCAGGACAACAAGATACACTCGCTGATTGTGGTGGACCGCGACGGAAAGCTGGCGGGCATCGTAGAGCTCTACGACCTGATGCGCAGCGGGAAATAACGGGGTAGTAGCGGGACGCACGGCGTGCCCCCACACATACGTTTATATTACACGACAGAGCCAAACCATCGTAAACCATGGATGTCAGGATAGCACAGGACTGGAAGGAGATACTCGCACCGGAATTCGACAAGCCCTATTTCGAGGAGCTCATCGGATTCGTCAAACAGGAATACGCATCGCGGAGGATTTTCCCGCGAGGCAGCAATATCTTCCGCGCATTCGACAAATGTCCGCTCGACTCGCTGAAGGTAGTCATCATCGGACAAGACCCTACCACGGCGAAGGACAGGCCAACGGACTCTGCTTCTCGGTGAACGACGGAGTCCCGTTTCCACCTTCGCTGCGGAACATCTTCACCGAAATAAATGCCGACACCGGCGCACCGATACCGGCCAGCGGCAACCTCGGCCGCTGGGCGGAACAGGGTGCTGCTGCTCAACGCCGTACTGACCGTCCGGGCACACGAGGCCGCCTCCCATGCAGGCAAGGGCTGGGAGCAGCTCACCGATGCGGTCGTCAAAGCCATTTCGGAGCGAAAAGAGGGGATAGTCTATCTGCTGTGGGGCAGTTACGCACAGCGCAAAGGGGCGATTGTAGACCCGACGCGCAACCTCGTACTCAAGTGCCCGCACCCCTCGCCCTTCTCCGCCAACAACGGCTTTTTTCGGCTGCCGGCACTTCTCGAAAGCCAACGAATACCTCGCCGGGCACGGCAAGGAGCCGGTGCGCTGGTAATCCGCAGTCTCCCCTGTACGGAACCGGAATCCGGCTGCGGCAAACCGGAACAGAAGGCGGAACGACACACAAACCTACTGACACGGCAGCGGGGCCGCCTTTCGGAAAGGCGGCCCCGCTGCCGTGAAAACCGGCCCTACGCCGTCCTACCGAGTCATATAGGAGACGGTATGAACGGTATCGGTCGATACCCCGGCCGAGCTCGGTCTCCTTTCTGTTTTCGTATGGTATATGCATAGCCGAGCTTCGGCTCGACGACCAACCTGTCGCCGACCACGACATCGTATTCGACCAGATTCTTGACGACACTGCACGTCTGCGTAATCGTCGCAACGTCCCCCTGCCGGTCGAAAACATAGACCATTTCCGAATTCCACTCTTCGACGAACGCTTCATAGCTCACCGGAATGGTGACGTTCGGGTCGGGATAGCCGACAAGCGAATCCCAACCGACCGCATCGTCGTCATACGCATCGTTCATTTCGCGAATTTAAATAAGACAAAGAGAGTGAACAATTATTTGGTTGCATCCATTTTTAAGGAGGGAAAAAGAGTGTTGAATTTACGTGATTATCAGTATTTTGTTTGTTTGTCAAAATCTATAATCAGTTAGTTTCAGCACAAAAAATGCGGATAATGGACGTTGTTTCGTTACCAAATCGTGACCCATTTTAGCGTTAGGCATATACGTCTGTTTTTCAGCTTGTTTCGCAAAACTTCTCATTTCTAAATAGCTCAATATCAATTACTTTTGTGTTATAAAAAATATTGAGTTATGCGAAGTACATTCAAGGTTCTTTTCTATCTGAAAAAGAGTAGATTGACGGCCGATGGCTACCCAGTCATGTGTCGTATCACGGTCAATGGCACCCAGACAGCTTTCAGTTGCAAAATGACTGTCCCGGCAGAGTGTTGGGATATGGCGGCGAATCGACCGAAGAAATCGAAGAGTCCGCGTATCATCGAGATTAACGACTACCTCGACGACATCGAGAATCGGTTGAAGAAACATTATCGTCTTTTATGCGAGAAAACCGATTATGTGACAGCCCAGCGTGTTAAAGATGCCTATCATGGTTTCGGGGACGATAACAAGACGCTGCTCGAAGCCTATGATTACCGATTACAACAAGTCCAACAGGATATAGGCATCGGTCATAAGCAAAGCACTTACGACAAATTGTCGAATGAACGTAGGTGTCTGGAGTCGTTTCTGAAAGACAAATACCGGGAGGATATGCTGCTCAAGGAGCTGGACAGCGAATTTATCGAGACCTACTACCAATGGATGTTGGGGGTGCGGGGTTATAATGCGACTACGGCGTTCGGGCGGATTCAATCGCTCAAATGCGTATTATACATCGCTGTGGCGAAGCATTGGGTTTCGCATCACCCTTTTCTGGAGTTTCATTGCCGTCCCGCTCCGGCCGAGCGGACACGTCTTACGGACGATGAGATTTGTCGTTTGATGGCTCTGGACCTCCGGTACCATCGGCAAAGGGCCATCCGGGATATGTTTATCTTTTGCTGCTTCACCGGCTTGGCTTATGCCGATCTTCGTAATCTGCGTTATCGGGATATTATCGTCAATGAAGCGGGTGTACCCTGTATCTATGCCAAGCGGGAAAAAACAGGTACGGAGTACCGGATACAGCTGTTGCCGATTCCGTTACAGCTTATCGAGCAATACCGGGGTTATCCGGGTAAGTTGTCCGAAGACCGGATTTTTCCGGTCAAGGACCGCAACAGCATGATAACAACGCTGAAAAAACTCGCAGCCCGGGCGGGCATCGACAAGAATCTCTCGACGCACGTGGGCGACATACTTTCGCCACGACGCTTACTTTGGCCAAAGATGTACCGTTGAAGACGGTTTCCGTGATGCTGGGCCATAAACACATCACTACGACGGAGATTTATGCCAAGATTACAGCCTCGAAGATGAAGAACGACATGAGTCGTCTGGAGGAGCACCTGTCCGATACTTTCACCTTACAGCAAGAGGCGCAGCCTCCGAAGCCATACAAATCCTATTACGTAAAAAAGGGGGCATAACGGGGCCTTTTCACGATAACACCCTCGGAACGAATTGTTCCGGGGGTGTTGCATGTTACCGAACACGGGCTACCGACGCTTCCAGGTCTTGAAATCGCGGTAGTTTTTCCGAAGTACCTCATATATTCCAGACTCGGGATACAGAAACTTTCCGCACACGGAAGTGAATGGAATCGTCCGTTCGTCGCGCAGTTTCTGCAAGGTGCGGGTCGTGATATGCAGTTTGTCGGCCAATTGTTCGCTGTTCATGTAATGTTCATCCGCAATGGTGGGGCGCATTCGCTTTATCGCCTCTGCGATATTTTGTTCGATTCGGTCGGCCCATCCGATAAGCTCTCGGAACTCCTCGGAATCTACCGTTATCATGTTTGCCATCTTCTACTGTTGATTTTTACGTTGTTCCAAAATCCGTGCGATGTCCGCTTCAAGGTAGTAATACTTTCCGCCTATGGTGGAGTACGGCAGTGTTCCGTTCTCCCTGTATATCTGCAATGTGCGTTTGGATACGTCGAGCAATTGGCAGACCTGCTGTGCGTCGAGTCATTTTTCAGGTGTCGCCGGGGCTGTTTTCTGTTTGAAATCGGCCACTGCGACCGAAAGACGAGAAAGGCGGTTTTTCAGTTCCGTGTACGCCTTTTGTTCAATCAATACGAAATCCATCCGTAATAAATATTAGCGTTAAACAAATTCTAAATGCCGGGGCCTTTTTTCCGGGGTGCGGGATTTTTCGGGGAATGTTTCTCCGGTTTGCAGAAGCCGCGTACCGGCCCCCCTGCCTTGCAGGGTCAGGCGGTCGGGCACGCGATGTATGGCCCGGATGACTCCCGTGCGCACACGCTCCCGCTCCATGTGCCGGTAGAACAGTTCCAAATCATGAGGGTCCAGCGGGTCCAATCCGCATTGACAGCATCCGATGATTTCGTTGAGTGTCACGATGCGCCGGATGATGCCGTCCGCATTTCTTACGGCAGACAAAGCCTGCCTCAAATCCCGGCTGCGAGGCGCCATCCGCCCGAAGCCCTCGATGTCGGGGACTTCGGCCTGTATGAATGCCCGTTGGGGAGCGGGTTCTCCGGGGATGACACGCCGGAGTTCTTCGTCGATGAAGGTACGGTAGTCCTTGTTGCTGCCGCTCTCCAGGCGCAGCAGTTCCATCGTATCGAATACGGCCATCATATATACCTGACCGGCATTGCCGCCGTCGGTGGCTTGTACCCTGTTCTCTTTCATAAGTTTGCAGATTAAATGGTGACCTTTTTATGCTTGGCAGACTCCTGTCGGGGTACATGTCGTTGGTTCTGTTCCTGTGTTTGCCGGGTGCTGTCGTGCGATGTTTTTAGCTGTAATGACTCGGGAGCGCAGTTCAGAAGCCCCAGAAGTTGGTTCAATTTCTGGGGAGAGCCGAGTGTCTGGCGGCGAAACGACTCCACATCCACCGGGTCCAGCGGATTCAAGCCCTGTTGCTGACATCCTACGATATCAATTATCGAGAGCGACTGTTTCGGTGCACCCTTGATATGGGCGATATTTATCTGCCTATCCTGTTGCTGCAGCCCCACCAACGCCATTTGATCGGGTTCTATTGCTTGGAACGAGAGATACGGTATGGGTTTTCCCGGTTCGATACGCCGCAGCTCCTCGTTCACGAAATCGACGAAATTCTTTCGGGCATCCATCTTCATATTACATGCCTCGTGCGTCCAGGTATCAATAGAGAGCAGTAAGACTGTCTTTTCACCTTCCTCGCGGCGTAGCTGCGCGACCTTTTCCCGCAGATCGGGCGCTGCCACACCATACCCGTCGACGGCCTGCCGATAATCTTCGGGAAGGGTTTGTCTTTTGCTTTTTTCCGCCATTTGGTTAATCGGAATATCGTGTTCAAGAGCATACACTGCATCTTTCAGCGAAACGGCGGCAGCTATCTTAATTGTGTGGTCATCGAGCTTGGGAGTTATGTCTTTCATATAGCGACCGGCATTATCCTGTGTCAGTTCGGGCAGCGGAGACGGCGATACAAGGTGTATCATCAGCTGGTCTGATACCGGTTGTCCCGGTGTCAGTCGGTCCAATTCCCGGCATACATCCCCGACAAAATCTTCGTTCGAATCAGTCGTGTCGTTCTGCACGTTTCATCCATTATCATTAGGTAGCTGTACTCCTCTGTTTTCTGTTCATCCATATTCGTTCAATATTTATGATGTTTTATATTTTAAGTCCTTTTCGTTTATAAGGCTCATCCTTCCGTATTTCCCGCAGCTGTTCTGCTGCCCGCCTCATTGTTTGCAGTTTTCGGACCTGGCTGCGGAATACAGCTTCGGTCTGCCGGAAATCCTGCCGCAGGCGCACGTTCTGCCCCTCATCCGAGAGCGGGTCTATGTCGTGCCGGCAGCAATAATAGAGCGATACGGTATCGGTCATCTGCACGAGCGTTCCTTTGTCGTGCTGTATGGCAGGCCCCAGACATTCGAGCAGGTAGCGGGTTTTGTCCTGCCCGGAAGTGAAGTGCAGGCCGCGCATATCCTCCATGTCGTAGCGTCCGAAGGTCAGTATCGGCACGCCTCGCTTGCGGATGGATGCGTGCTGTATGCTGTCTATGAACTGCCGGAATCCTGCCTCTCCGATACCCTCGGTCGATATGTCGTACACCTGCATTCCGGGGCCCAGAGCCACGTAAACGCTGCCGTGAAGCTGTTTCTCTATCATGGCTGTACGGTTCGTTAGAGAGTTATTCCGGTTTTGCGGTTTATTGAGCGCCGGGCCACATGCACCTCTTTTCTGTCCGGTTGCGGTTTTCGCAGGCCGGGGTACATTCGTGCCAGCAGCGCTGCGGCGACTGCGCGTCCGTCTTCACCCATCGGATGTATTAAGGAATCGGGGTGTCGGAGCGCCGTTCCCGTTCAATCTGCCGGTACGAACAGTTCGGGCAGCAGCCGTCCGTGCTCCCGGATGTGCAGCAGTTGTACGATGCGCCGATTGTGGGGCGTGACGTACAGGTGCCCGACCCCGTTTTGAGCCACGAATCGCAGGTAGTGCTCCAGGTCAGGAGCCATGTCGAATATCCCGTGCGGGATGGCGTAAGGCAGCACCGCCTTTTGCTCTATCGTTATTCCTTCGCCCGGTTTTTTGCGTGTTCGGTGCAGGGCGGAACGTATTCCGGTCTCCAAAGGTGCGACATAATAAAGGGCAAGTCTGTGCATGGGATATTCCTGTCGGAAGTAGTCGCGGGCCTGCCGCTGGAGAAAGAGCCGCAGGGCTTCGTGCGAGGCGAAGAGCCGGCACGTGCCGTCGCAGTCGGCCAGCGGTACGGTCGGGAACGGTGCCATTCCGCAGCGTATGACGTTGATGCCGGGGCCGTATCGTAAATCGTGCAGGTAATCGGCATCTTGACACAGTGCCATATGGGAGCCGTCCGGGGAGAGCGGGTTGAGGCCCTTGTCGCGGCAGTAGGCCGCCGTGCGCAGCCGTACGGCGGCATCGGGAACGGCCCCGAACGAGCGGACGCTCTGCGGTCCGAAGATCTGTTCCTCGAAGTCCGGCCCCGTTGCCGGGAAACGGAACATTCACAAATCAGGCAGGAAGCGGTCGCAGGCGAAGTAATCGATGTTGGCGTCGATAAAGTGCCGCCAGGAGGTTTGCGTCCCGTCGTTGCGCTCGAAACTTACGGGACGGTACAGCGGGTCGAGCGTCAGACAGGCCCCCGGCGTGGTATCTGGAATCGTTGTCATGGCTGGAACGGTCGTTTTCATTTAGCAAATGGTTTTATCGTGCCCTTTGGTGCTCTTGCGTCCGGGTACCCGGCGTGCAGGAGGCGGAGATAAGGTTTCTGTTTCGGCTCCGGTATTTTGTGCTGTTTCCCGAACGGTATTCTATATCCGGGAGAACGGGCCGGCGTAATATCCGAAACGTCTGCACGCGGCTCGGGTCTTTCGGCCTCGGCTTCGAATCTGCCGCTGCGGATGCCGTAGTCGGCCGCCAGAATGTCGCAGGCTATATCGCGCGTCTGCCGTTGGAGCGCTTCGTACCCGAAATCGTGGTGCGAGGCGGGATTGTCCGCACGGGCTTCGAGTGCATCCCGAATCTTTTCGGACAAAGCCGCAAAGCGTCCCTCGTAACCGAAGGGATGAAAAAATAATCGGCGGCCAGATGACCGGCATAACCATTTTCTGCAATGTACAGCAAAGAGGCGATGTCGTAATTCTTACGACCGACGAGCAGCATATTCTCCTTCGTAAAACGGTCGAAAGCATAGAAGTCGGGACTCAGCCGGTAGTGCTCGACACAATATGCATCGGGCAACGAATCTCCCGGGAGCATCCGCTCGCAGGAGAAGTCGCACTGCGAATAACGCAGCCCGCACTCTTCGGAGCGTTCGTCGCGCCGTGAAGCTCTCACGATGCAATTGTCGGCCAGTGCCCGTACTTCTGCCGAAGGAGCGTCGATAGCGAGCAGACGCAGCGTGCCGGCATTTTGTCGCGGGTCGAAATAGACATCGGCACAATGTTGAAGGTAACTATGACGGGCTTTACGTCCCAACGGTGTTTCGCTGAACAGCAATACGCCCTGTGCCGTTTCCACTCCCGTGATGCGAACAGCGCCGGACTGCGGAGCCTGTCCCTGCAGCCGTGCCGGTACGGTACGCAGGAACTCCCGATACCCTTTGCGTCGTATCAGTTTTTCGTGTGCGGCGGCATCGGTCGGCAGCGGCAGTCCTTCGGCCAGCGCATAGGCCGCATCGAGCAGGAGGGTCTGCGCCGTAGGCTGCCGTCGCAGTCCGCGCAGCAATTTACGGTACTTATCCGTATCCTCGGGCCAGGTATTCCGCAGACGTTCCTTGCCGAGTCGGTAGGCTTCTATCTTTAACTCCGTCAAAGGCCGGTCACCGAAACGGTGCAGCATCCGGCGGGCGAAGCGGCGGTATTGCCGCTGCCATTGCTCCTGCCGCCGGTGGTCGTCCTGTCGTCCGGGCAGGACGATACGGAAAGCATGGAGCGGCTTCTGTGCGGCGTCGAGCAACAGGAACAGCTCGGTATCCTCTCCCCGGTCACGACGAAACGGGAACATTCCGGCGATACGGGCCATGAAATTTCGGATTGCAGGCATCGGATATGCGTCTAAAGGAATCTCCGGCGTTTTAATGTCCCACGGTTTCACCTTCGATATCGTCAGGCACCCAGGGCACAACGCTCACTTCGGGCGTTGGCTGCGGGCAGGTCGTGACATCCATTTCGGTTTGTTCCGTTACCGTGCAACCTGTCAGTGTGCCACAGGACAGGCTGAGGACGATAACGACAAGACATCGTATTTTCATGATTTTAGCGGTTTTTGATAAGAGAATGAAGTTCCGGGTCGAGAGCCGCTCGGTATTCGAGGTTTTCATCGAGTGCACATGCCCTCTGGTAGGCGTCGAATGCCTTGTCCTCCTCTCGGAGACGGGCATAGGCAATAGCGAGCAGATAGCATACGCGGGCATCGTCCGGCGGAAGCCGTTGCAGCAGTTCGCAGGCCCTCCGGTCGTTGCCGAGCGAGAGGAGGCATACGGCCGTGTTCAGGTCCCCGTAGGGCATTAACAGCTCCAGTGCCTGTATGTACTTCTTTGACATCAGCAGCTCCGTACCCCGACGGTAGAGCGTATCGGGTGTGACGGTCGTAAGTGTATCCTGCGGCGGATACAGAGCGTCGTTCCCTGAACAGACGGGAAATGTATGCCGCACGTAGCGGGCGGTCGTATCGGCGAATGTCAGCAGCGAGGAGATGTGATACACGAGTGTATCGGAGGGTGGCAGCGGGTACCGGCTGCCGTCGAGGGCTTCCACGCAGCCTTCGAGCGTGAGGCGCAGGCGTCGCCCGGCACTGGCGGTCGGAATACGCTGGGTAAAGCGGTACGTGGCCTCGCCGTTGCGGTGTGCGGGATAGTCGGCCCGTACGTCCGTCACCGGCGTATGATGTACGAAGCGACGGTATGCCTGTGCCGCCTGCACGCTGTCTGGCTGGAAAAGCGTCAGATAACGGGCATACTGCCAGGTATTGCGCTTTTGTACCCGGCCGAAGAGTTCGCCCGAAAGGACGATGTTTCCGAGCGGCTCGCGTCCGTCCTCCCGATGCAGGACAGGGGTGATGACTACGCGACGGTCCGCACCCGACAGCTCTGCGGGCAGGCGGACCGTGAAATCGACCGTTACCGCACCCAGGCGTTCGGGCAGGGAACGCGCAGGTGCCACGACCACGATCTCTTCGATTTCGATATGATAGGTTTCCTCGCCGTTCTCGCGGGTCACGGTAACGGGAGTCAGCCCGAAATCGGCCGCAGCGCTTTCCCGTATCTCTATCGTATCGGCTGTAGCGGTCGCTTCAGGTCGGGCATCGACGCGCAAGGCCCGGGGCGTATGGCTCAGGACTGCGGAAACGTCACGGCGGTCGAGCCGCCGGGCAACGCTGCATCCGCCCGCAAAGAGCAGGAGCACGGCCAGCGTGGAAACGATAACACATAATATTCTTTTCATGAGTTGGTTACGTTAAATCGGAAGGATTGGTACTTACCGTGTAATTGTACGTTGCACCCCGTTCGTCGCGCAGCGTGAAGGTGAAGTAGTTATTGACCGTCTGCCACCGGGTTTCCCCATCCGAATTGATGAATTTCAAAAACGTGTTGCTTAATCCGTTTCCGTCATGAACGGTAATCCACTCTCCCGGCTGCCAGTTTTTGTATTCGCTGTCTTTCGAGCGTTTGTACTGCATCTGCCATTGGGACTTGAATGTTCCCGAAACTTTCTTGTAAGATACCTGTATTTCATTGCCCGTATCGAAGCGTTCGGTCAGAATTTGCAGCTTGCCGCAGGCGGCGCCTGCCTTCCATGCCAGCGTATTGCGGTAACGCTCTTCATCGTGCCCCGACCAGAAGGTGACTTGGGTTTTGGAGATACGGTAATCGCTCGAATTGGTCCCGAAGATCGTGATGATGTACTGATAATGGTTATTGCGGCGTATGCTGAAATCCGAAGGGTCTCCATTTCCCAGATAAATACGGTAATCGAACAGGTTGCCCCGTATTTCGACCCGTACAACCACATAGGCGGCATATCGGGGAGACAAAACAGCCGTGCGGTCCCGGTAGTCGGTGATGGTCGGAACGGGATTCTGGATGTTTTCAAGCAGATAAAAGGACGTATAATAACTCCGCAGCGAACTGCCGCTCTTATCGTTTATCGGATAGGCGACGACCTCTCCCGAACCGCCGAGTCTGTTTTCTGCAAAAAGCATATTCTTCGCAGGAATATTATACGGAACGACATGCAGGATGCGGGCGTCGCTGTCGAGGGTCTTGTCGAGTTTTATATTGACGCTCAGCAACACGAATATTCGCTCCAATTCGATGTCGAGTGTCGTTTGCCGGTCTATGGTGACTTCCAGCTTTTGGGACAGCAAGGTCGCATGACGCGGCGGAAAAATCTTTTTCAGGATCTGCCGCCTGGAAGCAGAACTGTGTCAGTTGTGCGGGTGTCTGTTCCCCCATGTCGTACCCCAGATTGCCGATGCAGTAAATCCGGCACGCTCCTTTGGGTACGGCTACCGTCGGCGGCAACGACGACTTGGTCAGATACGCATGGTAGGCATACTCCGCCGTTTCGTTAAAAATGTAAAGGTTTACATTATCCGGACGGCCGTTTACCACTCGGGTTTTCGGTATAGTATCGTCGTATGGGTCGTCGGTATCGACGATGCGCTGTTCCACGACACCGAAAGAGAGTTGCAAAGGTACGGTCCCCGCCTCGGGTACGGACGGTGAGGGCTGGAACCGGAGCTCCTCCGGCTCGGTCTTCTGGCATGCGCACAGCCACAGCGTGCCCAGCACCGTGATGAAAATGAGAAATCGCTGCATAATAGGATGAAGATGAAAGGTTAGGATGTTTAGAATAGATAAGTAAAACTCACCTCGCATTTCGAGGGGCCGAAAGCGAGCCGGCGGGTGCGGTATATCCGCTCGTCTTCGGTGGCAGGGAGGCTGCGGCGCCCCCGCCGCTCCTGCATATAGTAGAGTCCGATGCCGGCTTCGAGCGAGAAGTTCCAACGCGGAGAGAGCGGCCACGCATAACCGTAGGAGAAGCCCGCACCGGCCATCCAGCCCCGGCGGTAGCTCTTCTCCGTACCCACGTCGTACAGGGCGGCCGAGAGATTGCCCGAGAGGAAATGTCCCGTGTAAGGTTGGTAGAACCAGTAGCGCACGGCAGGGCGCAGGGCGACATGGCTCATCTGCAGGCTATGTCCCCGCACGGGATTTCACAGAGCAGCAATCTCGAAAGAATAGTGCGGGGCAACCATAATTTCAAGGCCTGCATTGAGCGTTCCGGCGGCCAGCGCCAGCAGATTGCTCCTGACGCCGCAGTATTGTGCCGCCGCAGGCTTAACACCCGCACAGAACAGCGCAAGCAGAATGACGAATTTGATTTTCATGACTGGTCGATTTTTTCGTGAATACCGGTATGTCGGTCAGATGTCGCCCGACAATAAAGAGCGGCGGAGCGGAACTGCCGCCCCGCCGCACGATGTCGGATATGTCCGGGGGTTATTGGCCTAAATTGATATTCTGAGTCGTAGGAGTTTCCCAATTCGCAACCGTGATGTCGGCGACTACATCCTGTCCGGCCAGCCCTGCAATGCCTACCGCAACACGATAGTAACCGTTACGCACAAGCTGTCCGTTGTTGCTTGCCCCTGCGAGTTCGACCTGATAGCCGACAGCGACCTGGTCCTCTTCGGTTGAAAAGTCGCCGTCGCGGTCGTAGATGCCGTCGAGCGTCAGCAGAACACGGCTGCCGGTCCCCAGCGCTCCGTTTTCAAACACGTAAAACAAGTTGTTGAACTTAGCCGATGTACTACCCGGAGTCTGGGTATGGGTGAAGGTCATGGCACCGGGTTTAGCTGTACCAGTAAAATAAGGCGTCTGCGAAGCAGCCCGTGAGATTTTGGCCGAAGTGATTTTGACTGCTCCCGGATAACGCGACGAGAAGTCGGAAGACAGCGATGTCTGTACGGCGATTTTGGCCACGTCGCGCTTGAGGGTAATGGCGACTTGGGTCGGTGTGTCTCCCGATTCGATGGTCTGGGTCGCATAGCCCGACATGAGAAAGCCGCCGGAGCGCAGGCTTTTGGACGTGACATCGGAGAATGTACCGTTGTATGTGGAGGGAGCGGTTTCCGCCAGTGCCAGCAGTGCCGCTTTGGTCGTTACGTCACTACCGACGGCGGTGTTGCCGATGGCGTAAAAATCGACGCTCTGACCGGCTGCGGTACGCGGAAGAGAAAACGTGGTTTTTCGGGCTGCGAGTTCGCTCGCGGTGAAATTACGTCGCACGAGCAGGTTGCCGTCCTCGCCGAAACAGAAGAGCGTGAGCGACGACAACGATTGCTCTCATGCCTCGGTCGTAGAGGAGGAATCGAAAAAGGCGCGGGTGGGCAGGTCGGTGTTTTGCTCGCTTACGAAAGATACGGTAACTTGTCCTGCCTGAGCGGAAGGCGTCGGCAGCGGAGCTTCCTGTTTGTTACAGGACGTCGCGGTCAAGGCCAGCAGTGCGGCACTTGCCAGAATAAGGGTTTTGTTCATGATTGAAAGAAATTTGGTTTGATAATAAGCGTCGCCGCACCGTGCGGCTTGCAGGGACAAAGGTATAATCGTTTTCCGGCAAAAGTACCGTTTCCCGGAATACCCCGTTTTGAAAATCGAAAAGTTTTTTGCCGTTTTTCAAAACATATATTATTGGCTTATAGTACATTAAACTTTAATTGTCGGCAAAACACTTTGTAAAACCGCCTTCGCCGAAAGAGCCGGCGAAGGCTTGAAATATCGCTTGATTTCCGTCGTGAGGCCAAGAGGTTACTTCAGATGTTCTTCGACGGTTCGGTCGAACGCTGCGAGCAGCTTGCGCAGAAACGAGGCACTGTCCGAGCGGTCCAGAACGAAAGTCTTTTTGACATAGATGTTATCTACACGAATGCCGAAGGCATCGCACAGCAGACGCAACAACGGAGCATAACCGGCTCTTTGCCCGGTCGCGTCCACTATGACACCCTGTTCCTGCAGGGCGATAGCCAGCTCCACCAAGTCGTTGTGACTGCCTGCCCAGCGCAGGTGCCCCGGTCGGAATGGAGCTTCGCCGTTTCCCGACGTACCGAAAAGCGATACGGTATAGGCGATACGCTGATGGTCCTCGATAAGCTGGAGTGCCTTGTCGATGCACTCGCACCACGCTTCATTTTTTTTTAACCTTGAAGAAATCCGTTTGCTGCAAACTTTGCAGCTCCACCCGCGCATGGCACAGCTCTGACAGAAACCGGTGTATCGGCTGTCCGTCATAACTCTCTTCCAATGTCGTCACGAAAACATCGTACGCCTGTGTCACCTCCTGCGCAGAGGCCGTAGCGATAAGATACTGTGCGGCGCCGTCGCGCGACGGGTCGCCGACATACCGCAGTGCGGTAAGCAATCTGTTGTTTTTCATAACATAAATAGTTTAGTGAACAATAAAAAGATTCCGGGACACGAATGCCCCGGAAAGATTATCATCCCATGCCATAGCCTGTGCGCAGGAGTGCTGACAGAGATTGTCACCCGCAGGCGAAGACCTCTTTTCACAACCGAAATATCAGCTTTTTTACAGCCGCATGGCTGCAAATTTACGCTGGACGGATGGAATACACTTGTTGTTGCTGCGACGCATCATGTTAAGAAATCCGACAAAAGCGGCTTGCACGCCGGTACCGGGACCGCTATTTCCGGTTAAATTAAACATTTTATATGAATCATAAAAGTAAAAATCCTGCCAACAGGCGATTATCGGTGTTTTTTAGTGCCGATTAAAGGAGTCCCGCTGAAATCCGGAATATGTATTTGCTGCCGTTTCATGGTCGTCGTTTTCCCCGTTTCTGACGTTCCGGCAACTCGTTTTGTGGTTCATCTTGCAAAGGAAATAAGGGGAATTGCCGAGCGAAGAGGGTAAGGGCTGCGCCGTTCGGGATAAAAAAAGATTGACAGGCTGCAAAGGTCTGTCAATCTTTTTTTTTTTCCCGAAACCCCTCATTCCCTCGATTCCCCTTATTGTCGGCAAGCTGAAACGAACAAAACGAGCATGCGGCACGGCAAAAAAAAAAAAGGTCAAGCTATGAAAACGAGCGCAAATACACACTCCGGATTGAAACGAAACGAAAACTTCGCATCGACCGGCAAGGATTTGCGGGACTGGCCGGGGCGGACGGGGCGCGGGATTCTGCGGCTTATGTCGGTGGGAATGGCGCTGGGACTGTTACGGCTCCTGCCCGTGTGGGTCTTTTTATCTGTTCGCGGTGTGGGTGTTCGCACGATGTTCGGTATGGTTCCTCACCGCGCTGTTGCGGGTGCTCGCCTTTGTGTTTCTGATTCTTATACTCGCCTGTCTGTTTGTCTGATACTCCATATACGATAACAAAAACCGATAAAACTTAATGAATTATGAGCAAAGTATTTCTTTTGGGCGCGAACGTCGAAATCGACACCGAGATTAAAACGGTGGGAATCGGGCAAATAATCCGTATGGAAGGATACGAATACGATAACTATGTCGTGGCAGACATCACGCACGATAGTTACGGGTATTCTTATCGCCTGATCAATTTGCGAACATACGAATATGTTACGGCGGAAACGATACGTCCGCTTTCGCAGAAATTCGGAATCGGATTCTATTACGACGACACTGCCCCGCAGTTTTTCGGTACGGATGAACTGCGTGCCGTCATACACAAGGCCGAGAAGATAGCGGATGCCGAAATCCGACGCAAAGAACAAGAACGGGAAGAACGACAGCGGACGAAACAACGCGGTATGGAACTGTTGCGACGAATCGTTCCCGCCGACGTGCGAGCCGTTATTATTGCCGAATTGCACGAGGACGACAGCGACCCGATGACCGACTATTACGGGTACCGCAATATCCGAACCGTTATACTCGGTTTTTCGCACAAGACGCGGGTGGATTTTGCAGAAATGCGCCGTGCCGCCGCTCATTTTCCCGACACGGCATACCTGGCCGAATATAACCGCGAATACGAGCATCGGGAAAAATACAGTATGGGGCACGGGTACTGGCTCGGTGAAAACTATTACAGCGGTTGGATTATTTGTAAAGAGGAGTGTTCAAATGCCGAAAGCCTCATCGACCGCTACGCATACGCCGCCGGATGCGAAGGGGGAATCTATGTGCCGGAAATACCGCAAACGGCAATGCCGGAACACTTGTCCGCAGATGCCGACTCACAAAACATAACCGTTGAAATCATAGACTATTCTGAAAAAGCGATAGCGGTGTTCGGTGATACCAAGCCGCTGAAGGAGATTTTTACGCTCATTGGGCGGACGATTCTCTCCGCGATTGCAAAATAACGGTCAGACCGCTGCCGGGTGGGTATTTCCAAAACGAAACGAGCAGAAAGTACGCCAAACCCTCGCTTCCTATTTAGCCGCATAACACAACCAACCATACACGGGGCGAAGCGACGCACGCACGCCCCTAATTAAAACACACAAGACTATGAAACAACAGCTATTGGCCGTCATAGACGCGCTGGAGGACTTGCAGGCTACCGGGCGATATACCGTGATGTATTCCGTCGCCGGACACGTACACGATTTCGATGTAGCTATTTATTGCGGGAAATGGTACAAGGGCGCCAGCCCGATGTTCCGGCAAAGCATCTACACGGACCGTCCTCTGTGCCGGCAGTATGGCGGCATCGGCAAACTCGACCTGTACGAACTGGAAGCATTCGTCCGGCGACTGTTGCGGGCCGTAACCTCGAACAACGCTTAAACGATACGCAATATGACTGACTTGCATTTTTATCCCACCGCAGAAGATATGCGGAATGATGCAGACAGGTATGCCTGTCAATGGTATGAAACGATTTCGCTGAAAATGCGGTGTATTTGCGGACGGCTGACCGACGGCATACTCGTGCGCTTCCGCATCACCGGGCAAATTGTGGACACACTCGTATTCTGCCCTGACTGTTATCGGAACCAAAACCGGGCATCGTAACCCGATATAGCGAACAAAACATTATCAATCACAAAATCAGATACAGCATTATGAAAACGAAAAACGTAAAAACAGCAAAGAAATCACCGAGAACAACGCAACGACCGATACTACCGTACAGGCCTCGATGGACGGACAACGGGCCGAAGCCGACGCCCCGGCGGAAACGGAAGAAATACAGAATACCGAAACGGTACAAGCCCCGACCGACCACACGCCGGAGGCGCTTCCTACCGTGCTGATGGATATTGCGCAACTCCGGACAAGTCCTTACAATCCGCGCACGACTTACGAGGAGGAAGGCATCAAAGAATTGGCGGCAACACTCCGCGAAAGCGGTTTGCTGCACCCTCTGCACGTGCGTCCTAAAGACGGCTATTATGAAATCATAACGGGAGAACGCCGCTTCCACGCCGCAAGACTCCTCGGCTGGAAACAAATCGCCGTATATGTCCGCGAAGCGACGGATGCCCAGGCCCGCGATATGGCGCTGACCGAAAACCTCCAGCGGGAGGATATGGCCCCGATGGACGAGGCACGGGCATATAAAACGCTGGTCAGCGAAGGTGCGGACATTTACACGCTCGCGGCCAAGTACGGCAAATCCGACCGATATATATACGACCGGTTGAAATTGAACGACTTGATTCCCGCCATTGCCGACTTGCTGTCACGGAAAATGATTGGATTGGGAATTGCGCTGGAAGTCAGCAAATGCGAGAAATTCATCCAGCAGGATCTTTACGAAAATCATTTGAAAGGTTCTGCCGAAGATGATACGCCCCAAACGGGATGGCGCGGGAAAGGCCTTGCCGATTTCCGACGACTGTTGCAGGATGCCTATACTTCCGACCTTACCCGATACGCTTTCGATAAAAGCGATTGTTTGCATTGTGTCCACAATACCAACACATACGATATGTTTGCCGAAACGAACTCTTGCGGCCATTGCACGGATAGAGAGTGTTTGCAGGCCAAAAATGCCGCTTTCGTGTTGGAGAAAAGCCGCGCCTTGCTCAAAGTGGACCCCCGAATCGTCGTGGCGAATTGCAGTTACGGATACACCAATCCGGTCGTTAGGCAGAACCTCGAAGAGGAGGGACATACGGTGAAAAAGGTCGGATTCGGATACCGTACTTTGCCTGCCGAGCCGCAGGCGCCGCAGGCGGAACAATTCCGGGAGGCGAACGAATACGAACAGGCGGTGGTGCGATACGAAATGCAGAGGCAGGAGTACGAGCAGACATTACAGGAGGCACTCCAGCAGGCCGAAGCGGGGGCGATAAGGCTGATGGTATCGCCCGAACCCACCGATGCCCGCCTTATCGCCATACCTGTAAACCACCGCGAAAAAAGAGCCGGATTTCGTGAAACGGCTCTCGCAGGAGAAGCAGGCCAATGTCGAGCGGGCGATAACCAAAACGGTCGAGGACACACGGAAGATGATGCGCAAAGAACAGATGGAGGCCCCGGTTTTCTCCGCCTTCGATGAAAACGTATTGCTCTATTGTTTGCTCGATGCACTGTAAGTATCCGTTTTACTACATATTTTTTTACAGGTATTCGAAAATATATGGGATAAAATTTGGAGAAATTGATAAGAGTAGCTATTTTTGAAATAGCGAATACTCAGGAAGAGTATTTGTTGCTGTTTATCCGGGCAGAATTACCACATTTATAGATACAGATAAACGGCCGAGAATCGGAATGCACGGTTCTTGGCTTAGTTGTATCGAGCTGTGGTAAGCCGTGCCCGACAGTCAAGATACCGTGCATATCCTTGAACGTACATCTTCAAACGATATGCCGGAAATGAGCAACAAACGTACCCACAGAACAAGTCTCAGCACGAGCGATTCTTCGTTTCAATTTTTACAAGCTTCTCACTATCGGGCCGGGGAACTATATTTGTTTTGCCGAACGGAGCGTCCATACCCCTCATCCGGCAGTCTGTTCGGTATTTTCGACAAAGAGGCCTCCGGTGTCATTTACCTGGAATCGAGCAGTTCGGACTTGTGCCATTTCCGCTTGTGGCATCGTCTGCCGCGAGGTTATCGTTGCTCGCGCTGTGCCACGCGTTCCGAGTTGCGGGATTACATATTCAATCTCGCTTGTTATGAATACCGCCATACAGGGCATAGGCCGGAGTTGCCGTACGAGAACCTGCACCCATTTATGAAAATTCCCTTATAGGGGAAGAGTGACGCGACTCATTGCAGGAGGGGGGGGGCAGACGCAAGAGGTCTGTTCTGCGGGCTATGGCCGGTTCGAATCGGGATATATCGTTTCCGGCCATGCCCCCCCCGATTTTTTCACTTCCTTTCGGGATATTGAATCTCAGGAACGGACTTTCTGCTCCTGCGGTGTCCACATGTGAGGCAGGAGTTCCTCCAGATGTTTTACGGAGCAGTCCTGAATGCGGGGAGAATACATCGGTAAGCCATCTTACCGGATTTATGTCCCACAAGCGGCATGTTCCCAACAGCGAATAGACGATGGCCGCATGGTATGCCGCCTCGTGGTTGCGGCAGAAAAGGTAGTTCTTGCGCCCCAATGCCAGCGGCCGCACGGCATTCTCCGCTCCGTTGTTGTCGATACGGTATCTGCCGTCCGTGACATAACGTGCCATGCGCGGATACAACGCATAGGCATAGCGCACAGCCTTTCCGATGGAAGACTGCGGCATGGTCGATGACGTCTCGTTCGAGCCATTTTTCGAACTCCCGAATAATCGGATAGGCCTCTTTCTCGCGTAAAGCTCTGACCTCATCCGGCGGCAGTTCCAATTCTTTCATTTGCCGCTCGAGGGCATATAGTTGTCCTATTACACGCAGGGCATATTCCGCACGCTCGGGGTCTTCGGCCAGTGCATGCTCGAACTTGCGTCTTACATGGGCCCAGCAGCCCAGCAGCAGCACCCCCTGCTTGTTCTCGTAGATGTCGTAGGCTCCGTAGCCGTCGCTCTGCACGGCACCCCGGAAATCCTTCAGAAGCTCTACGGCCACATATTGCGCACGGGAGCCTTTGTCGTAATGAAAGAATAACGAACGGTGTTCCGGTGAGCACCACCCAATGATAACCTTTACGCGTAGCTCCCGGCTTGTCCTTATCCAGAACCGGAATGATGCTCTCATCGACCTGAATATAATCGCAGCCCAATACCCGCTTGCGCAGACACATGTAAAGCGGTTCGAGCAATTCTGCTGCGCCCTGCACCCAATCACACACGTGGAGGCTTTCAGGTGCACGCTTCCGCGGGCGAAGATTGCTATCTGACGGTGCAGCGGCAGATGATCCTGATATTTGCCTACGAGTAGCTGCGCCAGCAGCGACGGCCCGGCATTGCTCTTGGGAAGCGGAAGCGACGGAAGCTGCCCGATGATGACCCCCCTCGCCGCCGAGCAAGGCATACTTGGGACGTATCAAACGGCGGATATAGAGCTCTCCGGGCTTGTATTCCAGCAGTTCGGTAATTTCCTCCCCGATGCGTTTGCTTCCGGCAGGAATCTCATTGGGTTCGATGAACTCGTCCCGACGCTCTAAATGCTCCGAAAAGATACGCCGCTGACGATCCTCTGTGGATTTCGCGGTGCGTGACGCCGGTTTATTGCGGGATATCGAGGCGGACTCCTGCTGGGCGGCATACTCACGTTCTTGCTGCAATTGAGCGGCGCCTTCGAAGTCCAGTTTGAGTTGGGACGGATCCGAAGGAATGAAACGCTCCGACTTGCGGCCGAACAACATCCTGCGAAGCTCGCGTAACTCACGCTGCATCTTCTCCACCACGCCTCGAAGATTGTCCCGCTCCGACGACAACCGCTCGGACAGGGTCTGCAAGCCCTGCAGCTCTTCCGACAAACAAATAGCCTCAGCCCGAAATCTATCTCGCTCGGCGGTCAGCGCCGCCAGACGATGTTCCAAAACGGCGATATAAGAGTCTGTCGTATGGATGTTTTCCATACATCAAATGTACGAAAAACCGAGGACTTTACAAAGAAAAATCCGAGTGTTGTTTGCGCTGTTTTTCAGAGAAATATCATAGCGTTTGCGAGAGCGGAGGCGTGTCAGTTCAACGCCTTCGATCATCATAACCAGTTCCCGCCACGTTATCGGATAACCACCCGTGCCCTCGTTCAGGTACGGAAGCGTGAGAATACCGCGCTCGAAGCGCTTGTGATAGATCACGAAGCCTCCGCGTTCCCAGTGGAGCAGCTTCAACCGTGTGCGGTTCGTATTGTAGAAGATGAATACCTCACCGCCCAGCGGATTGCGACCCATACCCCGACGAACCTCGCCGCACAGCGAATCGAAGCCTTTGCGCATATCCGTAGGTGTACGGCTCAAGTAATAGGCCTCCGAATCCCCAAAGAGAACATACCCCCCCCCTAAAAACTAATACAGCTTGATCAGGATGCCGAGATCGGAGGCCGCAATGCCCGCAGGCAGACGAAGACGAACTCCGTTCGGATAACACAACTCATAAACCGAAGCATCGCTTGCGGAAGGACGCGGAGCGGCCACCGCCGGAACCGTTACCCGAACGAAACCCTCTTTACCATCGAGTATGGATGGCGTAGATCCTGATTTTTTGAAGACCGCCTTGAGCCGTTACCTCCCCTGCTTGACTTCTATGCCCAATTTCTTCGCTACCGCAGGGTGATCCGCAAATAGCGCTGACGCCACGTATAAAACTGGCTTTCGCTCAAACCCTCACGCTTGTAAAATACACTCGGCAAATCACCGCTCCGGTAATACTTCTCTATCAACGGATAAACCAGACACTTCGTCAAGCGGTCGTATTTCTTATTTTCCATAAATCCTTCTCGACCGGTGTTTATCTCCCGATCTAAAGGCAAAGGTAGAATCCTCAAAAATCATCCACAAGGTGGGGATTAACGGATACTTACGATGCACTTCGGCACGACCACCTCGCCCTGTTCGGAGAAAAATACCGAGAGTCACATTATTTGACCGACGCCGACAAACTCGAAATCGTCAAGAATCTGACACACGAACAGCGTGACATCATCCGACACGACTACATTGTCGAAGCATTGTCGAAAAAGGGAGAATCGAAAATTGTCGGGCAGATGATTATGGAATATGCCAACATCCATTATAACAGGCAATTTTCGCTTATCAAAGCCGGACACGAGGAAACGTGCGAGAACCGTAACGACCGCCTCGACGAACGAATCGCGGAATTTCAGGCGAAAGAACGGGTCAAGAAAGAGCAGGAAAAGAAAAAGCGCAAGAAACAGGCGGTAACCGAAACACAGGCGGTAACTGCGGTATCGGCGGCATAATATCGGACAGGGGTGCGGAGCGGTACAAAGTACCGCTCCGTATCTTTTACTCGAATCGTATGGAAAACACATCACGACACCGAAACGGACAGACGAACAGCGTCCCGAAGGAGCAGGAGGGGGCTGCGTACCGCGTTACCTGTACTCCGGGACTGTATGACCCGGATTTTGAATATTTTTATGCCAGGCAGATTTTCATTATTTCCGATAAATCCGGCACGACCTCTTTCGCCAGCAGGATGGAGCGCAGGCTGTTCCTGCGTACCGCGTCACACCATTTATCCCGGAGAAGGATACGGGCATTGTGCCGGGAGATACACCGGGACCTGATGCGTGAACAGGCCGCAGCCGGGCGGCTTACCGGGTCACATTAAACGGGCGGACGCCTCAAGCGGATAGCCGCAGTCATGACGACTGCGGCTATTTCCGTATGCATATATCTCATTATGACGTCGGGCGGCATCTACAGCCGGTATCCCGTCCCGTAGGTCTCGGCCAACCATAAGCCGAAGAAACGGTCGTACACCTGATAGACGTTTTCCTCTTTGGTTATGAACTCCTTTTCGAGCAACTGCCGGGCTGCCGACTGCACACTGCTGGAAGAATACAGACCGTGCCGGGTTACGAAATCTACCGAAGTAATCTCACGGGCACGCCCCTCCTTGCCGATAGCAAACAGCAGCTCCTTCTGCCGCTCGGAAAGCATGGCGACCATGTTCTGATACATCGCCTGTTGTGCGTTCACGGTCTGATGCAGTACGATATCCGCCTCTTCGAGCGTCGCCCCTTCTCCTTTGGCGGTCTGTTCGTACAGACGGTTCAACATACTCTGCATATACCACGTATGTCCCTCGAACAGCGTATAGATACGTTCGATACACTCCCCGGAAATCTCCTTGCCCGCCTGCCGGAAATGGCGCTGTACGAATCGGCGATACGCCTCTTCTGCGATAGGTCCGAGATTCATGAACGATGCGCTCTGGTAAAAAGGCCGCGAGGCCGAAAAAAGATATTCTGCATCATGTGCCGCTGGCTGCCGGCGAATACGAAAGTCGTATTGGTACATTTTTTTGAATGTGAGTACGCAGAACGGCTTCCACGTTCTTCTCGGGATACCGGGCGATTTGCTGAAACTCGTCGATAGCCACCAAACAGGGCTTGTCGGCAGCTTCGAGGTAGGCGAACAGCTCCTCCAGCGACACTTCCGGCCGGCGAATCTCCCCGATACCGATGTCGAATACGGGCTCTCCGGTGACGGCATCGAGCTTGAAAGCCGGACGCAGGGAGGCGATAGCCGCGAAAAATCCCTCTGCAAACTTCCGGCCTTTGGGTTTCAGCGTATCGAAGATGTGTTTGCCGAGCATGAACACCAACTCCTTGAGCGAACCGGTAGCGTAAATGTCCACGAAGAACGTCTAATATTCCCGGGCAATCCGCTCCTGATGGAAACAATGTTCGATAAGTCCGGTCTTGCCCATGCGACGGGGGCGATACGATGACCGTATTACGCCCGTTTACGAGAGCCTGCGTAAGCTCCTCGGTTTCGACTTCTCGGTCGCAGAAATAGTCGGCGGAAACGTAGCCGCTGACAATGAAGGGATTTTTCAATATTTTCATGGCTTCAAATAATATACAAATCTAAATTATTGCAAATATAATAATTAAAATCCGAATACACGCAACACCGCAGAAAAACGCTGCGGCACGACGTATCCCGCAATTGTTCTTTCACAGCATTCCTGAACCGCCTGCCTGTCCTTGTCCGGTCCGGCAAAACAGGCTATCTTTGTATTATCGACTTCCCTTATGAAGAAAGATACGAATATGTAATAGAGGTGTTTGCCATAGACTATTTCCGGCGTGACGTTGTTCTATATAAAATTTACAAATAGTGCAGAATTTTGTCCAGGCAGAAAAAAGCAGTCGGAAAACCTGCCTTGATGAAAGGTATGAAAAAAGAGGATGCGATTCGCATCCTCTTTCTGGTATCAGCATCTTAATTTTGAGAGGGTCTTGTAACAGATTCGTGATTGTGCTGTATCGGAAAACAATAGGCAGAATAAACACGAAGTTTCCCTTACAATCAATTATTCGGCCATTCGAGCGGATAGACATAACCCAGCGTTTCTATTGTCCTATAAGTAGAAATCATATCGGCACCTTCTTGCCAAGTGCCATTGACTGATTTCAGGCTGAGAAACCGGCAGTAGGACAGCTCTTCGCCAGCCCGATTTTTTACAACCAGTTCGACCGAATACAAAGGAACCGTACCTGCCACCTGTTCGTTCAAGACATAAAAGTCCAGGTAACTGGGTAAGCCCGTAAAGTACAGCGGCAGTCCGTTCATGTTTTTGACTCCGCCCGCGATAAAAGAGAACGAATCGTGTTCCCGGTAAGTAACCCGGTATATCGGAATGAGTTTATTATAAAGCGGATGGTCTTCGAAAGGTTTTTTATTGAAGGTCTTGAAGCTGCATGAATCCCCCTGCAAGATATGATCGTTGAGAACCTGTGTAAAACGCGATTTATGAATGATATGTTTAATACTTCCGTCCGTCTTGTGTTTATAAGTTTCTACTTTACATAGACTCGGAGCCAAATCGTTGCCGACAGGCTGCCCTTCGCTTGGAACGGTAACGGGATAATCGACGATTTTTTTTTTGAGTAAGCTATATCGTATGTGGCACGCACAATATATTCACCAGGTTGTGTGAAGACAACATTACAAGCATTTCCGAAACCCTCTCTATTAAAATAGAGAAAGTTTTCTGGTGTATAGATAATATTTCCATTAGTATCATATGCTCTGACACTCCATTCTGACAAAGGATTATAGTCACTCGTTTCGTATGTTTGTGCAACTCCGATTCTGGTAGATTTAGGACCGGTTATTTGTGGTAAATCATCAACAGTGACGGTATGTTCAGCCCGAAATGTTGTTCCGTCAGGCAATTTCAGGTTACAATAAATTGTATAATTTCCTTTTACATAAAAAATTAGCCTGACTGTCCCATCGCTTTGAGAAATAATATCGCAATTTCCGGTGGATGTATTCCAACTGAGTATTTTAGCTCCGGCTTGTAATAAAACCTTATTCAATGAAAACTGGGCGTTTTCACCGATATATACTCTAAAACTTCCTATAGAATGTTCGATAGACGAATCAATAATATCAAATTCCATTTTAAGGTAGGATTGTCGAACAAAAAAAATTGACCATCCAAGCAGGCAACACATTGAGTTCTCTGACATTTCGCTTCCAATCATCCCATTGATTACTTTTTTTGACACGCAACTCTCTAATTGCTTGAGCGTTAATTTTTGTCCATACTGACAAAACAGTGCCTCGCCGATTTGTAAATAATCGGGATATTCAGAGCTGTAATTTTTAGGCCACGTATTTGGATTGTTTGGATAATAATCCCGCATTAAGTAATACGCTACTGCATCCGCATAGCTTTCTTTAACTTTCTTTTCACAAGAGTCATATTTTTTAGTTGCTGCATCGTGAGAAGCATGTCCTAATTCATGGAATGTAGTTTTTAGTATCTGAAATCTTTTACAATATCCTGTAGAATCCGTATTTTTACCCATAATTCTCATATTGATTTTAGATGGAATACCCGGGTCGTCCGGATGATATACTCCGACATATTCCGGATGGCTTTCGTCCCATGATACCATCACTTTTAGTTTGGCCGATGGTTTGGTAATTTCATTCTGATTGCTAAAAACATAATGCAGTCCTCTATGTACGGTAGCATACGCAGACCATTCCGGATTAGTACCTATATTCCAAGCCCACCATGATTGTTGTCTGCCAGTTGAGTTTTCCACCAATTTCCCTTTGTGGATTAAACAATTTCCAATTATCCGTCTTAAACTTGGCAATATACCTTACATCGGTTCTGAAAGAGGCTCCATACCAACCTTTAGCGAAGGTTACTTTGCCATTTTTGTCTGTATATTTTTTTGTTTGCATTACATATAGTCGTTACACGAACAAGCAGACCTTCGACACCGACATTACGATTAAGCGCATCATCCCAGCAAGTAATAACCGCAGTCGGAGTCCAACTGTTGCTGCCGCCCGTGGACGTAGCACCTCCACCGACGGTTTCTATCCCTGCATTTTTCATGGCCTGCGCCACAATCAGGTCATATTCACTGTCTGCGAGCGTCGTGCCGCCGGAACTGCCGCCGCCGATGAGCTGAGGCGAAATATGTGCCGCATCGTCCGTCCTGGTGGTGAACCCGCTGCCTTGCACATATACCTCCTGCAAAATTTCTGTCTCGATTCCCGAAGGATATCTGAAGTTTTTGGGAACAAGCGTGTAAAGCCAGCCATATTCTCCTATCAGGTCGTTGATGTAAAACTCGCATTCGGCATCCGTCAGGATTCGGTCGATGGGGTACTCGATAAGAAGCAACCCGAGACTGTCTTCCAGAATGTACATGTCGAGACTGTCTTTCGGTAAAAACCGCACATAGTCGTGCGTTGCATAAATCGGTTTCGGTTGCGTACCGTACACCGCACTAATCTGGTTCATCGCCTTACGCATATTGGCAACCGAATAGGGATTGTTTATGTTCGCCACTCCAGCGCTGGCCCGTAATGCAGCCGCATTGATGGCGGCGCGTGTCTCAACACTCTGCGCTGCCTCCTCAGGCATGACCGGTTCGTCAAAATGGGTACATCCTACCGACAAACAAATTACGATGAACGACAGCAGAAAATAAGAATAAAACTGTTTCATACAGAAAAGAATTTAGGTAGATAATTTTTGAATAGAATGGAAGAAAGAAATTATCTGCCGCTGCGATAGGTTTTGATGAATGCGAGCCCTTTTAGCTAACTATGGATAGCGAGTCCTAATTGCCGTTGCTGTATGAGGCCTCCCTTAAAGATAAATAATATATTATTATAATGCAAATATTGATATAAAGAAACAAAAAAGCGGCTTAATGCCGCTTTTTTGTTGCCTGTATGGAATATTGCTTACTCTTTTTCACCTATCGGTGTGCCGTCCTTGAAGAAATCATCGGTGAATGTGTAGGTATAACGGGTGATATATAATAGATATTCTTTTTCCTCGGTTCGTTCATAAGAATCGAGACTGTATAAATTGTTCGGATTAGCAGCCCATTTCCGTTGATAAACCTCGACAGTTCCATTGAAACTGTCACCCGTCCCGCCGTCGGAATTTTTTCCTGATAGACACCCAGCAAATTCAACGGGTCCTGCGTATCGTCAAAATTATGAATCAGGTCATATTGTTCTCCTTGCCTTATCGTGACACTTTTTTCTTTCCCCTCTCCCGTATTAGAATGAACCGATACAATGTACATCTTAACCGTGTGGGACGATGCGTTTTTATATGTATAATAGGTTTTCCATTCGGTATTCATTGCACCTGGAGGGTCTTTTGCTTGTTATATCCGACTTTGAATCGCATCCGTCGATAGCCACGCCAGCAGGCAGAGGCAAAACAGCCATTTCGTCCGTGATTTCATGGTTAGGTAAGTTTTTAAGTTTACAATATATCTCCGCTTTTTATTAAAGACGCGAAAGAGCCTCTTTACGTTGCATCGTTATTATGCAATTTTAAGAATAATTTATCTATTATAAAAAGTAAATATAAAATAGAGGCCGTCATAGTGATAATTCTTTCAAATCCGTTGTATGCGATTTTTTTCTTTTTATGAGCAATAATTCTTTGACTTGTTCTTTGTTTTGTGAAATAATTTACATACATTTGAAATAGGATAAACCGCATCGTGACGATACGGCGGATTATCGGAACGGATATTTTCAGTGTGTGGAATTTCAAGGTTATGACGGGCCCGGTATCATGGTGATCTGATGGATTTGCAGCGTGCAATACCACAAGATTATCAATATCGGAAGCCAACGGCGGAGAGCGCTCCGCCACATCATTAACCTTAAAATTACACTGAGATGAAAAAGTTATTCCTTATGGCAACGGCATGTGCAATGGTATTGGCGGGCTGTTCGGTAGATTCTATCGAACAGCGGGAGTATGCCTCCCGGAACATCATGCCCCAAGACGGAACTCCCTATGAACTGGAGTTCATGCAGCAAGTCGTCTCCGAGGTGGCGGGCACCCGCGCACCGATGACCGAGCTGCAGCCCACCCACCTGTACGTCGAATTCGCCCCGGCGACCCTCGAAGAGTATGACCGGCTGCTGGCTGCGCCTCAGTTCGAGTGCCTGCCTTTCGATGTATTCGAGGTTCCGGAACTTCCGCAAGGAGCCGCTTATGCGGTACAGCCGCCGTGCGAGGGTGTCGGCAAACTCTATGCGCTGGTTCGCAGCGATATGACGCTGCCCGCCGTCGAATACGAGGTGCTCAAGAGCTATTACACGCCGTATGCGGACAATTCGGGAATCGAGGATGCGGCGCTGGCGCGACAGATAGTCGCACGGGCCGAGGAGCTGAACGAGCCTTACCGCACCCGTACCGAGGCGAATGAAGCCGTTCCCCACGGCAGCGTCCGTGTTTACGACAACATCGCCGGGCGAGAAGTCGGCGTGCAGGGTGTTCCGGTATTCGTCACCGAGCAGAGCGGCGGAATCTCTTTCCCGAAGACGGAAACCGTTTATACCGACATGTATGGGGGCTTCAGGACCAAAAGAACGATATGGGAAACCCAGGTCACTTTCCGCATCACTTTCGATACGGATACCTGGAGCATCAAGAACTCCAACGGCCAAACGATGGTTATCAACGGCCCGACGCAAAGTCCCGGTACCGTTTGGAGATGCGTGCCGATGTTCGCTCTGGGGGCCAACGATGCGTACTATGCCGTCAATATCCTGCGCGGCATCAATGCGGCGCAGATGGCCGGCTTGACGTTCGATACCAAAATTGCCAGGTAAAATATCATTTTGAGTAATTCCGAAACGGAAAAACGAGTGAGATAACCGGTACCGTACCTTATATCAACATCTACTGCGGCGGCAGACCCTGCCAGGAAATTATCGGTATCACCAATTACGGTATCGGACAGGCTGCCTATTACCGGGCGCATCGTACTGATTATAACAATTGCCTCACTGCTGTTAAGGATAGTTTTGCGATGTACACCCGCTGGTTCTTCACGGATTACGAATACGCCCGGCTCGATGTATTGGACAAGCTGCATACTTACGATTCGAACGGTCCCAAACCGGACGGCTGGAACATTCAGGGATGGAGCGTGAATAACGGACATAAGACCGAAACACCGTTGTTTATCGACCTTCACGACGGATACAACCAACTGGCTCCGGGTATCATCTCGTTCAACAACTACATCCCCAACGACAACATCTACTTGTCGAGTTATGGCGATGTGCAGAATATCGCATTCGAATCGGCGACTATATCGAATGTCCGCACGAACCTGCTGCCGCTCGCAAACGATTTCGGGTTTACCAATGCGGACGTGACGACGCTTTTCCGCACTTACAACCAGTTAAGTAACTAACTTAAATACGCTGCGATTATGAAATGGCTTTATTACACAGTGCTGCTGCTCGCCTGCTGCCGTATGGCGGGGTGCGGCAGCGACAAGGATTCGGTATCGGTCCTTCCTTCGGACCCTCCCGCACCGGAGGAGCCGGAGTATGTGGACCCGACAGCCGGATTCAGGGAAGTAGGACCCTAGGGAAGTATGGAGGATATGATTCCTGATGAACACCCGGACTCCGAATTTTCTCAATGTTACTACAACTATTTTTGCCTGTGCAATAAGAGCAGCCATACCCTGACCGTAGCGGTTTCTTCAAAATGGAAAAATATAGGTGAGTTTTTACGACCGGGAACAAAATATACCCGATAATTTCGGACAGGAAGTTTTCGGCACTTATCGGGATGGTCCTATCGAATCATTCGACGACATTCGGTCAATATCTGTTATCTATGACAAGAATGTGTCTGATGATCCCATAAACGCAGATTTCTTTCATACGGTATCCGAACGCTATCTGTTCCCTTCCGAGGATGATTTTACGGGGACGATTGGCGACGAGAACGAATGGATCTTCGAAAAATTCACCGACCGTCGTCTGCGCTGGGTCTACATCTTCACCGACGAAGATTACGACCGGGCCAAAGCCATGTACGACGAACGTATGGCCAATTACGGAAGCGGTGAAAAGTAACTCCCGGATTCTCTGAACGAATAGAGCCGCAATAGCTATTGCGGCTCTATTCGTTATTTATGGTGATTCTGTCCCGCTGACAGACAATCACTTTAGGCACAGGAGGACGTTGCGATATTCATGTGTGATTTAATGTTCCTGAAGATCGGGAAACATATCTTGCACAAAGAGACACTTTTGCCTTGTATGATTTCTTCAATGAAATGACTCTGATCTGCGTAGCACTACCACGCGATCAGTCGGCATGGGTGCTCGAAGAGTTCCCCGACCGCCCGAACGCCGTCCGTTGGACCTACCGGATTACCGACAAGGACTATAAGGAAGCCGTGCGTCAGACGCTCGAACGCTGGGCAGACCGGGACGAGGAAGAGAAGGAATGAAACTCTTGAATTTTGTGTATGAAACAAGGGCAGAAACACATGTTTCTGCCCTTGTTATTGTTTTTCGGCTCGACCGGATTATGCAAGTTTCCGCAAAACATATTCATCGAACCACTCCGGAACCTTTCCTCCAATACGGACAAAGAACCGCTTTCTGCATCGTATTCCGCGAGCATCCGCCACTGCGCAGCACTATTATCGAAGAAATAGGCCCTGTCGCACAGCTTGAGGCAATCGTAAACGTTTTCCAACGATTTGGTATAACGGCGTATGATTTTTTCACGCGGCACATCGTGCCCTCCCAACTGTACCCGCTGAGCTACACGACCGATATTGATTTCGACATCCTGTGTCGATACGAAATACAGGTAAATACGATAACCGGACTGTTTGGCAAGACGAATATAATCCATTTTACGCACATCCGACATCACCGTTTCAATCGTGAATTGCCGGACGATATTCAGCATGTTGAAACGCAGAAAATCCGCAATAAAAGCAGCAAAGTAAGAATCGACCGATTCACGAGGAACATGCAGTACATTGTTTTCGACCGTAAGCCGGCTGATAATATCTTCTCCACTGCGCGATTTGTCGTAGAACCCCGATGTCCGGAATGCCTCCTTCAAGCTATCTTCCTGGGGAAGAATCGTATAATAATCGAAAGACAAACATCCCGTTTCGGAGAGACTTTTATATATCTCGTCTGCATTGACGAAATATTTGCACCCGACTTTCTTATCGACAGCAGAAAATATAGTCGATTTCCCCGAACCGTTCGGACCGGCAAAAATGCGAAGACGTTTCTTGGACATGAGTATCGGGAATTACTGTACGGTATAACACCGTTTGCGGACCTTCACTTCGGGCGCGACCTTGCCTATCTCGATGCGCGGATTATCTGCTTGAATTTTGTAAATGATGCCGTCTTGCACGACGGGAATGGCTACTCCGTTCTCCTTTTGCCAATGCGATTCCCGGATTCGGCGTCCGGTTAATCAGGGCCGCAAACGTCGATTCGTCCTCAATCTGAGCATCATCTTTGGTTTGTTGCTCGAAAAAGGAAGACAGTTTGGTTATAAGTTTTTTGTTTGGCCATAGAATGTTTTCATATACAAAGTATGCAATTATTTTTACTTATGCAATTTACATACCTGTTCGGGTAGAAACTCTTTATTATCAAAACGACGGAAAGCCGTTTATGGTATTACTGGCAACGAAATTCTGTAATACGAGGGCCTCAAGCCTGCGAAGAAGTCCATTTGTCAGACGCTCGAACGGCGGGCCGACCGGGACGAGGAAGAGAAATAACCGATTAAATAGAGCCGCAATAGCTATTGCGGCTCTATTATTTTTCCCTGGCTCACAATCCGACCTTCAGATAGGAGTCCCGGCGTCCGAGGTACATATTTGCGGTACACTTCTTTCGGCTTGTCAGATTGTTACGTCGTTCTTTTTGACCTATTGCGATTCCCGGATTCGGTGTCTTGTCAATCAGACCACAAGTTCCGTACCTGTATGGATAGCCACTCCTTACTATATCGGAACTGCATTCAAAAAAGTTTATTCCCTTGAATGTATAGTGTAATTATAGATATAATCCGTATCTTTGATGTAGGAAAGTGTTTACGCATTGTTTGACCACTTTAATGTTATCAGTATATGAAAAAGTATCTGTTTGCAATGCTCGGTGCTCTGTTCGGTTTTACGGCGTGTACGACCGGCAAACCGGAAAATGACGGAAACAAGACGACGGAAGAAGAGAACGATTATATCACGATGTATGTAGCGTCAGAAGTAAGCAGTCGCAAATTTCCATTTCTCGGAGGCCTTTCGTATATTGTTAAATTCGCTGAAGACGACCAATGGCAACTGTTGGGAACGTCGCTTTTACAATTTACCTTCGAACAAGGATATGAATGTACGATACGTGTCGAGAAAAAATGACAGACCCATCACTTGCGGATAATCCGGCCTGGGTTTACGTATGCAGAGAAGTATTGACAAAAGAAAAGAAAGATTCCGTTATTCCGGAAAACCTGTTATAGAGCATGCTTGAAACAGCTAAAATTTATGAAAATTCCCCTACCGGATACATCCGGAGGGGAATTTTCTGTTTGTTCAATAAATTAGGGAATAATTGATGTCATCGGTTTGAACACAGCCATGATTCGCATATCCCTTTTGCCGGGAATAGATAAGCGGTTTTTGTCGATAATATCTCGCCGGTATCCAGGTCTAACCAATGTACGAACTGATTACCGAAATTAGGCGTTGCCTCGATAGTCACCGCATTGCCGGTCGCTGTTCCGAAAAGAGCCGGCGTTGGTAGTACCAAGAGGTTTCCCCAAACTATTCTTGGTAACCGATATTTCGCAATGAACATTGATAGGATAAGTAAATCTCGCTTCATAAGTTTTATCCGATGTGACCTGAACCAAGTAAATATTGGAGGAGCTTATTTTTTATCGCCATCGAACCAACCGAGAAAACCTCTGTTGTCTTCCGGAAATGCTTGTAAAACGCAAATTTCTCCTTTAGCATAATGGTCCGAACCACTGACTGTACCGGAAAGCGTACATTGTGGCTTACAAGTTATCGTGTAATGGGGTTTGGAATATACGGCATTTAGAGTAAGAATGTCCATTTCAGACAAAACGTTATTGTTCGTCCAAGTCGTGCCATCCGTTTTTCTCCACATGTAAGGAAAATCGGGATTTATAGCTGTATTTTCTCCATATGAACCATAAATCATGATAGATTTAGTGTCTAATGGTTCAAGACCGGTGCCATAAGTATTATGAGGGATACTTGTTCTATAAAACCATTGATGCCATTCGGGTCTTATATTATTAAAATCTACTACGATGTAATTGTCTCTGTCCATCCGTTGATGTTCATGAATCATCCCTAAAGCATGACATATTTCATGTATGGCAGTAGAAGTATTCACATCAGAAGTTACCCAAATGTTTTGCTTGCCTCCTGTCATTCCTAAATGAGACCGACTGACGTCGTCTTCGGACAGAACGAATTCAATCCAGTTCTTCGTATTACTTTGTTTTTTATGAAAACTAATATTACAACGTTCCTCGATATGTTTCATGGCATCATATATGTCGATATATGCGCCAGAACGCATTACATCATCGGCCAGAGTGTAATATACAATGCCATCCGGCCAGAACATGGAATTATCACGAAGAATGCCAGCACGAGTATCCGGCTCCGTCAATGCTTGAAGCTGTTTCTCATTTAATGCTATATCACCGCCCCACACAATTCTTCCGTCAGGTAGTTTCTCAACAGCTACTCCATTGGGGTAAATTATCACTTCATTCCCATTCTCTAAATACAGACTTTCCTCTGTATTCTCGAATTTACCGGCAATACCTCTTGTAAATTGTCGTCATTGGCACAGCCCCAAAGTATCACCGATATAGCAAATAATAAATTTAATTTGGATAGTGTTTTCATAATCAGCATATTAATTTTATCTATTTGTTTGTTCGCATGATTTGTTTTTTCCCTGATAACCTATTACAAAAAAATATTGGGAAAATTCATTGTGGATTTACCGCTGGTTTTATTTTTATAAAAAAAATGAAACTCATTGTAAGATATGGATAGCGAGTCCATACCTAATAACGTGCAGTCCGTTGCACCGTTTCTTTCTGAAAGATAAATATTTTAACCATAAAAACACAAATAATGTTATTGTGGCTGAAAAGAATTTCGGTACATCATGTACTTCTGTTGGCTTAACTTATTTGTCATTTTTATTGGAAAAACGAGAATTTCCGCTATTTTATATTTTATTGTTTTTTAATAAGTTTGTGTATAACTTCGGGGTGTAGATGATTGATGGCAGTACGGGTTAGCCCCCACTGATGTCAGTGCCCCCAACCTGAACATTCGTAATCCGTACTGCCTTGCTTTGCAACAGAATAAATAAAGGTCGGGATTTGCTTCCCAGCCTTTATTCGTTCACAAGGGCCTCTTGTTACTCTTTTCGTATTTGGCATATACGACGTTCCTTTGCTTGTTGTATAAATTTTTCACTGAATATAGTTAAATAAAAGTAGTTTTGCTTGTTTTGATAGATTTGTATTTATTTATTAACCAAAGAATTGCTATTATCCAAAATTTATTGTGATACTCAAATGATATTCCTTTGAACTTCGGAAGTTTATCGTTAAATTTGTTTCAATAGAAGTGCCCCGGTTTATTGGTCGTGTCCTTTACACGGGCATTTGAAAAACTTAAACTCTATGCCTATGAAAACCTTCACTCGAATTTTGTTGCTGTGCCTATTTCCCGTCTTGGCTACCGGTTGCGAAAAAGAAGTTATTACCCGGTATGAACAAACAGGATATAATGAATATAAGTTTATCAATAATTCTTCGAAAGATGTATTCGTCGCGTATGAGTCATTCGATGATGGCATAAGACGAGATGGATTTATGATAGCTAAAGGTGGTTGTCATTCCGTTTATAAAATGTACTCTGATCCATATAGTGATACGAATAGTCCATTCTTTTTATATGGCTCATTCTCCAAGTATATAGATTGGCTATATTTTTTATACTGATGAACTTTATGTGGTATTCGAGCCTTCACCGAGAGTCCTTATTTCGATGCTTTTTACGATTCGGTCTATACTGAAAACCATATTACTTACCATGTCTATACCATTACGGACGATTTCTTCAAAGATGGGCGTCCGGTAGAAGAACTCGGAGACGGAATTATAATCGGATAACGTAAAACTTCGACCTATGAAAAAAATATATGCGATAGGTATGTTATGCGTATTGGCAGCAAGCTGCCTTTCATGTCGCAAACAGGTAGAGCGAATCGAATATTTACCGAACTATCATCAGATGTATCTGTTTCAGAACAAGAGTTCCAGCGACTATGTTCTGTTCCGGATTTACTCTTCTGGGCCGGGCGGTAGGGCTGAAGACGGTTTTTCGTGGGGAAAGGCTATAAGGATGACTCCTATCACGATGTTTACTCGTTCGACGGCGCGAATCCGTTCTACCTGCTGCCGGATGCGACCGAGAACTATACGACCATATCCAACGGCAAGGTATATGTCGTCCAGCGTCCCGGCGATGCGGGAAGCGTGTACGACGATGCGTTTTGGGAAGAAGCGCACTATCAGTTCGTCGTAACGGATAAACTGTTCGAGAACGGAACACCTTTGTAAGACGAGTGTATCGCAGACAAAAAGGGAAAGATTCTGCATCTTTCCCTTTTTAAATTTATTATTTTTCAGTAAATTTATCTTGTTATTTAGTTGCGTGTGCCCGCACCTCATGCAACCGGATTTCCTACATAAATTCGAATTTAATCTGTATTCGCCGCGAGCACCATTCTTATTACCCGTTGAACCATTATTGACTTTACCTAAAAAATTACTATTCCTATGAAACAGTTTTTATCTTGTCTTTTCATTATTCTGGTCTGTTTCTCTTGTACTAAATTCGAGGAGGAATATCAATGTGAGGAAATGCTGCCCGAAACGAGGACCGGAATGGCATTGAGCAACGGCAATCCCTATTCATTCAAAAATATCCAATCGGCAGCCAATCAAATAGCCGTTTTTGAAGGAACGACTCCTATACGTTTAACTCCGACTCATCTATATGTCCGGTTTTTCGTACAAGATACGGTTCAATATTGCATGTTGAGTGACAGTATGCGTTTATCGCTTTACCCGTATCCGTTGGACCGCCGATTAAGTTCCGGTGAAATGCACCAGTATTTAACCAATCAACACAATCAATATTTTTATTCCGTATTGCCGATAAAAAATCTATCTATTCTTTCCAGTGTGCAATGCAATATTTTGGACACTTTGTATATGCAACCGACCAATTCTTTGTTGAGAACAAACTCTATGGAGAATGAAGAAGAGATGATGGACGGAAATACGGACGAGTCTTCAGGAGTGGAGAATGGTTTGTATAGGACTTCAGCCACGGCTGTTCAATTGTCAGAAGCAGGCTGGGAAAAAAAGTGCTTAAGCAGGCCAAAAAAAATGTAGGTATAGAGCTCCCCCACCGGGCCATCTTCTACTGCATCGGGCGACTGGTATCCTTCCGTCAGGGTTACGTATCAGGATGACAAACTGACCGACCCCATCCCGTTACCCGGGGTAAAGGTCGTCGTAAGAGATTTTACGAATGAAGGATTCGCCTATACCGGAACGGCCGGTATTGCACGGGATATTGCAGCCAATTCCGGCCGATGGTTCACCGATTATGTGCAATATGTCCTACGGTTTGAAAATGACCAAGGCGGTACCGAGTGGATTATTCGCGATTGCGGGTATTTAACGGCGGAATATCACAATGAGGACATGATGAATACGAACTGGAATTTATTTATTAATGCCCGAAAAAATGATACTCCCCACCGGTTACAATGTTTCGCAGCTACCCACTTGGGAACCTATGCCTTTATAATGGGGCAGAATGTACTGAACAAGAACTTCAAGAATTTCGACCATTTGATGGTTATCGGTGTCTTCCCGGAAGAAACATGCATAGAACATCCCGGAGCCGGCGGATGGTTTATTTGGGATGAACGGCTAAACCGCTTGAGTAAGCGTACCGACATAAAAATTTATGGTAGAGTAAAAGCCAATGAATACGTATCTAAAGCAGCTATGGTAGCTTCTACTATCCATGAATTTGGCCATGCCTCCCATTTTCAATCCGTTCTCAGCACTCCGGGATCGGACAGAAACAAAAATTATAAAAGGGCTGAAAACAAAATGGTCGAAAGCTATGCTGTTACTGTGGAATATTATATATCCAGTCTCATTTACGGACGAACGAAAGCAGGAGATTTATTACAGCATGGTTCTCATCCGGATTATACTAAAGTCGGACCTTCGTTGATATGCAACGGAGTTACGGTAGAAGATTTGCAAAATACCGTCATCTATTCCGCAACCTTCGCAGAATGGATGCAGAAGATATGGGAAGTCCCGAGAGTCCAGGACAAACTGGATAGAAGTGTTTTCGATTTGATACTCGACAACCCGTACCGTCTCATTTTAGACAATTACAACGAGATGCTGAAAGGACCGGAACATACGTCCGTCAAAAATGATTATTATCTGCTCGTTTGAAGCTCCCGCATCGCCGACATGGGCAGGCTCGAAGCCCGACCATAAAGTTTACCGTCCTGTCAGTAACTTGCGCATACTGCAATTCCCCCAGGTCGGCATAGGCATTGGCGATGACATAGAGTTCGTAGTTTCCCGGGACGCAATTAAATTCCAGCTCCATAGACGTAAGATAGCTGTGCAGAACCAGCTCCCGGGAGTAGGCATCGAAAAAGATAGACGTTCAGGTCGTTTACCGTGTCTTCATCCGCCGCGCGTGTTACGCACGCCATCTGCCCGGCCTGTACGGGCATAACGACCCGTACTTGCCCTTCAGGAATGTTCCGCTCCCCGGCGGGCTGTATCTCGCGCGAGCAGGCGGCACATCCCGCAGCGACGAGGCCGCAAAGAATAATCATTGATTTGAGTTTCATCGGAAGTTAATTTTTTGAGGGTTATAGATTTCGTTTTATACGGTATCGTCCGACTCCACGAGCCGAAAAGAACACTCCACCTCCTGGTGCTGCCCGAAGTTGTCGGTTACGATAAAGTGCAGGGAGGGATCGTCGCTGCCCGTCGGCCGGTACCAGAGCGTAAAGCGCCACGTCAGCGGGTCGGAAACGTACAGGTCGGGAACCAC
>VOFF01000717.1_pt1:7500-65960 | contig 65960 bp, 97 predicted proteins | sample 5384061 | NCBI WGS metagenome assembly VOFF01 (sample SAMN12384725, study PRJNA508395) | human gut metagenome | isolation source: healthy gut E | host: Homo sapiens | reverse complement strand
AATGATACAGAGAGAATAGAGAAAAAGGATTGCTGAAAAAGAGTGTATTCTCTGAAAAAGAATAGGACATTTCTAATCAGAGTTATCATCTAAATTAAATCAGTGGTCAAGAAAGAACGTGACAAAATAGCAAAACCTTGCATTGTGTTGGGAACAGTCATCGGTTTTCTACTGGTAAACATAGTTTACCGCTTCATTTTACTGGCATATTTATTTGGCATATTTATTTGGATTATCACAGCTTTGGCTTTTCAAGCACCAGCCGAAAATGGCTGCATGTACTACTAAATTCAACGGCTGATGAAGAATCCACCTATGATTTAATGAAATCTACACCATTTACAGAAGAAAAAAAGCAAAAATTGTATAACATTTCAGGTGTAAAAGATGTTTATGAATTGTATATGCTGGACGGCATTCTGGACAAATTCAGAGGGGAAAAATTTGAACTGTCCATTGAAAATGCTGTAAATCCAGAAACATTTAAAAATGAAATTTGTTGAGGGTATGCAACCAAGTCATGAATTACAGAATGGAGCAATTCCTGTTGCTATCAATAGACAGTCTCCCTTATTATCAGAAACTGAATATGCAGCTTCAAGTTGGAGATTATCTGCCGTATATCATAGATACAGGATATGGTCAAAAAAAAGAAGTGGAGTTAGTTGTAAGCGGATTTGTAGAAAACAGCGATACTGGGCTTGTTATTTATACAAGTGGTGAAAATATGAAATCACTGTCAGAAATGAATTGTACGCTTGCATGGTATATTTGTTTGGATGATAACGGAAAAGACGTAGCAACAGAGATAATCAAAGAAATTTTTATAGATGACGACAGAGTTGATGTGTCTGTTTTGGCTGATGATGTTATGGCATCCGGAAAGCCTGCGGTATTTTTTTACCCGGTTTATTTTGTTGCGCCAGTTCTGGCATTCATTTTTATAAAGCAGGTCATAGTTATTTTCTCTTGACCTTTCGTCAAATTCCCGCTTGTTTTGAAGCGCCTGTGCTTTTCGGCACTTGTCGCTGCACAGCTCATACCGCTGGCTCTTTGCCAGAAAATATTTTCCACAGACCTTGCACCGCCGGAAGCAAAGCCCCCAGTCATTCACATACATTTTCAGAGGGTCGTTGCTAAGATATTTTCCCCAAAGAAATTCGCTTGCCGCCTGCTCCAGCTCCGGCTGTTTCCATCGGTTGGAGTGGAGGGCTTGCCGCAGCGGAGAAAGCCCGTATAAGTTCCAGTCTCTGTCCGTGTCACGCTCAAAGTTTATCAAAATGTGAGAACATGGAAAAAATCTTTGGAACAGTTGAAGCAGGAATATGAAAAAAACCACTGTCCTGCTGGAACGGGAAAAACGGAAAATGCAGCGTTTGAAAAACCGGCAGGCGTATCTGGAAAGCGGTTCCCGGAAACAGAGGACGCACCGGCTAATTACCCGTGGGGCAGCCATTGAGAGCATTGCGCCACAGACAAAGGAGCTGACCGAAACGGAATTTTATTCCCTCATGGAAAGCATTTTGAATCTGCCGCAGGCGGAGCATTTCATCCGGTCTGCCATAGAGAACCACGCCCGTATTTCCGGGCAGACTATGGAGAAGTCAGCGACTACACCAAAAAAGGGCGGCGTGATCGCTTCGGAAATCATGCTGCCGCCCCATGCGCCGGAAATATATCTTGACCGGGCGACCCTCTGGAATGCTGTGGAGAACTGCGAGAAACATCCAAAAAGCACAGCTTGCCTATTCCTTTGATATTGCCATGCAGAATGAATTGACGCTGGAAGAAAAACATGGAGCTGGCGAGGAAGTTCGTACAGGAGCAGTTTGTGACAAAAAGGCATGATTGCCGACCTTGCTTTTCACAGCCCGGAGAAAGAGGACGGCGGCATCCCTAACCCGCATTTTCATGTGATGACAACCATGCGCCCTTTGAACCCGGATGGCACATGGGGACAAAAAAGCGTCGGGAATATCTTCTTGATGAAGATGGAAACCGAATCCGGGATAAAAACGGCGATTATATGTTTAACGCTGTCCATACAACAGACTGGCATGAGCCGGAAACGCTGGAACACTGGCGGGAGCAGTGGGCGGCTGCCGTTAATACAAAATTTGAGGAAAAAGGGCTGGATGTTTGTATTGACCACCGCTCCTATGTGCGGCAGGGGATTGACCTGATACCTACTGTCCACGAGGGAGCTAATGTCCGGCAGATGGAAGCAAAGGGCATCCGCACCGAGAAAGGGGAACTGAACCGCTGGATTAAAGCCACCAACCGGCTCATGCAGGATGTAAGAAGATCAAAGCCCTGTTTGTCTGGATGGCAGAGGTAAAAAGAAGAACTTTCCAAACCACAGACACCGAGCCTTGCCGACCTGTTGATCGCTTATTACAACCAGCGCAACGCAGGGGCATGGAGCAATAAAGCCAGAACCGGAAACTTAAAGCAGTTTGCCGAAGCCGTCAATTATCTGACGGAAAACAAGCTGCTCACATTAGAGGATTTGCAGGAGCGTCTTTCCTCTGTCAACGAAGAATTTGAAGCGTTAAGCGACTCCATGAAAAAGAAATCTGCCCGGATAAAGGAATTGCAGGAATTGATACGGGAGGGCGAGAATTACCAGCGGCTAAAACCTGTTCATACGGAATTGAACAATATCAAGTTTAAGAAACAGAGGGAGAAATTTGAAACATCCCACGATGCGGAGTTACGGCTGTTTTATGCCGCCCGCCGTATTCTGAAAGAAAAACTGGACGGAAAACCCATTGCCCTGAAAGCATGGAAACAGGAATACGCACAGTTAAAAACAGAGTATGCCGAACTGTCTCCGCAGCACAAGCCACTCCGGGAGGAAGTCATACGGCTACGGCAGGTGCAGAACGCCGTAGATACCGCACTGCGCCGGAGGGAGCAGCCACAGGCAGTACAGAGAAAGAAACATGAGATGGAGCTATGATATAACCGGCAGCTTTACCGCTACCAGTATTTTTATGGAGGGAGCATTTGAATGTATTTGAAGCGGTGAAACAGTCTGTTACCACCCGGCAGGCTGCTTCATTCTATGGAATCCGGGTGGGGAGAAACGGCATGGTCTGCTGTCCATTCCACAATGACCGCACGCCCAGCATGAAAGTGGACAGCCGCTTTTACTGCTTCGGCTGCGGGGCTTCCGGGGATGTGATCGACTTGGCCGCTTTGCTGCATGGATTGGGGAAACGGGAAGCTGCGGTCAGGCTTGCGGAGGACTTCGGCGTTTCCTATGAGAAATCCGGCAATGCGCCGCCAGATAGGAAGCGTCACAACAGGTCACAGCCCCGTGGAAGCGTTGCAGAGGATAAGCTACACAGAATACCTTTTGGATATTTTGTTATACGGAGAAATAGAAGAAAAAGCGGCGTTGATCGCCGCACAGGGAAAGGAGGTGCTGCGGCTTGAACAGCGAATTTCAGAGATTGCCGCTGGAAACGCAGGAAGCGGTCAAAAAGGACGATGGACGCAATGGAACCGGCGCAGACACCGACAGAAATCCGGGAGACATTAGAGGGGACGCAGAAAGGCGGCGTGAAGAACAGCATCCGAAACTGCCTGACGGTGTTCCAGCGTGACCCGCTGTTTCGTGGGGCGCTGCGCCTGAACCTTTTGACGGAGCAGATTGACATTGTGAAGCCGCTGGGCTGGGAGCGCACCAGTACCACGCTGACCGACATGGACATGAACTACCTGCTTTTGTATCTGGAAGAAAATTACGGGCTTACCAGCGAGAAAAAGGTGCAGAGCGCCATCAAGATTGTTGCCAATGAAAACCGCTACCATCCGGTCAGGGATTACCTGAACAGCCTGCAATGGGACGGCACAGAGCGCATCCGTTACGCCCTGCATCACTTTCTGGGAGCCGATACGGACGAATACACCTATGAAGCCTTGAAACTGTTCCTGATGGGAGCCATCCGGCGGGTATTCAGACCGGGGAGCAAGTTTGAGGTCATGCTCTGTCTGGTTGGTGGTCAGGGAGCCGGGAAATCTACCTTTTTCCGGCTGCTGGCAGGGCAGGGACGAATGGTTTTCAGACGATTTGAAAAAGCTGGACGATGAAAAAAATGTGTACCGCAAGCTGCAAGGGCATTGGATTATCGAGATGTCGGAGATGATTGCCACAGCCAACGCCAAGAGTATTGAGGAAATCAAGTCATTCTTAAGCCGCCAGAAAGAAACCTACAAAGTGCCGTATGAGACACATCCGGCAGACCGGCTGCGGCAATGTGTATTTGGAGGGACGACCAACCGGCAGGACTTTTTGCCCCGTGATCGCACCGGCAACCGGCGCTTTCTCCCCGTGACGGTGTACCCGGAACGGGCGGAGGTTCACATACTGGACGATGAAGCGGCGGCGAGGGCGTATATCGAACAGATGTGGGCGGAAGCCATGACGGTTTATCGCAGTGGGAAGTATAAGCTGTCATTCAGCATGGAAATGAACCGATACCTGAACGCCCACCAGCAGGACTTTATGCAGGAGGACACGCAGGCTGGTATGATTTACGCCTATTTGGAGGACTACACCGGCGACAGGGTATGTTCCAAGCAGCTTTATGAGGAAGCGCTGGGGAACTTAAATTCCCCGGCAGACTGGGAGACACGGGCAATCTGCGAGATTATGAATACCGGCATTGCGGGCGGCATTATACAGGGCTGGGCAGCCTACAAAAGCCCGAAGCGGTATAAGAAATACGGTTCTCAAAAGGCTGGGAGCGTGTCAACCAAGCTCCGCCGGAGGTTTTCGGGAAATCACGGAAGAAGAAGCCCGGCAAATGGAACTTCCATTCTGAAAAGCCACCGGTTGACAGTTTGGTTGACGCTTTGGTTGACAGCCGGTTGACGGGGAAAAGCCTGATATTTGGGGCATTTCTCTCCTTTGTCAACCATGTCAACCAAGAAATCAAAGAAAAAGTAAAAAGTAATAATAGAGCGCCTATGGATTGTTTTCAAAGTCTTTTCTGCCGGTTGACACGGTTTGGTTGACACGGAGACAGTCTGCGGCTGTACACCTGTCTGACATTCCCTTGTCGGGCATATTTCATTTATGGAGGTAACTGCCTATGGCAAAAAGCAAAAACGAGAGCAATAACAAAAACAGCGGCACCCTGCTTACCGAAAAAGACGGCACCCAGTATTTTGTCATGGGGAAAGTCCGTATCAAGGTATCGGAGCATTTCGCACAGGATGGGAAGCCGCTTGACAGCCTGCTGGAAGATGTGATCCAGCACGCTGCCGCCGCTTCCTGAAAAAATACGGAATAACGACTGTCAATCAGCCCACGCTTATGATATACTTGTACCAGCGAGTATTGTATAAGCGTGGGTTGTTTCTTTTAGAAGGAGGATTTTTAACCGTGAAACAACCATACAATACAACGATTTATAACACTGCACTATATTTGAGATTGAGCCGTGACGATGAATTACAGGGGAAAGCGGCAGTATCCAGACCCAGCGCATGATGCTTAGACAGTATGCCGCAGAGCATGGGCTGACCGTTGTAGACGACATTGACGACGGATGGAGTGGGACAAATTTCGAGCGTCCAAGTTTCCAAAGGATGATTGATGACATCGAAGACGGGAAAATCAACTGCGTTGTCACAAAGGACTTATCCCGTCTGGGAAGAAACTATATCCTGACCGGTCAGTACACGGAAATCTATTTCCCCAGCAAGGGAGTACGCTACATTGCCATCAATGACAATGTGGACACCATCAACGGAGAAAGCGAGCTTGCACCGTTCTTAAACATCCTGAATGAAATGCACGCCCGACAGACCAGCAAAAAGGTCAAGGCTGCCATGCACACAAGATTTGCCAATGGCGCACACTATGGAGCCTATGCACCGCTGGGCTATGTAAAAGACCCGGACAAAAAAGGTCATCTTCTGATCGACCCGGAAACACGCTGGATTGTAGAGAAGATTTTTGACCTTGCTGTACACGGGCGTGGAGCCGCCAGCATTACACGGATTCTGGTGGAGGAAAAAGTACCTACCCCGGCTGGCTGAACTATGAAAGATACGGGACTTTCGCCAATATCTACGCCGGTGCGCCCGCAGAAAAAAGCCTATGCGTGGACGATAGCACAGGTCAAGAGCATTTTGAAAGAGGAAACCTACATCGGTCACAGCATTCACAACAAGCAGAGCAACATTTCATTCAAGAACAAGAAAAAAAGTGCGGAAGCCGCAGGAAGAATGGTATCGTGTGGAAAATACCCACGAAGCCATCATTTCTGAAGAAGTGTTCCAAAAAGTTCAGGAGCTGATTGCAAGCAGACGCAGGAAACGCAGAAACGGTACAACACAGATTTTCGCAGGATTGATAAAATGTGCAGACTGCGGATGGTCTTTAGCCTATGGGGAAAACAAGCAGAATAAGAACCCATACGGGTACTACCATTGCAGCAAGAACGGGCAGGGATTACGCCAGTGTTCCATGCACTATATCCGCTATGATGTACTGTATGCCTATGTGCTTGCAAGACTGCAATACTGGTCTATGCTGGCACAGAAAGACGAGGACAAGCTGCTGAAACGCCTGCTCAATGCCAGCGACAGGGAAAGAAACTCTGCGAAGAAAAAAAGCAGGCTGCGGAGCTGAAAAAGGCAGAGAAGCGTAAAGCCGAGGTTGACGGGCTGTTTGCTAAAATGTATGAGGACTGGTCTGCCGGACGCATAACCGAGTATAACTTCAATATGCTGTCCGAGAAGTACCAGAACGAGCAAAAGGAGCTTGAAACAAAAATAAGACAGCTTCACGAAACGATGGAAGCCGCCGTACAGACCGCAGCGGATGCTGAAAAGTGGATTGCCCTGATGAAACAGTATGTCAACCCTGTGGAGCTGACCGCCGAACTTCTGAACACTCTAATTGAAAAAATAACCGTCCACGAAGCTGTCAAGGGCGAGGACGGAAGCCGTGAGCAGGAAGTAGAAATCTACTACCGCTTCATCGGCAAAATCGACTGACCTTTCTTTTTACCCAACAATATCTTTAATTAAGGGAGACGGGAGTTTGCCTGCCGGATGTATCTGTTTATAAAGAACTTTGTTCAATTCTTGGTATTAGCCTCAATGAGTTTTTGGCTGGAGAAGATATAGCTCAAGAGAATATGCTTCAGAAGTCAGAAACAAATATTATTGAAGTGATCAGAGATAATATAGATAAAGAGAAATGTCTAAAGGTTATGAAATATATATTATTAGTTATATCTATCTGTGCGGTATCAGTAATCGGATTTACCATATACCGTCTGAAAAAACCACAGAATTATATTTCTCCTGTTGCAAAAGGATAGCATAGAAATGCAGACAGCAGAACTGCTTGCTGGACCGGATGGAGCATTTGTCTATAAGTTTATCACAACGGATGAATATAAAAAACTCAGATTACATATTTATCGATACGAATCAGGAAAATTGAGTGATCAGGACAAAGTTGAAATGGGATTTGAAGATATTGGTTCGCCAAAAAGTGGTGAAATCGTAATGGTGTCTGATTTCGATAATTATGTAATTAAATTAATTGTTTCCGGAGGTGGAAGTAGGTTGTCAACAGAAATTCCTATTTTAGAAAATGTTGAAAATAGAGAATACTATGGCAGAACAGCAACTGAAATAAAAAATGTCGTAGACATTAGATACGATAAGCAGCAGCCACTTATTGCCTTTGTTTATGATAATGATGAAATGAGTGTTCCGACTTTAGACGATTTTATAAATAGCCAAACAGATTTTCTTTCAAAAAATGATTATGTGTATTATGTGGCATTTGAGTTTTGTAAGTAATAGATATATACGGAGAAGCATCGGCGAACAAATTTCACTTCACAACGAACACCCTGCTGTTCGGCTATACACTTCCCACTATCCGTGATCAAGGAATGTTTCTTCTATTGTTGAAACCGTTTTATCTCTTACCTTTTCTGATAAAATAATAAGGCTGAACTGTTACCAATCAACAGAGGAAAATACGAAAAAAGCTTGCAAATCCACCTTCTTTCCTTTAATATATTGACAAAAATATAGAAAGGGAAGAAGGTATGTTTCAAACGATTATTAGTACAATCAGTTCTTTTATGTACAGCAAGCTGCTGGTCATTATACTGATTGGTGCGGGAGTGTATTTTACAGTCCGCACAAGATTTCCGCAGGTAAGATTATTTAAGAGAGCTTGTGGATCCGTAATGGAAAAGCCGGAGGATAAAAAGGCAATTTCCTCTTTTCAGGCACTTATGGTTTCAACAGCATCCCGTGTGGGAACGGGAAATATTGTCGGAGTTTCATCGGCGATTTGTATAGGAGGATTTGGTTCTGTATTCTGGATGTGGGTGATTGCGATCATCGGAAGTGCATCTGCTCTGATTGAGAGTACATTGGCACAGATTTATAAGAAAAAAGGAGAAGACGGAAGCTGTTATGGAGGACCGGCTTACTATATTGAAGCGGCACTTCATTGTCGCCCACTGGCAATTGTTTTCTGCGTTGCAATGATTTTAACCTACGCGTTTGGATTTAATATGCTGGCCTCCTATAATCTGCAGTCTACATTTTCAGTATTTTCCTTTTTATGAAGCAAAGATAAGTCCCTGGATCATCGGTGGAATTTTGGTAGTGCTGACAGGCTGGTGTCTGCTTGGCGGCGGATCACGTATCGTAAAAAGTAACATCAATGGTTGTACCGGTAATGGGGATTGCGTATATTGGGATTTCACTTTTTGGTAGTAATTATCAATATTCAGAATGTGCCTGCAATGTTTGTGCGCATTTTTGAAGAAGCATTTGATTTTAAAGCAATTTTTGCCGGATTTGCCGGATCAGCTATGATGCAGGGAATACGAAGAGGTCTGTATTCCAATGAAGCAGGTATCGGTTCTGCTCCGAATGCATCAGCTGCGGCAAATGTCAGCCATCCGGTAAAACAGGGGGCTGGTACAGATGTTATCCGTATTTATTGATACCTTGCTGCTTTGTACAGCAACAGCTATGATGTGTATGTCATCCGGAATCGATCCGGCAAAAAGAATTGCAGGGAGCACCATGGGTGCAGGCATCACTTCAGGAATCACTTGGTTCTTTCGGGCCGGTCTTTATTACAGTTGCAATGGTATTTTTTGCATTTACAACTCTGCTCGGAAACTGTTTCTATTGTGACAATCTTTTAATCTACATTCACAAAAAGCAGCCGGGAAAAGCTTTTTATGAAAGGCTTCAGACTGGTATCAGCACTTGCGATTTTTCTGGGAGCAGGAATGGAAATGTCTCTTTTGTGGGATCTTTCCGATGTACTGATGGGTGTTATGGCGCTCATTAACATTCCGGTTATTCTGATTTTATCAAGAATTGCAGTTAAAGCGATCCAAGATTATGAAGTGCAGTTAAAACAAGGAATCAACCCGGTTTTTAAAAAGCGCAGACATCGGTCTTAGTCAAAAAACAGATTTCTGGAGCTAAATTTAACAAAAGCTAAAAAGATATTATGAAAAATCTATGATTATATCCATTATCCGGTATGGCTGGCAAAACATGAACTTGTCAGAATCCGAGTAATAATTGAATTAAAATGGAGACAAACAATAACATGAAGATTGAAGAAAACCAAAAAAGAACTGGATGCAATGGCAGAATTTCATAAAGGAAACCGTGCCGAAGGGCTGAGACTGCAAGAAGAATTTGCATCGGAATTTCGTCAGGAATACAAAGACAAAGACCACTGTCCTTGCCTGAAAGCCTGTCGCTACCATGGAAACTGTAAGGAATGTGTAGCGATCCACAGAGCGCATCAGGAACATGTTCCTAACTGTATGCGGCCGTTGATTAATAAAAAAAAGTTAAAAATGATGTCAGAATTAACAGAACATACCTTGGCAAATGAAATAGAAGCACCACATGAGATTTTAAGAAAATAGGCAAGTCAACTTCCAGTAAAACGGAATATTTAACAGCGTAATAGAAAAATCCTGTTCAATATATGAATATGAGCAGGATTTTTTCTATTTACAACAATATTTTTACAATATTTCCTTTGATTATCTGGAAAATTTTTTCACTGTAATGACTATTCATATCCTCCCAGTCCATGAACAATACATAAAATACTTTGCCATATTGCTGGCTCTCAACAATTCTCCCATGGTCAAGCACAGGCAGATACGCTCCATCCGCTCTTCGTAAATGAAAGTGAATATAATCATTTTCATTTCCACTATCAATCTGTTTCCAAATGCTTGCTTCTATCTTCTTCTGTTCATCTTCGCGTATCAGGTTGCGGAAACTTTTCTTTGTAAGTCTGAATAGTTCATCCATATCTTTATATCCGGTCATATGAAGGAACTCATGGTTTGCATAAAAGAGTTCGTCATCGTCTTTGTCCGCTCTGTATATGATAAATGCTCCTGGAAGGTTCTCGGAGATATCCTTGAATGCAAATCAAGTTGTTTACGAGCCCTTAATTCAAGCCCTTCCTTATATGCCATACAGCCATTTTTCCCATGAAGTTTTATTTCGTAAAGGGCTGCATCTGCACAGCGCATAAGCTGTGAACGATTAGACGCAAATGTCGGATATTCCGCATATCCAAGAGAAATAGAAAATTGATGTTCTTTTCCCTTGTATGAAAATGTCTTTGGAGCCATAGTGAATTGCTGTAGCTTCTCTTTTACATCATCGTAGGAATAATCTTTTAAAAAGAATAACGAACTCATCGCCGCCGTTTCTTCCTAATAACGCACCAGACGGGAAAAAATGCTTTCATACTGTCTGCCAGACTCTTTAATGCATTGTCTCCATAGACATGCCCATAGATATCATTAACAAACTTAAAATCATCAATATCAAGGAGTACAGCCACAAATTTTGCTTCCGGATTTTTAGTAATCATCTGTTCTGCCAGTTCATCGAATCCATAGCGGTTGTAAATACCTGTAAGAGAATCTGTGTGCGCCAGTATTTGAAATTTGTTTTTATTTTCTTTTGATACCAGCCATACCCGGGTAAGAACTGCCAAAAGCAAGGTAATCGCAATAAAGAAAACACTGATTACTGCTATTAATGTATTGTTTTCCCAGCCATTTTCAGGCGTTACTTCAAACTTCCAGTTCTCCTCTCCTATCATAAAGTCATAAGAAACCGGATCCGTTAATTGATGATCTGACTGATAAACAACTTTATAATGATTACTCCATGGATTATCCGTTTTTGAAAGACTATATTCATATCCAAACTTCGAAAGTGCACTTGTTGCATCTGAAAAAATGTCAGGAACACGCAGGATAACAATGGTAAATCCCCAGAAATATTCCTGGTTGTTTTCATCTTTCAGGTAGACTGGATTGCGGACAGCAATTCCATATCCCCCTGTTTCAATTCAAAAGGCCCCTGTGTAACGATTGTATGATGATCTCTTGCATATATGGAAATTTCACCACGGTCTTTATCATGAATCAGATCAATCTTACCTGTCTCATTTCCCTCGGCCGGATAAATATCTGTTACATTACCATCCGGAGCAAGCTGTATGCTTTCAATAACGTCAGACATAATATTTTCCGCAATTGTGTCAAACTGACTGATCTTTCCGTTTTCACTGATCAAAAGCTGTTTCAGAACATCTGTAATCTCTATTCCATTTGTAATCTCATTCTTTATACGTTCCCCATAGGTTGTTACATTTAATTGTGCTGTTGTGCGGCTCTGCTCTTTTTCATGGGTATCTGTTTTGTATACAACTAAACTAACAAGGCATATGCCCAGTAAAAAAACGATAAGAGGCACAAGCGTTTTTTTCTTCACCTAATTTACCTCGTTTTATCTATCTAATGTTTTTATAATAAAGCATTATATCACAGAAGTAAAAAAATTTGAATAGATTTTGCCCCAAAAAGTTATAGGACGTTTTTCTATTGTACTGATAACGTTTTCCTTGCGTACAATGGAAATATTGGTGTAAAATGCAATTAGTTCTTAACGTAATTTTAAATGATTGAAGATGACGAGGCAACCGCGAATGAAAAAAAAAAGAAGTAGCGCTTCTAAACAAATAAAAAATACAGTTTGATTGTTGGATTACTTGTTTTTATTGCATCCTTTCTTTTTTGGATATATTAATTTAAAGAACATAGAAAAAGGAAAAAAAAAAGCCGCCACTTATACTGCCCAAAGTACAGTAAGACGAATCAATGCGCAATTGAATCAGTATGTTGAACTTTCAGAGTTTCTTGAAATGTAGTTCTCGCAGGATATAACCTGGATCAGACTTCATTTTCGGAATTAGCGAAAATGCTTCCAAACGAGGATGGTATTGTGAAAGCTTTTGAACTTGCGCCGGATGGAGTTGTTACTGATGTATTTCCACAGCAGGGAAATGAGAACGCATTTGGAATAAATATGCTGACAGATCATGAGCGTAAGGATGATGCAAACCGTGCGAAAGAAACCGGAAACTATACACTTGGTGGACCATATAAATTAAAACAGGGAGGAACAGGCGCTTTGCTGTTCCATCCGGTTTATAAAGAAGATTCTATAGACAATGACTCTTTTTTGGGGCTTTGTGATTATGGTCATCGACTGGGATAAATTTATAGATGAAATAGGTTTGGACCGATTAAATGAAGCTTCCTATTGCTATGAAATATGGACAACTGATGAAACTACAGGCAGCCGAGTTGTTCTGACTCAAAGTCAGGAACACATACCTAAGAACAGCCTTACAGTAGAATGCGAAATTCCTAATGATACATGGTATGTAGATATTGTACCAGACGAAGGCTGGATTTCCATTTATCAATGGATTGCTGTTATTGCCGTTTCCTGTATAACGTCCTTAATGGGCGCCACTATTTTTAATCAGGTGCGCAGTAAAAAATATCGTGAAAACCAGTATGCAGTGGAACTGAAAAAGTCCGCTGAACAGGCAAGAGAAGCAAGTGAGGCAAAAACACGTTTTCTGTTCAACATGAGCCACGACATCCGAACCCCGATGAATGCCATCATTGGGTTTTCAGATCTTCTCGGAAAGAATCTTGACAACGAAGAAAAAGTACGAGAATATTTGAAAAAGATTAAATCTTCCGGAAACTTTCTGATGACGATTATTAATCAGGTGTTGGAAATGGCCCGTATCGAAAGCGGAACTGCTATATTAAAAACAGAAGCAGCAAATTTGAGCGAATTATTTTATTCGGTAAATACAGTATTAGAGTCTGATATCCAAATGAAAGGAATCCTCTGTTCTATCGATACAAATGTTCAACATAAATATGCATTTTGTGATAAGACAAAGCTCCAGGAAATATATTTGAATATCATGAGCAATGCCATCAAGTATACTCCTGACGGTCATGCGATTCATGTGACTATTAATGAGACGGAATTCGATGATAAAAAAAGCACGGTATGTATTTGTCTGCGAAGATACTGGAATTGGAATGGCTCCGGAATATCTTCCTCATATCTTCGATGAATTTTCCAGAGAACATACAGCTACGGAGAATAAAGTCAGCGGTACAGGTCTTGGTCTTTCTATCGTGAAATCCTTTGTGGAACTGATGAATGGTAGGATTCATGTGGAAAGTGAGCCGGGAAAAGGAACAAAATTTACAGTAGAAGTCCCACTGGAACTTGCTTCTGAAGAAGATGTATGCAAAAAAGAACTGCCAGAGCAAACGTTTATGACAGATAAAAATATTCGAAAACGTATTCTTCTTGCAGAAGATAATGAATTAAATGCTGAAATTGCGATGGAACTACTGAAAGAAGAAGGATTTCTGATCGACTGGGTCAAAGATGGCCAGGAATGTTTTGATAAACTGGAAGAATCAGATGACGGATACTATGATCTGATTCTTATGGATATTCAGATGCCGATCTTGAATGGCTATGATACAACCGCAAAGATAAGGCAGATGGAAAACCCGAAAAAAGCAACCACACCTATCGTTGCCATGACCGCAAATTCCTTTGACGAAGATATTGAGATGACTCAAAAGGCTGGAATGAATGGATTTATTGCGAAACCATTAGATGCGGAAAAGATGTTCACTATATTAAAACAGAGTATTGTAGAGAATTAGTTATAGAATTAAGAATGTGCCTCGGCACATTCCAGCGCCTGCGGCTTTGCTGCCGCAGGCTTTTCTATTCCTCCCATTCAGGCGGCTCCTCACATCCAAATGGATCAAGCATGCAGTTTATTTCTATTTGAATATTTGCCAAATGATTAGCCAACATTATATACACTTCCAAATCATGCATCAGAAGGAAAAGCAGTTCAAGAAAATGTCCCACAATAAAACGAATCATTATCTTATATTGATCTGACATCGTACCACAACAGACACTGAGTACTGAATTTAATGGTTGTATCCGATGAAGTCCTTCGCTGATTTTATCTGCAAATGTATGATATAACTCTTCATCATATTTTGTGAAGTCAACCTTGTATACGCCGTCATACTTAATAAAATCAACCTCATGTATAGCACTTTTTTTCTGTTGGGAAAGATCTGTCAACAAATTCTGGATTCACTTCATAAGCCTGCATTTTATTATTCTTTTTTCAGATTCATACATCACTTTAAATAACCAGTTTACAAGAACCGGTCTTGTCAGAAGTCCCACATAAAAGTACGGGAGTTCTTCAAACAGCCACTCATAAAAACGGTCTGTAATCATCTGATTTTCCGGAAGCCAGCTGCCTTTCTGATTCTGGTTCATATATTCGTCAATTTCATCATGAAAACTTCCCAATTCATCATCTTCCAGATCAAATACATCTTGAAAGCAAGCTTCCATAATCGTATAAACTGCTGCTTTAGATTTTTCAAATTCCAGATAATTGTTCTGTTCCATAATTTTTTATCTCCTATGTAGTATGATTTTATCTTGTTCTTTTATAGCCTTACAACATTGTGCAAGTAAACTATGTTTTTTCCCCTTTTTACTGTTATGTCATGGACTTTCTGTTTCAGTGTCAGGGACTTCCGTGGGCTACGCTGCGCACGACGGAAGTCCTTCTTCTTCTTCCACAAGTGAAAGTTTGAAATTTCGGCAATCCGGATCGTCGAACATCTTCTCATCCAGCATGCTCTGAATCTGAGATCGCATGTAACGGCATCCGAGATTTTTTCCGGCAGCTTTTTCTGCCAGGATTCGTTTTGTCTTATCGTCTACGGAAAGATTCACCATATACAGCTTCTCCAGCTGACGAATCGGGGACATCTGTTTTCTGCTGTTCAGAATGTGCTCAAAATCATCGACGGTCAGAGCATTTAACGCTACGATCTGCTGGATACGTCCTGCAATCTCCCGGCGGACATTTCCGTACTCGACAAGATCTTCGATTGTGATTGAATCCTCTTCTTCATCAGAAGCTACGCTCTGGAAGAATCCGATTGCTGCCGGTTTGTCTTCACGGTTCTGAAGCAGCGTCTCAAAACTTCCGCAGAAGACAAATGAAACATGACTGCAATCAATTGTCGTCTTTTTGGCATCATTGCCTTCTGAGACGAAATCAACTTTATCTCCGTCCATAATCTTTAGAAATTCATTTTGGATTTTTCGGGAATAATCTACTCCGGCCGACCCGATCGATGGCTCAAAGAGCTTGTCTGCCTCATCGATGACAATCAGCATTTTTTTCACTTTTTCGGCAGGCTCCTCAAGGAAAATATCTTTTACATGATAGCTGCCTTTCCAGCCGTCACAGGCAATCTGAGGACCATTCACGATTTTGATGAACGGGAATCTCTTCTGAAGGGAGCGCCAGATTTCTGTTTTACCACATCCGGTCGGTCCGGCAAGAATCATATTCCGTCTGCGTCCTTTCAAATGATTGTAGAGCATGATTGCTGCTGCTTTTTTTTGCATTCTCCTGTCTGTAGACATTCTCGTCCAAATATTCGTAGATCATCTGTGGTGTCCATTCGACTTCGCCTTCGTCAAATGGCGTCTTATCAAAAGTTGTTTCGAACTCCGGCTCTGGCTTTATATACTTATAAGTCTTACGCTCTGATGCTTCAGCAAGAATCTGAGCCAGCTTATCTGTTTCGCTGAGACTTAAATCTGTATTGACCAGTGCTTCAAGGAGAACCGCCCCGGCTGTCGCTTCCCGGTTTTTCTTCCAGAAGCTTGCAAGTTCTTCTGTAAAGTCCAGAAGTTCATAGTATTCTTCATCGCTTATGTCATCATACTCTCCGGCCTTTGCATCAGCTGTAAAGGTTACTGCCGGATTTGTCATCGAGACGTCAACTCCGCCCTTTGTCATAAGTCCAATATAAGTTTTCCAGAAATCAAAAAAGCTTTTTCTTAACATAAATGTACCCTCCCAGGTTTGTTTTCATTTTCGATTGAAAATATATGTTCAAATGTGTTTGTTTTCATGTGTTTCTTTGTTTATGTCTCTATCTTACTACATCACATTTTCACATCTGTAACCGGGAAGGGTACCTTCTCATCTTCTATATAATCTCCGCAATAATAAATGTTGCATTATCTTCCGCGCCCATGCGATTGACTTCATCGACCATTTTTCCACGCGCTTCCGCTACCGGCATCTGCAAGATTTCTTCCAGGACTTCATCTCTCACCATATCCGTTACACCGTCTGTACAAAGCAGATACTTATCACCTTTCTGATATTCAAGCTTGTAGAAATCCATCTTTTTAAAATCATCTGCATACTCCGTTCCGATATAACCGACCAGCGCACTTCGTATATGCCCCGGATGGCGATAAGTATGATCGGTGGATAACTGCGCAAGCTTCCCTTCACGCAGCCGGTAAATCCTGGAATCTCCAAGAGACATTCCGAAAATGTAATTCCGACCGAACTTTAACGCCGCCATGGTCGTCCCCGTTTGTCTTACCTTCTGCATTTTCTTCCATTTTATAAGATTGGCTTCCATTGCTTTTGCAATTTTCCACATACATGCTTCATAGTCAGCCTCTTCTCTCGATCTCCATGGGCATTCTGCCTTCGCAAGTGTCACTGCCGCAATATACGAAGCCATCTCTCCGCACGGCAGGCCGCCGATTCCGTCGAACACAGCAACCCATTTACCTGACACATCAGCCTCTGGCGCATGAAGGATTTCACCTATAGGATTATCTTCCAGTAATTCTGCCACATCGAAATCATCGAAATCCGGAATCTCCCCATTCTCTTCCGCTTCTCTATAACTCTCTTCAATAATCTGCAACATTTCTTCAGACAGTTCTTCTTCCTCCGGTTCCACTTCTTCCGGCTCTCCTGACGTCAGACGCAGCGCAATTCCCCCGTCCGAATCCATGTATTGCCCGTTAAATAAAAATTGTCTTCGTTCGTGTCCCGAACTCGCCGGTCATGCTGGTACATACCGCTTCCACTTTCACCAACTTTTCCTTATTCTTCGTCATATGACTTCTCCCATACTCCTGCAAATGTATCTAACAGATCTTCTGATACGACACACATCATGACAAATGCCTCATACGGGTTGACCGGATATAACTCGATCATTCCCGCTTCTATTAACAAATCATTGGTCTCATCTACAAATTCATTAAAACGTGCCGGTGCACTTTTCGTCAGTTTTTCTTCGTCCAATGCATAAATCAGGAAAATCAGTGTAATCAGATCAAATCGCTCAATCGGCTTACCACCTAAAATTCCATTGATTCTGGCACGGCTCAGGCGTTTGCTCTTGAACTGTTCTTTCAGCTTTGCAAAGGACATCAGATTACCATTATCTGTTACAGCCACTCCACTGTACAATATGCTCTCCATTCTGGACGGATTGATATCTTCCACTTTCAGTTCCGCCTGTTTTCCATCTTTTTCAATCAAATCCGGATAACGGTTCAAATGCTTTGCACACAGCTTCTGCGCTCTCTCGTACAGTCTCATAAACACTTCCCGCGCCTGTGTCTCACGTTTTTTGCAACGCCAAGCTGTTTCAGATAATGTAAATATTTCTCCAGACCTTCCTCGCTGCTCACATACATTTTCGGGTCATTCTGCATTGCCTGCCACATATGATTCTCCCGAATGGACGGATCTTCTGCCTGATTCTCATAAGCTTCAAGAAGCTTCTGCGCCTCCATCCAAGACTTTCCATTATATCTGCAGTGCCAGTAAATCGTTTCCGAAGGACTCGTAAAATCAAAATCCGGCTCCTTTAATACCAGTGTCAGGAATTCAGAAATCTGTTTATCATTCATATCCAGTCCAAATCCGATATAAAACATATTCTCACGCTTTACACTCTCTGATGTCAGCCAGCGGTTCGCTTTTTTCTTTAATTTCTTTTTTTCTTCTACATCGTTCGGATCATAGCAATCGTTTCTCGCAAAGATTTCCAACAGCAGCTCAAGATAATTTGTGACCTGATTAAAGTTTTCTTTAATCCCTGCATATTCATAAATATATCTTCTCAAAAAGTCTTTAAATGATACAATCTCCATGATGTTCGTCAGATACTTATAGATCGTATCTTCACTCGCTCCCTGGAACTGATCTGACTCAATCGTATCATAAAATTCCTTCATAGCTGTAAGCGTGAAGTTCTGTGGACGGATTGTTTTCTCCTCATCGTAATCCAGTATATTTTTTTCTTGGACATATTTTCCTTAGACATATTTTCTTATCTCCTTTTCCTTATTTCCGATACTTTTTGCATTTTCCAGATCTGCTCTCATATCTGCCGCAGACTGATAACGGTCTTTCGGTTCAAAGGCACATGCTTTTAAAATAATTCTTCTCAGCGGTTCAAATGCTGTCTTGGGCTCCGGCAATTCTCCCTTACAACGAGCATTCATCTGAGCAACTGAATCATGTAGGTCCCAAAATGGCAGCCTCATATCATTTGCAAAATAATATAGTACCATTCCCAGCGAATAAATATCTGCACTTTTATCATAAAATGTATTATATACTTCCGGTGCCATATAATTTCTCGTACCAATTACTGTCATCGATCCATCATCCCACTCTCTCGCAAGACCAAAATCGCCAAGTTTAAAAAGTTCCGTCTTTCGCAACCATAATATTCTCCGGTTTAATATCCCGATGCAATACATTTTCCTTATGGCAGACCTCCAGCGCCTGACAGATTTCAATTCCAAGCCGGATGATTTCCTCCTGATTCATGCGTTCCTCTGTAAATTTGAAATCCTGATTTTGTGAATCGCTGCTTTCCAAATTACTACTCTCTAAATCCTCTTCCTCCGGATAAGCATAGTCCATCAGCTCCGTAAGATATTCCATCTGTATGTAGGCACGCCAGTAATTTTCCTCCGGCATTTTTTCCAGACAACTGCCTTTAATTTGGACAATATGCTTCTCATCCATAAATGATTCCAATATATTAACTTCCCTTGCAAGCTTGTTAAATTCCTTACCAAAATCTCTTCTCGCGGCCGCTATGTCATTACGATATTGGAATCTGATTCTTTTTTTTTTGTAAGATTTTTCTCGATAACTTTTAAAGCCCAATATTCTTCCTGATCCGTTCCTTTATTTCTCACCATGCGGTAAACAGCTCCATAAGAGCCTTGCCCCAGTAGTTCATCAATTTCATATCCATGAGAACTCCACTGTCTTGGCAGCTCCGGAAATTGTAGATTTCTCATCAAAATCTTTCCTCCACAATATATTCACATTCAAGAATGCCTCGGCATTCTTGCTGCGAGGTGCGCGTCATGCAATTGCATGACATCCTTCTACTGCGCACCTCTGCAATCCTGCCGGAGGCTATATCAGCTGGGGATTGACTCCCACCACTGATACCAGCTTGCTCCTCGCCACCTAAAGAGGTGGGAGTCATCTCACATCTGATATATTATATATGACATTGTATCAGTCCTCTGACAACCTTTCAACACACTTCCTCCTGTAGCGGAAAATTTATGGATTCCGTTGTCATTACAAAATCACTATTCGAATCCTTTACAATAACGTCATCAGATTACAAATGCAGCAATCCAAAGGATTGGAAAGGAGTTTACGATGATCATTGTATATGGTTTATTTATTTACAGTATTTATGAATTTCTCAAATTTTTGTTTTTAGCCACACTCGGAGATATCATCACCACAATCAAAGGTAATTACGACAGTCCTGAAAGGGACAGAGCCATCAAACGAGATCTGTGGACAGTTGCAAAGAGTATTATTGCTTTCATCATTGCCTGTATATTATTTTAAATTTTAAAGTTCATTTTGGTATCTAATCTAGTAATTTTCAATCATCCAGAATATAATGAAAAAGTATCAGCTTTTTAATTAAAATCGCAATTCTAAAATAAAAGGAACAAAAAAAGATGACATTTCCAAAATTACCAATACAGTGGAGCGAGAACGGCTATGAGATTACAGAAGAATTAGGTCATGGTTCTTACGGTTCTGTTTATAAACTAGTAAAAGATAAAGGAACGGAAAATGAAGAGGTTTCGGCCATGAAAATTATAAACTGGACATTGGATAACAATACGGTACGGTATGAATTTACCAAGGATTGGGACGAAGCCAGAAAAAGCTACGCGCAACGATTCGACCAGATGACACAAGAAGTGAATCTATTAGAATCATTTGTGGGAATGAAGACGATTGTGCAGTTGAAAGGAAGCTGTACGGAAAAAATGCCGGAGTTAAATTACTGGAAGCTTTATATCCAGATGGAATATCTGAAAGATCTGATGGATTTTGCAGACGAATGTAATGGACTTACAAGAAAAACAAATTGTGAAGTTGGGAATTGATATTTGCAATGCCTTAGAAGTATGTCATGCAAAAAATATCATTCATCGTGATATCAAGCCGGCAAATATTATGGTCTCCCCAAAAGGTTACTTTAAACTGGGAGATTTTGGTGTTGCCAGACAGCAGATTTCAGGAACTATGACCGTGATTGGCTCTTATGATTTTATGGCACCGGAAGTTTACAAAGGAATGCCTTATGACCAGACCGCAGACATTTATTCCCTTGGTATGGTTTTATATTACCTGGCAAATGATTTCAAACTGCCTTTTTCTGAAATTCAAAGTTCCATAGACCGGATAAACCGGCGTATGAACGGAGATACCGAATGGGACTGGAAGCAAAAAGCTGTCAAGCTGGGGAATTGCAACAAATATCAAGCAAAAAATGTCTGAAGAAATCCTCTATGATACTGTAATGACCGCCTGTGCTAATGACCCGAAAGCTCGATATCAGTCAGCGACGGCAATGAAGCCGAATTTAATGATATGCATGGATAAAATCTGTGCATGTGAAAAAAGGAAGGATAAATGGGAAGCTGCGAAGAAGAAAAAAAAAGAAGAACCTTGGACTTTGATTGCCTTGGTTCTTCCTTTTTCTTCTCTCCTGTTAGTTTTCCACGTTATAGTCTCTGATTCATGTATTTTTCCACATTATCATCAAGAGTTATCCCACTCAATTAATTTCATAATTTTTTTCACAGCATTTACCACCTTTGATGACAAATACATTTTCTGCCCTTTTTCCACATTAAAAATAGCCATTATAATTATCCTTAATTATAATCGCTACTTTATATTAAATTTCATTATATTCATATTTTTTATTATCGGAGGTTTCTGTTGATCTTGTTCCCTGCCTGTTTTCCTTTCTTTTAGAACTATAACATGTAATTCAAAGTCGCCGATTTACGCTTCATTGATTTGATTTATATAACCCTCATCTTCTATATTGAAGTTCCTTACTATTCCCTATCTATAACTTTCTCATAGTAGTTATCGCTATCATTCTCTTCCATGAGATTCTTCAATATACTCTACGACCATCCAGCTATTCCGTCTATAGCATCTCTTCTTTATAGAACTCATTTTTTTATATAAATCTCGATTAGTTCGATGTTTCTTTACACATCTTCTAATTCCTTGAATTACTGCGGTATCTTTATCCTCAATATGTTCTGCAAATGTTTTCTCTTTTATACCGGTTATCTTTTTCTTCTCCGATTTATCTTTTTTTATTCAATCTTCTTACCGGATTTTTATGATCTATGGTTAAGGCTTATTCTGTGGGAACTTCCATTTGCCATACCACCAACATATTGACTATTTATAGATTCTGAATTGTCCAACGGTTTAAGCCTCCTTCCTTTCTATTTCGTTCGTCCCTTTCTCGTCAGGACTTCTATCGATGATTCCTAAGGAATTATTCTATCAAATCTTCTTATACGAATTTCGATTTAACCTTTTGGGTTATTTTAGGTTATTCTATCTTAATCTAAAATTTGTTGATTTAATTTTCGATTTAATCTTTTCATTAAATTTTTTTACTGAACTTTTTGGTTCTTCTTTATCATTTAATTTTTTTTTTGATCATATCTTATATTAAATCTTTTTTTTGATTTGATATTTTGTTTTCCTTTGGATTGACTATATAATACCATCTAGGTTTTGTTTTGTCAATACTATTTATGATATTTATTTTAATTAATTTATAATTGTACTGTCTCAATAGAATATTCTGTATATTTATATTTTATCAAGTTGTTTTCTGATGATGTTTCATGATTTTAGTGTGTAATACATAACCGTCTAATACACAAGAGAGCAGGTAATCCCCTGCTCTCTTGTTATCTTACATTTTCAGTCTTATAATCATCTTATAGTCAGATACTAATAATTAATATAGCCCTGAAGCCACATATTCGCCTTAAATCTGCGTCCTACTGCCGGTTCCCCAAGAAGTCCCTGTCTCGGCACGCAAACGTCAAATACGAGGCCATTTACGTCTAATTTCATCACGTAAACATTTTCCCCTGTATACTCATTCACGATTTCATGGAGTTCCTGGATCTCACCTAATATGGAATATCGGTCACACTCCACACTATACGGCATGATGTATGTATCCACAATGCTGAATACGTCTTCCGTCACCAGTCGCCTTGACACCTTTGAGTAAGTATCAATGTCTTCCAATGTGAGCGTCTCGATTGCATTGGGATCTCCGGATTTTGCAGCAGAGAGAAGCTGCATGCGGTTATACACCTCTTCTCTCTGTCGTTCTTTTTTTTGTGAATGATTTTTCTTTACCGGCAGCAATATAGTCCCTGACTCGCATAATCCTGCAAGTGTTACAGATGTATAGTTCATCTTGTTACCGCTCAATTGCTTTTCTTTCAAATACTGTGGCACATTTTGCAGATAAAATATAATCGTAATTCCGATTTTTGCATCTTCACAGATTCCTACATAGGCCTCTCTGTCCATTCTGCGCTCAATCGTGATATCTGCATAGGACGTGATTCCTGTTCCAAGAAAATATGGATAATAATATCTTTTCGTAAAGTTATCCACAGAATCCATGTCTCCGCACAGACATATCCCCATTCCAGGTCCGAATTCCTTCTGATATTCACAAAAATCTAATTCTTCGTCCTGATATACAAGCTCATGACACGTATATTGCTGTTCTACTTTATCCAGTATCTCATATAATTCTTTTTTTTTTTGACTTCATGCTGCCAAATCCTATGGCATTCAGATATTGATGCATTTTTTATTTCCTTTTGATTTCAGTCATACCACCCATATATGGACGAAGTACCTCTGGGATTCTAACAGAACCATCTGCCTGAAGATTATTTTCCAAAAATGCGATCAACATTCTCGGTGGTGATACTACAGTATTATTCAGTGTGTTTGCAAAATATTTGTTTCCATCAGCGTCTTTTACACGAATTCCAAGTCTTCTTGCCTGAGCATCTCCAAGATTAGAGCAGCTTCCGACCTCGAAGTATTTCTTCTGTCTTGGTGACCATGCCTCAACGTCACAGGATTTTACTTTCAGATCTGCAAGATCTCCGGAGCAGCACTCCAGCGTACGGACCGGAATATCCAGAGAACGGAATAAATCAACTATGTTCTTCCATAATTTTTCATACCAATCCTTGCTTTCTTCTGGCTCACATACAACGATCATTTCCTGCTTTTCGAACTGATGGATACGATATACACCACGTTCTTCGATTCCGTGTGCACCTTTTTTCTTTTCTGAAACATGGAGAATAGCTTGTTAGTGTCTGTGGAAGCTGATCCTCTGTCAGCATTGTATCAATAAATTTACCGATCATAGAATGTTCACTGGTTCCGATTAAGTATAAGTCTTCACCTTCGATTTTGTACATCATAGCATCCATCTCTGCAAAGCTCATAACTCCTGTTACTACATTACTTCTGATCATAAATGGAGGAATGCAGTAAGTAAATCCTCTATCAATCATGAAGTCTCTTGCATAAGAAATTACTGCGGAATGAAGTCTCGCAATATCTCCCATCAGATAATAGAATCCATTACCTGCTACTTTTCTTGCACTGTCAAGATCGATTCCATCAAAACTTTCCATAATATCTGTATGATATGGTACTTCAAAATCAGGAACTACAGGCTCACCAAACTTCTTCAATTTCAACATTCTCGCTGTCGTCTTTTCCAATTGGTACAGAAGGATCGATAATATTTGGAATAATCATCATATTCTGTTTGATTTTAGCTTCTACTTCTTTTTTCTTCTTTAGATAAAGCCTCTACTGTTCTGCATTTTCCTGAACTTTTTTCTTTTAACTCTTCTGCTTCTTCTTTCTTTCCCTGTGCCATACATGCACCAATCTGTTTGGAAATCTGATTCTTATCAGCACGAAGAGCCTCTACTTCCTGTTTAATCTCACGGTTTCTCTGATCTAATTCGATAACTTCATCAACCAGTGGAAGCTTATCATCCTGGAATTTATTTTTGATATTCTGTTTTACGACCTCCGGGTTATTTCTGACAAATTTGATATCTAACATCTCTCATATCCTCCTTATTTTTCAATAATCTCGCTTTTTTCAATCTTTTTCTATATCATGGAAGATGGCTTTATCCAGTGCCTCTGCCTCTTCCTCAGCAAGCTCTACATAGCTTTCACCTTTTACGATTTCTTTCACATAAGTGTAACATCCTTCACGACTGTGCATTGCATTGATGATCCAGCCGCTGTCATTTCCATCCAGCATAGCAAGTGCAAAACTCAGTTTTCCACCCATCTCGTTAAATGCATCGTATTTTACAATTCCGACTTTCTGGTAATTTGTCTCTAATTTACGGTTTAACTCACGGATTTCTGTTCTGTTCTGCTTTGTAAACTTAAGAACCGCCTCTGCTTCCTCGAATTTATCTTTCAGACTCTGCTCAAAAGGGATTTTCCATCTTTCCCTTTCATAAATGTTGCATAGCTGTTTTTCAAACGATTGTATTTCATGGTTACATTTACATACAGTATAAACAAAACTACGAATAGAATCAGCATAAACAGGAAAATAAATGCTGGATCTATCCCCAGTGCATTCAGTATCTTGCTTTCCATATTATTCTTCCTTTCCAATGCTCATAATCATATCGAACATTCGTTCTAATTCCTCATCAGAATAGTATTCTATCTCTATTTTACCTTTTCCATTCCCTTTAGATGCTATACTAACTTTTGTACCCATAACTTCTTTCATTTTATTCGCAAGGTCTTTATAAATGAAATCATTTACGGTCTTTACTTTTTCTTTTGGCTTTTTCGGATTTTTGATTTCTTTTACAAGCTTTTCTGTATCACGTACACTTAATTTTTCATCAAATATCCGGTTCGCCAGATTATACTGTTCGTCCTTATCGTCAATTGCAAGTAATGCTCTCGCATGTCCGGTCGAGATCATGTCATCAATAATCATTTGCTGAACACGCTCGTCCAATTTCAGAAGTCGCATAGAGTTTGTGACTGCAGTTCTACTTTTGATACACGCTCGGCCACTTCATCCTGTTTCAGATTAAATTCTTCCAACAATCTCTTAAAAGCCAGTGCTTCTTCAATTGGATTTAAATCTTCCCTCTGGATATTTTCAATTAAACCGATTTCTACTATTTCCTGTTCTGTATACTCTTTTACAATAACAGGGACTTCTTTGACTCCGGCCTGTTTGGCAGCTCTCCAACGTCTCTCTCCTGCAATAATCTCATAATAATCTTTATTCTTTTCTTACAAGAAGCGGTTGCAGTACTCCGAATTGTTTAATTGAATCTGCCAGTTCAAGAATTGCATCTTCATCAAACTTTTTACGCGGTTGATCTCGATTCGGCTCAACCATATTGATTTTCATCATTTGAATACCCGAACCTGACTCAGACTCCCCTCTTTTCTTCAGCCGGCTCTTTTTGCTAATGGCTTATTTGATTTCTCAGGAATCAGACTATCAAGTCCTTTTCCCAATCCTTTTTTCTTAACAGCCATGGGAACCTCCTTATTTTTTTATTCTTCTCTTTCGATAACCTCATCGGCCAATCTCATATAGCTTTCTGCTCCTGTTGATTTTGGATCATACTTATTAATTGGCAATCCGTAACTTGGTGCCTCTGCCAGTCTTACATTTCTCGGAATAATCGTTTTATAAATATTCTGCTGAAGGTTGTCTTTAACATTTTCAACTACCTGTAAAGAAAGATTCGTTCTTGCATCATACATAGTAAATACGACACCTTCTATTTCCAATTTTGAATTCAATCTGTCTTTTACTAATTCAACTGTATGTATTAACTGGCTGAGTCCTTCCAATGCATAGTACTCACACTGAATCGGTACAATAACAGAGTCTGCCGTAGTCATAGCATTAATCGTCAGCATACTCAAAGATGGTGGACAGTCTATAATTACAAAATCATACTGATCTTTTACCTGATCAATTGCATTTCTAAGAATATATTCTTTATCATCTACACCAATCAATTCAATTTCTGCTGCTGACAAATCAATACTGGTCGGAATAATATCAAGATTTTCAAGAACTTCTTTATTAATTACTTCTTTGATATCAACTTCTCCAATAATCAGTTCATAAATAGACTTTTCCACAGAATCTTTATCTACACCCAGACCACTGGTGAGATTTCCCTGTGGATCCATATCAATTGCGAGAACCTTTTCCCCTTTTTTCAGCAAGGCAAGCTGCAAGGTTGATAGATGTGGTAGTCTTACCAACTCCGCCTTTCTGATTAGCTACGGCAATAATTCTCCCCATATTATTAATTCACCTTTCATTCTACATTTCGTTACAAGTTATAGTATACCACAAATGTTTCACGTGAAACATAGTTTTTTGTCTGAATTTGTGAAAATAAGGATATAAGATTCAAGAATTCCTCGGCATTCTTGTTGCGAGGTGCGCGTCATGCAATTGCATGACATACTTCTACTACGCTCCCATTACTTTTTATTCTCGTATCAAGAATAACGAATCTGTGCTTTACTCTTTTTAATGTTTCACGTGAAACATATTATATATGTAAGAGCAGTGGCTGATATATAATAGAAAAAGGACTTTTTCAAACACTGGTTGTTTTTCGTTTCATTGTGAGTATAGTTTTATATCAAAAATTACTGTTTGAATCTCCTTGAGACGAATTTGTTTTTGATATAATCATATACGACTTAACACTGAATTGAAATGAATATTCTTATCTTCACTTCTTTCAATGTTTCACGTGAAACATATTTATATAAAAGAGAGTTCTCAAACATATGTTGTTTTTTTAATTCATTACAAGTATAGTATTATATCAAAAATTATCGTCTGAGTCTCTTTGAGACGAATTTAATTTTGATATAATTTATACAACGCACTAATGAATTAAGATGGACGTTCTTATCTTCACTTCTTTTCATGTTTCACGTGAAACATCTCAATCTTATAATGGTTCTTTCGCCGGCAAGCCTGCTTTTCGTGGATATTTCTTTTTGCAGTATTCTTGTTCTTCTTTATTTTTACAAATATCTTCCGATATCTGTATCTGGCAACTGGAATTTTACCACTTCTTCGATTTTTCCACCTAATATCCGTACTGCTTTTTTTGAGTTGTTTAACTCTTCATCAATTTCTCCGGATTTATAAGGTATAAAACATCCACCTACTTTTACATAAGGAAGACAATATTCTGATAAAGTCGCCAGATTTGCTACTGCACGGGAAACACACAGATCATATTGTTCACGGTAATCTTCTTTCTTCGAAAAGTCCTCTGCTCTTCCGTGTATTGTTTCTATATTTTCCAGCTCAAGTTCATCTATAACAGCATTTAAGAACCTAATTCTCTTGTTCAATGAATCTAATAATGTGATTTTTATCTCTGGAAATACTATTTTTAGTGGAATACCCGGGAATCCTGCTCCAGTTCCTACGTCAATAATAGACGTTACATTATCAAATCCATTTACTTTTACAATAGACAAGCTATCCACAAAATGTTTCATAACTACTTCATCATATTCTGTAATTCCTGTGAGGTTCATAACCTTATTCCACTCTACAAGCATTTCATAGAATTTGATGAACTGAGATACCTGTTTAGCCGTAAGTTCTACAGATATCATTTTCATATTTTCGATTAATCTCTGTTCTTTATTTTTTTTCATATCCGTTCCTAACTATTTTCATTCTTCTATATTCTTCTATTTATCCATATTAATTCAGTTCTTCATATATTAATTTAAAAATATTCTCGGCATTCTTTTTTTTGCAAAATACGCACAATATACTGATCTCGAATTATTTTACCTGCCGCCTAGATATACAAGTAATACAGATATATCTGCAGGTGATACTCCGGAAATTCTAGAAGCTTGTCCAATAGAAACCGGACGGAATTCTTTTTTAATTTTTGAACTGCTTCGATTCTAAGACTCTTCACCTGATCATAATCTATATTTTCTGGTATTTTCTTATTTTCAAGTTTTTTGAACTGTTCTACCTGTTTTTTCTGGCGTTTAATATATCCATCATATTTAATTGATATATTTACTTGCTCAGAGACTTCTTCTGACAAATCTTTTTTGGAAATTCCGGTCTTGCCTCATCGATTGTAGCAAGTACCTGATAAGTTAATTCCGGTCTTCTGATAAGTTCTGCCAGTGAAATTCCGGAATTTAACGGTGTGCTTTTGGTACTGCGCAAGTAAATTCTGAACCTTTTCACTTGTTCCTACATGCACATGCTCTACACGTGATACTTCTTCTTCAATCAGTTTTTCTTTTAATTTTAAACGTTCATATCTATCCTGTGAAATTAATCCGATTTCGTATCCTATCTCAGTCAGTCTTTGATCTGCATTATCTTGTCTTAGAAGTAACCGGTATTCCGCTCTTGATGTCATCATTCGATATGGCTCATGACTTTCTTTTGTTACAATATCGTCGATCAAAACTCCAATATAAGCCTGAGAGCGATCCAGTACAACTGCTTCTTTTTTTCTGAAGCTTTCTTGCTGCATTGATACCTGCAATCAATCCCTGGCATGCAGCTTCTTCATAACCGGAACTTCCATTGAACTGTCCTCCGCTAAATAACCCTTCAATCTCTCTGAATTCCAGTGATGGCTTTAACTGTCTTGCATCAATACAATCATATTCAATTGCATAAGCATTTCTCACAATCTTGGCATGTTCCAGACCTGCAACAGATCTATACATATCATACTGGACATCCTCCGGTAAAGAACTGGACATTCCGCCAATGTACATTTCATTTGTTTCAAGTCCTTCCGGCTCGATAAATACTTGATGTCTGTTCTTGTCGGCAAATCTTACTACTTTATCCTCAATAGATGGACAATATCTCGGTCCTGTTCCTTCTATCATTCCGGAATATAATGGAGAACGATCCAGATTATTACGGATAATCTCATGTGTTTTTTCGTTAGTGTAGGTTAACCAGCATGGCACCTGGTCAATCTGAATATCATCCGGATTAGTGGTAAATGAAAATGGTGTGATTCTTTCATCACCATACTGCGCTTCCATTTTACTGAAATCTATAGATCTTTTATCGATTCTTGCCGGAGTTCCCGTCTTAAAACGGTACATGTTAATTCCAAGATTCTTCAGACATTCTGTCAGATGATTTGCAGCCTGCAAACCATTCGGACCGGTTGCATTACTAACCTCACCATATACACATCTCGCACGGAGATATGTTCCGGTACACAATACGACTGCTTTTTACTCGATATATACCCCCAGAGAGTATCTGAACACCAATTACTTTTTTTCTTCCCACTTTCACAGACTTCTTCAGTCAGGATATTTACCACTTCCGTCTGTCTGACATCCAGATTTTCCTGGTTTTCCAGCACTCTCCTCATTGTTCTGCTGTACTGTTCCTTATCTGCCTGGGCACGCAGTGAATGTACTGCCGGTCCTTTTGATTGATTCAGCATCTTTGACTGAATAAATGTCTTATCAATGACCTTGCCCATCTCACCGCCAAGAGCGTCAACTTCTTTGACAAGATGTCCCTTGGAACTTCCACCAATGTTCGGATTACATGGCATCATGGCAATACTCTCCACGCTGACGGTAAATACTACTGTCTTAAATCCCATTCTTGCAGCTGCCAGAGCTGCTTCACAGCCTGCATGTCCCGCTCCAATTACTGCAATATCATATTCGTCTTTATTTTCCCATACAGAATTTGCTGAATATTTCATTGACCAAATCTTCTCCTATCGTCTCTCCGGTTATACTTCCAAGTTCTTCGTAGGCATCCATCAGATCAATGGAATAAAAATCTTCCGGCATACCCATATCTATGCTTTCTTTTTACCTTTTTTTTTAATGCCTCATAAGCATTGTTCAATGCTGTTTTATGTCGCACATTTGTAATATAAATTTCATCGTTAAAAGATATTTTTCCTTCAAAAACATCTCTTTCAATGTCTGTTCCAATTCACCGATCCCCTGCCCGTTTTTCGCAGATATCTCTATAATTGCAGGAAAAAATATCACAACTTTCTAACTGATTAATCTCGGAATATTTCTTCTTTATCTCGTCTTTTCCAAGAATTGTATTAAGATCCGCTTTATTTAACAGAATAATAGCTTTTCTACCATAGATCATACGCATAATATCATCGTCATTCTCATCCAGTGGCGCTGAAGCATCAATGACATACATGATAAGGTCGGCATCCTTTGCATTTTCCTTTGCACGGTCTACACCAATCTTCTCTACCACATCCTCGGTATCACGGATTCCTGCTGTGTCTACGATATTTAATGAGATTCCCTGCAGATTCATATGCTCTTCCAGTACATCTCTCGTTGTTCCGGCAATCTCAGTTACAATTGCACGCTCTTCACCTAATAACACATTTAACAGGGAAGATTTTCCGGCATTTGGCTTTCCTACGATGACTGTCTTAATTCCTTCTTTGATCATTCTTCCATCATCACAAGTGGATAATAAATGTTTCAAGCTCTTCATATGATCTTCCACGACAACTTCAAGCTTCTCGCCATAACCGTCCACACTGATGTGTTCCGGATCGTCTAGTGCTGTCTCGATAAATGCTGTATGATACAGAATTTCTTCACGTATTTTTTGGATCTCTTTTTTTTTTATATTCCCCTTCAACTGGCTGACGGAACTTCGAAGTGCATACTCATTTTTTGAAGAAATGAGATCTCCTACCGCCTCTGCCTGGGACAGATCCATCTTTCCATTTAAAAATGCGCGCTTTGTAAATTCGCCTGGATCTGCAGGTCTTGCGCCATATTTTATCACCGTCTCCAAAATTCTTCGCACAACATACACACCACCATGGCAATTGATTTCCACAGTATCTTCTCCTGTATAGCTGTGCGGTCCACGCATCAGCATCACAAGCACTTCATCAATCGTATCTTCTCCGTCTACAATATACCCGTAGTGAATGGTATGCGTAGGCTGTTTTGACAGCTTTTTTTCATTTTTCCCTTTATATATGCGCTCTGCAATCTCGACAGCTTCTTCTCCACTCATTCTGACAATTCCAATTCCGGAATTACTCATGGCGGTAGATATGGCTGCGATTGTGCCAGACTCATTTCTCATTCTATATCCTCCCTGTTATTTTCACCTGTACACATGATGCCTTACGAACTGCTTCGTGCTGTGCACTCTCGCACTTCTTTACCTCATTAAAGAATGCCTCGGCATTCTTGCTGCGAGGTGTGCTTCATGCAATTGCATGACATACTTCTACTGCGCACCTCTGCAAGTCTACACTCCGTTTCGGTCGGAGCAAAACCATTGTCCACCGGACGATGTGCGCCCTGCCGGAGGCTATATCGTAGAATTATCCTGGCATCATTATTTTATTGTACAAAAAAGCAGAGGTTTTTAAACCCATGCTTTGTAGTTTTATCTTCTATTTGTCGTATTTCTCGTAATTATGAGAGCCACCGGATCTTCTTGCCAGTGTTACAACGACTTTTCTGTAAGGCTCTTCACCTTCACTGTGTAGATACAGCCGGATCAGACTGCAGTGCTGAGTGAATGATTCTTCTCTCATATGGATTCATTGGCTCAAGTGCAACTGTTCTTCTTGTTCTCTTTACCTTGCTTGCAATGTTCTTTGCAAGATTCTCAAGAGTCTCTTTTCTTCTTCTTCTATAATCCTCTGTGTCAAGTTTTACACGAACGTATCCATCCTGCATCTTGTTAGCTACACGATTGGTAAGATACTGAAGAGAATCCAGAGTCTGGCCTCTCTTACCGATCAGGATACCCATGTTCTTACCTTCCATAGTGATGCTCAGTGCACCTTCCTCATCAACTGTAGAAGTAACCTTTACCTCTTCGATATTAATGGCATTCAAAACATCTTCTACAAATTTCTCACAAGCTTCAATTGTAGCCGGCTCAACTTTTTGCAAGTTCTGTCTCTTCTCTTACTTCTTTTTCGGAGCTTTTTGAAATCTTTCTCTTTCTTATGCTCTTTCTTAAATTCATTCTTAGTCTCAGTTTTTTACTGGTTCTTTTTTCTCTGCATGCTCTGTCTTCTCAACTTTTGCTGCCTTCTCGACCTTTACAGGTTTCTCTTCTTTTTTCTCAGCTTTTACTTCGACTACAGGCTCTTCTTTTTCTGCGGGCTTTGATAACGGCCTGTTTTCTACCGAATCCAAGGAAACCATCGCTTCCTTTTTCGATAACTTCATAATCAAGACGATCACTTGTTACTTCTAACTGAACTAACGCTTCTGTAATCGCATCATCAAGATTCTTTGCTGTTACAGTAATGTAATCCATGAATATATGCCCCCTTACTTATTCTCATTAAAATTCTTAACCATGTTGGCTTTTGAAGCAAGACTTCCCGGTTTCGCATTTGCTCTTGCTTTTTCGAGTTTTTCTTCTCTTTCTTTATCAGACATAGAAGAACTCTGTGTTGCAGAAGATTTGATGCTCTTTGTATTTGTCTGAGCCATAGCGTTGATCTTCTCTGCTTTTTTCGCCACGTTTTTCTTTCTTCTTCTGCGCTTTTTTCTTTATTCTTCTCGATCATGTCATCCACTGATATCTTACTGAGATGTTTGTTGATAAATACCTGCTGAACCATACGTACGATTGCACTGACGATCCAGTAGATACCGATACCAGTCGGTAATGTAAATACCATAACCAGTGAGAACAGAGGCATTGTCATATTCATAGTTCTCATTGTTGTTGCTGTCGGGTCATCTTTATCTGCCGGTCTGTTAGAACCATTTACTGCCATAGACAGTTTCATATTCAGATACTGTGTAAATGCAGATAATACCGGAAGTAAAATTGCTGTGATAACCAGCGCTGCCGCTGAATATCCCATTGTCTCTCCGCTTTTTGCCATGCTAAGCATGTTACCCGGAGTGATTGTCATATCCGGAATTGTGAGAAACTTATTTGCCTGAGCTGTAATATTTGGTACGTAATCAGAAATACTGTAAATGACCGGATACAATGCGAACAAAAACGGCATCTGGATCAGTAACGGAAGGCATCCTCCCATCATGGATACGCCATACTTGTCATACACCTGCTGTATCTCTTCCTGCTGTTTCAGCATTGAAGCCTGATCTTTTTTGTTCTTGTACTTTTTCTGGATAGCCATGACTTCCGGCTGTACAACGGCCTGCATCTTAGATGATCTCTGCTGATTAATTGTCATCGGCAGCATCAGGGTATATACAAGAATCGTATACAGGATAATAGATATACCAACCAGACCGGTGTCACTTGGAAGTGCGCCATCTAACATCGTATAGATAAAATTCATGACTTTACCTAATACCCAGCAGATCTGTCCGACAATCGGCCAATTTGCTGCACTTAGTAAACTTCCTACCATCTCTTTTTCCTCCATCGGATTTTGTAATTCTTTTTTTTTTTTTTTTAAGGAACAGGGTCATATCCTCCTTTTTTGAAAAAGGATTGCAACGCAAGATTCTCCAGGCAGCAAGAAGGCCTCCCTTAAAGGCCCCGTACTTTTCAATTGCTTCTATCGCATATCTGGAACAGGTCGGATAATACTTACAGGAAGAATATCCCTTTGCTCCTGATAAATACTTTTGATAGAATCTGATGATACCAAGCAGAATCTTTTTCATCACGCAATTACCCCTTATATATATTATGAAGACGTGCCAGGTGGATCAGTGCGCTCTCTATGTCGCGGTAATTCTTACCCTTAGCTGCACCTCTTGCGATAACTACGATATCGCGCCCACTGCTGAACATGTCTTCTTGTAGCCGGTAACTCTCTCGGATCAACCTAGTTAATCGGTGTCTTACGATACTGTTTCCCACTTTTTTACTTACAGATATTCCCAATCGATTACCTTCCGTCTGATTCTCCAGTACATACATGACAAGATACTTGTTCGCATAAGAACTTCCTTTTTTTATATACATGTTGAAAATCCTTATGTTTTTTTCAATGATTCGAATATTTCATGCTTTAATCTCCTATTTTTGAAAGAAGAAAAAGGCCACAAAACTGCGGCCTATGCTGACAATACTTTTCTTCCTTTTGCTCTTCTTGCTGCAAGTACTTTTTTCTTCCGCCTGCAGTACTCATTCTTGATCTGAAACCATGTACTTTAGATCTTTGTCTCTTTTTTGGCTGGAATGTCATTTTCATAGATATCCACCTCCTTATATTTTTCCAAGGGTTACCCCATAGTTTTTCTTAAGACATCAGCTTTGATTATATAAAAAAAAATCTTGATACGTCAAGCATTACCGATGATTTTCTTTACTTTTTAATTGCTTAAATACATATTTTGATGTAAAATAGATAAAGAGTAGACTTGGGAAGTAGGAGTTTGTTTAAAATGAACGAAGTGAAAGAAAAATGGCCTGAGATCATCGAACATTTACGAGTGGAACACGAGCTGCTGAATGTATCCTTTAATACGTGGATAAAGCCGCTGAAAGTTTACGATGTCATTGATGACACTGCTTATATTCTTGTGAACAAGGATTCCAGTGTTGAATACATCGATAAGAAGTACCGTCTCCCACTCATGGTATGTATTGCTGAGATTACAGGCAAAAGAGTACGAGATACAGTTTGTATCGGAAGATGACGATAAACTGAATGAAATTCATAATGCATCTATTGATAACGGTCAAAAGAAAAAAAGACGAAGTCCTTAGCAGAGAAAGCAGGGCTGAATCCAAAATATACTTTTGATACTTTTGTTGTAGGCGGAAATAACAACTTCGCTCATGCAGCTTCACTGGCCGTTGCCGAATCTCCCGGTGAAGTGTACAATCCTCTCTTTTTATATGGAGGAGCTGGTCTTGGAAAGACGCATTTGATGCATTCCATTGCACACTTCATTTTGGACAAGAATCCGAAGAAAAAAAGTATTATATGTAACCAGTGAGACGTTCACTAACGAACTGATTGATGCCCTGAGGAATGGTAAAACAGCCGGTAATGAATCTGCCATGCTGAACTTTCGTGATAAATACAGGAACATTGATGTTCTGTTGATTGACGATATCCAGTTTATAATAGGAAAAGAAAGTACTCAGGAAGAATTTTTCCATACTTTCAATCACCTTCATACACTTGGAAAACAGATCATAATCTCCAGTGATAAACCTCCGAAAGATATCGAGACACTGGAATCCAGACTCCGCACACGTTTTGAGTGGGGTCTCATTGCTGATATCTCATCTCCGGATTATGAAACACGTATGGCAATTCTCCAGAAGAAGATCGAACTGGATCATCTGGAAAAATATAACATTAAGAATGATGTACTGGACTATATTGCAGCCAACGTCAAATCTAACATCCGTGAGCTGGAAGGTTCTCTGAATAAACTCATTGCCCTCTATAAGCTCAACAACAATAATAATCCGATTGATATTGCTCTTGCAGCAGAAGCATTAAAAGATATTATTTCTTCTGATAATAGAAGAGAAGTTACTCGGAACTGATACTTGATATCGTTGCGGATCATTTTGGTATCACCGTTGCTGACCTTAAAAGCAAAAAACGTGATTCGGAGATTGCCGTTCCACGTCAGATCTGTATGTATCTGATGCGTACCATGACTGATACTGCCCTGAAAGGAATTGGTGCAGTTCTTGGAGGTAAAGACCACTCTACTGTCAAATATGGAGTAGAAAAGATCGCCAAGGATATCGAATCAGATGAGATGATGGCGAATACAATCAATATAATAAAGAAGAAAATCAACCCGGCTTAGGATTTTCCATATAGTTATCCACAATTTATCCACATTATCCACATTTTTGGATACTTGTGTGGATATTATGTGGACAGTGCGTGGAAAATCCTCCGATTTATTTGGATATGGTGTGGAGAAGTGATTTTTTGTCCATTTTTCCAAAAAGCAACAAAAATGTTTTCCAAAGCAGTTCCACACATTTTCCAGTTTAATTTCACAGACTTATCAAAGCGCGAAACGCCTGAGTTTACTGGGCGCGCAGGGGTTTTCCTCTTATCCACAGCCCCTAAGGCGAATAAGGCGGAAAAAAAATTTATTTATTTCTATATATGCGTAACGTGGGAAAGGAGGTTTACACATATGAAAATCGTATGTAACAAATCAGACCTTGTAAAAGGAGTTAATATTGTTTCTAAAGCTGTTCCTGGAAAAACAACAATGCCAATATTAGAATGTATCTTAATTGATGCCACTACTGACATTATTAAGTTGACTGCCAACGATATGGAACTTGGCATCCAGACAGAAATTGCAGGTGAAATCATTGATCGTGGTATGATTGCCATTGATGCAAAGATTTTTTCTGAGATCGTAAGAAAACTTCCGGATAATGAAGTTTCTATAGAAACTGATGACAGACTTCAGACAACTATTGTGTGTGAAAAATCAAAATTTGATATTTCCGGAAAACCTGGCAATGAATTTGCTTATCTTCCAATTATTGAGAAAGATGATTCCATAGCAATTTCACAGTTTACTTTGAAAGAAGTAATTCGCCAAACTATCTTTTCTATTGCTGATACAGAAAGCAACAAATTAATGACCGGAGAATTATTTGAAATAAAAAGATAATGTTTTAAGAGTTGCATCTTTGGATGGACATCGAATTTCTATCCGTAAAATTGAATTGAAAAATCCAGTAAGTGATTATAAGATGGTTGTACCTGGTAAAACTTTAATTGAAATTAGTAAAATTTTATCCGGAGAAGCTGAGAGTATGGTCGAAATTTCTTATACAAATAACCATATTGTGTTTGAATTTGACAATACAATCGTTGTTTCCAGACTTATTGAAGGCGATTATTTTAAAATTGATCAGATGCTGTCGAGTGATTACGAGACAAAAGTGACGATCAACAAAAAAGAATTCTTAAGCTGTATCGACCGTGCGACGCTTCTTGTCAAAGAAGGCGACAAAAAACCGATCATCATCGACATCCAGGATGAAATGATGGAGTTAAAAATCAAATCTCAGATTGGATCCATGAATGAAGAGATTATGATTTCCAAGGATGGAAAAAAAGATCTTCTGATCGGATTCAATCCGAAATTCCTGATTGATGCACTGCGTGTTATTGATGATGAAGAGGTTACACTTTATCTGATGAATGCAAAAGCACCTTGCTTCATCAAGGATGAGACAGAAAGCTATATTTATCTTATCCTTCCTGTAAACTTTAATGCAAATGTATAATGAGTGCATAATTATACAAAAAAAAACACTAATATTATTCATAAAAAATGCATGAATAATTATACATTTATTCATTTTTTGTAAATATAAAGGAGCGACTATGGAAACAATCAAATTGCGTGATGAATTTATAAAGCTTGGGCAGGCATTAAAAGCAGCCGGTCTTGTTGAATCGGGCGTTGAGGCAAAAAAAGAAGTCATCCAGGACGGACAGGTGTCTGTAAATGGAGAAATTGATACTCGCCGTGGAAGAAAATTATACGGTGGGGATGTTGTATCATTTGGCGGAGAAGAAATCAAAATTGAAGATTAAATCTTTGAAACTGAAAAATTTTAGAAACTACGAACTTTTGAATCTGGAATTTGATGGCAGCACCAACATTTTCTACGGCGACAATGCCCAGGGAAAGACGAATATTCTCGAGGCTGTCTATCTGTCCGGGACGACGAAGTCCCACAGAGGAAGCAAAGACCGAGATATGATCCGGTTCGGGGCAGAGGAATCACACATTGAGGTGATTGTTGAAAAACGCGGGATTCAGGATCAGAGTGACATGCATCTGAAGAAGAACCGGCCGAAAGGTGTTGCTATTAATAAGATACCGATACGCAAAGCCGGAGAATTATTTGGCATTGTAAATCTCGTATTTTTTTCACCGGAAGATCTGAACATTATAAAAAAATGGTCCGGCGGGAAGAAGAAAGTTCATAGATTTAGAGCTGTCACAGCTTGATAAAGTATATTTTAATCATTTATCCAATTACAGTCGGATCGTAAATCAGAGAAATCATTTACTAAAAAGACAGTGCATACCGGCAAGATGCAATGGAGACTCTGGACATCTGGGATCTCCAGCTTGTTCAGTATGGCAATGCAATCATTGCGAGGAGGAAACAATTTGTTGACGAAATGAACGAAATTGTTTCCGGAATACATAAGAAACTGACTGGCGGTAAGGAAGAAATCCGTCTGATTTACGAACCGAGTACGAAAAACATGTCTCTTGAGCAGGCTCTTGAGATGAACAGACAGCGAGATATCAGGATGAAGAGTACTTCGGTAGGGCCCCATCGAGACGACGTCTGTTTTATGGTCGGGAATCTGGACATCCGGAGATTCGGATCCCAGGGACAGCAAAGGACCGCAGCATTGTCATTGAAACTGGCAGAAATCGAGCTGGTGAAAAGAGTGATCGGAGACACACCGGTTCTGTTACTTGACGATGTGTTGTCTGAACTTGACAAACACAGGCAAAACTATTTATTAGACAGTATTCATGATATACAGACACTCATTACCTGTACAGGAGTGGATGAATTTGTAAATCATAGATTTGAAGTCAATAAAGTATTTCATGTCCAGAGCGGACAAGTGATAAAGGAAAACTAGGAGGATTAGCATGGCTACAGAAAAGGTACAGCACGAATATGGCGCAGACGAAATTCAGATACTGGAAGGACTGGAAGCTGTAAGAAAGCGTCCGGGAATGTATATTGGAAGTACCTCATCAAGAGGTCTTCATCATCTGGTATATGAGATTGTTGATAATGCGGTTGATGAGGCGTTGGCAGGATTCTGTGATACCATTCACGTAACAATCAATCCGGATAATTCCGTTACTGTCACAGATAATGGACGTGGAATTCCGACAGGCATCAACCATAAAGCTGGAAAACCTGCAGTTGAGGTGGTATTTACTGTTCTTCATGCGGGAGGAAAATTCGGCGGTGGAGGATACAAGGTATCCGGAGGACTTCATGGGGTAGGTGCATCGGTTGTAAATGCACTGTCTGACTGGCTGGAAGTTGAAATCTGTCACGAAGGAAAAGTATACAGACAGCGCTATGAGCGAGGAAAAAAGTTGCAAAGAAGCTGGAAGTCATCGGAGAATGTGAGCCGGGAAAGACAGGAACAAAGGTCACATTCCTGCCGGATGGAGAGATTTTTGAGACAACAATCTTTGATTACAGCATTTTACAGCAGAGATTCCGTGAGATGGCATTTTTTGACAAAGGGACTGAAGATCGTTCTTCGCGATGAAAGACCACAGGAGCCGATTGAGAAGACTTTCCACTACGAAGGTGGAATCAAAGAATTTGTTGAGTATCTGAACCGCAGTACGACTCCGCTTTACGAGCAGATCATTTACTGTGAGGGAATCGTCAACAATGTATCTGTTGAAGTTGCAATGCAGCACAATGATTCCTACAATGAGAATAGCTACGGATTTGTAAATAATATTACAACTCCGGAAGGTGGAACTCATATTGTAGGATTTAGAAATGCGCTTACAAGACATTTAATGATTACGCAAGAAAGAATAAACTATTAAAAGATAATGAGCCGAACCTGACAGGTGAGGATATCCGTGAGGGACTGACTGCAATTATCAGTGTCAAGATCGAGGATCCTCAATTCGAAGGTCAGACAAAGCAGAAACTTGGGAAACAGTGAGGCAAGAGGAGCAGTTGATAATGTTGTCAGTGAACAGCTTCAGATTTTCCTGGAACAGAATCCTCAGGTCGCTAAAGTAACAGTTGAGAAGTCTGTGATGGCACAGCGTGCGAGAGAGGCTGCAAGAAAAGCGAGAGATCTGACAAGAAGGAAATCCGCACTTGACGGAATGTCTCTTCCGGGCAAACTTGCAGACTGCTCAGACAAGAATCCGGAAAACTGCGAAATCTACATCGTAGAGGGAGATTCCGCCGGTGGTTCAGCAAAAACTGCCAGAAACCGTGCAACACAGGCAATCCTTCCACTGCGTGGAAAAATCCTCAATGTGGAGAAGGCAAGGCTGGATAAAATTTATGCAAATAAAGAGATTAAAGCAATGATTACTGCTTTTGGTACTGGTATTCATGAAGATTTTGATATCACAAAACTGCGTTATCATAAAATCATCATCATGACCGATGCCGATGTGGATGGAGCACATATCAGTACACTGCTTCTGACATTTTTATATCGTTTCATGCCGGATCTGATCAGAAGAAGGCTATGTGTATCTGGCTCAGCCGCCGCTTTATAAGCTGGAAAAAAATAAAAAAGTCTGGTATGCATACAGCGACGAAGAACTTGACAGCATTTTGCAGGAAGTTGGGCGTGATAACAATAATAAAATTCAGCGTTACAAAGGTCTTGGAGAGATGGATGCGGAGCAGCTATGGGAGACGACGATGGATCCGGAGCACCGCGTACTCCTTCGTGTCACAATGGATGATGAGACAGCAAGCGAGCTGGATCTGACATTTACTACACTGATGGGAGACAAGGTAGAACCAAGACGAGAGTTCATTGAAGAAAATGCACAGTATGTACAGAATCTTGACATTTAAACCTGACATTTAAATATCAGCGAAATATTTTCGCTTTGCAGAAAAAAAGGAAAATAGATAAATGGAAGACAATATTTTTGATAAAGTCCATGAGGTCGACCTAAAGAAAAACGATGGAGACCTCCTATATAGATTATGCCATGAGTGTTATTGCCTCCCGTGCGCTTCCAGATGTAAGAGACGGATTGAAACCTGTACAGAGAAGAATTCTTTACTCCATGATCGAGCTGAACAATGGACCGGATAAACCGCACAGAAAATCAGCCCGTATTGTGGGTGATACCATGGGTAAATATCACCCACATGGTGATAGTTCTATCTACGGTGCATTGGTTAATATGGCTCAGGAATGGTCTACCAGATATCCGCTTGTTGATGGACATGGAAACTTCGGCTCTGTGGACGGTGACGGAGCAGCGGCCATGCGATACACTGAGGCACGTCTGAGTAAGATTTCCATGGAAATGCTGGCAGATATCAACAAAGATACTGTTGACTTCCAGCCAAACTTTGATGAAACAGAGAGAGAGCCAGATGTACTTCCGGCAAGATTTCCGAATCTTCTGGTAAATGGTACGACCGGTATCGCCGTAGGTATGGCAACGAACATTCCGCCGCATAATCTGCGTGAGGTCATTGACGCAGTAGTCAGAATTATCGATAACAAGATTGCAGATAAAGACGAGACAACAATGGAAGAAATCCTTGAGATTATCAAGGGACCAGACTTCCCGACCGGTGGAGAGATTCTTGGTACAAGAGGAATCGAGGAAGCATATCGAACAGGACGCGGTAAGATTCGTGTACGTGCCGTAACGAACATTGAGACGATGCCGAATGGCAAGAGCCGCATCATTGTTACAGAGCTTCCGTACATGGTCAATAAGGCCCGTCTGATTGAAAGAAAGATCGCAGAGCTGGTACGTGACAAGAAGGTGGATGGAATCACAGACTTAAGTGATCAGTCCAGCCGTGAAGGTATGCGTATTGTCATTGAACTTCGTAAAGATGTCAATGCAAATGTATTGCTGAACCAGCTTTACAAACATACACAGCTTCAGGATACATTTGGCGTAATCATGCTGGCACTGGTCGGCAAACAGCCAAAAGTCATGAATATTTTAGAGCTTCTTGGATATTACCTGAAGCATCAGGAAGATGTTGTGACACGTCGTACAAAGTACGAACTGAACAAAGCAAAAGAAAGAGCGCATATATTAAAAGGATTATTGATCGCTCTTGATAATATTGACGAAGTTATCCGGATCATCCGTGGTTCCAGTACGGTACAGGCTGCCAAAAGCAGAACTCATGGAGAAGTTCGAACTGGATGATGTTCAGGCTCAGGCTATCGTAGATATGCGTCTGCGTGCTCTGACAGGATTGGAAAGAGAGAAGCTTGAGAAAGAATATGCAGAACTTATGGCTCAGATTGAGAGACTGGAGGCAATTCTGGCAGACGAAAAATTACTTCTTGGAGTGATCCGTGAAGAAATACTTGTCATCAAGGACAAATATGGTGATGACAGAAGAACATCCATTGGATTTGACGAGTATGACATTTCCATGGAGGATCTGATCCCGAAGGAGAATATTGTAATTACCATGACAAAGCTTGGTTACATCAAGCGTATGTCTGATGATACATTTAAGGCACAGAATCGTGGCGGTAAGGGAATTAAAGGTATGCAGACTCTGGATGAAGACTATGTGGAAGAGCTTTTCATGACGAATACGCACCACTACATTATGTTCTTTACGAATACCGGCCGTGTATATCGACTGAAAGGATACGAGATTCCGGAGGCAAGCCGTACATCAAGAGGAACTGCGATCATCAATCTGCTCCAGTTAATGCCGGGCGAGAAGATTACCGCAGTAATCCCGATTGATTACTACCGCGACCAGGATTATCTGATCATGGCAACGAAGAAAGGTCTTGTGAAGAAGACATCACTTCGCGAGTACATGAATGTAAGAAAGACAGGACTTGCCGCAATTACACTGCGTGATGAGGATGAACTGATCGAAGTAAAATTCACAGACAACAATCAGGAAATCATCCTTGCAACAAAGTATGGTCAGTGTATCCGCTTTAATGAGACCGATGTAAGAGCAACAGGACGTAACTCCATGGGAGTACGCGGAATCAATCTTGCAGACCGCGACGAAGTGATTGGAATGCAGCTTGTGACCCAGGGACATGACCTTTTGATCGTATCTGAAAAAGGTATGGGTAAACGTACAGACATCAATGAATTTACAGCACAGAACCGTGGCGGTAAAGGAGTGAAGTGCTACAAGATCACCGAAAAGACAGGAAATGTCATCGGAATCAAGGCAGTTGACGAAGACGATGAGATTATGATCATAAACACAGACGGAATCATCATCCGTATGCTGTGTTCCGGAATCTCCGTACTCGGAAGAATCACATCCGGCGTCAAACTCATCAACCTGAAAGATAAAGAGACCGTAGCAAGTATCGCAAAAGTCAGAGACGAAGAAAAAAGAAGAAGCCAAAAAGAAAGAAATCTTCGGCGAAGACGGGGTTGAAGTAGACCAGCTCGACGTAGAATCACTGGCATTAGACAGTGACGAAGAATAAAAATAATTCTATCTGAGAAAAGAAAACTTAATAACACCATAAAAAAATCTGTAGCTGCAGGACATGAAAATCCGAGGCTGCAGATTTTTTTGTCTTGTATATCACTAAGGGACAGGGTAAAATGAAAAAAAGGACAAGGCAATTAAAAAGGAGGTCATTATGCGTTCAGTCGATGTAAGTATAGTTACAAAAAATATTAAAGAAATGTGTATTCAGGCGAATCATTTTTTGTCTGAGGATATGGATATAGCGATGAAAAATGCGGTGGAGACGGAGAAAGCACCGCTTGGCAAGCAGATTCTGACACAGCTTCAGGAGAACTTAAAGATTGCGGGAGAGGATATGATCCCAATCTGTCAGGATACCGGTATGGCGGTCGTGTTCATAGAAGTTGGCCAGGAGGTACACTTTGAAGGTGGAAGTCTTACGGATGCCATCAATGAAGGTGTGCGCCAGGGATATGTGGAAGGATATCTTAGAAAGTCTGTTGTAGGTGACCCGATCATCCGTGAGAATACGAAAGATAACACGCCGGCAGTTATTCACTATAACATTGTGCCGGGGGATAAAGTAAAGATTAAAGTTGCTCCAAAAGGATTCGGAAGTGAGAATATGAGCCGTGTCTTTATGCTGAAGCCTGCAGATGGGATTGAAGGTGTGAAGAATGCAATTCTGACAGCTGTTCAGGATGCGGGACCGAATGCATGTCCGCCGATGGTCGTCGGTGTAGGCATTGGTGGTACATTTGAAAAATGTGCTCTTATGGCGAAGGATGCCCTGACACGTGAAGTTGGCACACACTCAGACATTCAGTGGGTCAAGGATCTGGAAGAGGAGATGCTTGAGACAATCAACAAGCTTGGCATCGGACCTGGAGGTCTTGGAGGAACAACAACGGCTCTTGCGGTAAATGTTAATACATATCCGACTCACATTGCCGGACTTCCGGTAGGAATCAATATTTGCTGTCACGTCAACAGACACATCGTGAGGGAGGTATAGTCATGGAGAAGCATATAAAAAAGCACCAATCAGCAAAGAAGTATCCCGTAAGCTCAGAGCAGGAGATTATGTATACATTACAGGAACTATCTATACGGCGAGAGATGCCGCTCACAAGAGAATGGATGATGCGCTTAAAAATGGAGAAAATCTTCCGGTAGACATGGCTGGACAGACGATTTATTACATGGGACCATCCCCGGCAAGAGAGGGACGTCCGATAGGTTCCGCAGGTCCGACAACTGCGAGCCGTATGGACCGCTACGCGCCGAAGCTTCTGGATCTTGGCCTCACAGCCATGATTGGAAAAGGTAAGAGAAGTAAGGAAGTACTGGATGCTGTCAAAAGAAACGGAAGTGTTTACTTTGCGGCAGTAGGAGGAGCAGGAGCGCTTCTTTCAAAATGTATTAAGACTTCTGAGGTCGTAGCTTACGATGATCTTGGAACAGAAGCTATCCGCAAGCTTTATGTGGAAGATTTCCCGGTGATCGTAGTCGCTGATTGCGAGGGCGGTTATCTGTACGAAAGTGCCATAAAGGAGTACAAGAAGATATGAAACGAATCATAATGATGGTTCTTCGGAACATTTTACTTGTCCCGTGGATGTGGGCGAAATTATGCTATCATGCGTCTCACGTAGACAAATACACAGAAGAAGAACATTACCGGATGCTCCAGTTCATCACACATCGCGCCAATAAGGGTGGAAATGTGACCATAGATGCCCACGGGCTTGAGAATATCCCTAAAGAGAACGGATTTATGTTCTTCCCGAATCATCAGGGACTGTATGATGTACTGTCATTGGTAGATGTCTGCCCGAAGCCATTTTCCGTAGTTGCTAAAAAAAGAAGTGGAAAATGTGCCATTTTTAAAACAAGTTTTCAAATGTATGAAAGCATATATGCTGGATCGTAACGATATCCGTCAGTCACTGCAGGTCATTGTAAATGTGACAAATGAGGTAAAGAACGGAAGAAATTATCTTATTTTCCCGGAAGGAACAAGATCTAAGATGGGAAATGAGATGCTGGAGTTCAAAGGCGGAAGCTTTAAAGCAGCCACAAAAAGCAAAATGCCCGATCGTGCCGGTTGCACTGATCGATTCTTTCAAGCCATTTGACACTAACAGCATCGCACCGGTCACAGTGCAGGTACATTTCTTAAAACCATTGTACTATGATGATTATAAAGACATGAAGACGAATGATATCGCGGAACTTGTAAGAAGTCAGATCCAGAAAACGATCCAAGAAGCAACGAACGTGAATAAAACAGATGTTTCTATTTAGATTTCTTTTTCCAGGGAAGGAAAGTTCGTTATAATAAGATGGATAAATACGGATATGGTGATAACTTATGTAAAAAATGGAACAAATGTGGATAACTCATCCGAGAGTGCAGATAGAATCTCATTTGAAAACAATTCTTTCTATTGCAGCAATTGTGGTTGTGCTTATCGTACTTCGCAGAAGAAAAAATTCATAAAGTAAATGATTGAGGGGGCTGTGAAAAAAGAATAGTCCCCAGAAAAGAAAAGACCAAGAGTTTATAATGAACTCAAGGTCTTTTCTTTCTGTTATAATTAACTTGCAATGAAAATTAATAAAATCTATTCTAACCCAAAACAGGCAGTTTTGCCAATGCTAATTCAAGATTCACAGATCCATCCAGGCAGAAGGTACATTTGGTATCATAAAAAACGACCGTTGGTACAAAAGGATTGTCCGAAGAGAAATAAAATCTGTATTGCTTGAAGCATTTCTGGTTTCTATCAGACACATTCTTTATAAATATCGCAACAAACAGAAAAAAAGTTGCAACTGCCGCATAGAATTTCATAATAGCATTCATATGGGGAAGGGGAACTATATCTTTTTTGCTGATTCGTCACGTTAAAGTGATAAAATACTATATGGTAAAAACAAAATATAGTGATTTTATAATAACTTTATAGTAATATAGTTGCGCAGAGATATCAAAGTAATGTATACTAAGAAAAATCAAGGCGGTCAGATGGAAAGAGAGAAGAAATCATGGACATTATAGAAAGTATCAAAAAAGAGAAGCACAGAGCTTACAAGAAAACAGTACATGGTTGCAAAGTATATGATTGATCATCCGGACGAGATGGCATATATTACATTGAAAGAGTTGAGTCGGGACATTGGAGTAACGGAGATTACGATACTCAATACATGTGCATCACTTGGCTATGAAAGTTTTACCCAGATTAAATATGAATTTCGCAAGGATATAATTCAGAAACAAAAGACGGATGTTCTGGACGATAGCAGTGTCTATACAGAGAAAGTTCCCAAATATGAACATGATAACCGGGAAAAGGTTCTGGCAGAGATTGGAGATGAAGAGGTCAAAGCTATTACGGATTACTGGAAAAATATTGATTTAAAAAAATAATTTTGAAGCGGCAGATTTGATTTTGAACAGTAAGCAGATTTTTATCTGTGGAAGAGGCATTTCCTGGACGATGGCGGAATATATGAAAAATAGACTCTCTTCTTGTGAGGTCCTTGGAATTACTGCAAATACAGAATTGAATGATGATGTTTATGGAATGTTGACTTCACTGACAGAAGAATCTCTGCTCATACCGATTTCATTTCCGGATTACTACTTTATGACAACGAAAGTGACTGAGCGGGCAAGAATGCAGAATGCAAAAATACTGGCAATTACTGACCGTCTGGACACAGCAGTGGCGCAGTGCGCAGACTTGACATTGACAGCTCCGACTATGACGCGTGTTTTTCTGAATACATTGACATCACCGATGCTTATGCTGAATTTATTGACCTCCGCTATAAAATTAAAGCAGGGCAAGACAGAACTTAATGAGAATTAGCGTGCAAAAAAGAATTAAAGAACAATAACGGATTAGTAAAATAGACTGAAAATAAAGTGAGAATAAAGTGAAGATATAAGAAAAAGTGGTGCAATATTACTGAAAATGTAGTATAGCACCACTTTTTATTAAAAAAAAGATAGACCGAAATTAAAGTATTTGATATAATATAGACAAATATTATAGATGCAACGGAAAAAGGAGGGCTAATCTATGAAAAAGAAAATCATAAGTGCACTTCTCGCAGCTGTTATGGTATTTTCCTTGACAGCCTGTGGTGGTGGAAGTGACAAAAAGTCAGCAGACGGAACGTATTACAACACGTATCTGGACACAGATCCGACAACGATGGATCCGGTCAAAGGTAATGATACTTACAGTATGGGAATCCTGAGAAATATTATGGAGCCTTTGACACGTATGGAAGAAGATGGAGATAAGCAGGAACGTAAAGGTGCCGGAGCAGAATCATGGGAATCTAATGATGACGGTACCGTCTGGACATTCCATCTTCGTGATAATAAGTGGTCTGATGGCGAGCCGGTTACAGCAGATGATTACGTATACGGAATGAAGCAGACACTTGACCCGGAAGCTGGTTCACCAAATGCATTTTACATTACATGTATTAAGAACGGTGAAGCAATCTACAATGGAGAAAAAAGATGTGTCTGAACTTGGCGTAAAAGCAGTCGATGATAAAACACTTGAGATTACATTAGAGTACTCGGTACCATATTTCCTTTCTCTGACAGATACAAGAGCGATGTATCCGGTTCGTGAAGATCTGGTAGAAAAATACGGAGAGAGCTATGGCGCAAATGTAGAATCTATGGTCGGATGTGGACCATTCAAGATGACAAGCTGGAAACGTAATTCTAAAATCGAATTAGAGAAAAATGAAAATTACTGGGATAAAGATTCTGTAAAATTAGATAAAGTAAATTATCAGATTGTATCAGACCAGACAGCAAGATTCAACTCCTTCGACAGTGGATCTCTGGATTATATTGCATGTGCTGATAAAGAGTGGATCGGAAGATTTGATAAGAAAGACAAAGTTGATGTTGTTGAAGCACCAATCCCAACAGTAAGATACGATTTCTTTAACTGCCAGGACAAAATATTCAGCAATGTAAACATCAGAAAAGCTTTCACAATGGCAGTAAACCGTGAAGATATGTGTTCTGTTATTTACAATGATATCCACAAACCATTATACGGCTGGGTTCCATATTCTACATCAACGGGTGAACTTGGAGAGTATCGTGATCAGGTAGAAGAGCCATTAAAATCTATTACAGAAGATCCAAAAGAGTTACTTCTTAAAGGTATGCAGGAATTAGGACTCGGAAGTGATCCATCTACATTAAATATTACATACACATTAAGTGCTACAACTGAGTGGACAAGAACTTATGCAGCATATTGTCAGCAGATGTGGGAGAAAATTCTTGGAGTAAAAGTTGAGCTTGACTTCAATGAGTGGGGAACATTCCAGAGTAAGACGAATAATGGTGAATTCCAGATTGCTATGATGACCTGGTCTATCGACTATGATGATCCAATGGCTATGATGGAAGTATTTGCCGGTGGTTCTAACATGGTTCCTGTATTCTGGCAGAATGATCAGTATGACAGTCTTGTTGCTCAGGCAAGAAAAGAGATGGATGAAAAAGACAAGAGTTGACCTTTACAAACAGGCAGAAAATATTCTTCTGGCAGATGACTGTGTTGTCAGCCCGAACGTAAATGAATATACACATTCTTATTATTATCAGTATGTGAAGAATTACAATAAACTGGCAAGTTCAACAAGTGGACTGAAATATGTAGATACAAGTGCAAGATAGTAAAAGATAAGAATGTTTCCGCCGCTTAATCTAAGAGCGGCGGTATTTTTAACAGGAGCGGATAATATGAAAAAATTTCTTGTAAAAAGAATCGGTTATATGATTGTTACTCTCGTAATCATCATTACAGCCACATTTTATATGATGCACAGTATTCCGGGAGATCCGCTTGCCCACATGGCAAGAAATCTTCCTGAGCAGACAAAAAGCAAATTATTATGCAAAATATGGACTGGACAAATCCACAACGGAACAATATGGAATTTTTATGAAGAATCTGATTACGAAAGGTGATCTTGGTGAGTCTTTAAAATATCCTGGAACTTATATAACAGACACACTTCTTGAAAATTCCAAAGTTTCAGCAACTCCGGGAGGACTGGCGCTGATTGTTGGAGTCTTTTTAGGTATTATTCTTGGAATTGTGGCCGCACTTCATAAAAAATAAGTGGCCTGATTACATAGTCATGTTCATAGCAATACTGGGTATTACGGTTCCAGTCTTCGTACTGGCATCACTTCTTCAGTTTGTATTCTGTGTACAACTCGGAGTGTTGCCAACAACAGGATGGGGAAGCTGGCAGAATGTGGTGCTTCCGACCGTTGTATTGAGTTTTGGCACGATTGCCACTTATGCTCGTTATGTAAAGTCCAATATGCTGGATGTTATGAATCAAGATTATATTCTGACAGCGGAAGCAAAGGGTGTCAGCAGATTCAATGTGATCCGCAAACATGTTATGAAAAATGCATTTCTCCCATGTATGACACTTCTCGTAGGCCAGATATCCGGAATCTTTACAGGTTCTTTCGTTGTAGAAAAAATATTTGGAATACCAGGACTTGGATTTTATTACATCAATTCAATTAATGACCGAGATTACACGATGATTATCGGAACCACTGTATTTGCAGCATTTTTATTTGTATTTGTACAGTTGATCGTAGATATTGCATATACAGTTCTGGATCCTAGAATCCGGGTTGATTAGGAGGAAGATACATGATGGAAAACCAGAATACATTTGATATGACAGAAAATATCCCAGATGAAATGTTTGAAATCATCGGACTTGAGAAAGATGAAGAGGTTCCTGCTCGTCCGAGAATCGGATACTGGGCCGATGCATGGAGAAGATTTAAAGAAAATAAAGTAGCGCTTCTGGCAGGTATTATCCTTCTTGTTCTTATATTTTTTTTCATTATATTCGGACCGGCCATCAGTGGGTATGGATATGAGAAAAAAAATTGATTCGGGTGCAATCAATCAGGGACCAAGTGCAGCACATTGGTTCGGAACAGATGACCTTGGACGTGATCTGTTTGCCAGAGTATGGCAGGCGGGACGTGTCTCTCTTTTGATTGGTATTACAGGAGCGCTTGTAGCCAGTTTGATCGGAAGTATCTATGGAGGTATCGCAGCATATTTTGGAGGAATTGTGGACGATATCATGATGCGTATTGTAGAGGTTCTTTTAAGTATTCCATATCTTTTGATTGTTATCCTGATTTCTGTAGTGACGGACAGCAAGAGTCTTGGAACGATGCTGATTGCCTTGACACTGACAGGATGGTGTGGAATTGCCAGACTGGTGCGTGGACAGATGCTTCAGCTGAAATCACAGGAATTTGTCCTTGCAGCAAATGCACTCGGTGTATCGCCGATGAAAATTATTATGAAACATATGATTCCAAATACACTCGGTATGATTATCGTAGCTATTACATTTGATATTCCAGGATACATTTTCTCAGAGGCGTTCTTAAGTTATGTAGGACTTGGAATCCAGCCGCCACAGACAAGCTGGGGAGCTCTTGCATCTGCCGCTCAGCAGAACTTTATTTTCTATCCAACACAGCTTTTTGTTCCCGGCAATTATGATTGCCCTTACAATGCTGAGCTTTACTTTGCTTGGTGACGGACTTCGTGACGCATTAGATCCGAAACTTAGAAAATAGTCTGGAGGTAGATGAAGATGGAAAATGAAAAAGTATTAGAAGTAGATAATCTGCATGTTTCTTTTCAGACTTATGCAGGAGAAGTAAAAAGCTGTCCGTGGTGTCAGCTTTGAATTAAAAAAAGGTGAGACGCTTGCGTTCGTAGGAGAGTCAGGATGTGGAAAGACCGTAACGGCCAAAGCTGTCGTGCGTCTTTTAAAACCGCCATTCGCAGAGATTAAACCGGGGTCGAAGATTGTCTGTAATGGAAAAGATGTCATGAAAATGACGGACAAAGAATTATATAAGTTTCGCGGAGACGAAATCAGTATGATTTTTTCGGGATCCAATGACCTCACTGAATCCTACGATGACCATTGGTAAGCAGATTATGGAAAGTCTGATCATTCATCGTGACATGAATAAGGCAGAGGCAAGAAAAAGAAGCTATCCGTATGCTTGAGATGGTCAAGATTCCAAGCCCGGAATCTCGAATTGATAATTATCCGCATGAATTATCCGGTGGTATGAGACAACGTGTTATGATTGCCATTGCACTTGCATGTAATCCGAAAATTCTGATTGCAGATGAACCAACAACTGCGCTTGATGTAACAATCCAGGCACAGATTATGGATTTGATGCGCGAATTAAAAAGAAAAATCTAATACAGCTATTATTCTGGTAACACATGACCTTGGTGTTGTGGCTAATTTTGCGGATCGTATTCAGGTTATGTATGCAGGCCAGGTCGTAGAGAGAGGAACTGCCCGTGAGATTTTCTATGAAAGCAAACATCCGTATACATGGGCGCTTTTAAGTTCCGTGCCAAAGGTTACCAATGAATCAAAAGAAGAATTATATGCGTTAAAGGGAACACCTCCGGATCTCCTGCTTCCATTACATGAATGCCCATTTGCATCCAGATGTGAGTACTGCATGGGAATCTGTAAAGAGAAAAAAATCCAATGGAGACATCCTTAAGTGATACACATAAGGTGTCATGCTGGCTGCAGCATCCAAATAGCGCCGAAGGTAAAATCCTTCTATGACAGGGAGGCAAAATAATGGATCAGAATAATTATATCTTTGAAGTAGAAGACCTTTGTAAATATTTTCCGGCAGGAAAGAAAAAGGTCGTAAAGGCTGTAGACGGAATTAATCTGAAGATTCGAAAAGGCGAGACGATTGGTCTTGTTGGAGAATCTGGTTGTGGAAAGACAACTTGCGGAAGAACGATTATCAAGTTGTATGAGCCGACAAAGGGAAAGATTCTTTTGAAGGAAAAGATGTATCCAAACTTCATGGAAAGGAACTGTTATCTTTCAAAAAAGGATGTTCAGGTCATATTCCAGGATCCGTATGCATCTCTGGACCCACGTATGACAATCGGAGAGATTATTAGTGAAGGAATGCATGTACATTTGAAACTTTCTCAGAAAGAAATGGATGAAAGAGTCGCAGATCTGTTAAATAAAGTAGGTTTAAATGCTGAATATGCCAACCGTTTTGCTCATGAATTATCCGGTGGTCAGAGACAGCGTGTCGGTATTGCCCGCGCGCTGGCGGTAGAACCGAAGTTTATTATGTGTGATGAGCCAATCTCTGCGCTGGATGTTTCTATTCAGGCACAGGTCGTCAATCTTCTGATCAAATTGCAGAGAGAGATGGGACTGACTTATCTGTTCATTTCCCATGACCTGTCCATGGTGAAACACATTTCCGACCGTGTCGGAGTTATGTATCTTGGATCCTTCGTGGAGCTGGCAAGCAATGAAGTGCTGTATTCATCTCCGAAGCATCCGTATACACAGGCGTTGATCTCAGCAATCCCGGAAGCAGATCCTGATTATGAGAGCCAGAAGGAAAAGACGAAACTGGAAGGTGAGGTTCCAAGTCCATTGAATCCACCATCTGGATGTAAATTCCGTACCAGGTGTAAATATGCGACCGAGCGGTGTGCGCAGGAGCCCCCAGTGTTCAGAGAGGTAGAGCCGGAGCATTTTGTGGCGTGCCATCTGTTTGATAAAGCCGGAGAAAAATAAGATTTTGATTCACAATTTTTAAATTTATTTTGAACAGACCATGTCTAAAAAGGTCTGAATGTAACATGTTAAGGAGGAAAAGACATGCTCAGTCAGAATATGACAGATAAAATCATAGACTACATCATGTCTCATGGAGGGATTTTGCAGAAGTGTTCGCAGAGCATACACGACGGAATCAGCTTGCCATGACAGGTGGAAATATGTCAGAGGCACTGGCAGGAATTGAATCGGGAGTAGGAATCCGTATATTTTCCGGCGACCAGTGTGCATATTTCTACACAGAAGATGAGAGGGAAGAGAATCTTTTCCGTCTGTTAAAAAAAAACTGGAAGGCAGGGGAACCAGTCAGACCGGACTGGGAGAAGCTGTCTGCAGATCAGAAAATATATGACAGCACGACAGAATATTTCCAAAGTGCTTCTGTCAAAGATAAGATGAAACTTATGGAAAAATGCGACAAAGCAGGACGTGCATATAGTAGTCAGATTTCGCAGATGTATCTGAAATATTTGGATATGGATCAGCATGTGCAGATTGCCAATTCGGAAGGTTGCTACATGGAAGACCACCGCATGAAGACAAGACTCTTTATTGAGGCGGTTGTCCGTGACGACCAGGACGTGCAGCGGAGTTATTATGGACCTGGGGCAATGGGAGGTTATGAGTTCTTGAAACAGATAAATGTAGAAGAGTGTGCCAGAAAGGTCGCACAGAACGCCATCCGCTGTCTGGGAGCCAGAGCTTGCCCGACAGGAAGAATGCCAGTCATTATTGCTAATGGATTCGGAGGATTATTCTTCCATGAGGCCTGCGGTCATTCTCTGGAAGCGACTTCTGTTTCTGACAATGGAAGTGAATTTTCAGGAAAATTAGGTACAAAAGTCGCTTCTGAGAAAGTGACACTAATTGATGACGGAAGTATTCGTGATGGCTGGGGATCTGGCTATATCGATGATGAAGGTGAATTGACAAGAAAAATGTGCTGATTAAAGATGGAATCCTAAAGAATTATTTGGTGGACCGCCTGAATGGAAAGAAACTTGGTCTGTCTGCAAATGGAAGCAGTCGCCGCGAGAGCTATCGGTTTGCGCCGGTGGCAAGAATGAGCAACACTTATATTGCACCGGGCAGTGATGACGTAGAGAAAATGATTGCGTCTGTAGACCGTGGAATCTATGTAAAGAGTATCAATGCAGGTTCGGTCAACAGTATTACCGGCGAGTTCAACTTTAATACGGGAGAAACATTTCTGATTGAACACGGAGAGATTACGGTGCCGGTTCACAGTGCCACTCTGATTGGAACAGGAGGGGATATCCTTCAGAAAGTCGAGCAGGTAGGAACGGATTATGAGCTTGGTCAGGGGTTCTGCTATGCCGGAAGCGGAGCTATCTATATTGGGGCAGGACAGCCTACCGTAAAAGTATCAGAGATGACAGTGGGAGGAGACGAGATATGTTAGATTGCAGAGAGCAGAAAACAATAGAAAAGCTGTCTGAGGAGCTTGAAAAAGCTGGCTATACTCATATTTCTTTCCAGGTCGTTCATACGAAGTCAAGAACAACAAGTGTACGTGGTCACAAGTCTGTAAAAAAAAACAGGACAGCGAGGATGCAGTCTATGTAATCGAGGCTGCTCATGACGGAAAAAAAGAAAAGAAAGTCTTACTGGACAGCTCTTCCGGGAGCAGAAGATTTAATTACAATGCTGAGAGAGAATATGGAATCTCTGGGTGAAAAATATGAAGAAGATGTGGATAATTCTGAGAATTCAAAAGAATCATGTGGAGAGGATGAAATAGTGCAGTTCATGTGGGAGAACCATGAGACTGTGATGAAAAAAAGCTTGCAGAGGCAAAGGAAGAAGCTTATCAGGTCCCGAATATAGACCTTGTGGATTATCTTGGATATGAGCAATATTTGGAAGAGATTTATGTATTGGGACCGGGAGATAAGAGGTTCATGGATGCTACAGGATACCACAGTCTCCGTGCAGATTTAAAGGCGGAGAAGGATGGACAGGCATCTTATGCCAGAGGATGCTGTTATGTGAGTGAGTTGGCAGATGACAGTGCAAAAGAAGCTGGCGTGTGAGACAGCTAAAGAAGCCAGAGCCGGCCTTGGTGCAGAACCGATTGCGTCAGGGCAGTATCCGGTCATTTTGAAAAACTCCGTGATGGCAGAATTACTGGAAGCGTATATTCCGGCATTTTATGCAGACCGGATTAAAAATGAAAGAAGTGCGCTTGCAGGACGTGAGGGTGATAAGATTGCATCTGCAAATGTTTCATTAAAAGAGGTGCCAGATTTGAAAGAGGGCAGAGTATGCCGTAGAATTGATGATGAAGGAATACCTGTGAAAGAAAAAATACCTGATAAAAGAAGGAATATTTAAAACAAAACTTGTAAATAAAGAACTTGCGAAAAAAAATTAAAAATCGAACCTACAGGAAATGGTTTTAAACAATCGCCAAAATCTGATGTGGAAATTGGGATTACAAATGTTATTTTGCAATCTGAATGTGATCTAGGTGAGAAAACAGAATCCTCAATTTTGGACTTGAAGAAAAAAATGTGTCATGGTATCCTTGTAACCGATGTAGATGGTGTATTTGCAGGAATTAATGTAATGACGGGGACATTTTCATTAATTGTAAAAGGAAGAAAGATTGAGAATGGCCGGGAAACAGATGCATTTTGTCAGGTGACGATTGCAGGTAATTTCTTTGATATGCTTGGTCAGATTCAGGGAATCGCAAATGATTACATATCTACATATCCGGATTGCGCAAGTGTAATTGCTCCATCAGTGTATGTAGGAGAATTGGCAGTATCCGGAATATAAGTATGTGATTTCGGAGGAAGAAAAATTGTGGAAAACAAAAATCAGACAATGTTACAGCGGGGAATAACATTGTTGACAGTTATTATTGGAAATGCTATGTACGCAGCGGTCGCGGTATTATTCCTGCTTCCGTCAGGACTGCCGACCGGAGGAACGACAGGTATTGCACTTTTAGTGAACAGATTGACCGGATTATCCGTTTCGATGTTCGTGCTGGGATTTAATATTGTGATGCTGGTAGTCGGATTTATTTTTCTTGGAAAGAAATTCGCATTTACAACTATTGTAAGTACATTTACTTATCCAATCTGCCTGGAGTTATTCGGACAGATATTTGCAAATGTACATTTCACAGACGATATCTGGCTGAACACGATATTCTCAGGGCTGGGAATCGGAGTGGGGCTTGGAAGCGTCATTCGTATGGGAGCATCCACCGGAGGTATGGATATTCCGCCGTTGATTTTGAATAAATATTTCAAGATACCTGTGTCAGTCAGCCTGAATGCATTTGATATATGCATTCTGCTTGGCCAGGCTATCCTCATACCGCCTGAGATGCTGTTATATGGAGTTATTCTTGTTATAACCTATACAACAGTGCTGAATAAGGTATTGCTCCTTGGTGGCTCGAAAATGGAGGTTAAGATCATCAGCAGAAATCCGGAGCCAATCCGTCAGGCGATTATCGGGCATCTGGACCGGGGACTTACAATTCTGCGTGCAGAGGGTGGATATTCACAGAAAGACCGCCAGGTGCTTCTCGTTGTTGTGTCAAACCGTGAACTGCATCAGTTGGAGCGTATTGTAAAGAATATTGATCCGGAAAGCTTTGTAATCGTAAGTGAAGTCAGAGAAGTCAGAGGTCGTGGATTTTCATTGACAAAAAGAGCACAAGAGTACTCAGAGCGAAGGAAATAGTGCCAGTGTAAATGTGAAATAAGAGTTTGAAAATATTTAAAATTACGTGAAAGTCAGCCGAAAGTCAGAATTGAAAAATAAGGTAAAAAAAATTTCCCTAAAATAAGGTTGAAAAAATAAAGTAAAAAAAAATGATTGACATTAGGGTAAACCTCTAGTATAATCATTTTTGCTGGAGAAATACTCAAGAGGCCGAAGAGGCGCCCCTGCTAAGGGTGTAGGTCGGGCAACCGGCGCGAGGGTTCAAATCCCTCTTTCTCCGTAGGTAAGAGATTTGGAAGAAATTCCAAATCTCTTTTTTTCGTTCTAAGCAAAGACCGCTACTTGAAATTTACATTTGTCTGGGGTACTATCTTTTTTAAATAAACTACACGTATAGAAGGAAAGATGTATAAGAAATAGGGAATGGAGAAAAAAAGTATGGATGATAAAGAACTTGGACGCATGCTTCGGCTTGAGAAGGTAGAAGAGAATACATTTCCAGAGGAAAAGACAAAAGAAGTATTAGAAAAAGAAAAGCATGATCAGCTCAAATTCCGTCTGAAGAAACGAATCCGTCCGGAAGTATTTGCACGGATGCCGGAAGAAATACAGGATTTTCTGATAGATATGGATCCGACAGACATGAAAGAAGTATATATATCTACATTGCTGAATCTTCCATGGGAGTCTGAGTTCAAGGTTCCAAAGATTGAGTTAATGGAAGCCAAGACGATGTTGGACAGTTCCCATTATGCTATGCTGGAGGTAAAAGAGAAGGTATTACGTTATATGGCTTGCCAGAAGTACCTTGGAAAGAACTACAGGGGCAGTTATGCTGCTTGCCGGACCTCCCGGAGTAGGCAAGACATCCATTGCAGTTTCGATTGCAAGGCGATGGGAAGACCTTGTGTGAAAATATCACTGGCAGGTGTTTCGGATGCATTATTTCTACGAGGAACACAGACAGTATTCAATAATGCCAAGCCGGGAAGGATTGTGGATGCTCTG